>Ga0172376_10000511_pt1 | contig 50241 bp, 40 predicted proteins | sample Lak35m_FD_121114 | JGI IMG/M metagenome (GOLD analysis project Ga0172376, IMG submission 121114) | Freshwater microbial communities from Kabuno Bay, South-Kivu, Congo - kab_092012_35m | ecosystem: Environmental > Aquatic > Freshwater > Lake | place: Democratic Republic of the Congo: South-Kivu...
CGCGTAGCATGGGGCTTTTGCCCCGGCGGGGGTTGGGCTTCATTAAGTGCAGCACCCTACGGGCTAGATAAGCCCGTGTTACGGGGTGCTAACCGTCGGGCGATTGTCCCAATCGTCCTGGCTTTCTGGCTCACTCCTGCATCCGCTATTTACGAGCGGGCTCAGTGGCCCACACTTCGGCCCAGTCTTGCTTCATGTCGATCACATACCAACCCTGTTTGGAAGCATCGGCGAGCGCTTCGATGAGTTTCCCCGAACTCTTTGGAGTAGCATCGTAGGCGTACTCGCGGACTTCGTCGGTATGGTGCACGATCGCTCCAAATGCCCGACGAGGATTACCGATCGTCGTGTACTGAAGCATGGCCATATCCCCATCGCTATTACCAAAGCAAACAATTGGCCTTCGACCTATCGATTGATGAATCCCAACCGGTTTGCCCGCTTTGTCGTCGACAAACAACTGATCCAAAGTCTTGATCAATACCGGCTTGCCGTCTCGAATCTCAAACTTGGTTTTAGCAGAAGATCCGATGACTTGCTCTGGCACAATTCCATACACTCTCTCGGACCAAACCCTCATGAAGTCCGCCCCGCCGCCCGAAACGATGTACGTTTTAAAACCATTGGATCGCAGATAACTCAGCACTTCTTGCATGGGCTTGTAAGTCAAACGATCGTAGGGCTTGTTGTACTTTGGATGGGTTGCCTGCGCAATCCAGTCCGACACGCTCTTTTGAAACTCCTCGACGCTCATGCCCGCATGGGTCATCGCGACGACTTGCAAGAGTCCTTCGTGATGATCGCCCGCAAGGAGGGTCGCGGTATCTTTCTTCAAAACGGCTTGAACCATGGGATGTTTGGCAAATTCCGGATCGTTCGAAGCACGCTTGCCAACGACGTCAAAGGCGTAAGCCAATTGAAAGGGGATCGGGTTCTCAGGCCAAAGTGTGCCGTCGTTATCAAAGACTGCGATCCGTTCTCCAATAGGAATAAAATCTACCGATTTTGGATCGCAAATGCTCTGAACATAAGCGACCAAAGCCCGCTTGGTCGCGCAGTCGTTCCACGACCCAAGCGTCTGCGACTCATTGGGATTCAATTGAGCCACACTCGCGTTGGGAATCAAACTGATGATCCCTATCACCAGGAGCATCAAAGAGCAAAAACGACCTAGCTTTGTGGAGATCATCGCGGACATGGTATTTCACCTTGGTATCAAACCAGAGCCTTAAAAAAAACGGGAGACACTAGCTCCCGTTACAATATAGTCCCGATTTCGAAATGTCGGCAATGAGTGAAACCACCCCATCGCGTTTTGTTTGACTACTGTTCCATCACATCCGATTCGCGGGCTTTGGCCAGTTCGGAAACTTCGTCTTCGTACTTTTTGGTCATCTCTTGGACATCTTCCTTGGCAGAATCGCGATCGTCTTCGGAAATGGTTTTTTCCTTTTCAGCCGTTTCGATGGCTTTGTTGGCATCGCGCCGGACGTTTCGAATCGAGATCTTGGCTTCCTCGGAAAGCTCCTTGATCCTTGCCACGAGTTTCTTGCGGGTGTCGGTGCTCAAGGGGGGGATATTGATGCGGATGATGCGACCGTCGCTTTGAGGATTAAGCCCCAGTTCGCTGGCGACAATTCCCTTTTCGATTTCTTTGATAAGCGAAGTATCAAAGGGTTTGATCACCAGTTGTTGTGGTTCCGGAGCAGCGACGCTGGCCAATTGCTTCAGGGGTGACAAGGATCCGTAGGCGTTGACTTTGACCGAATCGAGCAGTCCAGGTGCGGCGCGTCCGGTTCGGATTCCAAGCAAATTTTGCTTCAAGTGCGCAATGGCCTTGTCCATGCGTTCTTCGGCGTCCAGTAGGATGTCTTCGACTGACATAGTGGTGTCTCCAGAGATTGAGTATTCGATGAAACTAATTTGCGTTGACCAGAATGCGTTCACCTGGGTTGATTCGAGGTGAGATGCGAGTGCCGACTCGTTGTCCACTGATCGCCTTGACGATGTTCCCTTCCTTCTTGAAATTGAAGATTAGGATTGGCAATTGGTGAGTACGGCATTGGGCGATGGCCGTCGAGTCCATCACTTTGAGATTCTTTTCGATGACTGTATCGTAATCGAGTTCGCGATAGAGGATCGCGTGAGGGTTCTTTTCGGGATCTTCGCTGTAGACACCGTCGACTCGGGTGGCCTTTAGGACAATGTCTGCATCGAGTTCGAGACCTCGGTTGGCCGCGCAGGTGTCGGTTGTGACATAGGGTGCACCGGTCCCTGCAGCCAGGATGACGATGCGACCTTTTTCCAGATGACGTATCGCACGGCGGCGGATGAATGGTTCAGCAACCCCATCCATCTTGATCGCTGACATGACCCGGGTGGTGATTCCGATACCTTCGAGGGCATCCTGCAGGGCCAAAGCATTGATCACCGTGGCGAGCATTCCCATGTAGTGGGCTGTGGCTTCTTGGATCTTTTCCCCGGCAGACCCTTTGAACTGTGCGCCTCGCAAAATATTGCCGCCACCGACAACCACCGCGATTTGGCAACCGAGCTCATGGGCCGATTTAATCTGCCTTGCAATCGTCGTGACTTCATCCATGCTGATCCCACGTTCTCCTGCATGGGCCAAGCTTTCCCCGGAAAGCTTCAGAATGACGCGATGGTATCGGGGAGTGCCTGAACTAGTCGAATCGCTATCGCCCATGGAGTTGGTCCAACCGTAGGTTTTTTGTAGAAAGAAATTGCAGAAACCCTGATCAATAGGCCCCCAAATAAACGGTAAGCCGCCGGTTTGTATCATAGCCGGAATTTCAGGATTCAACGAGTCCCCGACCCTTTCCGATTCGTGGGTTTATCGCTAGTCTAGTCAATCCAATCCGGCTTTGAAGACGCGTGGTCGCTCAAGCCCCCTAAATAGCCCTTGCACAGGAACCGAGAAATGTCGCCGCAAATCTACATCAACGGAAAATACTACAGCAAGGAAGATGCGAAAATCAGTGTGTACGATCACGGCCTGCTCTACGGCGATGGCGTCTTCGAAGGCATGCGGACTTATTCGGGCAAGGTTTTCAAGCTTGACCAACACATCGATCGGCTTTACCAGTCGGCACGAGCCATCCTGCTTACCATCCCGATCTCCAAGCAACAAATGACCGACGCGGTCAACAACACCGTAAAGCTCAGTGGACTTGCCGATTCCTACATCCGATTGGTGGTCACCCGGGGCGCAGGCTCACTAGGCTTGGACCCGAACCGAACCTCGAATCCTCAAGTCATCATCATCGTCGATCTGATCGCTTTGTATGACCGCAAGTTCTACGAAGAAGGTCTCAAGATCATCACCGCTTCGACCATCCGAAACCACCCAGCGGCGCTGAGCCCCAGGATCAAGTCGCTGAATTATCTCAACAACATCATGGCCAAAATCGAAGGCCTACAAGCCGGATGCATGGAAGCGATCATGCTCAACCACAAAGGAGAGGTCGCCGAATGCACTGGCGACAACATCTTTATCGTCATGAAGGGTCGGTTGCTCACCCCTCCGACCGATGCGGGTATCCTCGAAGGAATCACCCGAAATGCCATTTTGGAACTGGCCGGAGAGCTAAACATCCCAGCCAGCGAATCAACCCTCACCCGCCATGATCTACTGGTAGCCGACGAATGCTTCTTGACCGGCAGTGCCGCCGAAGTCATCCCTGTGGTCGACATCGACAGCCGCCCCATCGGGGACGGCCATGTAGGTCAAACCACCAGATTACTGATGAGCGAGTTTAAGAAAATGGTCACCCGTTAGCGACCGATGCTCGGAGGATTATCCATCAAGAAGTCTCGCGGACCACGCGTGGTGTAGTAAGGATAAGCGACGGTGGGGCCTGTAACACCCGATCCGACTTGGTCATCAGCGCGGTACTGAGCATGGCTCAACCCACCATTTCCTGCCCCATGCAATCCTGCAAGCATGCCGCCACCAAGATGTCCACCACCATGGAGCCCACCACCATGAAGCAGTTGCCCCTTGTGCGTGCCATCAAAGCAGTAGGAACCAGAGTGAGACAAGTGAGCACCGTAGTCGGTTCCACCACGCTGCCAACCGATTCGGCAAGGGCGGCATCCAATCGGGCCGTTGCAAGTATTGCACGCGTTATGGTGTCCCCATCCCTGCCCACGATGCAAGCCGACGCAACCGGTCGAGCCGACGATGGACAAGGCTAACAGTGCGAGTGAAAAAAGTCCGCGTTTCATTTTGTGACCCTTGTGTTGTTCCGCCCATCCAACCAAGTTGGATTTCTCCTGGCATCCATGAGAATCGGACGGACCCTCACCAAGAATCCAATCGCTTCAACCGGACCTGCAGAGTCCACGCAGTTTACCGAGATGAAATGCTAGCGTCGTTTTGCGCGAGACCGAAGCGGATCGGTCTCCGAACCTATCTCAGCAAACAACAGATCGGCACTCAGCGGATCGATATCGCTGGTCAGGGAGTCTTGTGATTCCCCTTCTGCCAGCCCGCCGGTTCCATTGAGGCGATTGATCACCGATAGCACATCCAGGGGTGTGATTCGACCATCACCATCGACATCCACATCGGGAAGCCCGAGTGTACTGCCGCTGCGAGGCATCGGAAGATTCCCCACCGGATTGGCATTGATCGCATCGATGAGCAAGAGCACATCCAGGGGAGTGACCACACCGCTACGGTCGACATCCCATCGCAGTGCGGGGTTTTGCCAAGGGGCATTTCCCGGGATCCGCTCCAAAGCCACGCTCAGCCGCAGGAACAATCCTCCTGCGATGTCATTGACCAGTAGCGGAACGCTCGTGAGGATTGGATCGGTCTCTTTAAAGTACTCGTTGCTCTTAAAGACCAGACGGCCTTGAATCACATCAAAGCGGGTATCCAGCGACGTAAAAGCATAGGTCGTGGGACCATCTGGATCCTCCACCAAAATTCGTCCTAGATCCTGCCCAGTGATGTTCGAGGGCACTAGGCTCTTTTCGACGGTGATCGAGCTCGGTGGTTCGTTGACGTCGAGAACTTGGATTCTGATCAATCGCTGGCTAGACAAAGACGGGTTGCCGGTATCCGAAGCCACAACGGTTACCCACTGGGTCTGACTGCGTTCAAAATCAAGCACACCGGCTTGGGCTAGGCTCAGTTGCCCGGTGGTCGGGTTGATGCCAAAGCGAGTTTCAGAGGGAAGCAGCGAGTAGAGGACCGCTGGACGATCCGCAGGTTGCCGATCGGCATCGGTCGCAACGACTTGGCCAAACGCGAGCCCGACCGGAACTGTTTCGGCAGCCGAGAGCACTTGGGTATTGATCACTGGAGCAAACTCGTTGATATCGAGCACTTGGACTTCTGCGGACGTCCAAGTCGAAAGCGAGGGGACACCGTCATCGAAGGCTTCTACGAAGAATCGGTAGGATTGAGTCGCTTCGTGATCAAGAGTAACACCTGGTTTTACAGATAGAATTCCGCTGTCTGTATTGAGCAGGAACTGCGAAGGTGCGGTGCCAAAGAATCGATAGCGCACTCGATTGGCCGTATCGCCGTCGGACGCAAGCACACGACCGACGGTGGCTCCATTGGCATTGTTCTCGGCGATGCTCATCGAAATCGGATCCAGAGCGGGTGAAAACTCATTCACGTCGGCGACATTGATGGTGACGATTTTTTCGAAGAACAGCGATGGTGTTCCGTTATCCGTGGCGCGTATCAAGACATTCACTTTGCTGGAAGCTTCGAAATCCAAGCTGGTCTTGGGGGCCAGAAATAGCAGGTCGCCTTGGATCACAAACCTCGGATCGGTGGTCGTCCAAGCGATCGAGTCGTTGGGATCTGGATCGACGGCAGTCAATCGACCGAGTCTTGCTGCTACGCTATTCTCTGGGACTGCTTGTCCGACAAGATCAATGCTGGTGGGAGCATCGTTGACGTTCTGAATGTCGATCGTCAAAGGTGCTTCGGCAAACGCGCCGGCCGCATCTGTGGCGCGGATAAAGACCTGGCGTGCACCGACATCCATGTTCGTCGGAGTGCCGCTAAAGGTTTTCGTCAAAGGATCGAACTTGAGCCATGCCGGAAGGGGGACACCTGGCAAGCTATAGGCACTGAGGCTCAAGGTCCTATCGTCGATGTCTTGGAATAGACCGTTGGGGACTACGTAACTCAGAGGTGCATCTTGAATCCCCAAGGCCGATGGGAAAGGGGGGACACTAAAGGGAGCATCGTTGACCGGCAAAACGGTTTGTTTAATTTCTCCTGGAGCCGTGGATATCGAGTCGGGAGAAAAGACGGTTTGGATATCCACCAAAACCACGCCATCGGTGCCACTATAGGAACCTTGGTACTCGGGGTCCAGCGCGTAGTACTTGAGGTCCGGAGCGGGGCCAAAATAATTGGGGGCAGGAATGAATCGCAGACGTGCGGTGGGTCCTAAAACCAACCCTGACGATGTCGAAAGATTCGCCAAATCGATCCACCCCAATCCCGCTTCGTACTGCCACTGCCCGTTGTTCGAACCGACACTGGTGATGACGATCCCAACACCTTGGGTCGCATCCGGGTCGATGACACCTCGTTGGATGATCTCCGAAACGGTCGTTCCTTTTGGACTGCGATCGTCTTCCTTGACATCGTCCATAAAGCTCGTGGTCGCTAGCGGCGAATCGTTGATGGATTGGACTCGGATCTGCACGAAACTCGAACCTCGGAAACTGCCCTTGGTAAGGGCGATTTCAATCCGACGAGCAAATGTGTCTGGGGAATCGCCTCTGGCTTCAAAGCGGATGCTCTCGACGATGGCTTCGATCGCCGGTTTGGTTGCAAACGAGGTGAAGTTGATGATGAACGAAGTGTCGGAGGCTCGAGCGATCGAACCGATTTGATTTCCATTAAACAGAAGAACCGAGTCGACCTCCGAAAGTCCTTCGACCAGGGAGTAGTCCAAGGTAAGGATGTCGGTCGCACCAGATGTGGGTTTCATTTCGACCAGCAAAGAACCCGACGAATAATCGCCCGGTGCTAAGTCGATCACTTTGGCCCATGAAGCCAATTGCTTGGGGGGTTCGTTTTCGATGTAAGTCAACGCAGCGTTGGATACCGCAACGCCGAAAGCCACAGGCATCGATCCGGTGATCAAGTACTGTCCGAGGCTGCCGTAGTCGGTGTAGCCATCGGGTGGATTGTTCCTTGGGCTACCAAAACCCACGCCATCGATGCTCAGGTAATAGATCCCTGCGGATATCTGCAGTCCAGAGAAGTAGGCGCGAAGTCCCGTGGGGTTGGCCGTGGCAATCAAGGTACCCGAGGCGTCGTACAACTTGGCCTCGATATCTAAATTCGAACTCGATGTTGCAGGCCAATAGTTGGTATTAAACAACGCCGACTCGACCGAGGAACTAAACGAACCATCGGCAGCGCGCGTCCAAGTTTGGGTGATGTAAGGGTCGATCGTCAGATCGAGCGTTCCGGTACCGGCTTGGAACTGGAAGAAATCCAAATCATTGGCCCGTTCGATCGTACCGAGTTGGCTAAAGACCACTCGATCGTTCGGATCGATCGGACCGGTCAGTTCCGTCGCTTGGGTGTCTTGATCTGCGTGATCGTCGGGAACCAGTCCAAAACCATTGGGTGGGCTGATGATCACGGCGATATCGTCGGGTCCTGAACCAAAATTCGCATTCGCGCCGCCGTTGTTGCTACCGAGATACTCACCTCGGTCCCAAGTCGTGACATTGCGATCGTAAGGGGCACCCATCAGCGGCCCCCAACTGGTTTCTCCGTTGCCACCGTGACCATAGTAATAAGCAGCGTTTTGCTGGAACGGATTTCTGTCATCGGTCCCGTCGTGCGAGAGCCCCAACGAGTGACCGACTTCGTGGCTAACGGCCAACGAAGCTTGCTCGGGCACGCTGTTGAAGATGTAGCAAGGGGTGTCGGTCGCTCCGGCTTGGTTGTATCCCCAGCGGAACGAGCCGATATAAGCCACACCGCCGGCACCTGGACCGGGAAAATCATCCGGCGTCATTACCGCACGAATTCCCCAGCGGTCGTCGCTCCCGCCGGTGTTGACCAAGGCGGCTTCTCCCGGATCCTCGGTAGTCACGTTGACATCAAACGGGGCGTAATCCCCTGCGACCTGATGCCAAATGATCTGGATGTTTCTCAATTCGTTGTCGGTGAACGCGGCACCGTTGCCATCGGGGTCGTAAGCCGGGGAGATGATTGGATCACGACCACGCCCGGAATTCCAAGGGGTTCCCCTGGCAGTAAAGCCGTCAAAGTCCAAGTAGATCGTCTTGGTGGCGGTCGGACGACTATGTAGCTTGAATGTCTCACTCAGTGGCACAAAACCAGCAGGGCCATCACCTCCAGATCCGCTACCCGAACCACCGTTTCCTCCACTTGCGTTCGAAGAGCCCCCCTGCCCTTCGTCTCCAGATCCCTGGACCGCAGGCGGCTTGGGAATAAATCCGATCAGATTTCCAAATGGGTCCGAATACGTGTCGGCAGCCATCAAAGCTCGGTTTTCAAGCCCTTCGAGCACCAGTTTTCTAAAGGCGATTCTGTTTTGATAAGAAGTTTTCCGCCATCGCCGAGAAAAGAACATGCCTGAAGCCCTTTAAGAATGTGTGGACCTTGAGGTCGATTCATGCATGAAACAACCCCCAAGCCCTTTCTGCCGTCTTCGCTGGAAAAATGCTATGTGTGTGAGTCCAAACCAACGAATAGACCCCGAATATCCTAAATCATGATGTTGGCTTGGACAAGTTTTTTCGGACCAGCCAAGTCCGTCTTTGTCGATTTAAAAGCCAAAACGGCCTTTGCCAGCGAAATCCGATGGCAAAGGCCGCATTTTCAGCTTTTTCAAAACGAAACGCCCGATTCGAATCAGTCGCCAAGCGACTTGCGAATTCTCATTCCGTAGAAGGATCGCCACAGGAAATAGGAAGCGATTGCGCAGAAAACACAGGCGAGGGCCGCCGTCAACTCCGCCCCCTGCTCCTGCTTCATTTTGACGGCCAAGGCGACCGCCAGCAAACCAAAGAGCGTGGTGAACTTGATGACAGGATTCAGCGCGACGCTCGAAGTGTCTTTAAACGGATCCCCGACGGTATCTCCCACAACCGTGGCGTCGTGCAGAGGAGTCCCCTTTTTCTTGAGTTCTACTTCGACGATCTTCTTGGCGTTATCCCAAGCTCCACCTGCGTTGGCCATGAAGATCGCTTGGTAAAGCCCGAAGATCGCAATCGAGAACAAGTAGCCGATGAAGAAGAAAGGTTCGATGAACGCTAACCCAAGGGTCACAAAGAACACAGCGGCGAAAATGTTGAACATGCCGTTTTGCGCAAACTTGGTGCAGATCTCAACGACATTCTTAGAGTCTTCGATGCTGGCTTTGGTAACCCCATCGAGCTTGATGTTTCGCTTGATGTACTCGACGGCTCGATAAGCCCCTGTCGTGACGGCTTGGGTCGATGCACCGGTAAACCAATAAATGATCGCTCCACCGGTGATCAAACCGAGCACAAAAGGTGCGTGCAGCAGCGATAGATTCGCAATCGCTGCTTGATCGGTAAGCCCGCCGGTGAGCCCCATGATGATCGAGAAGATCATCGTTGTTGCGCCGACAACTGCAGTTCCAATGAGCACAGGCTTAGCCGTCGCTTTGAACGTATTGCCCGCTCCGTCGTTCTCTTCGAGCAAGTGCTTGGCAGATTCGAAATCCGCAACGATTCCAAAATCGTTCTTTAGTTCAGACTCGATGCCAGGTATTGTCTCGATGAGCGACAACTCGTAAACGCTCTGCGCGTTGTCGGTCACTGGACCGTAGGAATCCACAGCGATGGTCACAGGACCCATTCCAAGGAATCCGAAGGCGACAAGTCCGAAAGCAAAAACCGCAGGAGCGACCATCAAGGATCCAAGCCCTTGATCAACACCTCCGATGCTTGAGATCCAATAAGCCACGGCCATCAGGCCAGTGATGCTTGCTCCGAGCCAAAGGCACGAAAAATTGCCAGCGACTAGACCCGAGAGAATGTTCAGCGAAGGTCCACCTTCTTCGCTGCTTGTGACCACTTCATGGACGTGCGCCGAAGAGGTCGAGGTGAAAACTTTCACCAGCTCAGGAATGATCGCACCGGCCAACGTACCACAGGAAATGATGGTCGAAAGTTTCCACCAAAGATCCTTGTTGCCGTTAAGCTCAGGAACCAAAAGATAGGAGAAAACGTAAGTCATCAAAATCGAAACCACGCTGGTCACCCATACCAATCGGGTCAGCGGCATTTCAAAATCCATCTTCTTGGAATCCGCGTACCGAGCTTTGGTCCACAGTTCGTTGAAGTAGTAGGCGGCCACCGAAGCGACGATCATCATGGCTCGCATCACAAAGAGCCATATCAATAGCTGAACCTGAATCTGTTGATAGTTCTCTCCTGCCGACCTTTGGGTGATGGCCAACAGAATAAAGGTGATCAGTGCCACACCCGTCACACCATAGGTCTCAAATCCGTCAGCGCTAGGACCTACAGAGTCACCTGCATTGTCCCCTGTGCAGTCGGCGATCACCCCTGGGTTGCGTGCATCGTCCTCTTTGATCTTGAACTCGATCTTCATCAAGTCCGAGCCGATGTCAGCGATCTTGGTGAAAATACCACCTGCGATTCGAAGCGCTGCAGCACCGAGACTCTCTCCGATGGCAAAACCGATGAAGCAAGCTCCTGCGTAGTCCCCTGGCAAAAACAACATGATGCAAAGCATCAGCAGCAGTTCCACACTGATGAGCATCATTCCAATGCTCATCCCGGCCTTGAGCGGAATCGCATAAACCGGATAAGGCATCCCGATAAGACTTGCATGCGCAGTTCGGGAGTTGGCAAACGTATTGACACGAATGCCAAACCATGCGACGAGATAACTACCCAAAATCCCAATAACACTGAATCCAAGAATGATCACCACCTTGGGCACCGGTTGCTTCTCAAGCACGCCAAAGTACAACACGATCACCACCGCAATGGCGACCCATAGCGTCGCAAGGAACTTGCCCTGTGTCAGCAAATAGGTTTTGCAGGTTTCATAGATCAGTTCGGAAACCTCAAGCATGCTCTTGTGAACCGGCAGGTTTTTCAGCTGGTTATAGATCATGTAGCCAAAGGCTAGCCCCGCAAGACAAATCACCAAACCACCCCAAAGCCACGTCTTGCCGGGCAAGCCCATGAATTGGGCGCTATTTAAATCCGGCAAGACCAGATCGGCCTCGCCGTGCATCTTGCCACCATCCTCTGCAAACAAAGATCCTCCTGAAACCATCGACGCCACTAGCGCCAAGAGCATGAGCCAACGGCCAACCAGGCCGCACGATTGCTTACCCATCAAAAACATAAGAAATCGATCCTAAAGTCACAAAAGAGGGTTGGGAAACTGCCGAGCAGGTAACTTAATCTCCCCTGATGCATCCTTCAAGAAGACATTTTGTCACTTTTGGGCATTTAGTCTTGCTTCAAATCCGCTTTAACGGCATCGCAACTGCCTTTGACATGGCAAGCAAGAGACTTACAAGCTCGCCAGGATCCTGCATCCACTGGACCGGAAAAAGAAAAAAACGCCCTCATCGGGCGTTTTCTTATGAAAAAAAAGCAACCCAAATGGGTAGCCATTAGGTTGGGGTAGCTTCGATCCGTGGCATCGACTCGATCACTTTGTCGATCAATCCATAGGAACATGCTTCTTCGGGGTCCATGAACCGATCCCGGTCGGTATCTTTCTCGATGGTCTCAAGGCTTTGACCGCAGTGCTTGATGAGGATCTCGTTGAGTCGACGTTTGGTCCGCTGAAACTCGCGTAAGTGGATCGAGATTTCCTCGGCTGTTCCCTGCATACCGGCCAGGGGTTGGTGGATCATGATCCGCGAATTGGGCAACGAAAAACGCTTGCCTTTGGCACCTGCTGTCAGCAGCACTGCACCCATCGAAGCGGCTTGGCCGATGCAGTACGTAGCCACATCGCAGGAAACAAACTGCATGGTGTCATAGATGGCCATCCCAGCGCTGACGCTCCCGCCAGGACTGTTGATGTACATGTGAATGTCGGCCTTCGGATCGTCCGATTGCAGAAAGAGCATCTGCGCAACGAGCGCATTGGCGATCTCGTCGTTGACATCGGTTCCCAAGAAGATGATTCGGTCTTTTAGCAACCTGCTGTAAATATCGTAGACTCGCTCTTCGCGACCGGTCTTTTCGATGACATAAGGGATCATTGGCATTGCGTTTTTCCTCGAGCTAACCTGACGTTGGACGATGGGCCTTGGTAGATAGGATCTAGTGTTTTACTTTTCTGCAATTTACTTTTCTGCAATTTACTTTTCATCGGTGACTTGCTTGGTCAAGATCTCATCGACGATCCCGTACTGCTTGGCTTCCAGAGCCGTCATGAAGAAATCTCGGTCGGTATCCACAGCGATCTTATCTGCAGACTTACCGGTGTGCTTGGCCAAGATATCGTTTAGCTGGGAACGCAGGCGCAGGATCTCTTTGGCTTGGATCTCGATATCTGAGACTTGTCCTCGCACGCCACCGTGAGGCTGATGGACCATCACGGTGCTGTTGGGAAGGCAATAGCGTTTCCCTGCCGTTCCACCAGCCAGCAACACCGCTGCTCCGCTAGCGGCTTCACCCACGCAGTAGGTTGCTATTGGGCAAGAGACCATTTGCATCGTGTCGTAGATGGCAAGCGTTGCTCGGACTTCGCCACCCGGGGAGTTGATATAAAAATGGATGTCTTTGCGTCGATTCTCGCTTTGGAGATAAAGCAACTTCATGACCAGTTCGTTGGCATTGCCCGCATAGATCTCGCCTTGCAAAAAGACGATCCTATTTTCAAGCAACAAATCCCCCAGAGTCATCTGACGCTGGCGCTGGTAGCTTTGGTAAGCAGACGCGTTGTGGATGGGTGGAAAATTCGGCAGATCGTTCACGGATTAGGTTCCTTTTGCTACAGAGGGTCGCCAGAACGTCCAGTATCTTTCGCATTCGTCGGGCTTTGGCAAGGCCACCGACTCAGAAACCGCAGGACTGGAACGGAATTTCTCCAAACCCAAACGCCTAGGGACTCGCAGTTTCTGAGATATTTACTGGTTTGAAACAACTCAAGGTGCGCACAAGCTCTGAAGAATTATCCGTCGGATTGCCAACACAACCCAAACCGATGGCTTATGCACCGTTCCAAACATAACTGTCCCCTTGTCGCAAAACGTCCAGGACAAGGGCAAGATCCTCAGCAAGGGGTGCGGCAATCGTCATGAGCTGGCCGGTCTTGGGATGCTCAAATTCAATCTGCTGTGCATGAAGGGCATGACGCTCCAAGACCACATGTGCATCCTCCGGACGTGGCGGTAAGCCACGTGCAGATCGCCTTTGAAGTTGTCCGAGTTTGGCTTGGGCATGCCCGGCATAGAGTCGGTCACATAGGATTGGGCAACCGATATGAGCCAAATGCAAACGGATCTGATGCGTCCGGCCCGTTTTAGGCGATACCTTCAAAAGCGCATACCCAGGAAATCGCTCCGTCACTTCAAAGTGCGTCTCCGCATAACGACTGCTGTCATGGCCACTGCGAATGGCCATCTTCTCCCGCTGATAGGGATGATGTCCGATGGGCTGAATAATGCGATCCCGATCGCGATCAAGCGACCCGGTAACGACTGCTAGATACGTCTTCTGAACCGTTCTTGCTTCAAATTGCGCACAAAGCTTGAAATGGACTTCGTTGGTTTTTGCAATCAATATCACGCCGCTGGTCTCACGGTCCAAACGATGGACGATCCCCGGACGGGTTGGCCCCCCGGCATCACTGAGCTGGCGGAAATGATGAGCCAAGGCGGCAGTCAATGTACCAGTCCAATGCCCTTTGGCCGGATGAACCACCATCCCAGCCGGTTTGTTGATCGCTACAAGATACTCATCCTCAAAAAGCACATCCAACGCAATGGCTTCAGGAATCGGTCCATCCTCAGGCGGTGGCGGCAAATCATGAACTTCAATCACCTGGCCAGGAAAGACATGAAACGCAGGCTTGACTTCCCGTCGGTCGACTTTGACATGGCCTTGGGCAATCACTCGCCTGAGAAATACTCGGCTGTAACCTTCGATCTTGAAGGTCAAATACAAGTCGATACGTGTGTCTGCGTGCTCTTGCTCGACGGTAAATACCAGACGCTCAAAGCCCTTAGGGGCGGCTTGCTGCTGGATTGGATGCTCACCAGTGGACTCCGAGCCCGGCGATTGTGTTCCATCTGGATCGGTTGGGCTTGAGTCTTTCGTGGCCTCGACAGCCGGTTCAATCAACTCATCCAACGGCAACCATTTGCCAGACAAAGGGGGACTTGCTGAGCCCTCTTGGGAATTCGACGCCGCGTCCTGCGGTGCAATGTTGACGTGCAGTTTTCTGTTGTTGGATCGTTTGCTCACAGGACCTAATTGCCGCCGGCTTAAGGCATAGGGGCTGGCTCAGCAGGAACCGGCTCAGCAGCTGGAGCTGGCTCAGTTGCCGGCGGCTGGGTCGGTGGATTATTGGCCGGGGGCAATGCCGGTAGTCCACTTGGAGAGCCGCCCGAGGCTGGCGGAAAAGCGAAATCAGGCAACCCTGGAATGCTTGGACGCCCGCCAGGATTGCTAGCCGCTGGGGCTGCATTGGTCCTGTCGCGATACCAAGCGAAAAAGACCTCAGCCTCTTTACCTTCGAGCCAAGCCAACCGTCGTTTTGCTTCGGCTGCGATGTCTTCAGTTACCCCTTCGGACGCCAATCGCTTGTACTCGATGATGGCTTCTTTGCGTTCCCCAAGTCCTTCAAGGGCTTGGGCCAACCCAAATAAGGCACGACCCTTGGTAAACGGCTCAGTGGAACTCTTTGCCGCCGCGCGGTAATCATCGACCGCTTGGGTGAAATACTGGTCGGCAACCGTGCGATCCACGTTCCACTTCTCCAACGCTTTGGCCATATTGGCATCTCCAGCAGTCAGCTTGGCCCACGTCCCGGCGCTGGTGTCGGAGAAATCGCCAGCGATCGCTTCCAAATCCTGAGGCGAAGTATCTGAAAAGTAGAAATCGGTCCAAGCCCTAGCAGCTCGAGTTTCCTTTTGGCTACTGTAGATGCCGTATCCCAGCAAACCTAAAACCACCACCCCTATCGTGCCGAGCAATGCGGGTAGATAAGGCTTGATCTGGGTAAACCGTTGTTCGATCTTGTCAGCCAAAAGATCCGACTCTTGAATCTGACTGCGTTCGCTTTTCATACAAGTCAATTGGGGGCTTACAGAAATGAACTGTCCGCCGACGCGGATCGCTGGGCTGGAAGTATAAGACCCCAAGCCTTTTCCCTCAATAGACGCCCGGAGGCCTTAAGCTGATTGCTTGGAGATTCGTTGAGGCTCTCCCAAGGGTTTGGAATTCCTAGGCAAGACCCAATTCTTGATGCATCGTCCTTTGGCCCAACTGGCGATGCTCTCAAAAATGTACTCTCTGGGAGGCTCCTCGTGCAATTCATGCCGACAACCCTGAAAAAGCAAGAACTCGACATGACCCCCTGCACGGTTGGCAAACTCTTGGGTGGCTATGGGGCAAGTAAGCCGATCCTCCGAACCATGGATCAACAAACTTGGTACCCCCAAATCAGCGGCTCGCTGCATCGCCCAAAGGCCGCTATCGACCAAACTCGTAGCCAATCGAAGCGACATCGTGCGATGAACAAGCCTGTCGCGACGGTAAGCGTCCTGGGCCCGCGGGTCGCGACACAACCACTCCACTTTGGCTGGTGTGGGGACTCGAAAATTCGGCAAGCGATCAGCTAGCCACCGCCCTGCCCTCATGTACTTTTCCCTGGGCATACTTTTGGCCTTCAACAACGGAGCCGCTGCGATGGCCCCAAAAACCCCCTCGGTGGCTTCGGGCCGACGAAGCATCCAGTTGATGACCAAGTTCCCACCCATGCTTTGACCAAACACAAAATGAGGTACCTTAGGCCACTTCCTTTTGGACAACTCCAAGGCTCGATCTACCTCGTCGAGCAACTGATCGTAGGAATCAATCACTCCCCGGCGCCCTGGCGATCGACCATGACCAATCAAATCCACTGCCGTGACGGCCAATCCTAAACTAGCAAGACTCGTTGCCATGCCTGCAAACCGGCCTCCATGGTCCCCAAATCCATGGATGACCGTCATGGCCCCCCAGGCCTCTTGCTCCTTGGGCCACCATCGGTGCACATGCCTCGTAGATACTTGGCTAGCGACATTTTCAGCTGGGTCATTTCGCGCCGGATACCTTTCCGCACGGACAGTTTGACCGGAAGCAGTTTGACCGGAAAGCATCTCGTATTGGCAGGAACTCGCCACTGCGTGCAGGAATGCTTGCATTGATTAACCCATCGTCCGATTCGAGTGTATTAGCGAACTGTGTCGGAATGAATCGGTTGATTAAGCCGTCAAAACTTAGCGAATCCCTACTCCTTGCCGAACTAGTTTCGTCGGGAAATTCGGAGAATATTCCTCAACCGGCCCCTTTTGTTCCCGAAGTTATCCCGAGCGATTTGCCGATACGAACACTCATGGACGAGGGAAACTTCAACGGAAAAGCCGAAACGCTCCGGACAAGATTTCGGGAGTGGGCCAGTGGTCGCGGTGGGGTCGAAGCCCATGGTGCCATGCTTGAAACCACTTTGGTCAGAAATGGCACCTACATCGGGAGGCGATTTTCGTTGCTCGGATTCAGCTTGATTTGGTTCGTTCAGGAAGGGCAACTGAAACTCTTGGGGCCACAGGGCAACCAACTCGACACCCAAGCCATCTTGGATTTTGGCGAGTGTTCCAACGCAAAACCTTAGTAAAGCGATCCAAATAGGGATCCTGTTGGCGGCCAAAGATCAGTACAGATTCTTTAGGCACAGTTGGGACCAAGTCTCCATCTGAGATGCCCCCAATTTGATTTCATCCAAGGGTAGAAATCCTGCGTCGAGCAAGTGATCTTCACGGGGACTGGCTTTGCACGATGAGAGTTGCATCACATGCACGATTCCCAAGTGAACCCGTCCAACCTCGGTGGTATCGTCATAGATCAAACCGACGATCTGATCCTTGCCCCCGCACTCGATGACCACCTCTTCTGACAATTCCCTTTGCATTCCGTTGCGATACCAGTCGTCACCTTGAGCATCCTCTATAGAAATATGCCCACCGATGCCGATGGATTGCAAAGCATGAAGGCGTTTTTCCCCTTGCCCCTTGCCACGGGTGTATCGGAAAAGACGGGTTTGTTGTTCGTCGTTGCACTCAAGGATGACGTAAGGGATCAGTTGCTTAAACGAGGGATCGTCTTCAACGATGCTGCGAGCCCGAAACGACTGGTTGGAACGATCCAACAGGGCCGGCAAATATCGATCCACTGCCGACTCAAACCCGGAAAAAGGCCCCAATTCGACCAGTAATGATGCCGGAACCACAAGCACTTCTTCGTCTTTTGCCATGATTTCAGGAGGAAAGATTGCGTGAAAAGACTGAGGAAAAACAAGAAAATTAAAGGCAACTGATGACTAGAAACCGTCGGGAAAAGTCCTCGCAAGGAATTGAAGGCCAGCCATCGACCCCAAGTCCCCAATCGGCGGGTTTTGGGATACCATACACACTCGTTAAGCGAAAGGCTATTCGCTTTTTGACAAGTTTGTCACGAATGGAGACCCTGCCTGTGCGACTCATCCCAAGCGATTCATCCTCGTCCCAATGGCTTGGACTACCTTCGGTACACTCGGTGCGATCGAGATTCTTGGCCCCGGTGCCCGCTTTCCTGCTATTGCTCTGCGCCCTTGGAGCGAGATTCCTCCAAGCCGATGAACTTCCCAAAGCGATCGACCTGCTGCCTGAATCCACCCAGGCATTCGCATCCCTTCCAAACTCCGCCGGATTCTTAAAGAACTGGAAACAGACCCAATTGGGTCAACTAGCTGACGATCAGCAGATGAAAGATTTCTGGTCAAACCAGCAAGAGGAACTCCGCAGACGCTTGGCCGCTGCCGGTTGGCAACTGAGCCTGAAGGTCGAGGACCTGGAGAATCTATGTTCTGGCCAAACGGCTTTAGGTCTCATCTCACGCCCCGATGTGACCGAAAAGCCATTCTCCTTGGCGTTGGTGATCGATGTGGCTGAGCGAGACGAAGCTCTCGAGAAGTTCTTTCAACGAGTTACAGCCGACATGGAGGGTCAAAAAGGCACACTCAAAAAAGTCGATGCCAATGGGGTTGAAGTCAAGCACTTCAGTATCCCGAAACTCTCGGCCGATGGTCGCGCTCGGGATTCTTACTTTGCAGTCTCAAAAAACCAACTTCTCATCGCCGATGACCTGAAAACAATTCAGGAACTCATGGAGGCCCAAGCCAAACCTCGAGAGGACTCTTTGGCCAAGTCCGACCTTTATGCAAAGGTTCAGCAACGGATCGTCCGCGATGAGCACTCCAGCGAAGTCGAGTACTTCGTCAAACCTTTGGGACTTGGAAAACTGCTGCGTTCCATCTCGGTCCAAAAAGGAAAGAAACAAGTGGACCTGCTAAAACTCCTGGAGGATCAAGGATTCGGAAGCATCCTTGCGGCCGCAGGCAGCATTCAATTGGCCAAAGAGGATTTGGACATGCACCATCAAGGCTTTATTCTTCGTGAGGAAGAAGTTCCCGAAGCGGTTCAAATCCTCGATTTTCCAAATCAATCCGCTTTGATTCCCCCCCCGTGGATCTCAGCAGGTTCTGCTAGCGTGATGGGGTTCTCCTGGAACTTCTCCGAAGCCTTCCCCAAGCTTCGGGGGATCGTCGATGCGTACATCGGAGACGTCCAGTTCGATGAAATCCTCGAACAGATCAAAAACGATCCTCAAGGCCCTCAGATCGACATACGCAAAGAGATTCTGCCTCACATCGGGCAAGAGTTCTATACCGTCACAGAGATCATCGAACCGATCACTCCTGATTCAAAACGATCCCTCATCTGTATCAAACTCAACGACCCAGAAAACAAACTCTACGGAGTTCTGAATCGGTACTCCAAGAGCGAACCGGGCTCCTCGATCGAGGATGTCGGCGACTATCGCATCTGGAAATTCTCCAATGAAGAAGAAGGCGAGGAGGTCATCGAGTTCAACAATCCCGGTACCAAAAACGACAAAGAGGAAGAGGAAGAAAAACCACTTTTGAACAAGTGGGGTGTATGTATCGTCGATGGCTATTTTGTTTTTGCATCGAATCCCGATTCGCTTGTCCAAGTCATCGAAAACGCGAAGAACCAGTCCATTCACGGGGATTTTGAAAAGATAGAATCCGTTCAGTCAGTCCGTGCCATGCAAACCAAACTCTTGGGTGCCGAAGGCCAATGCTTCTCAGAAATCGAACTTGCCGATCGATCCGCTGAAATGCAATACGAACTGTTCCGCCAAGGTATCCTACCTCAGTCGAGATCTTTGATGGCGATCATCGCAGAACGGATCTTGAAAACGGACAAATCCAAACCACAGGAATTCCAAGGCAACAAGCTGCCGGCGTACGAACAAGTGAAACACTTCTTCACACCCCGAGGTCTAGTCGTTCGCACCGAGAAAGATGGCTGGGGCATCGACGCTTTTATCCTCGGAAAAAAACAACCAGCATCGAACTAGTTTATGACCATCCATCACTTGCGTCGCGATTATCGGTTCGGTTCGTTGACCCGCGACGACATGCCCCAAGATCCCATCGAACTGTTTCGTGTTTGGTTCAACCAACTGCTTCAGTTGGATCTGCCTGAGTGGTTCGAGCCCAATGCAATGAGCTTGGCTACCTCCAAACCCGACGGTGGTGCGGCTTGTCGGATCGTGCTCCTGAAAGAGTTCGACCAGCGCGGATTTACGTTCTTTACCAACTATCTGTCGGCAAAAGGTCAGCAAATCGATCGAGATCAAAAAGTCGCATTGAGTTTCTTTTGGCCCATCATCGAACGCCAAATTCGTATCGATGGCATTGCAGCGAAAGTCGAGCCGAGCCTCTCGGAAAAGTACTTTCGCTCTCGCCCCAGATCCAGCCAACTCAGCGCCAAGGTCTCGCCTCAGTCTCAGATTATTCCCGATGACACGACATTGCCCAAACTCGTCGAAGATCTCGACGCAACGCTTCAAGGAGGCGAGGTTCCCTGTCCAGATTCTTGGGGAGGGTATCGTGTCTATCCTGAATCGATCGAGTTTTGGCAAGGCCGACCTTCTCGACTCCACGATCGCTTTCGATACTTACGCAGCAACGGTAGTTGGCAAATCGATCGACTTGGACCTTAGTGCTTCGGCCCAGCCCCGTTGAACCATCGCAATCTAGCTTTCCATAGGATCTTGCAAGTATGAGCAGCCCCATCGAATACCGTCCACATGCCATCGCCCTGTCGATCGCTGGCTCAGACCCTAGCGGTGGTGCAGGCTTGCAAGCCGATCTGAAGACCTTCCAACAATTCGGTGTCTACGGTGCAACGGTCGTGACCATGATCACCGCCCAAAACTCACTGGGAGTTCGACGCGTTGAAAACCTCCCCACCGAACTGGTCATCGATCAACTCGATGCAGTACTCGATGACATCCAACCCATCGTCGCCAAGACCGGCGCGTTGGGCACTGCAGAAACCATCGATGCAGTCCATCAAGCGGCCCAACGATTTAACTTTCCGCTGATCGTCGATCCAGTGATGGTCTCCAAACACGGAGATTCTCTTGCATCCGAAGAGGCCGTAGCGGCCTACCGGCGACTTTTGCCCAAAGCATTTTTGGTCACACCCAATAAATTCGAACTCGAAAAACTCACGGGAATCACCCTCCAAAGCAATCAGGATGTGGCAAAAGCCATCCACGATCTGCATCAAATGGGTGCCCGATTCGTTCTTGCGAAAATGGGCCATGTCGATGGTCAAAGCGAACATATCCTAGGCTCGGGAAAAGAGAACATTGCGATTCACTCTCCGAGATTCGATACCCAAAACACCCATGGTGCAGGATGCGTCCTGTCCTCGGTCATCACCGCCTTGATCGCCCTGGGGGAAACCGACCTGAAACGAGTTGTCCAAAGAGCCATCCGCCAAGTCTCGATCGGTATCCACAACACCCACCCGATCGGGAAAGGCACCAGTCCTGTCGAAACCAGAGTTCTTGCCAACGAACCCGATGAACCAACCTCTTAGAACCCTATGAGAGCTGCCGTTTTCCATCGCTTTCAAGGCCCAATCTCAATCGATTCGTTAGACGATCTGGTTCCAGAGGATCACGCAGCAGTGATCGATGTCAAAGCCTGCGGCATTTGCCGAAGCGACTGGCACGCTTGGATGGGCCACGATACCGACGTAAAACTTCCGCATGTTCCAGGTCACGAACTCTCCGGAACCGTTGCTGATGTGGGCAAAGCGGTCAGAAACTTTCGTCCTGGTCAACGAGTTACCGTGCCCTTCTGCTGCGGGTGTGGAAAATGCATCGAGTGCAAACTGGGCAACAGCCATATCTGTGACCACCACTCCCAACCGGGCTTTACCCATTGGGGCAGCTTTGCCGATCAAGTTTTAATCCAAAATGCCGACACCAATTTGGTCGGATTGCCCGATCCAATCGACTTTGTCAGCGCCGCAAGTCTCGGTTGCCGGTTCATTACCGCCTACCGAGCATTGGTCACACAAGCTCGCTTGGAACACGATCAGTGGATTGCAATCCACGGATGTGGTGGAGTCGGACTCTCGGCGATCATGATCGCCAAATCGATCGGAGCAAAAATCATCGCAATCGATGTTCAACCCAACCGGCTTAAGTCAGCTCAGCAATTAGGTGCAACGATCACCCTGGATCCAAACACACAGGATATCGTTACTGCGATCTACGAAATCACTGGTCGGGGGGCCCATGTTTCGATCGATGCGCTAGGACATCCTCAAACTTGCTTCAATTCCATCGCATGCCTAGCTAAACGGGGCAGACATGTCCAAGTGGGGTTGATGCTGGCCCAGCACGCCAAACCGGCGATCCCCATGGCGACGGTGATCGCCAAAGAACTCGAGATCTTCGGCAGTCACGGTATGCAACCCTCTGGCTACCAAGAGATCTTCGAGAAAATTCAATCCGGATCCCTCGATCCAAAACAACTCGTCAGCAACACCGTCAGCCTCCATCAAGGAGCTAAATTGCTTACGGAGTTCGACCACTTCCCAAACGCGGCGATGACCATCATCGATTTTTCTATCTAGCTAAGCCAACCAAGTAATCTTTCGATTCTCGATTTCACTATAGCCACGCACATCCCTAGGTGGTTATATCGCAACCATGAGCAACCAACGCGAATTCACCGAAAGCTGGCTTCAAGCCCTAACCCTCAGCGCCAACCACGAAAAAGCACGAGCCATTCGTCCTTGGCTAACCACCATCCAAGTCCTCTGTGCCAGCGAAACCCTGCCAGAGCAAAAGGACGAAGCACTCAAGCTTTGGAATTACGCTCACCAAAATGACCTTGAAGGATTGCTCGAATTAATCCCCGCAAACAGCACTCCTTGGCACTTCGAAGACGATGAAGAATTTGTATTTACTCCGGTTCCCGACCCTGGCTCGAATTCCTTAGAAATCCAGCAAAACCATTGGCTCTTGCAACTTGGTATCGCAGACTCCTCGATCCGAGCCAAAGCCACAGTGACTTCTCAAGACTGGACGACTCTGGTTCGGAAACAAGCCATCCGGCGCAGCAAGCCGATGAATGTCAACGCGTTCCCATCAGGCGATGTGCTCGAACTCGATTGCCTCTTGGATTGGTCTTCACGCACTTGGACGGTTCGCTTTGTGCAACCAGATTGGATGAGTCTTCAGTACGATTCGGAGTTCCTTGCGCCACGTCCCAGTTTCGAGCAGCTAACCCTACGAATGATCGACGCCTTGGCTGCCGCCAACGATCGCTTCAAATCCAAAGCCGTACTGGGCAATTTCAACCCTGAATCAACTGCTTGGACCACATGCATCGGGGACTTTGCTCAGTGGCATCGCGATGCCTTGCTTGCTGATGCTTACGGACTAAGTCCATGGGTGAAAAGAACTTGGAACTGCGTCTGGCCGGTGATCTATCGAGAACGCAATCGTTTGCGTGGGCCATGCGACCTAAACTATTTACGAAGCGAATTGAAAGCCTGCTTTGATCATTCTCCAGAATTGTGTGAGTGGATGTTCATCACCTCCAGACTCGTCTGCGAGATCCATCTAGGAAGCGGCATTGGCCTCTCAGGCAACTTCGAAGCCTAATCAGCCATCGGGATCGTCGAGCAGCTGCTGCAATCTGGCGGCCAGCACCGGGGAGTACTTCTGAACCCATGTCGAATCGATCAATCCTAGGGAGATCATATCCAGGATATGCACTTGATCCTTTCGACGGAATGAAGTTAGTTTCACCTTGACCAGCGGTTTTCACAAATCCAGATTGGGATCAAGTACCCACCGGATTGCTCCACTGGGCAAGATCATCAAGCATGCCCTGCATGCGTTCACGAAGCGTTTTCATGATGGGGTCTTCCTCTCCCTTAGGAGCTCGGTCTGCGGGGACTTCGATTGGCTCGTCGATGCGAATAACCACCTCCATCGGTCCATGAACTCCCGCTTTATCCGTCAGGTCTTCCTCCAACCGCTCGACCGTTTCGAGAATCCTGGTATCGGTCGTAGGCGAAGAAAGATACTCCGGAGGATAGGAAGCAATTTGCTGTGAAAGATAAATACGCGATAGCTGTTCCCACCGCCGCTGACGCTCTTTTTCATTCAATTCACCGGTGGTCAAATCGGGAACAATTTTCATGCGCAACGCTTTGATCCGCGGGATAATTGGACCATCTCCCTCCTTGCCCAACCACTCTTTTTCCAGCGGATCCAATAGATGATCGACAAGGCCTTGTTGTCGATCGACGAACGATCCGATTTGGGGTACTCCCAGGTACTCGATCTCCTTGAGACTGAGCATCGCATGGGTGATCTTGGCGATTCGCTCAAGGATCGGAGCCTGCTTGGTCGCCTCCCAAGTCAATCGTTTCTCGAGAGACTCAAGCGTTGGCCCAACCGCCTTATTCAAGTCGCCGTGAAACAAGTACTTGATCGCCACCGGATGGATAACAACCTTCGAAGAACTGCTCTCTTTAGCCCGACGCTTGGCTGCCGTACGTGCCATGAACGCCACTCCGTCTAGAAGCGGTTGCAAAACATCGTTGGTCCGAAAAACCGCCCCCTCGGGAAAAACCACCAAAGGGCGATCGGGCACAGATAGCGTTTCGATGGCTAAATCCAAGGCTTGGCGATCGAGCCCCTCGCGATAGACACTGTAAGCTCCCATGGTGCGAAGAGCCCATCGCTGAAAACGACTTTGGTGAAACAAGTGCCAACTGGCCATCGCGTACATCAAAGTATCGGCAGCCACTGCCACATGCGACAAGACCAATGGGTCTGCATACCGGCAATGGTTCGGCGCCAAAAGCACTCCATGACCCTTCCTGAGCGATTCACGGAAATGATCGATCCCCTCGAGGCGATGCGAAACGACTCCCTCGTACCGACGCAAGTACCAAGGCACAATGTTGAGTTTCAAGACGGTGCGAGGAAACCACCGGCGTCGATTCGGAGGGATGAATTCGTAAGGCTTTTCGATGATGATGTCTTGCACTGAGTTCTCCTAATGAGCTCAAGATACACTCGCATGGACAATCCCCCCCAATATCGGAATAACTCCATGGAATCGTCTCTGAGCGAGACCCTTGTAAGTGTAATCGCCCGAAAGTATGGGGTATATTCCAGATATGAAAAGCAAACTCAAGAAACTGAATCTTGCAAACCAAACTTCCGCCAAGCTCGAAACGACCATCGCTTCGCTTGCGGATCGTTTCCTAAGCTACCTGCGCAGCGAATGCCACCTGGCTACCAATACCGTCGAATCCTACCAAAGGGATCTTACCCATTTCCAAACCTGGCTAGCAGGTCGATCTCCCAACAAGCTAAAGATTGACGATTTAACCAATTATTTGGTCTGGCTCAAAGATCAACGATTGGCTGCAAGCTCGATCGCTCGCCATATCGTCTCTCTGAGAATGTTCTATAAATTCCTTCAACTCGAAGCCGCGATCACCGACAATCCCGCCGAATTGCTCACTACGCCTAAGCTTTGGCGACGAGTTCCAACGGTCATCCACGCAAGCCTGATCGATCGGTTTCTAACGGCCCCGAAAAAGTTCGATCCTCTGTGGCAACGGGATCGAGCGATCCTCGAACTGCTCTACGCGACCGGTTGCCGTGTCTCGGAAGTCTCCGACATGCTCCTAGCGAATGTCTTCCTCGAACAAGGCTACTGCTTGGCCGAAGGCAAAGGGAGTAAGCAAAGGATGGTCCCCCTAGGCCAAAGAGCTGTCGAAGCGATCCGAGAGTACATCAAGGATTCGCGAGCCCAGCTTACCCTAACCAAAGATCCTAAACAGACACCTTGGTTGATCGTTTCACGCACCGGCCAACGCCTTAGGCGTGAAGCCATCTGGGAACTAGTCAAACGATACGCCCTTCGAGCAGGTATCGATCCTGAAACCTCCCCCCACACCCTTCGACATAGCTTTGCCACCCACCTACTAGCCGGCGGTGCCGATCTAAGACTCATTCAAGAAATGCTTGGACATGCCAGCATCGAGACCACTCAGATCTATACCCAGGTCGAGAACAGCAAACTTAAGCGGGTTCATCAGCAATTCCATCCGCGAGGTTAATCGCAATCTTGGAATTAGCTACTTGGGTTCTCGAAGGATTTTGACCATCGACTTGCCCTTGGCCAATTCATCGATGAGCTTATCCAAATAACGAATCTCGCGCATCAACGGTTCCTGAACCTCTTGGACCCGAACCCCACAGACAACCCCTTGGATCAACTCCCTGTTGGGATTCATTCGAGGCGCATTGGAAAAGAAAGTCTCTATATCAGACCCCGTGACCAAAATCTCATCGATTTGGGATTGGTTGTAGCCAGTAAGCCATGTGAGGATCTGATCGACCTCTTCTTTGGATCGACCTTTCTTCTGAGCCTTCGCGACATAGCATGGATAAACACGTGCAAAGCTCATGGTATAAATCCTGTGCTTTTCGGACATCAACCACCCTAGCTTCCAGGTTTAAGGCTCGACTTTCAACGAAAAAGCCTCTCGGGATGCGAGAGGCTTTTGTGGAATCAAATGACTTTGGTTGCTCAAATCAGCCGCCGCCTGGGACCGCACGCCCGTCGGTAGGCGTTGGAGTCTTGGCCGTTTCCTTTTGCATCTGCTCGTAGCGCTTGGCGTCTTCTTCCAATCGCTTCTTAACGTCTGGTGGTGGCTCCTTGCTTCCTGTGCCAACTGTGTTTTCACCGCCCGAATCGCAACCGACCAAGCACATCGGCATGGTTGCCAAGCACATCGCCAGTAAAAGTTTAATGCGCATCGTACTTCCTCAATGTGGGTTAGTAGAAATGAGAACTAGAATCCCATGCCGTCGCGACAAGCCGTTACGGTGGAACATCTACCATTACAACTGGTTCGGGGGGATATTGTCAAGCGAATCGCGAATTGTGGTGTCCTAAATATGCCAAAAACCTAGAAACGGCTTGCCAAAAAGCCAGAAAAATGCAGGTCCCCACCTAGCGATTCCCATTGGACATTCTGAAACTCGTTAGCCTTCGAAATCGCTTCCATCCCAATCCCCGACACCGGCCGATGTGCCAACGCCCCTCCAAGGACCTTGGGAGCAACGTAACACTCGACTTGATCGACCAAACCGGCATCAAAAAAACTTCCAAGCACCCCGGCTCCCCCCTCGACCAATACGCTCGTTGCCCCTCGTCTTGCTAACTCCCGAAGAATCCCGTCGAGCTCCAAACCAACCGATCTGGAACTAGATGGCCCAAGCTCCAAAAACTCAACCCCATGATCTTCCAACAACCTCCGCTTTTGAGCCAACAAGTCCAGCGCGTTGCCATCGACTGCAATCATGACCGGAATGTCCCTGGCACTGCGCACAAGCTGGCAGGTTTCTGCGATGCGAAACCTACGATCCAGCACCACTCGCACGGCGCGCCGCGCCGGCACTTGGCCTGAGTCCAATCGAGCCGTCAATAGCGGATCATCAGCGATGACCGTAGAGCTGCCAACAATGATCGCATCAACGCGAGCGCGAAGCTGATGTACTTGCTTGCGCGAAAGCTCATTGGAAATCCACTTCGAATCCCCTGTGGAACTGGCAATCGCCCCATCGAGCGTCATGGCCCACTTGGCAATGACCCAAGGCAATCCACAGACAATCCGCTTCAGGTAGGGTGCATTGAGGACTTTTGCCTGAGCTTCCAAAACTCCAACGGTGACTTCGATACCCGCTTGAATAAGCCTTGAGATCCCTTTACCCGAAACATGCTCGAAGGGATCTTGCATCGCAACGACAACCCGCTTTGGTCGCTTGCTCAATACCAAATCGACACAAGGTGGCGTTTTTCCGTGATGAGCACACGGTTCAAGCGTTACGTACAAAGTAGCTTCGGTAAGGTCGGCTGCATCCAGATCCCGCAGCGCATGGACCTCAGCATGCGGACCACCGAAACGCTCATGAAATCCACTGGAAATAAGCTCCCCATCGCGTACCACCACGCATCCGACCATCGGATTGGGCTCAACATAGCCTTGCCCTCGACGAGCCAATCCCAATGCGATTTCCATCCAGTGCTGGTCGTCGTTCAATTCGTCGATCCTTCTACTTGGGGATTCTGCACAAACTAGATAAACCTTAATTACCAGGAGTAATTCTACCGTTTTTATCGAACTTGATGCCGATGTTCAAGACAATGCGATAGGACTCATCGCGAAATTATCTAACGGATCTATTTGATAAAGGCCCAAAATCATGATTACTTTTCGCCGGTCGGTCTTGGTCTGTACCACCATGGTCACGCTCGCTTATATCTCGACAGGTTGCACTCGTGTCGATGTGCGTAAAGTCCAGGGCGACTGCACTAAGGGGGTTCGTTACTACCGTCCAAAACCTTATTTGTTCATCAGCGGCGATATCTCCGCAGGTGAATCCGATGAGCCTGCCATGAGCGTTTTCCAATCCTCACCCATCAAAGTGCAAGTCGCTGAGTCGGCTCAATCCAATTCCAAAGTTGCACTTGCCAAAGCAACCCAGCCACCCGAAATCACCGATGAGCCAAAACCCTCTGGAAGAGGTGGTGACGAAGGTTTGGAAGCCAAAAGCATTGCTACCTCGCAGAACCTGAGCAAGATCTCGATGAAACTCGAATACTTGCCAGATTTCTCAGAAGAATATGCGATTAATTTCAAACCAGGTTTCGGCTCTGGAAGCCTTAATCTAAACCTCGAAAACGGATGGAACCTAACTTCGTTGAACGCTGAAACCGACCAGCAGACTGCAGAAATCATCGGCAGCATCGGCTCGCTCTTGCCAAATCTCCCGCTTGCTGGCAAACAAGCCAAATCCGGCGGCCCTGAACGGACATCTAGCGTCCCATCAACCGTCTATGGCTCGAACGTACCGTTTGGTTTCTATGAAGCGGTGATCGCCTGCGATCCCCACGGTAGAAAGCAACTCTACGGATGGCGGTATGTTGGATTCCTCCCCTTTCAATCCTGCCCAGTCCAACCTCAAGGAGGACAACAGGTGTGCTGCGATACCCAAGACATTTACGGTCTAGTGTTCGTCAACGGAGTACTCCAGTTCCAACGAATCCACGAAGTACCCACGACTCCCATCGATCCATCAACCCCTTGGCCGGCTGATTCTCAGACCCCAAAAGTTGCGGTAGAGGAAATCCAAACGCCCAAAGTTTCACATAAATTTCAAGTGAAGCGATAATCGGTTCTTGAAGGGGGTTAAAAAGTCACTGTTACGCCCCGGTTGGCGAATATCCTAAGGATCTCGCGCTCCTTGTACCCATCCCAGTGACTTCGGTTATAAAGCAGTATCGCTTTGGCAAAATTTTCGACAGTGTAAGGCGCATCTACTTTGTAGAGCGCCCCGAGGGCAAGAGAATCTCCATGGTGTGTATTCTTCTGCTGAGTATTCCTTACCAATAAAACCTCCCTGAGATCCCAAAGCAAACCAGTCCAGAATGAAGATGCGCGATCGGATCTGACCGACGAGTGGATGACCGGCTGAGTATCCGACAGCAGATCGTCATCATCGGCACGCCTTAATCCGCGCGACTCACCGACCGTTTTTCCCTTCTGCCAAGCGTCCCAGGTAGCGAACTCCTGCTCCATATCAGGATGCAGTTCTTTCAAGTGCTCGCATACACTCAAGGCGATATAGTCGCAAAAACCCTCTCTCAAGTTGATCGATTTCTCATCGATACTAAACGGATGATTGATGACCGAATGTATCCCGTGCGCATACTCATGAAGAATAACCTCCGCATCCTGATAGTCAGGTACTCCTCCAAGTCCCAAGTAAACCCGATTCCTCTGTAGATCATAATAACTGTTATCCTCGCGATTGAAGCCAACAATAAACTCTACCTGACCTGGGTTGGCTCTTTTGAATTGCAAGGTATCTCGAATATAACGTTGTATCCAAGTAGCATAGTAAAGAGCCATCGTTTGGCCGAAGCGTACATCCGAGGCTTCATAAAAAAACTCACCAGCCTTTTCATGAGGTTCTGACACGGGACTCCATGCGAATGCAAAATCATTCCGCAACACCCTGCTCCCAATTGGCACAGGGATCTTAACCTCACGGTAACTTGAACGCGGAAGATTCTTCGGGTCTGGCAGCGTGTTATCGGTCATTCTCAACAATGGATTTGGACGAAAAACAAACCCAGATGCAAATCCAGATGACCAAGTCGTCCTGTGAACCGCGACACGCGTGCCGCTTACTGCATCGATATAAACTTCGCCAGATCGAACCCCATGAGACTGGGCTAACCCAATTCGCCAAGCCAGTTTCGGAGTCGTCGTCTTGGAACGATTAGGTCGGCGAAAACACAACTGAACATCCAAGATGTCCCAAGATTGCGTCGGCCCCATAACTTCCTTGGCTTTTGCGATTGCTCCTTTTTCCTTAAAAACCGGCTTGGTCGCCCCCTTGCTTTCCAAATGCCCAATCGCCTTGTCGTCGAGCAAGCGAGAATGAACACCTACGCATTCCTGCGATTGCACCAACTCGTCGATCCGAAGCCATCCATCGCTTATCGGAATGCCTCGAAAACTCTGGCGGTAGAACAAATAGTTCTCAGCCGGTGTTCCGACAACTTTCTTGTACTTCAACAACTCTGGCGAAAACTTCTTATCCGAAGACCTCGCAAGAGACTCAATCACAGACACTTTTTTGGATCGCCGATACTTAATGCCACTGTCGTTGCGATTCCAGCGATGCATGCTCAGACAGTGACCCTGACATTGACAAATCTCTGAAAACGATTTCATGAAAAGGGCCTTCAACGTTTACGAAAGTAGTTCATGCACCACTCGGCAAGGCTCCACGCCGGTGAGCCTGGAATCCAACCCCTGAAACTTGTAACTGAACTGCTGATAATCGATCCCAAGCTGATGCAGGAGGGTCGCATGAATGTCATGCACAGAGACCACATTCTCAACCGCATGGTATCCAAAGTCATCCGTCGCACCGTAGCTAAAACCCGGTTTAAAACCGCCCCCCGCAAACCACATCGTAAACCCTGCCAAATGGTGGTCACGTCCATCCCCTTGGGCCATCGGAGTACGCCCAAATTCCGATCCAAAAACCAAGATCGTATCCTTGAGCATATCGCGCTGCTTAAGATCCGTGATCAACGCAGCGACTCCTTGATCCACCTCTTTAGCCGTTCCCTCCGAGTGAGCCTTGACCGCTCCGTGGTGATCCCAGTCACGATGGTAAAGCTGAATAAACCTGACTCCCCGCTCAGCCAACCTGCGAGCTAACAAACAATTCGATGCAAACGAACCATCCCCTCCCTTGGTCCCATACAAGTCAAAGATATGCGAAGGCTCCTTGGAGACATCCATCAATTCCGGAACGCTGGCTTGCATCCGGAAGGCCAACTCGTATTGACGAACCCGTGTGGCGATCTCCGGATCCTCAAGCCGCTTATCGGCAAGCCCATTGAGCGATGCGATCGCATCGACGACTTGACGCTGTTTCTGCGAATCGACCCCCTTGGGATTGCCCACATACAAAACCGGATCCCCGGTACCTCGGAACTCCACTCCCTGGTATTGCCCAGGTAAAAAACCCGAATGCCACTGTCGCGCAGCGATGGGTTGCCTCTGTCCGTACTTTCCTGTCGAAACCATCACCACAAAACCGGGTAAGTTCTCCGTCTGTGCACCCAACCCGTAAAGCAACCAAGAACCCATCGCCGGCCGACCGCTAATCATCGAACCGGTATTCATAAACGTATGAGCAGGGTCGTGGTTAATCGCATCGGTGTGCAAGGATCGAACGATGCACATGTCATCGGCGCACTTAGAGGCTAACTGAGGCCAGATTTCTGAAATGACCTGCCCGCTTTTCCCCCAAGGCTTGAAGTTGTGTTGAGGGGCAAAGCAGTTGAGCTTTTGCCCTTGAAGCTGCGCGATCTGTTGCCCCTTGGTTATCGATTCAGGCATCGGCTTGCCGTGCAACTGTGCAAGCTTGGGCTTGTGATCGAAAGTCTCCAGATGAGTCATCCCACCGGCCATGTACAACCATATGATCCGCTTGGCTTTGGGAGCATGATGCAACGGTGAAATCACCCCCTTGGAACTTTCCAACAAACCGCTTTCCTGGGCCAAAGCACTGCGTCCAAGCATGGAACTAAGGGCCATGGCTCCAAGACTGATCCCGGGCCTTTGCAAAAACGTCCTGCGTCCAATCCAATCGATGTGCGAACTCATCTAACGCTGTCCTTTAGTCTCTTCAAAATCCAAGTCACAATGCAGACACCTACAAGCCGGTATTCAGTTGCGAGTTTCAATACCGGGTGATGAATTCATGCAAATTCATCAACGCTCGGGCCACGCTGGTCCAAGCCGCCAACTCGGCAGGATCGATGTCGCTAGCAGCAGGTCGAGTCCCGACACCGAGCAACTCCTTGGCAGACTCCAAAGAACTCTTGAATTGCTCAACATGCGATCGGTACAAACTCACCAAAATCTCTTTTTCCTGATCCGAAGGCAAACGCGACAACGCCCGGCCAAATGCATACTCCAGCTTGGCACTCTCATCGCCATTTTGCCTTGCAATCAACTCGGCAAAACTGCGGGCCGCTTCGATGTACGCCGGATCATTAAGCAATACCAGTGACTGCAACGGAGTGTTGGACCTGGGACGATCCGCAGTGCACTCTTCACGATTAGGAGCATCAAACACCAACAAACTCGGATGCAGATACTGTCGTTGCCAATGCGTGTAAAGACCTCGACGGTAAAGCTCCTCCCCTGCTCCATTTTGCCACTCACGCTGAGGGAAATTCAAATAAGCCCAATACCCTGGGGGCTGATAAGGCCTAACGCTACGGCCCCCAAGCTTGGTCACCAGCAATCCTCCAACACTCAAGGCATTGTCTCGGACCATCTCAGCATCGAGTCGAAATCGACTCTGACGCGCCAAATAGCGGTTGTAAGGGTCTTGATCCCGGGCCTGCCCATCGGCGCTGGAACTTCTTTGATAAGCCTGCGTCATGACCACGGTTTTGATCCAGCGCTTCAGGTCCCAACCCGTATCGACCATCCACTGCGCTAATTCGTCAAGCAACTCCGGATGCGATGGCCACTCTCCCTGAGCCCCCAAATCATCGAGTTTGCGAGAAATCCCAGCCCCAAAAAACAATTTCCATAATCGGTTGACCAGCACCCGTGACGTCAAAGGATGATCCGGATCCACGATCCATCTGGCCAAATCCAATCGATTCAATCGATCCGCATTGGCAGGAGCTACTTTGGCGGTGTGGGCCGCTAGAGCCACCGGAAATGCCGGCAGGACCACTTCCCCGGTCTCATCCATCCAATTCCCCCTAGCCAATACTCGAACCATCCGGGGCGATACCACTTCGGTCACCAACGTGGTCGCTACCTGTTTATCAAGTTCCTCTCGGCTCTTGTTCAGAGCAGCAAGTTCCTGTCGCTTGGGCTCAAGCCTTGGTGCGATCGAGCGAAAATGCGCTAAAAGCTTCTCCTGCTCCTGTTGGCTACGTTCTGAGTTGGGTTTCGATAAAACGGTCTGCAATTCCAAAGACAAACTCGATTGGGCTTGAACAGGTCGCTTGGCTGTGGTCGCCGACAATCGAAAACGCCCAATGGTGTGTTGCGGATTATCCAAGTTCTGCCAAAGTCCGATAACCAGCGAGTCACCAGGCCCCAACGTTAGGTCCTCTGCCGTTTCGAAAAAAGCGGCGTGAGATCGACCCACTTGCTCCATAACAGCCCAACCCCAGTTGCGGCCCTTGGCATCCCCATCCAAGGCGCTGGCGATCGTCCACTTGCCGTACGGGTTTCCACCCGCAGCACCGGTCTGTTCGTAAGTCGCTGTAGGATTGGCAAGCGCAACAGGTTTCGTCTGGCCATCGGCAACTCGATGATGAACCACAAACTCCGAGAGAACAAAATTACCGTTACCGGCTCTGCCTGGCCCACGCTGAGGCAATGAGTCCTCGGGCAAGACCTCCAAACGCAATGCAGTAACCCCTGGTGGCAGTTGGCTCGTGGTAAACAGGTAAGTATCGGTCGCGGGATTCTTGCCACTGGCCAAAAAGGACCCGTCAGGCAACGCCTTGAGAGTCACCCCCTCGAGCGACACCAACCCTTCTGGTTTAAGCACCACCCAAGGTACTTGCGCTGATTGCCAAGCCTCAAAATCAGCCAGCAACTCCGGAGAGTTCTGATCGATGAAACTTTGAACCTTCGCAATATTTTGGTCGATTGCGCTGAGTTGCTCTTGCTGCTCTTGCGTTGGGACTTTGACGTAAGGCCCCCAGTTTCCATCGGAATTGGCGCCCGAGTAGAGACCTCGCTCCTTGATGTCGGCAAAGAAGGCTCCGAATTTGTAAAAGTCTCTGGTCGAAAGCGGATCGAATTTATGATCATGGCACTCGGCACACCCTAAGGTGATCCCCAACCACGTCCCGCTTGCATTGCGAACACGCTCGGCCATGTACTTGGCCAAATACTCGCGGTCTTGAACCCCTCCTTCGGCGCTCATCATCCCAAGTCGGTTGTAACCCGAGGCGATCTTTTGCTCCAACGTTGGCGTGGGCAACAGATCCCCAGCCAACTGCTCTATGGTAAATGTGTCAAAGGGCTTGTTGGTATTGAAAGCCCCGATGACATACTCTCGAAAAGGCGAAACACTGACCTCTTGGTCCCCGTGATAGCCCACCGAGTCGGCATAGCGAACAAGGTCCATCCACCACATCGCCATGCGCTCGCCAAAATGGGGCGATGCTAACAACCGGTCCACAAGGCGTTCGTAAGCATCGGCAGAGGCATCGCTCATGAACTCCTGAACTTGAATCTCGGTAGGAGGCAAACCGGTCAAATCAAAATACAGACGGCGAAGCAGCGTGATGCGATCGGCCTTGGGACTAGGTCTTAACCCCTGTTTGGCCAGATCGGCATCCACCAGTGCATCGATGCGAGAGAGCGTCTGAAGATCGCTTCGAGTGCCGCCGACAGATTCGGAAGCCTTGCGCGGTAGAAAAGCCCAGTGCCCTTCGTAACGGCCTCCTTGGGCTACCCAACGCTTGAGCAATTCGATTTGATCTGCAGAAAGTTTCTTGCCGCTGTTTGCAGGAGGCATGTGCTCTGCAGGGTCATCGGCAAGAATCCTTTGGACCAGCATGCTCGCATCGGGTTTTCCAGGGACAATGGCACCGGGCTTAGCATCTGTCCCATGAAGCCCTTCGAGCGTATCTAACCTTAGATCCGCCTCGCGCTTGTTGTTGTCTGGTCCATGGCAAAAGAAACAATTATCAGATAGTATTGGGCGAATATCTCGATTGAACGAAATAGGATCTTGCGACTGCGCCACCCCTGGCAATACCAAGCCAAGGATCGCTAGGAGTCCAATTCGTCGCTGGGTGATCATCGTACGTGGTTCCCGATCTGTGTTCTGTGATGATAACGTCAAAGGTAAATCCCTTTAGAATTTTCTACGGTGCAGCCTAGGCACTGGGTGTTGCGTTCAAGTTCTTTGCCAACGCTGTGCCGCATCGGCGACCCGTTGACCCAGCAGCCTTGCCGTTTGTCGATCCCCTTCATGCAATTGAACTTGGTCGGCCTCGCTTTGAGCCATCAGGCCAACGTAGGACCCCAAGCGGTTGATATGGCTAGGAGAACTCCCTTCAGGCCTAAGCCCCAAACTCAGCCAAACCATGCCGTGCTGCATGGCGTTGATCATCAGCCCCTCGAGGGTATTGAGTTTATCCCCTGAAAGACCTTGGGAGTGCGTGAAGCCTGCAGCGAGCTTATTTCGCCACATCTGCTCGAACCATATGCCACTGCAGGCATCGATGAAGGCTTTGAACTGAGCGGCCATTCCTCCCATGTAGGTAGGAGTACCAAAAACAATCGCATCGGCTCGGCTCAGACCAGCGGTAATTTCATCATTTTTCCATCGCCCGCTGTGCATGTCCGCAGAATCGATACGCCAAAGTACCGCGGTGGTCTGTGGAACGCTCCGAACCCCTTCGGCGATCAAATGAGCCAACTGCTGGGTATGGCCAGCCGAAGAAAAGTAGACGATTGCAACGGTTTTCATCCGAATTTCCACCCTGTTTTCATAAGCCTGGTTTTCCCCCAAGAGTTCCTTGACCGGAGGCCCGTGTGCCACTGGCAAAAAACCCGTTCCTGCCGTAAGTTAATCAGTCCGCTTGAGCGGGTGGCTATACTATACTCGATCCTCAGGTCCAATTGCCGGTTCTGTTTGTTCGTTTTCCGTTGTTTCGTTACTCAGGAGATTCCAAAATGCCTTTCACACTTGCACCTTTGCCATACGCCCCCAACGCAATGGAACCCCATATCGATGCCCAAACGATGGAAATCCACCACGGCAAACACCATCAAGCCTATGTCAACAACTTGAACAAAGCCCTCGAAGGTACCCCGTTTGAAAGCAAGTCGATCGAAGAAGTCATCACCAATCTAGCCGCGATCCCCGACGAGAAACGAACCGCAGTACGCAACAACGGTGGTGGGCATTGGAACCACACTTTCTTCTGGAACATCATAGGCTGGAACGCCGGTGGTAAACCCTCCGGAGCTCTCCTTGCAGACATCGAAGCCACCTTCGGGAGCTTCGATGCATTCAAGGAAAAATTCGCAGCAGCAGGTGTCGGACGTTTCGGCTCTGGATGGGCATGGCTGGTCGTCAACAACGGCAAACTCGAAATCGGTTCGACCGCAAACCAAGACTGCCCCCTGATGGGCAAAGCCGTTGCCGGTATCGAAGGCACCCCAATTCTTGGCCTAGACGTCTGGGAACACGCTTATTACCTGAAGTACCAAAACCGACGTCCCGACTACATCGCAGCGTTCTGGAATGTTGTCAATTGGAACGAGGTTTCCAAGCGATACGAAGCTGCTAAGAAGGGCTAATCGGCCAGCATGGCAGGTGCTACCCTACTGACACTGCTAGATGACATCGCTTCGATCCTCGACGATGTCTCGACACTCAGCCAAGTCGCTGCACAAAAGACCGCAGGGGTCCTCGGAGACGACTTGGCTCTCAACGCCAAACAAGTAACAGGCCTGTCTGCCGATCGGGAACTGCCTGTGGTTTGGAAAGTCGCTGTGGGATCTGCCCTCAACAAAGCGATCCTGATACCAGCGGCCCTTGCCATCAGTGCCATAGCACCTTGGGCCATTAAACCCCTGCTGATGATCGGTGGAATCTATCTGTGCTTTGAAGGGGTAGAAAAGATCCTTCACTCCTGGTTGCATCGCATAAGCCACCAGCAAGATCAAGACGATCGAGAAAAACGATTGCAAGTCCTTCGCGATCCAGATGTCGATCCAGTGAAGGTCGAAAAAGATAAAATCCAAGGAGCCATCCGAACCGACTTCATCCTCTCGGCCGAGATCATCGTCATCACCTTAGGAACACTCGTCGGCCAGAGTTTTGGTGTGACCCTGGGTGTATTGCTTTTGATCGGGATCCTGATGACCGTGGGTGTCTATGGACTGGTTGCGGGAATCGTCAAACTCGATGACCTGGGACTGCGATTGCTCAGTCGCCAAGGTTCAAGCCCCAGCGACAGGATGCTTCGAAAAATCGGAACCGCAATTCTCTGGGCAGCGCCCTACTTATTACGATTCCTGGCCATTGCAGGAACCGCAGCGATGTTCCTCGTCGGCGGCGGGATCGTTACCCACCAATTCGATATGCTACATCATTGGAGCGACTCACTGACCCATGCCCTAAAAGCTATTCCAGTTCTAGGATCGCCCCTTGGTTGGCTCGGCCCAGCGATATTCGATTTTCTTTTCGGCATCGCTGCCGGTGCAGCGGTCGTAGGCGTGATACAATTTTCGAAATTTCTTTTCGGTGGTGCCGGCGGCCACCATGCATCAACCCCGACTGACTCCTGATGAGCGACTACGCGTTAGAAGTCCGAAACGTCTCGCACCGCTTCGGCGACTTTCCTGTCTTGGATCAAATCAACCTAAAGATATGGCCCGGGCAGATCGTCGCGATCGTCGGGCCCAGCGGTTGCGGAAAAAGCACCTTGCTCAAGGCCATCCTGGGTACCCATCCACCCTCCGAAGGTCAAATCCTAGCCGACGGTGAGCCCGTCGTAGGTCCAACTCGCAATGTCGGCATCGTCTACCAACAATACTCGCTTTACGACTTCCTAACCGCCGAAGGAAATGTTGCCTTCGGCCTTAAACTCGACCAAAGTTCCTTCTTCTCTCGCTTGGTCCTATTCCCCAAATACCTCAAACAACGACAAAAGCATCTCGCACAAGCCCGCGAGTTTCTTGAGCAAGTCGGCTTAGAACACGCCTGCGGAAAATACCCCGGCGAAATGTCCGGAGGCATGAAGCAACGCGTAGCAGTCGCTCAAGCGCTCATCATGCGTCCCAAAGTCGTCTTGCTCGACGAACCTTTCGGTGCTTTGGATGAAGCCATGCGAGAAGAACTTCAATACATGCTATTGCGGTTCTACCAAGAAAACCTCCAACGCAAACGCGAAGGCAAACGCCCCGAATACACGATCTTGATGGTCACGCACGAACTCAACGAAGCCATCTTCGTGGCAGACCGCGTCATCGGCATGTCTCGGTTCCATACCGAAGGCAACAAGGGTGCTGCCATCGTGTACGACAAACCGTGTCCTATTTTCCATCCCGATGATCCCCGAGATTATTCAAAGTTCGTCGACCAACGAGAAGAATTAAGGCAAGCGGTATTCGATGACCAATACATCAAAGACCGAAACAAATACGTCACCTTTTGGAACGATCTAAGCAGATTGGCCGAAGGCCAGTCGATGCAACCGAAGAACCCATCATGAAATTTAAATTCTATCGACCAACCCAACTGGCCATCACCCTAGCCCTGACAGTGACTTCTGTCGCTTTTGCGCAAGATCCCAGTCCCAATCAACAATCCCAACCAGTCTTCACCGATGGTCTTGCTCAAGTCGTCGAAGCATTCAAACAAGATTGGGTGCAGCACGATCTGTTCGTACAAACCGAATTCGATTCCGATCAAGATGGCAAACTCGACCGAGTCCATGTCAGTGTCACTAGGCCTAAACCTACCGAGACTCAAGGTCTAAAAGTACCGGTGGTTTACCAGTCAAGCCCTTACTACTCTGGAACAGGTTCAACCTCCCCAGATCACATGTGGAATCCAAGACAAAACTTGAATTCGCCACCACCCAAACACGAAACGCCCCCAGCCATCCCTCAACAAGCCAAACGCCCACGCCTGAGCGGTGAACACCTCGCCGAGTGGGTCCCTCGCGGATTTGCAGTCGTTCACTCAGCCTCACCAGGAACAGGCCTTTCACAAGGATGCCCGACCGTCGGAGGAGCCAACGAATCGTTAGCACCAAAAGCCGTCATCGATTGGCTCAACGGACGAGCCAAGGGATTCACTAGCGTCGACGGCGACGAAGAAGTCCAAGCGAATTGGTGCACCGGCAAGGTCGCAATGATAGGCACCTCCTACAATGGCACCTTGTGCCTAGCAGCAGCAACCACCGGGGTCCAAGGCCTCGAGTGCATCGTTCCAATCGCACCCAATACGTCCTACTACCACTACTACCGGTCCAACGGCCTGATTCGCCATCCGGGAGGTTATATGGGGGAAGACATCGATGTGCTCTACGATTTCATCCATTCGGGCTACGAAACTTCCCGCAAGTACTGCGACTGCAATATCCGAGACGAAGGGATGCTCAAAGAATTCGATCGCACCAACGGGGATTACAACGAATTCTGGAAAAGCCGAGACTACATCCATCAACTCGATTCCATGAAGGCCGCCATGCTCATGGCACATGCCTTCAACGACTGGAATGTCATGCCCGAACACTCGTACCGAATCTACCAAGCAGCCAAAAAGAAAGGGCTGCCTTGCAAAATCTATTACCATCAAGGTGGACACGGAGGCCAACCACCCTTGGAGATGCTCAACAAATGGTTCTCGCACTTTCTCTACGGCCAAGACAATGGTGTGATGGATGGCCCCAATGCTTGGATCGTTCGCGAAGGCAAACGCAACAGCAAACCCGATGCCTATGGAGATTTCCCAAACCCTGAGTCCAAAACCGTCACCTTTCAACCCCAAGGCTCGGGTCGGAAACTCGGTCTCCTAGCGCCGGCTCTGACCGCGACTAAGCCCAACGATAGAACCGCCACGGACATCGACTCGACCACCGCAAACTCGTCGCTGGTCGAAGAAGTCATCGACAACTTTTCGTTCAGTGTTCCTCAGTTGATCCAAGCCGAATGGAGCAACCATCGGCTCATCTACGCAACGCCTAAGCTAACCGCACCACTGCACCTCTCGGGTGTTGGGCGAATCAAATTACGAGTAGCATGCGATCGACCAACCGCATGCCTTTCTGTGTGGCTGGTTTCACTCCCCTGGACACAAAGCGAAAAGATCACCGACGATGTGATCACCCGAGGTTGGGCAGATCCGGCCAACGCCAAATCGATCTGGACCGAGCAACCCATGATCCCTGGCCAATTTCGAGACGTCGAGTTCGAACTGCAGCCTGATGACCAAATCCTGCAACCGGGCGAACAACTCGGACTAGTCCTCCTCTCGAGCGATCGCGACTTTACGTTGTGGCCCGAACCGGGCACCAAAATCGAATTTGCAATCGAACAGTGCCAACTCGATTTACCCATCGTCGGAGGAACCGAGGCCTACAGCAAATCGATACTTTCGTCAAGCCCATGACCCTCTTTGGCAACTCTAAATTGATGCTATTTACAATTGCCAGCAAAGCTTCGATGAACCATCGGCATCCGGATCAACTTATCTTGTAGCCGGCAAGTATTCCATCGTGAGTGTCGATTTCGCCTTGCCAAGATCAATGGATCGACCACACTAGTCGGTTTGAACTCCTAGATCACTCATCGATAGATCCAGCACTCTGCATGTCGAAACTGACTCAATTGGACTTGCCGCAATCCAGCGGCTTGGTTGTCCACATCCTTAGCGCGATCGCACAGCAGGAAAAGAAGTTTCGCCCGCAACAACTTCTGATGTCGCGGTACTTCGCCTCCAACGATCTGCCCAGGCTCAAAGACGCCGAGGCTTCGCTGGCTTTTCAGTTTGAGCTCGAAGGTGTCTCGCCCGTCAAAGGGCAATTCACCACCGGAATTACGGTGGAACTTGACCCCAGAAACATCGACCAAATCAGCGATGTCACGGCAAGCAGAGTCATCAGAAACATCCTGCTAACATGTTCCTGCACCGAAACCACCAAACCGTGCGTGCATCAGGTCCATTGCCTGAACTATCTTCGCAGACAATTAACACAAAGATCCCCCAGCGATGCGATCCAGTGGATGCTCGGCTGCATCACTGACGGACGCCAAGCAGGTAGAAAACTCGTCGAATCGCTCAGCTACTTAAAACCCGATATCGAAGAGACGCTCATCGAAGCCGAAGCGGACGAGGATCCAGACCGGCGTCTGCAGCGTATCCAATGGAGATTGCAATACTCCAGCTACGGAGTGAGCATCCAAGCGTATTTGCAAACCTCCCGCAAACGCGGAGGATGGAACAAAGGACGACTGCTCAAAGACAACTTCGATGCCGTACCAGAAATCGCCCTTGCCCACCCAGCCGACAAGATGCTCGTGCTGGTCCTGCAATCGGCCGAAGACTCCTACCGAGGTCAAACCCCTCGAGTGATCCGTGAATGCCTTAGACTCCTTATCGATCACCCCAACTGCACCATGGATGATCCAGTGCAGACACCCCTTCGAATTCGCGAAGTTCCCGTCGAGGTTCGCGTCCATCAGGAAGGTGAGGTTTTTAAGCCGGCGGTGTATCAGTCGAATATCAGGATCGATGCGATCCACGAAGATCCAACCATTTTCTTAGGAACCATCCACAACGCCGAATCGTTGCTCCTTAGAATCGACCGAGAAAGACACGTTCTGTGGATGAGCACCATCGAGTCACGCATCTTAAGGCTGGTCAACGACCTAAGCGCAGCGGAGCGACGCGAAGCGGTGATGGATCGCGATACGGCTGAAAAATTCGCGGATTTGATCGTCTATGTCGCCAAACCCAAAAGGCTCGAAGTCCAATTGCCCGAAGCCTTGGCCGGCCCCGAACAGCCCCTGGAACCAAAGATCGAGTTGCATCTGTCGCCTCGTGGAAAAGAAGGACTCCAAGTCGCCTTGAGAGTGGCTTGCGATGCCGTGGTCGAACCTCCAGTACCCGGGCAAGATCCCGAGCGACTACGAGTCGCAACCACAGCCGGTCGCTTCCAACTGCTTCGAGCCTTGGAAGAAGAAGCCTCACGCGCCGATGAGTACGCCCAACTGGCCCAACTGCAACTGCTCCCCTACGATAGCCCTTACACCTGGCTAGCAACCTCTCCCGACGATGCCCTGGAACTTCTCCAACGAATCCAAAACCTTGGCCAACAAGCTCCCCCGGTTTGCTGGCCCAAAAGCCAACCGATGCAAGTCATCGGTGAGATCACCCCTCAACGACTTCAAGTCAAACTCACAAGCGGTCGGGACTGGTTCGGACTCGACGGCTTTGCAGAACTCAATGGTCTGGAAATCCCACTTGCAGAACTCCTCTCTGCACTGCGACAAGGCCGACGATTCGTGCCGCTTGGAGATGGCCAATTCGCTCAGATCTCCGACACTCTGAGGCAGCGACTCGGAGCCATCCAAGACGTGTCGATCGGAGATGCAGGTGAAATCCGCGTCTCGAAAGCTGGCACAGCAGTCGTCGAAGAAGCCCTTGGAAACGACATCTCGGTCGATGCCGATATCGCCTGGAGAGAAGCCCTGGCTCGTCTTGCCGGTGCCCGGAAACTCAAACCCAAAGTCCCAGAGACACTTCAAGCAAGCTTGCGAGACTATCAAGTCTCTGGCTACGGATGGCTAGCAAGACTGGCTCACTGGGGTATTGGTGGCGTACTTGCCGACGACATGGGATTGGGGAAAACAGTCCAAGCTTTGGGCATCCTGTTGGATCGAGCCAAAAACGGAGCAGCGCTGATCATCGCCCCGACAAGCGTCGGTTCAAACTGGCAACGCGAAACCGAAAAATTCGCTCCATCGCTACGCCCGATGCTCTATCGCGAACACGATCGGCAAACTCTGATCGATTCGGCTGGCCCTGGGGATTTGATCATCACCAGCTACCAACTTCTCCAACGAGATATCGACCGATTTACCAAAAGAGCTTGGAATACCCTGATCCTCGATGAAGCTCAGTTTATCAAGAATTTCAACACAAAAACGGCCCAAGCCGTCCGGCAACTCGAAGCCGATTGGCATCTTGCCCTCTCGGGTACTCCGCTGGAAAACCATCTAGGCGAACTTTGGAGCCTCATGCGCACCGTCAGCCCAGGATTGCTTGGGTCCTGGGATAAATTCCGAAAGAACTTCGCTGAACCCATCGAACGCCACCACTCCAAAGATCGCTTGCAAGCTCTCGGACGGGTCGTCAAGCCGTTTATCCTTAGAAGAACCAAGAAGGAAGTGCTTAGCGAATTACCCGAAAGGACTGAAATCGTCCGACTCGCCGAATTCTCGGAAACCGAACGCAAGAAGTACGATGCGGCCAGACTCGCAGCGCTGACCGAACTGACCCAAGGTGGCTCAGGAGATACCGATGCTCAAATGCGAATCCGTGTGCTAGCTTGGCTGACTCGATTGCGGCAACTGGCCTGTCACCCCAGGCTGGTCGATAAACGGTGGGATAAATCTAGCGCCAAACTCGACCTATTTATGGAAATTGTCGACGAACTGCGGGAAGGTGAACACCGCGCGTTGGTCTTCAGCCAATTCGTACAACACCTGAGCCTGCTGCGGGAATCCCTCGATCGCGCTGGTATCCAGTACCAATACCTCGACGGCGCAACTCCCGCTGCCAAACGCCAAGAAGCCGTTGATGCATTCCAAGCTGGCCAAGGAGATCTGTTCCTGATCTCCCTCAAAGCTGGCGGCACCGGGCTTAATCTGACCGCGGCCGACTATGTCATCCACATGGATCCCTGGTGGAATCCAGCCGTGGAAGACCAAGCCACCGACCGCGCCCATCGCCTTGGGCAACAACGGGCCGTCACCGTCTACCGATTGGTCGCAAAAGACACCATCGAACAACAAATTCTAGCCCTGCACGAAGACAAGCGAGAACTCATTGCAGGGGTGCTCGACGGAGCCGACCGAGCAGGTCGCTTAAGCACCGACGAGCTGATCTCCTTGATCCGTCTGAGCCAAATCGAGGGAAGCTAACGCTCAACGAACTGAATCGACTCCCTTGGCCTCATCGAGCGATTAACGGCGTCGGATACTTCCGCGACTCTTGGCTCGCCCGAGAGTTCGGCGGGCAGGGGCAGACCCAAAAGGGTGATCTTCGGCTCCAGCCGGTTCGCTTTTGGGCTCCTCGGTGCTATCTACCACACCGGTGGTATCCACCTTGGGAGCCTCGCTCTTGTTAAGGCTCTCAAGCGATTCACGACGCTTCCCAACAACCTCTGACAAAGGATCTTTCTCGAGCATCCGGTTGATCCGTTGCTCGATGTCTGTAAGCAAGTAACCTTGGTCCTTGCTCACGAAAGAAAACGCGATTCCGGATCGGCCCATACGTCCGGTGCGTCCAACACGGTGGACATAGTCATCGCAATCGTCAGGTAAATCGTAGTTGATGATATGAGAAATCGATGAGACATCGATGCCTCGACCGACCACATCGGTAGCCACGAGAATATCGAGCTTGTTCTCTCGCAAGGCTTTGAAAACTTCGTCCCGCTGAGGTTGACTCATATCGCCGTGGATCGTTCCGACTCGCACTTTACGATCTGTGATTGCTGCATAGTAGCGTTCTAGCTGTCGATGCAACTTGGCTGTCCCGATTTTGGTTCGGCAAAAAATGATGGCTTGAGGGGGTTGCTCGCGCTCAAGCAACTGAAGAAGAACCTCTTGCTTGCGATCGGGGCTAACCGATATGAATCTCTGTTCGATCGTCTCGACCGAGACGTCCTTGTCAGAACAATCGATCACGACAGGCTCAAACAGATAGCGGTTGGCAAGATCGCGGATCCGTTCATCAAGCGTAGCGCTCAGGAGTAACGTTTGGCGGTTATCGGGGCAGCGGCGGAGGATGCGTTCGATGCTAGGCCGAAAACCGATGTCGAGCATTCGGTCAGCTTCGTCCAGTACCACGCACCATAGACCTTGGAGTCTGAGCGAGCCTCGTTGAATATGATCGATAACTCTTCCAGGCGTACCGACGACAACTTGGACACCTTTTGCAAGCGCGTTGAGCTGCTTTTGCATGTGTTTTCCACCGGAGACTTCCACCACCTGGGTCGGACATCCTTCGGCCAACCTGACAAATTCACCATAGACTTGATTGGCCAGCTCTCGGGTCGGAACCAGAACCAAAGCCTGGGGCAAAGGATTTACTCGAAGAGGATCAAGTTGTTCGAGGATCGGAATCGCAAACGAAGCTGTTTTCCCGGTTCCAGTGCGAGCCTGGCCAAGGATATCATAGCCTTCCAGCGCATAAGGGATCACTCGGGCTTGGATCGGACTTGGTTTACTCCAACCGATCTGAGCCAGAGCCCGTTGCATGATCGGAGACAGGGGTAGCTCGGAGAAATGCTCCGGCATCGTTGACGTCATAAATGCACTTTCCTAATGAATTTTCTACGTCTACGATACCTCGAAATCTTGATTTTGACTAATCCAAACCTGCGGTTTTGCCATGGAAATCAATCCGATCGAATTCACTCCCGAGCATCAATTATGGGTTTTAGAGTGCCTAGCTAGGCTCGAACATGCCCTGGATACCGCAGACGACTCAGAAACCACTCGATTTGGAACCCTCTGGCAGGAACCTGACGAACTCCTCCCGTGCTTGCTACTTGCTGAGAGAATTTGCCAGATGGAACAGGCAGATCGTCAGCAGCTCGAGGGACTTTCTGGACACTCCCGAGCCATCCTCCAGGAAGCCTTGAGCACCCTGGCAACATGGCTGTTTGAATTGGCTCGAACTTGTCCTTCGGTTTTCGAAGACCAAACGGCCAAACTCGTTGAGTTATTGGCCTCCCAACGGGCTTATGAATGCTACCGAGCATTCCGCAGATACGACCCCGCTAAGTGCCTTGGGCTGCTCTTGCAAACGATGCTCCTGAGTGGCCAGTCCTCGAGCATACGCTTGGCGGTAGACACGTTGGTTGATATCCCTCCTTTGGATTGGAAAGATACCGCCCAAGCCCTTGGGTCCTTGATGCAATCGACCCAGTGGAAACTGGCCGATGTATTTCCTCGAATCCTAGACAGTGACCATCCGAGCGTTCTAGCACCGGCCTTAGATCTTGCCAACAGCATGGTTCGCAAGCACGGTGTTGTCCCGCACCCTGCAGCCTCCAGATACGACTCCCTGCTGAGCATCTTTGGCGCGATCACTTTGCAATTGCAGTCGCTCGAAGAGGATCCTCGCAAGTTCTCTGACAACGTCCAAGTCATCCAGCGGATGCTTTTTGATGCTGTATCGCTGCTGGTTTCGTCTTGCGATTACTTTGCGCTGATGGGTGATACCAAAGCGATAGGCAAACTCAATCAAGCTATTGAGCTCAAGCACCGGCGTATCAAGCTCGAAGCGGCCTTTGCTTTGGCCAAACTCTCAGAGACCCGAGCCATCGACCTAATCGTCGAACTTCTCGAAGACGACTCGTCGAGATCTCGCGCCCTGGCCTACTTACACGAACTCTCCGCGGAAGACCGAATCGCAGCGCAATGGACCACCTCGCTTGCTAAAGCCAAATCGGATCTTGCGCTTTGGCTAAGCCAACCCGAGCAGTTTGCTATTCCACCTACAAAGATCGAGCTTGTTGAACAACGGACCATGCTATGGCCGGGTTTCGAAGGCCCCCAGGAATGTTTCTTGCTTCAATTCGATTATGGTACCGGAGAAGGAACCTATTCAAACATCGGATTCTCTGGACCATTCGCTTGTGCGATGTCGCTGGATATGAAATCCCTCAGTAACGATACGATACTGGCAATGTACTTGGCCAACGACATCGAAGACCCAAGTGAATCAAAAATTGCTTGGGACTCACTTTCAGACATCCAAAAAGACTCCTTTTCCGATTGGCTCGATGAGTTGCACAGCAAAGGGTTTCAACAGGTCCGTCCCCTTGCCAAACTTGGCTGCCTAGGTGGCCAAGCTTTGCTCTGCCAAGGAAGTACCGAAGGAGCTAACGGTTGGGGTATCCTCACCGACGGCCAGTCGGTGATTCGATGCCCGGCTGGTCCTCAAACGTTCGAAACGCTGGTGCTCCAGTGGAAAGGCAAACTTGCCTTAGAGATACTCGGTGAGAGCTAGAACAGCGATCACTAGATCAGCCCAGAAGCGCGAAGGATCGTGCGTTGGACGGCTAAATCGTGAGCAAACGAAAATGAGATATCTTTTTCTCCTCGCAGGACTTGGGCCATGTCGGCAGCGTCTGCAACGTAGCGTTCAAATGGTTTAGGAAAAAGGATCTCTTGGTAGTCTTGCGAGTAGTTGTCTCTAGGATGAGAGAACGCCACCTGGACTTTAGGTTTATCCAACGGTTGGATGTGCACAGTTCCTTGGGTTCCGCACACACACAAATGCCTGCGAGCAAAACCTTCGACTTCCAAGGCGCTGGATTTAATCGAAACTGTCGCTCGAGGATACTCAAGCACCGAGAGCATATTGTCGCGAAGCATGTCCGGTTGAGCTCCGCTGTGGCGATGAAAACTAGGAGTGCCAACTGGTTCTCCCAAGAGATCGACCACCAAGTCGATCAAATGGCAACCCAATTCAAACATGGTGCCACCGGCGTACTGAGCAAGCTCAATACGGTCTTGATCGCCGATCACTTTGCTCATCACCGCATGGACTTCAAAAATATCGCCAAGCCAACCGCGACGATGAAAGTCCTTGAGCAGTAGCCAAGCTGGATTGTAGCGATACATGTATCCCATTTGGACGATCAATTTTTGCCGATCCGCAGACTTGAGAATCCGTTCGAACAGCTCAAGCGACTCACCTGCAGGTTTATCCAAGTGAATATGCTTACCGGCTTGGACGCACATCAGAGCGTATTGGAGCGAATCGCGGACTTGGGTTTCGATAGACCGTAATTTTTGAGGCGTGGCCATGGCCAGTTCCAAGTTGTCCGACTCGAATCTTGCGTGCTGGCCAAGCCGCCTGGCAGGAGTGGTAACCGACCAGAGCTAGGCCAGCCCCTGCACCGAGGACTTTGGCCGAGCCGATCATCGAATTTCGGCGAGATGTCCTGACAGGATTTTCTGTCATCGCGATTCCTCTTTGGGTTTAGATTCCAGGAAGAATGCCGAGGTGGCTAAGCTGAACCAACCTAGAATAAACATCGAGCCACCCAATGGAACGATGCTCCAATGAATGATTTCGTCGGCGAAGACCATGCTGTAGAGTCCACCGGAAAATCCGACCGTCCCGATGAGCATCATGATGGCAGAGGCTTTGGCTAGTCTGGATCTTTGGCAGAATCCCGTGACGGCCAACACCAATACTGCCAGAGCGTGAAACATTTGATAGCGGGTTGCCAAATCGCATTGATGTAGTTTTTTGTCGATTTGGGATTGAGGGAATCCTTGAGCCTCAAGCCTTTTGGGCAAACTGTGGGATCCCATGGCACCGATGGCCACTGCGATGGCGCCCAAGAGGGCTGAGAGAGTCAGAAAAACAGGTGAAGGTTGATTCATGGTTGGGTCGTCAGCTTGCGCTTGGTTGGTGGATCGAAGGGAGTTAGCCGCCCATATCGTCAAAGGGTAGTTGCTCAGCGGAGCGTTCGATGAGGCCTTCGTAAAAATGCAGACGACAGACCGTCACGTATCGATCGTTTCCGCCTATTTGGATCTGTTGGCCGTCGCGAACGGGTCTACCTTCGGAATCGATCCGAAGCACCATGGTCGCCTTGCGACCGCAGTGGCAAATGGTTTTGATTTCTTGGAGGCTATCGGCCCAGGCCAATAAGTACTGACTTCCCTCGAACAGATTGCCTTGGAAATCCGTGCGGAGGCCGTAAGTAAGTACAGGGATGCACAGACGGTCAGCGATGTCACCGAGTTGGCGGACCTGCGATTTGGTTAAAAACTGAGCTTCATCCACCAGTACGCAGTCGACCGAGGCAGCTTGATGTTCGCGTTGAACGATTCTAAAAAGGTTGTCATTAGGTTGGAACGGGATGGCATCCGAAGCAAGACCGATTCGGGAGCTGACTTTGCCTTTGCCGAAACGGTCGTCGATTTCTGGTCCGAAAACCAAGGTGCGCATGCCCCGTTCCCGGTAATTATAGCTGGACTGAAGCAGGATCGTGGATTTGCCCGCGTTCATCGTCGAGTAATAAAAATACAGCTTGGCCACGGAAATTGGTTCCTGCGAACTTGCAAACCCCCGGAGGTCCACGGGATTCTCAAAGACCTATACGAGAAAGCTAGATCGTAACGTAAAATAGGAGAATATGAATACAGAAGCTGTAGAGGAACCCGCCCTAGAAATCTCAGACTTGACGGTCGCATATGAGCGCAAGCCAGTGCTATGGGAGATCAATTTGTCGGTCTCACGAGGAGTCTTAGGGGGGATCGTTGGACCCAATGGAGCTGGAAAAAGCACGCTGATCAAAGCCGTTTTGGAACTGGTCCCACGGGTCAGTGGTCGTATCAAGGTACTGGGACAACAGATCGGTTCTCAGCGTCATCGTATCGCGTATGTACCCCAGCGAGAGAGCGTCGACTGGGACTTTCCATCGACGGTATTGGATGTGGTCTTGATGGGCATGTACCGGGAGATCGGGTGGTTTCGAACCACCAAGCGAGTGCATCGTCAACGGGCGCTTGAGGCATTAGAGCAGGTAGGAATTGCGGATTTGAAGGATCGCCAGATCAGTCAACTTTCGGGAGGCCAGCAGCAGCGAACCTTTCTGGCAAGAGCCTTGGTCCAATCCTCAGACATCTTGCTTTTGGACGAGCCATTTGCCGCAGTCGATGCGGCCACCGAACAGTCGATCATTCAGGTACTCAGGCAGCTTCGAGACCAGGGAAAAACGATTTTGGTCGTTCACCACGATCTGCATACGGTGCCTCAGTACTTTGACCATGTGCTCTTGATCAATGTCCATGCGGTAGCTTGGGGACCGATCGAGCAAGCTTTCACGCAAGACAACATCAAGCGAACTTATGGCGGTCGATTAACGATACTTGAGGAGGTCACCGAGGCGATGCGTCTGAGTTCGCGGCAGAGATAAAATCGCATCGGACCAGGGACTGTCCCCAGGCTCCCAAGATTGGAAACGCTAGCAAAAAAAAACCAAGCCGGATCGGGGACTGTCCCCGAGTTTTTCAAACCACAAATGCCAGCAAATGCCTCCGCGCGGCGCGAGAATCGGACCAGGGACTGTCCCCAGGCTCCCAAGATTGGAAACGCTAGCAAAAAAACCAAGCCGGCTCGGGGACTGTCCCCGAG
>Ga0172376_10000513_pt1 | contig 50085 bp, 63 predicted proteins | sample Lak35m_FD_121114 | JGI IMG/M metagenome (GOLD analysis project Ga0172376, IMG submission 121114) | Freshwater microbial communities from Kabuno Bay, South-Kivu, Congo - kab_092012_35m | ecosystem: Environmental > Aquatic > Freshwater > Lake | place: Democratic Republic of the Congo: South-Kivu...
GCATTTCTACCTGCACTACGGTCCAGGGACCTGTCGCGGCTGGTATGAGCTCAACGAGGCCGACGCGATCGCCGACGCGACGCAGTATGCACACGATGAGCTTGGAGTGCCGGCCGGCAACATCGCGCTGACCGGCTACGAAGGCGAGGGCGTGGTGCTGTACGAGCTTCAACGGGAGAAGTCTACGACGTGGAGCTTGGCAGGTTGGACGATTTCCTGAGCGGCTCGATGGCGCCGATCGCGACAAGGTTTGAAGGGTTCCTGATTTGGTGCATGAATCTCGAGCAGCAAGGATCATGACTCGCCGTCATGTTTGTCGGCGACTGGTGCACACCAAATCGTGCCATAGACCGGACTGACTGATCTTATCTGGGTGAGAAGCAGGTAATTGGCGCCGGCCGCAATTGAGCGCCCGTTATCTCTTTTCGAGAATTTCGCGCTCGTAGATTTCGACGAGTTGGCGCCAGATGTCGAGTGTATCTTCGAGATTGTCGCCAGTGACGCCGGCATCCAGATTGAGGTCCATTACCAGCTTCACCTGGGCCTGGTCATAGGTCACACGCACATACCGCCAGCGGATGTTGAAGGCGTTCACGGCCTCCGGCGTCAGGTTCGTGGGTCGCGGGGCGGGCGAGACGAACTGCACGGAGTTGCAGTATTGCCCGCCCTCGCACTCGTAGAACTGGATCAAGTATTCCGAATTCGAGAACCGTCCTGCGATCACCGGATCGCCGCGCGTGTCGGCGCGAAGCTCCACGCGATAGCCGGTGCGCTCCATGAAGCGCGCCATCCCCGCCGGATCGGATGCATCAAAGATGCCGCTCCGCACCCGCTCCGCCGAAGGCGGCTGGGCTATGGCGGCGCCCGCCGCAAGCACCAAAGCGGCAAGTCCAAACGAGAGGCGGTGGACAAGGCGCACGAGGTGTATTCCCGAATCAGACCTTCGCTTCGGCATAGCCACAGACGTCACTCAGAAGAACTGGAATGCGTCTTTCTCGTACGATCATTAATGCAAACGGAATCACGTCGCGCAAATTGGAACCGCAGCTTGCGATCCCAGCTGGAGCGAGGCCAAAAGCCGTGAGCCATCCAACCGTTGTTGTGATCCCGCAGTGGGTCCCGGGTCGCGTTGCGTTTGCTCGCGATGACAACGCTCGATCTTGCAAGGAGAGTGTGAAGGCAATCAGCCCCGACTGCCGCGCACGCGCCTAGGCGCACTTCGCGTACTGGCGCTCCTGCGCGGCCATCTGCTTGGCCACCGCCGACGCCTTGGGGAACTGCTTGCTCATCAGATCGAGCGTGCGGCATGCCTCCTTGCCCTTGTCCATCAGGCGCATCGCGCGTGCGAGCTTCACGAGCCCGGTCGGCGCGTTGGAAGAGGTCGGGTGGTCCTTGATCAGCTTGCCATAGGCAACCGCTGCGTCAGCGTAATTGTCCTGATAGAGCAGGGCCTCGCCCAGATAGTACTGCGCATCGGCGGCCTTCTTGCCTTTCGGGTACTTCTGCAGCAGCACGCCGAACGCTTCCTCGGCGCCCGGGAAATTGCCGCCGATCAGCATCGCGTGGGATTCGTTGAACAGACCTTCCTCGTCCTGCGGCAGCGTCGCAGTGTCGATCGCCGCGGGCGGCGGCGCCGGGGCGGCCGCCAGCTGGTTCGGCGCGGACTCGCCGCGCGTCAGGTTGCCGGTGGTTGTTCCGCCTGAGGGGCGCGCCTGTCCGTTGACGATCTCCTCGAGCGTTTCGACCCGATCTCTGAGCAGCTGGAGTTCGGCTTCGGCACGGCGCCGGCCCGCATCGGCCTGGTCGGCCACGCGACGCGCATCGCTCAGCTGCGCGCCAAGATTCTCGGTTTGGTCGATCGCCTTGCGCAGGTCGCCTTCCAGGGCTTCCAACCGGAGCCGCAGCTGCTCGACAGCCGGGTCGGGCGCGGCGACATAGGGCGTCGAGCTGAGCACTTGCGCGCTGGCCGCCGGCGCCAGCATGGCCACAGCAAGCGCCGCCGCGAGGCTTGCGATGGTCCACCACACCGCGCGAGCGACGCGCGTGGCCGCGGTTCCGGTCTTTAAGGCAAGAGCGATGGCGCGTCGCTGGCGAGCATCTCGCGAGGCAGACGGCCAGGAGCTGGATGACCAGTGGCCGGCCAAAGGGGGCATGAAGCGGGTGCGTCTCATGTCCATAAAGTATCCACCGCCCGGGCCAGAATTATGGCGGACCCGGGCGGCAGACTGCAGGTCAGGTGTTAACCGATCGCTTCCACGATAACATTCGTGTAAGCGTTCCGGTTGCGAGACCAGGCGGCTTCATTGCTGCCAGGATCGAGCGGCTTGTCCTTGCCGAACGAAATGGTCTGGATGCGGTTTTCCGCGATTCCCTGGGCGACCAGATAAGATTTCACCGATTGCGCCCGGCGCTCGCCGAGGGCGATGTTGTAATCGCGCGTTCCGCGCTCGTCGGCATGGCCCTGGACCTCGACCCGGGTCGAGGGGAACTGCTTCAGCCAGGCCACCTGCGAGGCTAGCGAACGCTGGTCGTCAGAGTCGAGATTGTATGCGTCATAGTCGAAGTAGACGCGGTCAGTGGCCTTCACCGCGAAGTCGGCCTTAGAGCCGGCGGCCGGTCCGGCCGGCGGGGTCACGCGCGGCGGCGCGGGCGGTGTCACCACCGGCGGCGGCGTCACCGTTGTCGTGGTCGACGCCGTCGGCGTCGGTGGGGGCTCCGGCGGCGGATTCGAAGCGCAGGCCGCGAGGGCAAGCGTCGCCGTGGCGAGGACCGAAAGGCTGAGTGTCCGCATGATGTTTAGTCTCCTTGTTCCCGGCGCGCCCCAAGAATGGCGCCTGTCAAATCCCCCGGCATTACCTGCAAACTGCAATAGATTTGCAAGTCCGGGAAGCGTTCAGAAGCGACGAAGCTTCAATATACTTTCAGCAGGTTTTTGTGACAAAGACGAGGCGGCCTTGCAATAAAGTAATGTCCATAACGCAACGGTTCTCGACGAGGTTTCAGCACTGCTGCAGCCAAGCCACATAACCCCACCTAACGCGAGGCCAAGATAAGCCTCGCCGCCGGGTGGACTACTGCATTTTGAGCACCGGTCCCCAGGTTGGGTTGGTGGCATCGCGCGGCGTGGGCAGCCGGCGCTCGTTGCGGCCGGTCAGGTCGATGCTGTGCAGCTTCGGTCCCGCGCCTCGGGCCGCCGTCCGCTCGAACGCGATCACGCGGCCGTTGGGCGACCAGGTTGGGCTCTCATCCTGATAGCCGTCAGTTAGGATACGCAGGCCACTGCCGTCCTTCTGGATCACGCCGACCACGAACTGACCGCCGCCCTGGCGCGAGAAGGCGATCCAGTCGCCGCGCGGCGACCAGACCGGATCGGTGAAGCTGTAGCCGGCCTCGGCAAACGTGATGCGGCAGGCGTCAGCCGAGCCGCCGCGCGGGCAGTTCATCCGCGAACCGTCGGCATTCATGATGTAAAGCTGGCGCGAGCCTCCACGATCGGACTGAAACACGATCTGCTGTCCATCCGGCGAGAAAGACGGCGACACGTCGATCGAGGAGTCGTTGGTAAGCCGCGTCAGCCTACGCGAGGCGAGATCGATCTTGTAGATGTCGGTGTTGCCGCGCTCGGCGCGGTTGAACACGATCGACTTTCCATCCGGCGAGAAACGCGCGGAGAAGTCGAGCTGGCCTGCGCCTTCTGCGAGGATCTCCTGCCGGCCGGTTGCAAGATCGTAGAGGTAGGTCCGCAACAACGTCGCTCCCGGATAGCGAGGATCGTCGATATAGGCGCCGTAGAGAATCACCTGGTCCGTCGGCGAGAAGCGCGGGTTGATCACGGCCGTGCGGTTAGAGAGCAGGAACTCCGCATTCGCGCCATCCTGGTCCATGATCGCCAGCCGGCCGCGGAACGGCTCGTCGCCGGGCGTCTTGGAGACGAAGACGATGCGGCTGTCGAAATAGCCCGGATCGCCGGTCAGCTGGAAAAAGATGTCGTCCGCCACCTTGTGCGCCAGTCGCCGCCAATTGAGCGGGGTGGGTACTTCATAGCCCATTTCGTATTGCATCTTCTGGCCATAGACGTCCCACAGCCGGAACTGCACCGTCATCGCATTGTTGGCCGGGTTCACCACCACATTGCCGACCACCAGCGCCTGCGTCTCGAGGCCGGCGACAGTCCAGTTGCCGAAGATCGGCTGCAACGTGATGTCGACGTCCTTCTCGATGAAGGCCGCCTTCTCGAGCACGCGGAACGGCGCCGAGCCGCCAAGATCAGCGCGCAGCACGTCGCTGATCTGCCGCGCGATGTCGGCCGCGCCGGGGCCTGAGCCATCGAAGTCCGGGATCGCGATGCGGAGCGGGATGTACTGCTCGCCAACCACCGTGGCGCGAAGCTGCGCATGAGCTGGCGCCTGCGGAGCCAGGTACACGAGCGCAACAGCGCCAAACACTGCCAGCGCCAGCCTGTTCAACAGCTTTCCGATTCCCCCGGCAGTCTGCTTCGTTGTCATTGCTCGGCTCCGATCTTCGGCAGGAATTCGAGGTCGATGGTTCGCGGTTCGGGCAGGCGGAAATAGTCCTCGGGCACCCGCCAGCCAATCTGGTTGCACATGTTGAGCGCGCGCTCGGCGTGTACGATAAAAGTGTTGAGCGGGGGATCGTTGGCCGGCTTGCGCACCGGCGAGACCAACTCAGGTCGGATCGAGAACTTGCCATTGCGGCCAAAGGCGATGCGAAAGGTCGCGCGCAGCCGCTTGGCGTCGGCCATGTCGCTATGATCGGCCCAGCAGCGATTGTCCTTCAATTGCGAGACGAGGATATCCGTTATCGTCGCAGTCATCCTGCGTCGGTCGCCAAAGCTGAGACGCGGCGTTTCGTTGGCGGCGCTGGCAGGGGCCACATCGCTGCGGTTCTTCGATGGCTTGGGCGTGTCCTCGATCTGCGAAAGGATGTCATCGAGCTCACTGCTGAGCGACTTTGACGGCGTCGGCGCAGCCTTATTGTCCTTCTTCGGGTCCGGCTTGGGCTGCACCTTTGGTTCTTCGAGCGAGATCGCATCTTCTTCCACCGGCGGCGGGGCAGGGGCTGGCGCGGCCTTGGATTCCTCCTCAAGCGCGGCCTCTTCCTTGGCCTTCTCCATGGCGGCCGCGACTTCCGTGAGGTTCGTTTCCGTCGACAGATCGACGAGTTCGATCGGCACGTAATGCTGCCTCGTCGCCGGCAGAGGCGCCGCCTCGGGCATCGACACGAGCGTCGCGATAACCGCCCCGCCATGCAATAGGAAGGAGAAGAACGCCGAAGGCAGCGAGGCGATGGTCGGAGGCGGAAGGCGTCGCATCAGGGGGGTCAGCCTCCCTGCATGATGCGCCGCGCCACATTCGGGTCGACGGGCAGGCCTACGTTTCTGAAGCCGGCTGTCTGCAACAGCGCCAGCACCTTCACGACCACCCCGTTCGCCACCATTTCATCGGCGCGCACATAGACGCGCTTCTCTGTATTGTTCTCGGCCAAAGCCATCAGCTGCGGCCCGAGGTCCTTCAGTTCAACCGGCGTATCTTCCAGCCCGAGATAGACGCCGCCATCCTTGTCGATCGTCACCACCAACGGTCTCTGGTTCTCGGTCGGCATCTGCTCGGCAGTCACTTTCGGCAGCGACACAGATACACCCGTCGCCAGCATCGGCGCCGTCACCATAAACACCACCAGCAGCACCAGCATCACGTCCACCATCGGTGTCACGTTGATGTCCGCCATCGGCCGTCGCCGGCTGCCCCTTCCTCGCGATCCCTTCATCAGTATCGCCATGGGGTTATGCATCCCGCCGTTCGTTGAGACGCTTGGACAGGCGCGAGGACACTTCCTGCGCGAAGTTCGACATGCGCTCTGAGAAAGCCGAAACGTCGGCCGAGAACTTGTTGTAGAAGATCAGCGCCGGGATAGCCGCGAAGAGGCCCAGCGCGGTCGCGAACAGCGCCTCGGCGATGCCAGGCGCCACGACGGTGAGGTTTGTCTCGCCCTGCGCCGCGATGTTGCGGAACGAATTCATGATGCCGATCACGGTTCCGAACAGGCCTATGAACGGCGTCGAAGAAGCGATAATCGCCAGCGTCGAGAGGCCCGCTTCCATCCGCTGAGTTTCGCGGTTCACCGCGACATCCATCATCTGCGTTGCGCGTTCGACGATGGCGCGGTTGGCTTCATCGCCCGGCGCGCCCCTGCGGCTCTCGCGCCATTCGCGGGCGCCGGCGGAGAACACCCGAGCCATCGCCTCGGCTGGCTTGTCGGTGACGCGGTCATTGACATCGTCCATCGGCTGGCCGGCCCAGAAGGCCTGCTCGAACCGGTTGGCGCGCGCCTTGGCGCCCGAGATCGCGAAGAACTTGTCGATCGCCACCGCCAGCGACCAGATCGAGGCCAAGGCGAGGATCACCATGACGGCCTGCACGATCACGTCGGCGCGCAGGAACAGCGCAACGAGCGAGAAATCCTCGGTCGTCACAAGCGCGTCGGGCAAGGCTTCGGGCATTCAGTCCTCTCAATGAAGGTCGGGGCTATCAAAGGCTTATGGGCATGCCCCTAACACAAGCCATTTGCACCGCTTCTGGTTACGAAATTAGGCGAGATGAAGGTCAATACCGGCGATTCCCCGGGGCTTCAGGGGCTATTCAGCGGGGGAGCTGCGTAAGCGGCCCAGTGCCCCAGTTCCGCAGCGGAAGGTTTGCGGGCCCTGCCGTCGGGATGGATCGCCACCGCGACAATCTCGGCCTCAATGAGGAGGATGCTGTCCCGCTCGATCTGCTGTCGGAAATTGAGTCGCGGTCCCTTCATGCCGGCAAATGTCGTCCGAACCAGCAGGGCGTCATGGATGCGGGCAGGCGCGCGATAGTCGATAACGATGCGCGTAACCGCAAAAATCCCATGATCGGGCTGGCCCGGCGGCACCCCCATCACCCGCAGCATTTCGGAGCGGCCACGCTCGCAGTAGCGCAGATAGGTCGCGTGATAGACGACACCGGTGAAGTCCGTGTCCTCGTAATAGACGCGCACCGGCAAGAGATGCTCGCGCCCGACAATGCGGCCAATGGAAGGAAGATCGCCCATGGCGCCTGGATAGGCCGTCCGGCCCGCCGCCTCCACCCGCCCGCCCCAAATTTCGCCTGTGATGCACGCGGGCATCACTGCGCGGAAAAAGCCTCACGCCGATGTGTAGAGGCGGGCCAGGATTCGCCCTTGGCAGGAAACAACGAGGCGAAACCCGTCCGGGGACAATAAGGTTCAAGCGGCTGGTCGGGGACGCGCCGCTCGAACGGGCCTGATGAGGGAAGGCAGGTGGGTCGCGACGCCTAGCGCGGGCTAACTGCGCCCTTTTCGGTCTGCGGCCTGTCGGGCTTCGCGCTCCGGGGCGTCTTCCTGCTTTTTTGTGCTGGCGACTTGCCTCGGCTTCGCTGGCATGCGCGCCGCCAGTACGAATATGGGCGAACATTCTGCAATCGGGCTGGCAACACCACCGTAAGGACCCCCACATGCTGCGTGTCGGCGCGTTCGCCTACCGCCTCAAGGGGTTTGCTGCCGAAGTCGGCCGCGATCCCGCACGTCCGGGCTTGCCCGACCCGGCGCGCGCAGGCGATCCGTGTACCTACTGGGATGTCGTGCTGAGCGAAACGCTCCTCACAGGCGCGAACCGCATTGAGGCGGCCGCCAATGTCGCCCTCTTCGGCCTGATTGGCTGGCTCGCCGTCGTGCGCGCCACCGGCTTCCTCACCCAGATACACGTTGCCTGGCAGGCCGGCGTGAAGCGAGCAAGACGCCAATGCAGCAACGCGAAGCCTGTGCCGCCGCCTCTTGCCAGCATCTTTGCCGATCTTTGAGCCTTACCCGCGCGGGAACATGTCGAAATACGGCTGTGCCTCGGCCAGCACGCGCGCGAAGGACGGCCGCGCGGTCAGCCGGTCAAGATAGCGCGCTGCGCCCGGGTGGGCATCGCCAAAGGGTGCGACCTGATTGGCGTAGTAAAGCGCCGGCGCCGCTGCACAGTCAGCCATGGTGAAGGTGAGACCCGTCGCCCAGCCGCCCGAGGCCATGTCGCGGTCGACCAGCGCGAGCGCGATCTGCAGCTCGGCGTGGTGGCGCGCCACGCCTGCGGGATCCTTCTGACCTTCTGGCCGGATCCGGTCACCGACGATGCGCTGCATCCTGTCGTGCACATAGAGATCGTAGAAACGATCGGAGAGGCGCGTCCGCAGCGCCAAGTCCCTGTCCGCCGGCAAGAGCTTCGCCGCTGCCGGGAACTTTCCGGCGAGATACTCGATAATGATGCTCGATTCCGGAAACGCCTTACCGGCTTCCTCGTCGACCAGCACAGGAAACTTGCCCAACGGTGTCATCCGCACGAAGCGTTCGCGGGCGTCGGGGTCCTGCAGGTCGACAATCTCCGGTTCGAAGGGAATGCCGGCCTCGTAAAGCGCGATCAGAACCTTCCAGCAGTATGACGACAGCGGATGCATGTAGAGCCTGAGCGCCATGTAATCGTCCTTTGTCGCCTTTTTGGGGAGCGACGCTGCAAACCGGAATGTCATCCCCTGCAGCGGCGTCCTCGCACCAGGTCCCAATCGCCACAAGACACTGCGACATTGCCGCGTGAGGTTATGCAGGCTCCTGCTGGCAAGGTGCATCGCTCCCATGCCATCATGCAGGCTTCGAAAACGGGGATCACGGATGTTTCGGACACTTCTTGCGGCTGCGGCGTTCCTGGCGGCCAGCCTGCCCGCTCACGCCCAGGTCAGGGACGAACTGACCAGCGGAGCGTGGACCTGCTGGATGACGTCGCTCATCGGTGACCCCGGAATGGATACAAATCTCGCATTCAATTCAGACGGTTCGCTCGACGGCTGGTTCTTCGGCGAGGTCGCCGATGGCGGCGACATGATCACGCTCGAGTTTTCGGTCGTAGGAAGCTGGACGCTCAGCGGCTCAGTCATTACCAGCACGATCTCCAGCTCCCAGCTCTTGGCTGGCTCGCTCAATGGTGAGGCCTTCACCGCCGAAGACCTCGCCGAGCTCTCCGGCCCCATGAGCGAGGAGCTGTCCGCCTTCTCCGGCGAGAGCACTGTCGCCTACATCGCCCCGCATGCCATGGTGCTCGAAGAGGCGGACGCTTCCATCAGCTGTTGGCGCTGAGGTTGCCGCGACGGCGCCGGGATTGTCCGGGTGGATGTTCACCCTCTCGCTGGCGGTAGAATCGATATTGAGCCGTCCCACCGCAACCCCCGGTCGCGCGCCGCATCACCGCGTCGATCGCAGGATCCCAGAAAATGTATAGCCGCTTCTGCCCGGCCACCGCATCACCAGCGGGAGGACACTGCAACGTCGCCTGCGGTTACCGAAGCGATGGGGACCGCGCTGCGCCAGCGATGCCAGATCACGAAGATGCGCGGACCGTCCACAAGATACCGGCGCCACAGTCGGGCGGGCTCGCGCGCGAGGCGATAGAGCCATTCTAGCCGATAGGTGCGCATGCCCCGAGGCGCCCGCGGCACGAGTCCAGCCAGGAATTCCAGCGCGGCGCCGCAGCAGATCGCAACACCGGCGCAATCGCCGGCCAGCTGCGCCTCGTGGGCAATCATCTCCTGCTGCGGCGAGCCGACGGCGAGGAACACGTAACTCGACGGGTTCTCGCGGATGAAGCCAACACACGCCTTGCGGCCGTCCGCACTGTCCGCAAGCCCCGGCGGGGCATCGAACCAGCGGAGGTCCGAGAGCTGGAATCTTTCACGCAGGGCGGCGACGACCTCTTTCGTGGCGCCGATAACCACCACTGTGTCGTCCGTCCGGATGTGATTGCGAAAAAGACGTTCGACGAGGTCTGCCCCAGGCGCAGCAGCGAGGTCGACATGGGAGGCCTCCGCGAACAGCTCGATGATCCGGCTGTCGCACAGTGTCATCCACGCGCCGCTATAGAGCTTGCCGAGCTCCGGCCGCCGGTCGAGACGGACGAGATGATCGACATTCGGCGTCGCCACATAGCCGAAAGGTCCGAGCCGCCGTGCACGTTCGGCAACCGCTCGCGCCGCTTCATCGGTGGTCACGGCGTCGAACTCGATCCCGAGGAAGGGCGTACGGTGACGCATGCGTGAACGAGGGGCTCCCAGCGCTTCGAGAGTTGACCTAACAGGAGATAGGTTACGGAACGCTTGCGGTCCCGGGCGGGAGCGCAGCTGGGCTGTCAGCGGTCGGTATCGGCCGTGATCACAGCACCGTCGCGGCCGATACCGTATTTGCGGAGCAATCCGCGCATCTGGTGATAGCTGAGCCCCAGATGCTCGGCCGCCTTCTTCTGGTGGCCACGACAGGTCTCCAGCGCCTTCTCGATCAGCTTCTTCTCCAGCTCGGCAACCACCGCGTTGAAGTCTACTGGCCCCTCGGCCGTGGGCGGTGCGGCTACACTTATGGTCTCTCCGACCGCGGTTGGCTGCTGCGCTGGCAGGGCGGGAGGCGGCGCTGACAGATCCTTCGCCGGTCGCCAGGGCGAGTTGAACGGATCGAGCAGGTCGAGCGACAGCGTCACCGGTCCCAGCGGCGCCCCATTGGCCTGCGCCGCCATGGTGCGGAAGGTCGCCCGCTCCGCCGCATTTCTGAGCTCGCGCACATTCCCAGGCCAGGTGTGGGCGCACATCGCCTCCAGCGCCTCGCGGGACCAGCCAGGAAAATCGCCTTCAAGTTCACGGGCGATCCGTTGCCCGAAGTGTTCAGCAAGCAGGATAATGTCTTCCGGCCGCGCGCGAAGCGGGGCAAGTGTGATCACGTCGAACGCAAGGCGATCCAGGAGGTCGGGCCGGAATCGCCCTTCGTTCGCCCGCGCGGGAAGATCAACATTGGTCGCCGCCACGATCCGCACGTCTGTCGTGATGGTGTCTTCTCCGCCCAGACGCTGGAACTGCCCATACTCCACCACGCGCAGGAGTTTCTCCTGTACCTGCATCGAGGCGGTCGCGATCTCGTCGAGGAACAGCGTCCCACCATCGGCCTGCTCGAACCGCCCCTGACGCCTCTTTGTGGCTCCTGTAAACGCTCCCGCCTCGTGTCCGAACAGCTCGCTGTCCAAAAGGTCCTCTGAGAGCGCTCCGCAATTCACCTTCACGAACGGCTTGTCCCAGCGCGGCGAGAGGTAGTGCAGGCGCTCGGCGATCAGTTCCTTGCCGGTGCCGCGCTCGCCGATCACCAGGATCGGCCGTTCCACCAGCGCCGCCAGCGACACCCGCTCGAGACTCTCGAGCCATGTGGCGGACTGTCCAATCAGCTCGGGAGGGGAGGGCGACGCCATGTGGCGAGAATTACCATCACTTAGCCTATTTCGCCAACAGCGATGTGGCGGAATTCACCAAACACATCACTTTTGGACGCCAGTCAACATCAAAAAGCCATTAAAAACAAGGCTTCCAATGGTTAGCAAAATACTGGCACGCGGGTTGCATTCAACCATTCATGCCGGGGTCACACCGGCGACCACAGGAGCTAAAGATGCGCTACACCGACAGCCGCGATCCCTACGAGAAGCCCAGCCCACTGGGCCGGTTTGGAAGCTGGCTGGGTCGCAGACCGTTCGAGAGCTGGGGATTCTTTATCGCCGGCTTCATCGTGGCGCGCATCCTCTTCTGACCTCATCCTCATCGGCACAGAAAAAACAACAAGACCACACCGAGAAGGTACTGAAAGGTTTCTGATATGGGCGTTTTCTCCCGTCTCTCTGACATCATCAACTCGAACATCAATGCGATGCTCGACAAGGCGGAGGATCCCGAGAAGATCGCCCGTCTCATCATCCAGGAAATGGAAGACTGCCTCGTCGAGGTCCGCTCCGCCGCCGCGCGGTCGATGGCGGACAAGAAGGAGTACGAGCGCGACATCGTCCAGCTCGAACAGACCCGTCTCGACTGGACCGCCAAAGCCGAACTCGCCGTGGAAAAGGGGCGCGAAGACCTCGCCCGCGGCGCCCTCTCCGCCAAGCAGCGCGCCGAGCGCGAGATCGACAGCCGCCGTCAGGCGCTAAAGGCGATCGAGGAAGTCTCGCTCCGCCGCCAAGAAGACCTCGAGAAGCTGCAAGCCAAGCTCGACGAGGCGAAGACGAAACATCGCGCGCTTGTCGTCCGCCGCGAAGCCGCCGAACACCGCATCGCGATGCGCTCGCGCATTGAGGTCAACAAGGTCGACGAGGCGATGCGCCGCTACGGCCAGATCGAGCGCAAGGTCGACGAGATGGAAGCCTATGCCGACCTCATCAATGTCGGCGACCGTTCGCTCGAAGCCCAGTTCCAGGAGTTGGCCGCCGAAGAGTCGATCGAGAAGGAACTTGCAGAAATCAAGCGCCGCCGTGGCGGCGGGTCTCCCGCTCCGGCGCCGGCGCGCCGCAAGACAGCTGAAGGCGAGGGCGCGTAATGGAGCCGGAGGTGGCCATGGGCATGACGGTTGGCCTGGTGGCCATCGTCTCCCTCTTCGTCATCCTGCCATGGATGATCCTGCACTACATCTCGAAGAACCGCAGTGCGCGTAACCTCACGGAGGATGACGAGAGGATGCTCGAAGACTTATGGCGCTCCGCCCGAACCATGGAGCGCCGCATCGAGACCCTTTAACGCCTGCTCGAACCTGACGCCGCTCCAATACGCCCGCGCCCGACCCAGTCCACCCGTGGGGACATCAACTGATGCGTGACGATTACACCTCCTCGCCAAACCCGAAACGCCTTTACCGCTCCCGCGATAAAGTCATCGCCGGCGTCTGCGGCGGCATCGCCGAGCGCATGGGCTGGGACGTGACGTTGACCCGCATCGTCGCCGCGATCATGCTCTTCGGCGGCGTAGGCTTCATCCTGCCGGTCTACCTGGTGATCTGGGCGATCACGCCGGTGCAGCCCTACCGTCCCCGCAACCTGACGCCGGACGAGGAACGCTTCTGGACATCCGTCTCCGACCGGCCGCGCGAAACCTTCTCGAACATTCGCTACAAGTTCAAGGACATGGACGACCGCCTCGCCCGCATGGAGCGCGCGGTTACCTCCGAAGAATGGAAACTCAAGCGCGAATTCCGCGACCTCGAGGGACGCTAGAACGATCCACCCGGCGCAGCGGTTGACTGATCCTCCTCCTCCCGGCAGCCGCTGCGCCGAACGACGAACCACAAGAGCCCCACACCAGAAGAGGGACACCATGGCTCGCGGACTTCACATCAGACTGGCCTGCGCTATGGCGCTGCTCGTGACGGGACTGACCTCCCTTGCTATCGCTGCGCGCTTCGGCGCCGTGCACCTCGACGCCGGGGAAATGACGATCGTGTTGGGCGGTGGCGAGCAGGGTCTTACCTTGGACGCAGCGTCCCGCGGCTGCCCGCCGGACTGTGACTTTGCAATCAACTGGCGCCCGACGGCGGCGCTGATGGGCAAGGGGTTGTAGATGGAAGGCGTAGTTGCAGTTGTCGCCCCGTTCGCGATGGTCGTCGCCATCGTCTGGCTCGTCCAGAACGGCAAGAACAAGCGCGCCGAAATGACGTCCGGCAGCTCTCGCGAGGATCAGGCGATCATCGGCCAGATGCAGCACCAGATCGACAAGCTGACGGACCGCGTCGCCGTCCTCGAACGCCTGGTCACGGATGATGACCGCCGCCTCTCGCGCGAGATCGACAGCTTGCGCGACCGTGGGCGCCCGCCGGCCTGATGCGCGAGAAAGAAGGAGGCAAGGAGCGTGCTCATGCAGAAAGATGCCAAGCCGGCTCCGGACCTGAACGAGCCTGCGCCGGAAACGAAACAACCGAGGTTCGTGGACGTCGATCCGCCGCGCCGCACGCCGCTCGGCCGACTGCGCACCGATGAAGAGGTGCGCCTCGCCGCCGAGATCGAGAAACTTCGCCAGGACGGGAGGGAGTAGCCATGGCCAACATTCCAGACGTCGCCTTCTTCGTTGGCGGATTGATCGTCATCGTGGCGGTCATAGGCTATGTTTCAATCAAGGAAACGCAAATCAAGATGCAGGCCAAGGGCGCTGTCGAAGGGCAGGACCGCATCAATGCTGAGACCGCGGCCGAGATCGCGCGCCTGCGTGCCCGTCTTGAAGTGATCGAGCGTCTTCTGACCGACGATGATCGCAAGCTTTCGCGCGAGATCGCCCAGTTGCGGAGCGGCCAGGTCAGCGCCACCTAACAATCGTCAGGACATGATGAGAGGGGACCACGACATGCACGATCATCAGTGTGGCGGACATCGCGGGAGCCGCGACGCCTGGCGCTTCGAGCGTGAGGCCAAGCGCGCCGCCTGGCGCGCCCGCCGCGCTGCGCGCCACGCTGGGCAGGGTGACTGGAGCCATTTTGGCGACCCGAAATTCTGGGGGCTCGATGCTGAATCGATGCGGCAATGGGGCTTCGGTGCAGGCGCCGGCGCATCTGCAGGTTCCGGCGCGAATATCAGGATGCCGCCGTCGGCGGCCGACCATGCCGCGCTTCAGGCGCAGGTCGCCGAAATGGAGACGACGATCGAGTCAATGCAGGAGCGCATTGCCGTGCTCGAAAAGCTGATCCTCGATCTCGACAAGGAGGCGCGCGATGTCCGCCTTGCCGCCGAGATCGAAAAGCTGCGTGATCGCCCCGAGGGAGCCAAGTGATGGAGTGGATTGCAGTCTCGATCCTTATCGGCGTCTGCGTGATTCTGGGCTCCGGCGTGCAGATCGTGCGCATGGCCCTGGCGCACGAGGAGAAGCGCCTCGCGCTCAAGCATGGCGGCAGCGATGTCGCCCGTCTCGAACAGATCGTTGCGACCAACGAGGCCGAAATGGTGAAGCTGCGCCAGCGCGTCGAGATCCTCGAGCGGCTGGCTACAGACGAGGATCGCAGGCTGTCCCGCGAAATCTCTGACCTTGCCGCGGAGAGGATGTCGATCGGATGAGCCGACGATTTGTATTCGAAGCGAAGCTCGGTGCGGGCCCGGATGCGACCAGAGCCAGCAATGACGCCTGGGATGAGCTATGCACATTGGTCGGCGATCGCAACGGCGCCAAGCAGAAGACGCGGGATTTCTGGGAAGAGATTTTCGGGTCGGAGGATGCGCTCCTCTATGACGGGGAAGGCAACGACCGCACCGATCTCGTTCGCGCGGTGGTGGAAAGACTCGATCGGACCTCATGCCTGGTCGAGGCGCTGGCCGAGCGAGTTGCCGTCCTCGAACGGCTGGCCGTTCAAGACGAGGCGCGCATCGCGCTCGAAATCGAGAAGCTCCGGAAGGAATCCTGACATGCCAACCGAAGTGATGATCGTCGCCATCGCCGGCATGTGCGCCACGCTCGTGATGATCCAGATGATCCACAAGGCCACAATCGAGCACACCCGCGCCAAGGCGGCGGCCTCGGGCGATGCGGAGGGCGTCAGGCGTCTGCTCGAAGACAACGCTGCCGAAATCACGCGCCTGCGCCAGCGCGTCGAGGTCTTGGAGCGCCTCGCCACCGACGATGATCGCAAGCTCGCTGGCGATATCGAGCGCCTACGCTCCGAACAGAGGGCCTAGGCGATGGACAATGCAGGCATCCTCATCCCGCTGTTCGGCATACTTTGCGGCATCATCGCGATCCTCAGCGGCACGTACATCAAGGCCCAGAAGATGAAGCTCGATGCGGCCCAGGCCAATCGCCTTTCATCCGCCTCCGAGACCGAGATGATGAGCGAGATCCAGCGCCTCAAGGACCGCGTCGCCGTCCTCGAACGCCTCGCGACCGACAATGACCGCAAGCTCGCCGGCGAGATTGATCGCCTGCGCGATGACAGGAGGGTCTAGCCATGGCGCTCGGCTTCTTCGAATTCGCGCTGGGGGCCATCCTGATCGGATCAATCGCCGGCATCGTCCAGCAGGGCGTCAAGTTGGAGCGCGACAAGGTTCGCGCCCGCCGCCGCGAGGTCGAGGGCGAAGCTGCTGAAATCGGCGGCATCGTCTCAGATCTCCAAAAGGACGTCGCCCGCCTTAAGGATCGCGTGCGCGTCCTTGAAAAGCTCGTGACCGACGACGACCGCCGCCTCGCAGATGAAATCGAACGCTTGCGCCGGGAGGAGGCCGCCCCCCACCCATCACCATGAATCAGAATTGCCCGCGCTTCATTGCGCGGGTCCGGAATCGCCCGGGGTCAAGGCAGTCGGCGAGGCTCGCTTCAACAGGCGAGGGCTCGCCGAAGGCTTCCGATGCGACCAGCTCGGCGAGCAGTGGCGCCCAAAGAAAGCCACGCGAACCGAGGCCGCCGATGAGGCGGTGACGTCCTGAAGGCGCCGGCGTGCCGTCCGGCGCCTTTTCGTTTCTGGGAGCTCCGGCAAATGGCAACCGGTCCTGCGTCGTGGCGCGGATGGCCGCCCGCGACGAGATTGCATGCGCCGCAATATCCGGTCGCAACCGCGCCAGCACCCCCAGATTGTGTGCGCTCGCCGCCGCGCTCACACGCGGTTCGCCGTCCGCCGCCTCAAACGTTGCGCCGAACACGATCGTTCCGAACGCCTGCACAGCGTAGCCGCCGTCCGCCACCGCCTGCGGCGGTCCGTCAGCACCGATCCAGTCCACCTGTCCCAGCCGCCCCGCGATCGGGGGTGCGCCGGCCAGGAGCTCCGCCACGCCCATCCCCGCGCACACCACAACGAGGTCCGCGTCGACCTCCTCCAGCGACGCCACGCGCCGGCCGAAGCGCACATCCGCACCAACCAGCAGTTTCGCCAACGCTAGTTCCGGCCTGACCGCAACCGCGCCAGCATGCCGGAGCCCTGCGCCTTCCGCCTGCAGCATCGTCTTGTCCAGCGGCGGATCCGTCATCAGCTTCGCAAACCGCTGGGCCTCGCGTTCGCCACGCGGCAGGTGCAGAGCCTCCAGCGCCTGTGCTGCATCCTGGCCCAGCGCCGGATAGACCCGCCGCGCCATGAGCCACGCCGCGATCAGCGCGCGCGCAGCCGGAGTATCGCTGACATCGAGCCTCGGCATCACCAGCGCTAGCGGATTCCCGCTCGCGCCTGCACCTGGCCCATCGCCCTGTTCGTAGACCGTTACCGCACAACCGCGCCGCACAAAGCTCGCCGCCGCACAGGCGCCCGCGATCCCCGCGCCGATGATGGCCACCCGCCGGGGCGGATCAAGGTGAGGTGGTCGCGCCGCGGTAAGCCGCGCCTCCAGGCGTTCCTTCTTCCGTCCATGCCCCGGCTGCTTCAGAACCTCGAACCCGACTGCCTCCAGCCCGCGCCTCACTTCGCCTGCTACTGTATAGGTCGCCGCTCGAGCCCCTGGCGCGCTCATCCGCGCCACATGCGCGAGAATTTCGGCCGACCACATTTCGGGGTTCTTCGCCGGCGCAAAACCGTCGAGAAACCAGGCATCGCAAGACGCCCGCGCCTCGCTCACTGCCCGCGCCACCTCGTCGACATAAAGCGTCAGCGTCACGCCATCTCCGAGCCCAATGCGCTGCACACCCCGGGCCCGATCCGGCCACACAGCCCTCAATCGCGTCGATAAGCTCGCAAGCTCCGGCCAAGCCGCATGTATGTGCGCTGCCGTATCTCGCCCAATCAGGAAGCCCTCGAACGACATCACGTCCAGCCGCGCCCGAGGCGAAGGCCGATGGGCTCGCCAAAGATCCCAGAGCGCCAGCAGGTTCAGCCCTGTGCCGAACCCCAGCTCGCCGACCGTGAAATGCTCCCGCCCCGCCCATGCCCCGGGGAGGCCGCATCCGCCAAGGAATACGGCGCGTTTCTCGCTGAGCCCCTCGCCGGAAAAATAGACATCGCCATGGGCCCGCGCGAATGGGGCGGCCCCTTCCGATGCAAGAGACCCAAACTCCAGGTCGGGCAGGGGCGGCAGCCGCGGCATCAGTCTTTGGGGCGCGTCGCCGCCACCATGTAGTTCACGGCCACATCACGCGACAGACTCCACCTGCTGGTCAGCGGCGAGAAGGTGACGCCCACGGTCTCGGCGATCTTCAAACCCGCCCCGGTGATCGCCGCGCGCGCCTCGTCCGGCGTCACGAACTTGTTCCAGTCATGCGTCCCCGCGGGCAGCCAGCGCAGCACGCGCTCGGCTCCTACGATCGCTAGCGCAAACGCTTTCGCCGTCCGGTTGAGCGTCGCCATTACCATCAGCCCACCCGGCGCCACATGCGTGGCGCAATCGCGCAGGAACTCCGCCGGATCCTGCACATGCTCGACGACTTCAAGCGCCAGCACGATGTCGAAGCGTTGTTCACCTGCAGCAAGAAGCCCCTCAACCGTACCGACCCGATAGTCGACATCCACTCGCATCGTGTCGGCATGCACCATCGCCGCCTTGATGTTCTTGTCGCCCGCATCGATGCCCACCGCATGCGCCCCCAGCCGCGCCATCGGTTCCGTAACGAGACCCCCGCCGCACCCCGCATCCAGGAGGCGCAACCCCTCCAGCGGCCGCCGTGCATCTGCATCCAGCCGGAAATGCTTCACTGCGAGCTCGCGGATATAGGTCAGCCGCACTGGATTGAACTTGTGCAGCGGCGCGAACTTCCCCGTCGGGGACCACCAGTCGGCCGCCATCGCCCGGAATTTCTCGATCTCCGCCGGATCGACGCTGGGCGATTCCGGGATACTTGTGTCGCGCGAGAGTGTTTTGACCATCCCTGCTATCTGGACCGCCGCCGCGAGACCGGCAACGGGCTCAGTCTTCGCCGCGACATCAAGTCGACCGAATACGCGGGTTCAGCGCGGCTAATCCTGGATGCCATTGCCCTCCGCTCGGCCTGCCCCTATTGAGCCCCGTCGCCGCCCGGAGGCCCTGGGCGGTCTGGGGACGTTCGTGGTCATGAATCGCCTGGTGCTGAAATTCGGCGGGACGTCAGTCGCCAATCTCGAGCGCATTGCGCATGTGGCTGACATCGTCGCCGCGCGCCGTGCCGAAACCCGCGCCATCGCAGTCGTCGTCTCGGCCATGTCCGGCACCACCAACCAGCTCGTCGAATGGGCCCGCGGCGCCGCCGGCCCGGATCTACATGGCGATCAGTATGACGACGAATACGATGTGGTCGTCGCCTCCGGTGAACAGGTCACCTGCGGGCTCCTTGCGCTCGCGCTCCGTCGCAAGGGCCTCAAGGCCCGCTCCTGGCTCGGCTGGCAGCTCAAGCTGAAAACCGATGAGGCCCACGGCAAGGCCCGCATCATGGGCTGCGACAATCCCGACTTTATCCGCTCGGTCGATACCGGCGAGATCGCTGTGGTCGCTGGCTTCCAGGGCGTCGACGAGAACGGCCGGGTTTCGACGCTTGGACGCGGCGGATCAGATACCTCCGCCGTCGCCGTCGCAGCCGCGCTGAAGGCCTCGCTCTGCGACATCTACACCGACGTCGACGGCGTTTATACCACCGACCCGCGCATCACGCCCAAGGCCCGCCGCATTGAGAAGATCTCGTATGAAGAAATGCTGGAGCTCGCCTCGCTCGGCGCCAAGGTGCTGCAGACCCGCTCCGTCGAGCTGGCGATGAACCATCGCGTGCCGGTGCGGGTACTGTCGTCATTTGAAGGCCCCGTGCCTTCGCCCAATACCGGAACCCTCGTGTGCGATGAGGAACAGATCGTGGAAAAGCAGGTAGTCAGCGGCGTCGCATATTCGCGCGACGAGGCCAAGTTCAGCATCATCGGGGTGGAAGACCACCCCGGCGTCGCCGCCAACATCTTCGGGGCGCTCGCGGATGCAGGCGTCAATGTCGACATGATTGTCCAGGCATCGGCCCGGACCGAAGGTCGCCAAAACATTGTGTTCACCTGTCCTGACCGCGACGCAGGCCACGCACGTGCGGTACTGGAAAAGCTCAATGGCGGTGTCGGCTATGAAACGTTGGCGGTCGACCGCAATGTCGCGAAGGTCTCGGTCATTGGTGTCGGCATGCGTAGCCATGCCGGCGTCGCCAAGACGATGTTCCAGGCCTTGTCCTCCAAGGGTATCAACATCCAGGTCATCTCCACTTCGGAGATCAAGATTTCCGTCCTGATCGACGCTAGCTACACCGAGCTCGCCGTCCGCGCTCTGCACACGGCCTACGGGCTGGATGCGGATTGATCATCAGCCGGGCTGAGCCCGCTCTTGTCCTTCAAAACGTCGATTCGCGGCTCATACTGAGGAACCCGGAGGCTGTCTCGAAGGACAATGGCGGGTTCACCGGCGACGGCTTTTGGCGCCCCACGACAATTTTCAAGCCGCGCCACAAAAACACACCGGAATGCCCCTCGCTGAATTCACACAGAATGACGACCGCCTCATTCTCCGCTAAAGCTCGCAGACAACCCCAACCGGAGCGCCCGTGCCCGATCGCGGAAAGTCAGGAGACAAGGGACCTTCAGCGCCCCGCGCCCATGCGGCTGGCGGCGGCGCGAAGCTTCTGTTGTCACGCCTGCGCGCGCTCATGGCGAATCAGGCGCAGGATCCAAAGCGCCTCGAACGCGTCGTCGAACTCATCGCCAACACGATGGTGGCCGATGTCTGCTCGATCTATCTCAAGACCGAGGACGAAAGTCTCCTCCTGATGGCGACCCAGGGCCTCCGCCCTGAAGCCGTCGGCCGTACCCGACTCAAGGAGAATGAGGGCCTCGTCGGCCTCGTCTCGTCCACGGCGCGACCGCTACGCCTCACCGATGCATTCTCGCATCCGCGCTTTTCCTATCGTCCGGAGACGGGGGAAGACCCGTTCCACTCCTTCCTCGGCGTCCCGATCCTGCGTGGCGGCCGCGTGCTCGGCGTTTTGGTTGTTCAGAATCGCACCGAACGCGCCTATGACGACGAAGAGGCCGAGGCCCTCCAGACCGTCGCGATGGTGCTGGCCGAACTCGTAGCTTCCGCCGCTGACACGCTCAGCGCCGGCCTGCGCCAGACGCGCCCCGTCGAGCTTCGGGGCAGGGTGCTCAATGAAGGTCTCGCCTCCGGCAAGGTCCATCTCTACGACCCCGTGGTCCCGCCCGCCCGCCTGTTCGCCGCAGACGTCGAACTCGAGGAGCGCCGCCTTAACGACGCCCTCGAAGCCCTGCGCAATTCGATCGATGCGATGCTGACCCGAGCCGGCCCGGTTCTCTTCGGCGAAAGCCGCGATGTGCTGGAGACCTACCGACTCTTCGCTCACGATCCGAGCTGGGAAAGCCGGCTGGTCGAGGCCGTGCGCACCGGCCTCTCCGCCGAGGCCGCTGTCGATCGCGTTCGCCGCGAGCATCGCGCCCGCCTCGAAAGCGCACGCGATTCAATGCTGCGCGAGCGCCTGCACGATCTGGAAGACCTCGAGAACCGCCTGCTTCGCCAGCTCAACGGTGATGATGGTGGCGGCCGGGTTGCGCCCTCAGGCGCCATTCTCGTCGCCAGCCGCATCGGCCCGGCCGAACTCCTCGAATACCGCGACGCGCAGCTGGCGGGTATCGCACTGGAGGAAGCCGGCGCCGGCTCCCATGCCGCCATCGTCGCGCGCGCCATGGGCGTGCCCGCCGTCGGCGCGCTGACCGGCCTCGTCACCCGCGCCGAAGACGGCGACCTTATGATCATCGACGGAGAGAACGGCGCGGTCCATATCCGTCCCGAAGCCGAGCTGAGGGCGAGCTTCCAGGCTCGCGTCGCGATCACCGAGCAGGCCCAGGCCGAACTCTCGCGCCTCCGCAACGAACCGGCCACCACACGGGATGGCGTGGAGATTGATCTCTATATCAATGCCGGACTCAGTTTTGACCTTGACCATCTCGACACGGTGGGCGCCAAGGGCGTTGGTCTGTTCCGCACCGAATTCCAGTTCATGGCGTCCGAAACCATGCCGGGCCTCGACGAACAGTCGAGCTTCTACAAGTCGGTGATCGACCGGGCAGGGGACCGTCCTGTCACCTTCCGAACCATCGATCTAGGCGGGGACAAGATCGCCCCCTTTATGGGCCGGCGCGAGCGGGAAGAGAACCCTGCCCTCGGCTGGCGCGCGCTGCGGATGGCGCTCGACCACCCCTTCTTCTTCCGCCGCCAGCTGCGCGCCCTGATCCGTGCTTCCCGCGGTCGCACGCTGCGCCTGATGTTCCCCATGGTTGCGACAGTGGAAGAGTTCGAGGACGCCCGCCGTCTTCTCGACAGCGAAATGGAGTGGGCGGTGAAGTTCGGCCGCGACCTCCCGAATCGCCTGCAGGTCGGCGCGATGGTGGAAACTCCCTCACTCGCCTTCTCGATCGACCAACTTGCGGGCAAGGCCGATTTTCTATCGGTCGGAACCAACGACCTGATGCAATTCTTCTTCGCCGCCGACCGCGACAATGCCCGCCTGGCCGGCCGCTATGACCTGCTCAGCCGCCCCGCGCTCCGGCTGCTTCACCGCATGCGCCAGCGCGCCGACGAGGCCAATTTGCCCATAACCGTGTGCGGCGAGGCGGCCGGACGGCCGCTCGAGGCGCTCGCCCTCATCGCGCTGGGATATCGTCAGCTGTCGATGCAGGCCTCGCGCATCGCGCCGGTGAAGCTCCTGGTCCGCTCCGTCGACATGGCAACGCTGGCGCGGGATGTGCAAGCGATCTTGGACGGCCGCGCGCCATCGATACGTAACGCAATGTTAAGTGTCGCGAACGGGCTGGGGCTGAAGATTTAGGTTGTAGCAGTTGCGGCGCCCTCTTACCTTGGTAATGACTTTTTAGGGTGGTGGGCGTTAAGCGGTAAGGCTGGTTTTCCAGGATTTGCCTTCCCGTTTCGGATAGACATATGAGCGGCGTGGCCAAGGACGACACCAACCCCAGTTCGCCTCCGGACGAGACAGTTCCCGCGACGGGCGAAACCGACGCTGGCAAAGCCGCGGCCGAGACCAGCGCGCGCCGTGCCGCGCCGCATCTGCGCGTCGTCAGCGACAATGAGATCGCCTTCGCTGCGGAGGTAGCTGCGACTCACACCCGCATTGGCGACGCCATTCGCGCCGCGCGCGAGAATTCCGGCTTCACGCTTGAACAGGTCTCGCGCGAAACCCGTGTCCACCTCAGCCATCTGCGCGCAATCGAGGAGATGACGCCGGGTCTTCTGGGCGCTCCGGTTTATGCCAAGGGCTACATAAAGGCCTACGCCCGCTTCCTCGGCATGGACGAGCAGACCACGCTCGACCGCTATCTGTCCGAATGCGCCGCCATCCTGAAGGACCCGGAGAAGCTGGACATCGCTCCTCCCGCCTCGTCCAAGGCGCGCAAGCTCCCGGTCGCCGTGCCGATGCTCGGCCTGCTGGTCGTCGCCCTCGTGGTGGGGGGTGGCGTCATGTTCCTCAACACCGGCGATAAGTCTCCCGCCGTGGAAGCTGACCAGCCAGCAACCAGCGCCGGCGTTGGCCCCATCGCCGAGCCTGTCGCACCACAACTGCGGATCGTCGCCCTCAAACGCTCGATGCTCGAAGTCCGCTCGGCCAAGGGCGACAAATACGTCCACCGCTACTACAACCCAGGCGAATTCTTTGTCGTCCGCGTCGGCGCTGGCTTCACGGTCTCCGCCGATGACGGCACGGCCTTCGAATGGCGCCTCGGCGAGCAGTCGCTCGGCCTGCTGCAAGAAGCCGGCGGTGCTGTCTATTCGCAGAGCGTCGACCTGGCGGCGCAACGCCCGCCCATCGTCACAGCCCCGCCAGTCGTGGACCTTCTTCCATCCGAGACTGACGCCAACGCCCTCACGCCCGCCGCTACGGCGCCCCCCGGCGCCAACCCGGCCCCGGCCGCCGCCCCCCCCCGGCCGCGCCCGCGCCGGGCTACTGCGCAGCCTGTCGCCCCCACGCCATCAGCGCCGCCGGCCGCCGCAGCTCCCGCACCCACGCCGCCGCCCGCGCGCGACCCCGCGCTCGACGCCTATCCCGACCAGGTCGTCGCCCCGCCGGCCCAATAGGCGGCGCAATCGCCGACCCAGCCTTTACGGCTGCGTGCAAAAGGACCACATGTCGGTTTCGGGCTGACCGGGCGCACGCATGAGCCATGACATCAATTCAATCCGTCCCTGGCGCACGATTCAGCGGCGCAAGTCGCGCCAGATCCGCGTGGGCAATGTGCTGGTCGGCGGCGACGCGCCCATCTCCGTCCAGTCGATGACCAACACGCCGACCTCGGACGCGAAAGCCACCATCGACCAGATCCGCGGTCTTGAAGAAGCCGGCGCCGACATCATCCGCGTCTCATGCCCGGATGAAGAGTCCACCGCCGCAATGCCGGAAATCTGCCGCGCCGCCAATGTGCCGATCGTCGCGGACATCCACTTCCACTACAAACGCGGTATCGAGGCAGCCAAGGCTGGCGCTGCTTGCCTGCGCATCAACCCCGGCAACATCGGCAACGCAGCGCGGGTGAGGGAAGTCGTGCAGGCCGCCAAGGACTATGGCTGCTCGATGCGCATCGGCGTTAATGGCGGCAGCCTCGAACGCCACCTCCTCGAAAAGTATGGCGAGCCCTGTCCCGAGGCGATGGTTGAAAGCGCGCTTGACCATGCCCGCATACTCGATGATCACGATTTCCGTGACTACAAGATCTCAGTGAAGGCCTCCGATCCGTTCCTCACGGTCGCCGCCTATCATGCGCTAGCTGAAGCCACCGACGCGCCGCTGCATCTCGGCGTCACCGAAGCCGGAGGCCTGCGCACCGGAACGGTCAAATCCTCGATCGGCATCGGCTCGCTGCTGTGGGCCGGCATCGGCGACACGATCCGCGTCTCGCTCTCGGCCGAGCCAGTCGAGGAGATCAAGGTGGGCTTCGACATACTGAAGTCGCTCAACCTCCGCACCCGCGGAGTTAACATCATCTCTTGCCCAAGCTGCGCCCGTCAGGGCTTCGATGTGATCCGGACTGTCGAGGCCCTGGAAAAGCGCCTCGCCCACATCTCCGAGCCGATCTCGCTCTCAATCATCGGTTGCGTCGTCAACGGCCCGGGCGAAGCCACCATGACCGACCTCGGCTTCACCGGCGGCGGCAAGGATGCCGGCATGATGTACGTGTCCGGCAAACCCGACCACAAGGTCACCAATGCCGAGATGCTCGACAAGATCGTCGCTCAGGTCGAGGCGAGGGCGGCCATCCTCCGTTCCGCAAAGGAAGCTGCGGCGAAGGCGGCGGAATAGCCGGGACCGGCGGGTTCCCGCCCGGCAGTGGAGGCAAAGCCTCGGTCCAGGCCCGCACGAACGACACTTGCCCCCCAATCTTCCTTCGCACACTCTAGCAGTACACACATGCAGAGCCACATCATGTCATCCATCCATCGCCCGCTCATAGCGCTGCTGGCGCTCTGCGTGATTGGCCCCACTGCGCGCGGGCAGACACAGACCGCAGCGCCCGATGCCGGCGCGACCTTCCAGTGTCAGGACGGCTCGAAGATGGTGCTCGCGTTCGCGCAGGCCGCCCAGGGTATCGACGCAGTCGTGTGGCTCAACGGCGCCTCTCACCGTCTGGCCTGGAAGGCGCCCGAACCCGGCCCGGTGCAGGTCGTCTGGAGCGATGGCGAACACTCGCTGACTTGGAGTCCTGGCGTCCAGCTGATGTGGATGGCCAGCGATACCCACCTCATGTGCGGCCGCGGCAACCACAAGCACTGAAGCGAGGCGTCTTTTGCGCGGGCGTTGGAAGCATGCGGCTTGGCGCCCGTGCCCAAGCCCACAACTGTAAGTTCGCCAACCTTGCCGAGTCCAGCCACACGCTTTCCAGCAAGATCCCAGCAATCCCACTGCTTTGTGCGCGTGGATTCGGCCGGCTCCAGACCCCTTGGTCCTACCCCCTCCCGAACCTTTGCGAGCCCGGTTGGGAGGCTGCAGTGCCGAGAAAGGCCGCGGATGGAAGCCCAGATGCTCGGGAGCAGGGGACACGGAATCCGCGAGCTTTGTTGTTAATCGGTAAGGCGGAGACATTCGGAAATGCCACACCGCGCGGAGCATCCCGCGTTCCCGGGCCTCCCTTCGCGATTCAGCGGCACAGCATGACAGGCGGTCCGCACCGACCTGGCGACCGGGGGCTGCAGGTATCCGCTGCTACACCTTCTCGCTAATCCGGATCGCCACGCGGCAGCCTGTGCGTATCGCGGCAGACAGCAGCGGATAGGCCGGCGCCTCGGATGCGCCCTCGGACGCGGCCAGCTCCTTGTGCGCCACCTCCTCTTCCTGAAACTTCGCCATCGTGTCGGCCAGGGCATCCTCGCCAGCCTCGCGTAGCTCCGTCACCTGGTCGCCATAGTGCTCCTCGATCACGGTCTCGACCGCCTCGGTGCACGCATGCGCTGCCTTCTCACCCAGCAGCGCTGTTCCAACCCCGAGCGCAAACCCCGCCGCATTCCAAACCGGCGATAGCACCGTCGGCCGCACGCTGCCGGCGCTGAGCATGCGATCGAATGCGTCGAGATGGTCCTGCTCCTGCGCCGCCATCTCCTTTAGCTGGCTGACGATCCGCTCTTTGCCATGCTGGCGTTCGAACACGGCCAGCTGTCCGCGATAGATTGCCACTGCACCGTACTCGCCGGCATGATCGACGCGGAGCATCTCTTCGCGGCGATTACGGGTCAGGCTCATGGTTGCACGCTCATGGCTGCACCGGTTCGTTGGCGGTATCGGCATGCATCGGGGGCTGGCTCGCCGAATAGAGGCTGAGCGCGGCCAGCACCATCGACCACATCGCGTTGAGCCCGGCCATCGACAATCCCCACGGCTGGTCCGGCACGCGCCATAGTGCTTCCTTGCAGGACGGGATTGCCTGCGGCCGGTTCAGCAGTTCGCTCAGCGGTACATCCTCGGGCAGGGCGCCGCCACTGATTGCCGCGCAACCTGCCGGTCCCGGCGCCAGGTCCCACTCGAACAGCGCATGCCAGGCCGCGATGACGAACCCTGTCATGAAGGTCAGCGCCAGGAGGACCGAGAAGGTGGTCATCAAGCCCGGTCCGGCCCCACGCCATTTCAGGGCGATCGCCACCATGGCGATCGGTCCGGCTGCGAAATAGGCGTAGCGCTGCCACCAGCACATCTGGCAGGGGGCTTGGTTCAGGACGATCTCGAAGAAATACGCAACGCCCAGCGTTGCCGCCGACGCCAGCAGGGCGACCAGCGGCCACCTTTCCCTGTCAAGCGGCAGACTGTTCATGCACCGACGTTATCCGGGGCCCCCAAGGCGACAATGCGACGAACTGGCTGTGCGGCGAAACGGCCAACCGGGGACGCTCCTCCGTTGACCGTGTGTTGATCTCCCGCCGTTATGCTGCCGCCTTCCGGGGGTTATTTCCCGTGCTGCGCGTGCTAAGCGCGTGCCCCAGACTCAACTGACCTGACCCACCTGACCAGACACTTGAATCGCGGATTTCCGGCTCCATGACCGACGCCTCGACGATCGCCCCGGCCGCGCCGCACGCCCCCCAGGCGAAGGGCCCCCTCGGCGCGCTCTACAACTGGGTCATGCGCCTCGCTGCCGGCAAGTCCGCCGAGCCGGCGCTCTATACGTTGTCGTTCACGGAAAGCTCCTTCTTTCCGATTCCGCCCGACGTCATGCTTGCGCCCATGTGCTTCGCCCGGCCCGACCGCTGGGTGCGCTATGCCATCGGCTGCACGATCGCTTCCGTCCTCGGCGCGCTGCTCGGCTACGCCATAGGCTTCTACCTGTTCGAGGCCGTCGGCTCGCACATCCTCAATTTCTTCGGTTATGGCGGCAAGGAAGCCGAGCTCCGCGCCGCCTACGCCACGGCCGGCGTCTGGATCATCCTGATCAAGGGGCTGACACCGATCCCCTTCAAGCTGGTCACCATCGTCTCCGGCGCAATGGGGATGGACCTCTGGATCTTCATAGCCTCCTGCGTCGTGACGCGCGGCGCACGCTTCTTCCTGGTCGCCTGGCTGTTCCAGAAGTTCGGCCCGACGCTCGCGCCGATCATCGAGAAGCGGATCGGCATGTTCATGCTGCTGTTCGCCGTGATCCTGATCGGCGGCATCGCGGCAGCGGCCTTGATTCACTGACCTGAAAAATTCGATCAAAATTTCTGCAGTCCGTGAACCGGATGTTTGCGATCCTCATGCGAGAACCGAGTTAGCGCCTGCGGACGGTCCGCCGGCATCACTCCGGGGTCGCTCCCATGGCCACGCTTCGCCGTATCCGAGCCGCTTCCGTGCGAATTGCGCCGCACTGGCTGCTCTGCGTTTTCCTTGGCGCCTATGTCGCCATGCAGATCGCCACCCCGGCCGTAACGTTGGGCTGAGGCCGCTGGCCAATCCAGCAACCTTGAGCTAATCAGACCGCCCCGCGCGGGAGTGGCGGAATTGGCAGACGCAGTGGACTCAAAATCCACCGTCCTAACGGATTTGTGGGTTCGACCCCCACCTCCCGCACCAACGGCCCGTCCACGGATCCCAGCACGGTAGCGGAGGTTCGTTCGCCCGTTTTGGGGTCGAGCACCGTGATCTCCTCGAGTTGGCCAATATCCGGCGCAGCTTCCATCAGGCGGGCGGCTCCGCCGTCATCCGCCGGAGACTGCGCCCTGCTGCCAGGGCCCTCCGGATCCGGCGCGCGGGAGAGATTGACGAACCGCGCGCCCAGGCTGGCGATACCGAGAAGAACGACGTTCGTGACGGTTATAATTTGATGCCGAGGTCAACCCAGAAGTCCGCCAGCGGTTCCGGCGCTCGCCCGCGGCGGGCAGCGTGGATGGCTTCTCCGCGAAGCCCAAAAAAGAAGGGCCGCGCGGCGCACGCCGGCGGCCCTTCCCGTCATTGAGCGGGGCTGAACCCCTGGAATTCCTTCCGTCAGTGTGTCCGAAGACCGGAGGTTGCTCCGAACGACAGACCGACTGAAAGGGCGCCGCCCCGGCCCATAGTGACTGACATCGGATCACCTCCTTTCGCAGAATTGACGATGGGGGAGAGAATGGGGGCGCTCGCCGCTAAGCGCAAGGGCGGACCAGCGCAGCGCGCAGGTCAGCGGTCCCGCACAACCCTTACAGGCAGTTCCGTGCGTGCATCGACCAGCAAGATCTGGCCTTCCACACGCGCATAGAACTGGCCCGCAGGCGCGGCTGGCAGCGACAGGGTTGTCGGATCATGGATAACGAGCACTGAGCCTTTCGCTACCCGCCGGAGCGGTAGTTCCGGGAAAGGCATCTGGCGAGGCCCGGCGGGGACATCCGCGGTCGGATCGGTCGGCTGCACCGGGAGGATACTCGTCACCAGCTCCGACGTGCGATCCACAAGCACGAAGCGCCCCTCGACGCGGGCATAGTACTGGCCAGCCGGCGCCGGCGGCAGGATGAAGCTCTCGGGCGATGTGAGCACCGCCGCCGATGTCTCGGGCACGCGTTTATTGAGCAGTGCTGCCTCGGCCAGGATGCGCTCGCGCGCAACACGTTGGCGGTTCTGCTCGGCCTGGAGCAGCAGCCCGTCGCGTTCGCGCCGGTAGGCCATGTCGCGCAGCGCCTGCTCCGCGACGGAAACGCCGGCGCCGGGCGCGCCGGACAGCGCGCGGTTGTTCTCGCGCGCCGATTCAAGTTCGTCGAACTGGCGCTGCTCCTCCATCTGCAGCTGCTTGTCGAGCGCATAGAAGCGCGGCTGTGTTTCGAGCTGTGCGTGTGCCGCGGGTGCGAGAAGCCAAGCGAACGCGATGATTAGCAACTTCCACATCCACCGAGTATAGCGCATTTACGCTGCTCGCGCATCTTTAGCCCGATCACGCCTGCATCACGTGATCCTGGCTCTCACACGCTCCGCCCATGCAGAAAATCCGCGGCCTCGCGCCACGGCCCGAGCGACCAGTAGGAAGTCGCCAGTCCCGATGGCGAGGGCAGAACGAAAATGGCAGGGCGATCTTGAATCACCTGTTGGCCCACGCTGATCCGCCCGGTCGGCTCGCCCAGCCAAAGCCCGGCCGCCGTCTTGCTAGTGAAGGCGAGCGCTGCAGGTTTCAGCCGCATCACCTTGCGCCGAAATCCTGCCACATCGAATGCTTCGCGCGCGATCTCCGCATCGACGCCCCAGCCCGTCTTGCAGAAATCGGTGAGCCCTACACCGAGATCCAGAAGCCGCGTATACTCGTGCGGCGCAAACAGCCGCGGCGTGACGCCGGTTTCATGCAGCGCCCGCCAAAACCGGTTACCCGGATGCGCATAGTACTGCCGCAGCGCAGCCGACTTCGGGCCGGCTGCCGTGCCCACGAACCAGAGTTTGAGGTTCGGCGCCAGCCGGTCCGGCAAAACATGCGCCGGTCTTGCCCGGGCGTTGGGCGCCATCAGTTGCTCTCGCCCATGCTGCCGCCGCGCCGCACGATGTCCGGCAGGCTTGAAAGCTGTTCGGGCGTCAGTCGTTCAAGCGGAACGACGTAGGTATGGATTGCGAACACGGTTGCGGTGTCCGTCAACCGCTTCAGCGTCTGGCGCTCGACGCGCACCCAGGTTGGCAGGGCAGGGTCGAACGGCCGACGCTCATGCTCCAGCCGCGGCTGGTGCAGCTCGGGATCGTTGTAACAGAGCACGTTCGCACGCCACACGGCGTTGTCCTGCTGCAGCACGTCCATCACGCGGTTCACGCGCTTCGCTATGTTGTCGTCATAGCGGTCCACCGGCTGGTGAATTTGCAGCATGTTGCGCCCCATCTTCTGGTGCAGCGACCAGCTCGCCGGAAAGCACAGCACGGCCGATACAAGCCTGTGGCCGTCATCTGTACGCTCGAGGACCAGGAAATCCTCCTGCGCAAGCCGTGCCGCCGCGATGATCGGCCAATCCTCGTGCGCGGGATCGACAACAACGCCATCCGGCCGCCTGATGCCCCCAGCCGCGCGCGCATAGCCGGGCAGGGTGAGAACAGCTTCGGTCACGAGTCCTAACAGCGTGGCCTCTGCGGCAGCGGGACCCTCCGCCCGCAAGGCCACCTCGGCGCGCCGCTCGACCAGCAGGCGATCACGATAGGCCATCTGCCCGGCATACGCCTCATCGACGCGGAGCCAGTCGCCCGCGGCCACCGGCTGAAGGCCAGGAAGACGCGCTGCCAGCGCGTCCATCCACGGCGCAATGGGCAGCATCGTCTGGCAGATGGGGTTGATCAGCGTCACGCGCGTCACATTCCCGATTGCCTCCGTTGCGTCAACGTGGCGCCGGGCGCCTGTGCACACCTCCCGCTCCGGCATATGAAGCACTGTCGCCGGAGCGGGCAGTCTAATGCAAATCTTCATCACAGGAGCCTCAGGCTTTGTCGGCGGCGCCGCCATGCGCCACCTGATCGGCTCTGGCCATGCTGTGAGCGCGATGTCGCGTTCTGAAAAATCCGACATCGCGATCCGGGCGGCCGGCGCGACGCCCGTTCGCTGTGACCTTGAGACCGTCGCAGCCGACCACATTCGGGGCGCAGACATCATTATCCATGCCGCCGCATTCGTGGAACAGTGGGGACCGAAAGACGCCTGGTTCAAGTCCAACGTCCTCGGCACGCAGGCGCTGCTCGACGCGGCGAAAAACGCAGGCGTAAAGCGCTTCATCCACATCGGCAGCGAGGCCGCGCTCTGCCACGGCCAGCACCTGCGCGGCGTTGACGAGACCTATCCCCTCGCGCCCAACTCGCCTTACCCCTATTGCGCGACCAAGGCGCAGGCCGAGGCCCGCGTCAGCGCGGCAAACGGGCAGGAGATCGAGACGATCGTCCTCCGCCCGCGCTTCATCTGGGGTCCCGGCGATACCACGTTGCTGCCGACGATCGAGGCAATGGCGCGTTCGGGCGGCTGGACATGGCTGGATCATGGCCGCGCCCGCACATCAACGACGCACATCGAGAACCTCGTGCACGCCATCGAACTCGCCCTCACTGCGGGCAAGCCGGGCGAGGCCTATTTCATCCTCGACGATGGCGAGCGCACGCTGCGCGAGATCATTTCAGGGCTCGCCGCGTCGCAGGGCATCAAGCTGCCCGACAAATCTATGCCGTCCTTCACCGCTGACATGGTCGGCGGCCTCTGCGAATTCGCCTGGCGCACTTTCGGCATCAAGGGCGATCCACCGCTTACGCGCCACGCCGCCATGGTGATGTCACGCGACTGCGTGCTCAAGGGCGACAAGGCCCGCGCCGGTCTCGGCTATGCGCCGGTCATCAGTGTGGGCGACGGGTTGGACGAGCTCAAAACCGCTTGAAAAACTTTGGCGCCTGTGTCGCGCTCGCCTTGGCCACCAGCTTGCCGTCCGGATCGAATAGTTCCGCCTCGATGAAGCAGGTGGACTTGCCCCATTTCAGGATCTTTGCTTCCGCGCTTGCCTTGCCCACGAAGAGAGGCCGTAGGAAGGAAATCTTCATCTCCAGAGTCGGCGCATTCATCGTGACGTTGGAAGCGATGATCGCCGCCGTGCTCATCGCCTCGTCCAGCATCGCCGCGATGAAGCCGCCCTGGATTGCGCCGGTCGGATTGGCGAACTCCTGCCGCGCCTCGAAGTCGAAACGGCAGGTCATGTTCGCCTGATCGACAGCAACAAGCTGCATGCCCAGCGTTTGCGTGCAGGGCGGTCGCTTCTTCGAGTTCCTAAAGCGCGCCAGCATCTCCGCATCAGTGATCCGCGGCGGCTCCAGCGTCTCCTTGCTCATGGGGGCTCGGGTCTACTTGCGGCGGAAAGCGTCAAGCGAGACGACAGTCTTGACCTCAGCGCTCGGCTCCGGTGCAGGCGCCTGCGGCGTCGCGACGATCGCCGAACGTTTCGCCGGGATCACAGCCGGCAGGTTGTCGTCCGCGCGTGTATCCTGCGGATCGATCTGCACGCCGAAATTCGTCGAAGGGTCGAAGAAACGCGTTACGGCGCCGAAGGGAACGCGCAGCGGCTGCGGCCGACCGCCGAACATCAGCGTGATCTCGAACCCGTCGTCCTGCACCACGAAATTCTCGTACTGGTGCTGGATAACGATCGTCATCTCCTCAGGGAACTTGTCCTTGAGCCAGTCTTCCATCGTTACACCATGCTGGTGAGTGCGGAAGGTGACATAGAAATGGTGGTCGCCCGGCAAGTATCCCGTTGAGGCTGCTCGCTCCATCGCGGCGCGCACGATGCCGCGATAGGCCGCCTGCGTGAGGGCGTGATAGCCGAGGTAGTCCTTGCCGGATCCCGTTGGCCGCTCCAACAACACCTCCATCGCCTGGTGACCAGAGCTAGGCCCTGATGGCAAACCGGTAAAACAGCTTCAAGCGCTAGGCGAAACCGAACCGTGCGCCTCGTTCTGCACGAACGATAACGCGCAACAGCCATGCATGGGCAAGACCCCGGCGCAACATTTGATTTCTCCACAGGCCGAAGCGGTCTAGCTTGCGAGCATGACACGCACACCCAAGCCCTACAAATCGCGCCGCATTGGCGAGCGCGAACTTTCGCCCGAAACGCTGATGATGGGGTATGGCTATTCGCCTCACCTGTCCGAAGGAGCGCTGAAACCGCCGCTGTTCCAGACATCTACCTTCGTCTTCGGCAGCGCCGGAGAGGGGAAAGCTTCCTTCGAACTCGCCTATGGCCTGCGCGAGAAGAAGCGCGGCGAGGAAATGGCGCTGATCTACTCGCGCATCAACAATCCCAATCTCGAAGTGCTGGAGGATCGCCTCGTCGTTTGGGACGCAGCCGAGAAGGCGCTGGCTTTCGCCTCGGGCATGGCTGCGATCTCGACCACGCTGATGACATTTGTGCGCCCGGGCGATGCGTTCGTGTTCTCCGAGCCCGTTTATGGCGGCACCGAATACCTGGTGCACAACATCCTGCCCCAGTTCGGGGCGAAGGGCGTGGGTTTCATGGCAGAAGCCGGCGCCCAAGGCTTCCGCGAGGCCGTGCGCAAGGCTGCCGACGAGGCGGCGAAAACCGGCGGCAAGGTCGGCGCGATCTATGTCGAGACACCGGCCAATCCCACCAACGGCCTCGTCGATATTGCGCTCGCCCGCGAACTTTCTGAAAGCCTAAAGGGACCTGCAGGCCGCCCACCCGTGATTGTCGACAATACCTTTCTCGGTCCCATCTGGCAGCAACCGCTCAAGCTGGGCGCCGACATCAGCGTGACTTCGCTCACCAAATATGTCGGAGGCCATTCCGATCTCATCGCCGGTTCGGCCTCCGGTGACGCCAGTTGGATCGGACAAGTCGCCGTCTTCCGCACGATTCTCGGTACGATGACCGACCCGCACACCGCATGGCTGCTCTTGCGCTCGCTGGAGACGCTGAAGGTCCGCATGGACGCCGCCGAGCGCGGCGCTCAGAAGGTCGCCGCCTACCTGCGTGACCACCCTCGCGTGAAATCGGTGTGGTATCTGCCGTTCCTGCCGAAGGATCATCCCGACCGCGCGCTGTTCGAGAAGCAGTGCGTAACGGCGGGCTCGACCTTCTCGTTCGAGATCCAGGGCGGGGAAAAGGAAGCCTTCGCCTTCCTCGACAAGCTACAGGTGATCAAGCTCGCGGTGAGCCTCGGCGGCACGGAGACGCTGGCCTCCCACCCGGCGGCCATGACGCACTCCGATGTGCCCCCAGCCGAGCGCCAGCGCCTCGGCATTACCGAGTCGCTTGTTCGCCTCTCGATCGGCGTCGAGAACCCCGACGACCTGATCGCGGACATCGAGCAGGCGCTAGGGCAGTAGGGGCCACCATGCCCGATACGCACCACGTGCAGGACTTCATCCCCCAGACGGTGACGCCGCCTGACCGGCCGCTGCCACTGATCCGCGGTCTTCGGCAGATGATCGCGAACCCGCTGCACGTCTGGCCGAAGGCCATGTACGAGAACCCGTATCATGGCGTGAAATGGATCGGCCGCACCTTTCACTACTTCCGCAAGCCAGAGCATATGAAGGCGGTCTTCCTGGACCATACCGACATCTTCCGCAAATCGCAGTTCCAGAAGAAGATCGTCGGTCCTGCGCTCGGCGAAGGTTTGCTCACTGCAGAGGGCGATCACTGGAAGTTCCAGCGCCGCGCCGCATCGCCGGCCTTCCGCATCGATGCCTTGCACGCCCTTGTGTCGGCCTTTTCGGCATCGGCCACGGCCACCGTCGACCGCATCCGCGCCACGCCGGGCGGACACACCGTCGACGTAATGCGCGAAATGCAGCACGCCACGCTCGACGTCATCGTCGAGACGATCCTTGGCGGGGCCGACCCCGACTTCGGCTATGCGCGCGTTGCAGGTTCGGTCGAGGACTATGTCCAGGTGATGGGCAAGCCGGATCTGCTTGATCTCTTCGGCACACCCAACTGGGTGCCGCGTCCCTGGGGCGGCAAGGGCCGGCGCGCCGCATCGGCGCTGCGCGCTTCCGCCGTTAACGCGATTAGGCGTCGCCGCGCTTCGGGCGATACCCGCAAGGATCTGCTCGGACTGCTGCTCGCCGCACGCGACCCGGAGACAGGCCGTGGATTTTCCGATCTCGAACTTATCGATAATGTTGTCACGTTCATTGGCGCGGGGCACGAGACGACTGCGCTGACATTGGCCTTCACGCTCTACCTTATCGCCAACGCGCCGGAGGTTCAGGACAGGCTCGTGCGCGAGGTGCACGATGTCTGCGGTGAGGCGCCCATCGACGCGCCCATGGTGGACGCGCTGATCTACCATGAGCAGGTCATCAAGGAATCGATGCGGCTATACCCGCCCGTCGCCCTGGTCGATCGCGTCGCCACACAGGACGTCGATCTTGGCGATGTTAAGGTCAGGAAAGGCGATTTCGCCTTCAACCTCATCTACGTGATGCACCGCCACCGGACGCTCTGGCGCAATCCTGAGCGTTTCGATCCCGAGCGTTTTTCGCCGGAGAATGCGAAAGATCTCCATCGCTTCCAGTACATGCCTTTCGGCGCCGGCCCGCGCATCTGCATCGGCATGAAATTCGCTTACATGGAGGCCGTTGCGATACTAGCGACGCTGGTGCGCGAGCTCTGCTTCCTGCCCAACCCCGCGCACAAGGTTGAACCGAACATCCGCATCACCTTGCGCCCCGAAGGCGGCATGCCATTGTTCGTTGCGGCGCGGCGCTGACGGGGAGAGGCTGGATGAGGCTGTGCGTGTGGTTGCTGGCCTTGCTCTCAGGCCTGTCGGCGTGTTCGGTCGCGCCTCAAGCGCCGTCAGCACAGGCGTTGGTACGCCCCAACATCATCTTCATCCTGCTTGACGATCTTCGCTTCGATGCGATGGGTTTCCTCACACCGGGCCTCGAAACGCCGAACATCGACTATCTCGCGCGCAACGGGGTCTACTTTCCAAACGCCGTCGTCACAACCGCGCTGTGCTCGCCCAGCCGCGCGACGATCCTCACCGGCCGCGCGACCGTCAATCATGGCGTCGTCGACAACAACAACGCGTCCGAACAGGGGCTCGTCTTCTTTCCGGCCTATCTGCGGCAGGCCGGCTATCAGACGGCCTTCATCGGCAAGTGGCACATGGGTGCGGCCACCGACGCGCCGCGGCCAGGCTTCGACAAATGGGTCAGCTTCCGAGGGCAGGGCACGTATGGGCCCACCGACGGCCTATCGCCCGCCCGGGTCGCCGCCGGTGAGGTCCGCACGCTTAATGTGGATGGGGTCGCGACGCGGCGGCGCGGCTATATCACGGACGAACTTACCGACTATGCCGTCGACTGGCTCGGTGCTGGCCGGGACAAGGACAAGCCTTTCTTCCTCTATCTCTCACACAAGGCGGTGCATTCCGATTTCGCCCCGGCCGAGCGTCATCGCCGGCAATATGCCGACCTGAAAATCGATTTGCCGCCGAGCAGCGCCAACACCGAAGAGAACTATCGCGGCAAGCCGATGTGGGTGCGCAACCAACGCAACTCCTGGCACGGCGTCGATTTCCCATACCACACTGATCAGGATCTGCGGGAGTATATCCGTGAGTACTATCGAACGCTCTCAGCGGTGGATGACAGCCTCGGGCGCATCCTGGCCTCGCTCCGCGCAGCAGGCATCGAGCGCGACACCGTCATCGTCTTCTCCAGCGACAACGGCTTTCTATTCGGCGACCATGGCCTGATCGACAAACGCAACGCCTATGAGCCCTCCGTCCGTGTCCCGCTGGTGGTCTACGCGCCCGGCCGCGTTCCCGCTGGCGTCATCAACACGACGCGCGTGCGCAATCTCGACTATGCGCCAACCTTGCTCGACTTCGCCGGCCTTCCGCCACCGTCCCAGTTCGAGGGTCGCAGCTTCCTTCCCGTTGCAGATGGCCGCGTGACGTCAGAGCAATGGGCGGCCCCGGACTTTGTCTACTCATACTTCTGGGAGTGGAGCTTCCCGCACACGCCAACGACATTCGCCATCACGAGCGGGGCGACCAAGTACATCCAGTATCATGGCGTGTGGGACACCGAGGAACTGTACGACCTCTCGACTGACCCCGGCGAAATGAACAATCTGATCGACGACCCGGCCTGGCGCGCCAAGAAGGTCGATCTGCGCGATAGGCTCTATGCCGGTCTCTCGCGACAGGATGGCTCGCACGTCGTGCCCTACACCGAGCGCATCAATGAAGGTATCGTCTGGCGCAACGCGGACGGCGGCGAAGCTGCACCGTTTCCCGACAGATGGCTGAAGGAACCGAACCGGCCGGATCGGTTGAGTGGCCTCCTGCCGCCGCCTCCGGAGTGACGCGAATGCGCAGCTTGTATCTTGGGCGCAATGATTCTCGCCCTTGCCGCGTCGATTGAACTCGCGCCGCCAGCTTGCGCTCCCCGCCGAATGCCGCGCACAAAGGTGTGCGGAAAATCCGGATTGTGATCCGCTGCGAAGCAGACCTGCTGGAGTTGTCCTTGTCCTCGCTCGCCCGTATCCCCGCCCCGAAGGATATGATGGGATATGTGCAGGACCTGCTCTGGTCTTCCGGCGAGCTTGGCCGCTGCATCTGCCGGCGCGGCTGGAGCAAGCCTGAGGTCTGGGCGCTCGCACCGGCAACGACTCCGGAAGCGCAGATCCTCACCGACACTGCAAGCCGCGTGGCGCGCACCGATGACGCGAACGAATGGCTCGACGCCTGGATCATCGCGCAGGGCCGGGCGACCCCCAATCTCTGCCTCGTCGCGCACGATCCGCTCGCGCCTGCCGTCGATCCCGACGACGACATCTTTGACAGCCCCGGCCGGTGGGACACGCGCGGCGGCGAGAGTTATCTTGTCCTTCCGAAGGCGGTGTTGGCGCCGGGCATCGTGAAATGCGCGACCCGGCAGATGATCGGCGATCAGTACGCGCTGATCGTCATCGAGGATGAATGGCCCTTCGGCGACGCGCGCTCGCTCGACAGTATTGCCTACGGTGTGCGCCACGTGATCGTTCCAATCACAGAGGGCGAAAGCTACGGCATAATCTCGGGCGCCTGAGGATCAGGACTCCAGCCTCGCATCGAGTGTGATCTCGATGGCGCCCAGTGCTTTCGATACTGGGCATCCCACCTTCGCCTTGTTTGCCAGTTCGATGAACTGAGCCTCGCTCATCCCCGGCACATTTCCGCGCAACGTCAGAGCGCTTTTCGTTATGCCGACGCCCGGTTTCACCTCAACCTCGGCCACCGTCATGATCTTCTCAGCCGGGCGCCCGGCCTCCGCGAGAAAGTGCGACAGCTGCATCGCGAAACAACTTGCATGCGCCGCCGCGATCAGCTCCTCGGGATTGGTGGCCGACTTGCCGCTCTCATCCTCGAAGCGTGCCTTGAATGTGTAGGGGCTGTCGGTGATGACGCCGCTCTGCAACGAGATCGCGCCCTTGCCGTCCTTCAGCGCGCCTGTCCAGACGGCGGTGGCTGTGCGTTTCATGATCCTGCCTCCATGTGTTCTATCGAAGATAGGGCAGCCTCGGGCGAGGAGGGACATGCCGATCACGATAGCGGGAAAATAAGTGGGGCGGCTTCTGTTGCCAGGCGCCGCCCCGAGCCCCGCCTCAGCTTGCTAGAGCGGAGGACTTAGGTTGGAAAACACCAGCTGCTTACGCAGCGAGGCGCATTTCCGGAGCAAAGTTGTCGTTGGCAACTATTGCGAATGGGCTTCTGTCGGGGCCCAGGCGGGCAAAGTCTTCGCCTTTACACGTCCGTCGATCCTGTGTCGGCCCCAGACAGTCCGGGCAACGATCCCGGGGAAACATCTGGTGGAGCCGCCGGGCACTGCCCCCGGGTCCGGTCCGCTTATTGCGCGAGGGTTTATCGCCATAGTCTTCTTGCGAAGACACGGTGAATATAGGGGCTAAATCCTTAACCGCAAACAACCGTTCGGCCCGGCGCGTCAGTCACGCTCGCGCAACAGGCCGACATCGACCCCCACTACCGTCAGGAGCATGGCTCCGGCCGCCAGCAGCAGGAAAACCGCCAGGGCAATCCTGAAGATCCACGTGACCATGTGCGTGCGCTGGGCCGCCAGCTTCAGATGGTGAACGCCCAAAGCCGTGGCCAATCCATACCCTAAAGAGTCCACCCCAAAAAAACTCAGTGTCGCGTGATGCAGAAAGCGTTCAGCCGGTTGCCATCGAGATCGCGAAAGCTCGCAGCGTAGAACCCGCCGCGCTCGCAAGGCTCCGCTTCCGGCGCACCACCCTGTTCCAGCGCAAGCTCATAAAGCCGCTGCACCTGTTCCGGATCGGCCGCCTCCAGCGCCACCGCGGCCGGTGAAACTCCACGACCAGATGCCACCACGCTGATGCTCGCCGGCCCGCCCGGCAGGCCCCAGGCCACGCACGCCTCATCCTCGACCGAGCGCCTGGCGCCCAGCTCGCGCGCGAGCCGGTCGTAGAACCGCGCAGCACGCCCGAGGTCACGCGTGTCCAGCGTCACATACCCGTCCATGTCGCTCCTCCGTTCGAATCGGTAAGCCAGTTCTAGAACAGAACTAGAACGTTCTTGCTCTGTTCGCAAGCTCCACACGCAGGAAGCCGTGGGAGCGGGTGGCGCAGGGACGCAGATCTTGGCTACAGTCAGGAGACCACAGTCCGGGGAGGGACATTCATGAAGAAGCTCGTTGCGGAATTCATCGGCACGGCCACGCTCGTGTTCTTCGGCTGCGGCTCGGCTGTCCTTGCCGGGCCTGAGGTCGGCCAGCTTGGCATTTCCTTCGCCTTCGGCCTTGCGATCGTCGCCATGGCCTATGGCATCGGGCCGATCTCCGGATGCCATGTAAACCCCGCCGTCTCCTTCGGCGCTTTCCTCGCTGGCCGCATGGGCGCGGGCGAGATGGTGCAGTACTGGGTCGCGCAATTCCTCGGCGCGCTTGTCGGCGCGGGAATCCTCTACGTCATCGCCACCGGCAATCCCAACTTCCAGCTGGGCGAATGGGGCCTCGGCTCCAACGGCTATGGTCAGGGCTATCTCGGCGGCTATGAGCTCACCGCCGCCTTCGTCTTCGAGGTCGTTGCGACATTCCTATTCCTTGTCGTGATCCTCGGCGTCACCCAGAAAGGCTCGCCTGCCATGCTTGCTGGTCTCGCAATCGGTCTCACGCTCGTCGTGATCCACATCGTTGGCATCCAGGTGACCGGCGTGTCGGTGAACCCGGCGCGCTCCTTCGGCCCGGCCGTGTTTGCTCAAGGCCTCGCGCTGCAGCAGCTCTGGCTCTTCATCGTTGCGCCGCTCATCGGCGCCAGCCTCGCCGGCTTTCTGTTCCGCGCAAAACTGCTCGAGGCTGACACGTCCGCCTGACCCTGCGCGGTTCGCTCGCACACGCACAAGAAATCACCCGCACCGCAAACTGCGATGCGGGCTGATCTGCGTATTGAGCTGGGCGAAACAACAATCCTCCAACACGCCGTTCATTTGCCCAAAAGCCGCCCCATATGGGCACTCAGGAAACCAGTGGCGTCGGTAGACGAACCGGTGCTTTCTGCTGTGGGGCGAACGCGGAGATGGAGTTGCCTGATGATCGAGACGCGCAAGCCCGAACAGACTCGCCGTGACGAGTTCACGCTCATCGAACGCCTGATGGACCGTCAGGGCCTCAGCCGCGATGAAGCCGTGCGAACGGTCGGCGACTATCGCAAGGGCAAACGTGTCGAGATCGATCCGGCACTGATGGAAGGCCTCGATTCGATTTGAGGCGCGACGCCGATCCGGATGCAGGCTAAGCACCCCGCAAGCAGCAGGGAACACGTCATGCCGATCCAGCGCCTTAACCCGCCGACGCTTTCAAAGCCCACCGGCTATTCGCACGCCACGCTGGTGACAGCGGGGCGACAGCTGCACATCTCCGGGCAGGTCGCGCTCAACGCTGCCGGCGAGATCGTCGGCAAGGGCGACCTCGCTGCGCAGGCCGATCAGGTCTATCAGAATCTCCTAGCCGCGCTCGCCGCTGCGGGCGCCGACATGCGCCATGTCTTCAAGATCGTCACCTACGTGGTCGATCTCGACCCGGCCCGCGCCGCCGACATCCGCAAGGTGCGCCTGCGCTATCTGGCAGAAGGTGAATATCCTGCCTCCACCATGGTCGGCACGACGGCCCTCGTGCATCCCGACTTCCTGATCGAGATCGAAGCGATAGCACTGCTGGACGCCGCCTAAGCCAACAAAATCCTAACGATTTTGCGCCGGCTCTGGCATCTTTGGTGCGATGCGCCTGAACCTTTGGTCCTTTGGATTGTGAGCACCCAATGGTCCTGCCGAGAGGGTGTTTGCGGGGTGTGACCCCCCTCCTTGTGTCGCTCGCCGCATGTAACAGCGATGTCTCGCCCACCACGAACGACAAGGAGGCGCCCCCTATTGCTAATCCCGTAAGGTACTTTGAGATTCCTGTCTCGGATTTGGATCGGGCCGTGCGCTTCTATACGTCTGTGTTTGGCCATGACTTCGAGCGCTCGCAGATAGACGGATACGAAATGGCGCTTTTTCCATTGGCTGAAGGTGCGCCGGGAGCATCCGGCGCACTGGTCAAGGGCGATGTCTATGTACCGTCCAAAACGGGCGCGATCATCTACTTCACCGTCCCGGATATCGATGACGTACTCCGGCGCGCCGCGGAGAATGGCGGTTCTGTCCTCTACCCGAAGAAATCTGTTGGCGAATTCGGGCATGTTGCAGAGATTGAAGACAGCGAAGGCAATCGGATAGCGCTCCAGAGCAACACCGACTGAACCATCCCAGGTCGGCCGATCGCGTGCAGGGTTGTCCTAGGATCCTGTCTTGCTGGACGCGCGCGCCTCCCGCCACATTGCTTCCAGCGGCGGCGCGCCCGGTCCCGGCGCGAACACCTTCGTCCGCTCAAATCCATGGCTGCGATAGAACCCGGTGTTCGCGGGGTTCGAGTTCTCAAGATAGCAGGGCAGGCCGTCGCGGTCGGCAGCCGCCAGAACCGGCGCCATGAGCTGCCGACCAAGGCCCTTGCCGCGCGCCGCCTTCCGCGTGCCGATGGTGAAAAGATAAAGATGCGGTTCGGCTGGATGCTCGCGTCCCATCGTCTCTGCCGCGCCAAGCCCGCGCCGCACCGCGCCCTTCGCTCCCTTCAGCATGATGCTGGAGACGAGGCCGATCATTGCCAGCGCGCCGGGCTCGCGGCTCTCTGAGGAATGCGCCCACATCGTCGCGCCGTCATCGCCGGCCAGGTGACAGAAGCCACGCTTGAGATAGACGCTCCGCGCCAGCGCGCTAAAGACATCCTGCATCGGCCGGGTGTTCCCGAAGATCCAGAGATTGACCGGATCCTCCGCAAACGCCTCCGCTGTGATCGCCCCCACCCGCCGCCAGTCGATGCGAGAAGCGGTGCGGACGCCGTCGGGCAGGTTCATCGCAGGAACACTCGCCATCCCACACCCGTTTTGGTTATCGCTGCGCGCTCTTGGCGCCTCTTGTGTTTGTCTTTTCGTCCAAACACAACGCAGGAAAGTTCTCCTGAATCCGACTGAGCATTCCGCGTTCCCCAGGCCATTTTGATGCACTACCTTTAAAGGACCACCAGGACGCCCGCATGCACGAACACTTCCCCGACTTCAGCGCCGCCGAACTTGCGGAGATCGGGCGCATGAATCAGCGCCTGCGCTTTGCGCCCCGCTTTCGCGCGCCGACGCCGCTTGGTCGGCTCGCAATCCAGGCCTTCCTCGGCGCGCAGGCTATCGTTCCCATCGGCACGCGTGGTCTCACAGTCTCCACGCGCCGCATCAGCCACAACGGTCACACGGTGTCACTCCGCACCCTCCGTCCGCGCGAGGCTCAGCCGCGCGCCGTCTACATTGACTATCACGGCGGGGGCTGGTCGATCGGCACTGCGGCGATGGACGATCTCGTCAACGCCGCCATCGCCCGCGCTGGCATCACCGTCGTCAGCGTCGACTACACGACGCTGCCGGACATCGGCTTCGAAGACTTGATCGCCCAGGGTCATGCCGCGGCCGACTGGGTGTTCGATCATGCTGAGGCGGAGTTCGGCGCGCGCGATCTTTTCATCGGCGGCGAGTCCGCTGGTGCGCACCTGGCCGCCTGCGCGCTCCTGCGCCTGCGCGACATGCGTCGCGATTTCGCCCGCCTGCGCGGCGCCGTGCTGTTCTATGGTCCCTACGATCTCTCCGTGACGCCGAGCGTCCGCGCAGCTGGGCCGGAGACGCTCGTACTCGATGGTCCTGCCATGGTCCCCGGCATCGCCCGCCTCCTGCCGGAGCGGGACGAGGCTGGCCGGCGCAAGCCTGACGTCTCGCCGCTCTATGCCGACCTCTCGGGAATGCCGCCGGCGCTCTTCCTCGTCGGCGAGCGCGATCCGCTGATCGACGACAGCCGCCTGATGGCCCAGCGCTGGCAGGGCGAGAGCGGCAACGCCCGCCTGATCCTGGTTCCCGATAGCCCTCACGCCTTCAACCGCCTGCCGACGCGCGCCGCATCAAGAACAAACGCCTTCGTCCGTACCTGGCTCGATCACCGCCTCGCCGCCACCACCCTCCGCTCTGCGGCGGAGTAGGGGTTCTCCACAGCCCCTTGCTCGCCCCGCGCCTTGTCAACCGCGTGCCGGCGCTCCTAACTCCATCTGACCGTCACCGGACCCGATTCATGCGCCAGTACCACGACCTCTTGGCTGACATCCTCGAGCATGGTGTCGACCGCGGCGATCGCACGGGCACAGGTACGCGCGGGGTCTTCGGCCGCCAGATGCGCTTCGATCTTTCGGAAGGCTTCCCGCTGGTCACAACGAAGCGGCTTCACGTCCGTTCCATCATTGTGGAGTTGCTCTGGTTCCTGCGCGGCGAGACCAATGTGAAATGGCTGCAGGAGCGCGGCGTCACGATCTGGGATGAGTGGGCCGATGCCAATGGCGATCTCGGTCCGGTCTACGGCAAGCAGTGGCGCTCCTGGGCCGCGCCCGATGGCCGTGTGATCGACCAGATCGCCTGGGTGAAGAACGAGATCATCCAGAATCCCAATTCGCGCCGGCTTGTCGTCTCGGCCTGGAATCCCGCCGATGTGGATCGCATGGCGCTGCCGCCCTGCCACTGTCTGTTCCAGTTCTTCGTCGCGAACGGCAAGCTGAGTTGCCAGCTCTACCAGCGCTCGGCCGACGTCTTTCTGGGCGTACCGTTCAACATCGCCTCCTACGCGCTATTGACGATCCTGATGGCGAAGGCCACCAAGCTCGAGCCCGGCGAATTCGTGCACAGCTTCGGCGACGTTCATCTGTATGCGAATCATTTCGAGCAGGCCCGGCTGCAGCTCCAGCGCCAGCCCAAGGCGCTGCCCCAACTCGCGCTCAACCCCGCGAAATCCGACCTGTTCAGATGGGATTACGAAGATTTCACGTTAACCAATTACGCCCCGGATCCGCACATAAAAGCGCCCGTCGCTGTCTGATCCCTGTTGCGGGTATTTGGCATTCCTAGGGGCAGATTCGCGCGACTCCCCAATAGATTCAAGGTCTTTCTGCGGTGCGGCAAAGCCCTGACTCTGGTCGGCCGCGTCTGCGGCGTTGACCGCCTCATCTCGACCCGGGCGCGGCGTTAACGGACCGCCCTGAAACTGACTGAAACCTAATCTATCAACATCTTGTGCTTTTTCGCTGCCCGGCACAAACACGCTCGCCGCCCGGACTTTCATCCCCGAGGCGGGTGTGATCCGTCGGAGGGATCTATCCAATGTCGTTCAAACTGATCGTTGCTGCGGCTTCGGCCGCTGCTTTCCTCGCCGCCTGCAGCCCTGCCGCTGAAGCCCCGGCCGCTGAAACCCCTGCCGCCGCCCCGGCTGCTGCCGAGGCCGCTCCGGCTCCGGCTGCTGACCCGATGGCCGCCCCGGCCGCCGACCCGATGGCGACCCCGGCTGACCCGGCTGCCGCCCCGGCCGCTCCGGCTGACGGCGCTGCTGCTCCGGCTGCCCCCGCCGCTCCGCACTAAGCGGCGCGACGGACTGACGGCAACAAGACTCGCAAGAGTCGCGAAAGGGCGGTCCTGTCGGACCGCCTTTTTTGTTTTTTCCTTCAGCTCTCGTCGGATCTTCTCTATATCACGCACAGGGTCAGTCGCGTTCTGGAGAGTTGGCGATGCCCCAATCACGCCTGCAAGTAGCGGTGTTTTCGGCTCTGGCCGGCGTCTACGCCGTCTATGCCCTGATCGTCATCGCCAGGGCCGGCTATGAGACAGGCCAGGTCCTGGCAGGCACGATCTCGATCGGCGAAGCGTGGGCGCGGCTGGATGTTTCCAGCGCATTGTTCGTTCTCGGCGGCATCGCAGTTATCGCTGCGCTGCGAAACACGCCGAGGTCCTAAGCCGCCGCCGGATCAACCTCGCCGCGCAACTCGCGCCGACGGATCATCCAGGAGACAACAACAGCGCCGATCATCTTGCCGAGTATGAACAGGATCCAGTTGGCGAGATTGAGCATGTCGCCCGGCTGTCCAACGCCCGCCATCACCTGCGCAAGGTCCGCGCCATAGAGAAACACCGTCGTGTCGATCGGCGCTGCGATCGCGCTCGACAGCAGGATGCGCGTCGACAGGCGATACTTGGTGAAGGTGAAAAGCAGCCAGTCCACCGTTTCCGAGATCGCGAAGGCGATGCCCGAGGCCAGCGCGATCACCGGCCAGGAATAGTAGAACGACCATGCGATCGCGAGTGCCATCAGGATCAGTACGCGATGCCCCATCTCGCGTTGCACGAAGTCGCGGATCACGAACACAAGTCCCGTCACGATGGTCAAAGGATTTACCAGGATCTTGTGCGCCGTGCCGAACAGCCAGCCCAGCTCGTTGCTCACGTCGACGCCGCTGATCTTGCCGAAGCTCCAATTAAGGAAGGGAATCAGCGCCACATAGAGATAGGCCCAGGCGCGCCCTTTCAGCCGCCAGATCAGCACCCCTGTCGCCACGATCCCCGCAAGGACATAGGGCAGGTGCGCCGGATCGCGCGAAGCGATGATCGAGACGATCTCGTTCCAGACAACATCCATGCGTGACCCGCTCCCGCCACTTGCGCGTGTCGCCAAAGGCGGTCACTGCACATCGTCATGGCAGTCATTACAGAGATCCCCGTGCCAACGTCCATCTTTCCCATCACGGTCGACACAATCGGCGTTCGCATCGTCGCCGCCATCGGCCGGCGAGGGGAGCTCGGCCGCGACAACCGGCTCCTGTTCAGGCTCAAGGCCGACATGGCAAATTTTCGGCGGGTCACAGCGAAGACCCCGCTGGTCATGGGGCGGAAGACCTGGGAGAGTCTGCCCAAGCGCCCCATCCCCGGCCGGCCAAACATCGTCGCCACGCGCAATCTGGACTTCATGGCGCCAGGAGCACACGTCTTCTCCAGCCTGCCGCCGGCACTCGCCGCCGCCCGCGCGATGGCCGCGCACGCCGGTTGGACCGAGGTCTCGATCATCGGTGGTGCAGACATCTATGACGCAGGCCTTGAGGTGGCGACCCACATGACGCTCACCGAAGTCGACGCCGAAGCTGACGCCGATGTTTTCTTCCCCACATTCGACCGCGCCCGCTGGCGCGAAACCTCCGCCATCCACGTCGGAGCCGACGCCGACAACGAAGCCAGCTTCACAATCCGCGAATACGAACACTGCTAGCGCGGGATCTTCTGGCGCCTGCCTGCCCTGCCAAACCACGTTGTGCGCAGGCAGGCGCCGCCACTTCGCCATCTCCGTGTCCGTCGTGTTTGAAACTCAACACGGCGAGCACAAGGACCATCGGGGCTGCCAGCGAACGGGCGCCAAAACCATGGGAAAGGCATGGTATGAGATTGGGGGATGGAGAGAAATCCTCTCCCGCAGCTTCAATGCCATAGCGCGAAAAATCGGGGGAGACAGAGGGATGGGATCGGCGTGGTAAAGCGCGGCCGTGTCGGCGCGCCCATGAGGGACTGGACGTTCCAATTTTGGTTCCTGCGCGGCCTCCCGGTCATGCTGGGCGTTATACTGACCTTCTGGCGGTTGATGATCGTGGTGATCGCCAACGGCCATAAGGCCATCCGCGGGAGGAGGATCAATCCGACCGGCTGCCGCCTCGGACGATTTCGTTCCGCCCTTAGCGGCCTACCGCCACGCCATGCAGAACCTCAACACCGCTGCGCGCTCGGCGCATCTACACGACGCGCCAACCGCCGTCACAATCGATAACTGCGGCTCTCGCACAGCACTGATCCTGATGAGGCAGAAGACCTAGCGAAGGACGCTGGGCCGGCTCACCAACGCGCGCGGTCCGCCCAGTCCCCCGGCCGCCGATTGCCGGCTGCCCCCGGCGCGCCAGCTTCTCAGGGCGCCGCCGCATGCCCATTCCCCGCCCCGCCAACCCAGTTTAGGCTCTGCGGCCCACGGAGACCCTCATGCGCAAGCGACCCGCGCTTCTTGCCCTGATCGCCATAACCGCCTGCGCGACCGGCCCGGCCGTTGTGCCGCCGGTCGTCACGCTTGCTCCCCCTTCGCAAACCGCTGCTGAAACACTTCTGGCGCTCAACGCCCTCTGCTCAGCCGAGGCGCTGGGCGCCGACCAATTCGCCCCCGACATCAAGCTCGCGGGCGGCATGGGCACGGGCGGCTTCAAAGTCGACACCTCAGTCAAGGCCGCGCAGGACTGGTTCGACTACGGGCTCGCCCTCAGCCACGCCTTCTACCATCAGGACGCCAAGGCCGCGATGAAGAAGGCGGTCGAGGCCGATCCTGCCTGTTCGATCTGTTCCTGGGGCGAAGCCTGGGCGCTTGGCCCTACGCTCAACTACGGCATCAACGAGGAGGAACGAAAGGCCGCGCTCGCCGCTGCCGAACGCGCGAAGTCGCTTGTGAAACCTGGCGATGCGCTCGCTCTCCGCCTGGCCGATGCAATGCTCGCGCGCTATGCTCCGGAGGCTGCCGTCGATGGCCCGAAGAACATCCTCGGCGGCGCGCGCGCCGGGGAGGGCAAGACCGAACCAGCTTTCGGTCAGGCATTAGCGAAGATCGCCGCCGACTATCCCGCCGAGCCCGAACTCGCCGTGCTCGCAGCCCACAGTCTGATGATGCCTGTGCGCGGCGGCGATGAATCCACACTCAAACAGGCGCTGACCCTCATCGAGGCCGTGCTCAAGACACACCCCGACGACACCGGCGCCATCCACTATTTCATCCACGGCACGGAGTTCGACGACCGCGCCGAAGATGCCATTCCGTATGCGGAAAAACTCGGCAGGCTCGCACCGCTTGCCAGTCATCTCGTTCATATGCCGGCGCATACCTTCTTCCACGCAGGCCGCTACCAGGATGCCGCCGTCGTCAACGCGCAGGCCATCGAGGCCGACACGAAATGGATAGATCTCGGCGGGGATCCGCGCCCGCCGATGGACGGCAAGTTCATCCTGCCGATGTACTATGCGCACAATCTCTCCTTCGGTCTCGCCGGCGCGATGATGTCCGGCGATGGCGAACTCGCCCTGCGCTATGCCGAGCACGCGACGAAAGCTTACCCGCCCACCGGCCCCGAACAGCGCTGGGATCCAACGCCCCGCACCTGGGTCGCGCTGGCGCGCTATGCGCCAGATCGGATGCTCGCCGTCCCGCCGGTGACACGCGATGATCCGGAATTCCGCGCCTATCGCGCCTATGCTCGCGGCGAAGCGCTCCTGCAAAAAGGGGATGCGGCCGGCGCCCGCCGCGAACTCGATCTGCTGCGCAGGGAAACCGCCGGCGAGGAAGAGCAGCAGGTCGCCGTCGCCGTCCTCGAGGGCCGGCTCGCCATGGCCGAAGGCAACATCGCCCGCGCCCTTGAACGCTTCCGCGCCGGCGCTGACATCCAGGAGGCGAAGATGAGCGGCTACATGGACCCCCCGGCCTGGTGGTATCCTATCCGCCGGTCCGTCGCAGCCGCCTACCTGCGCACCGGCGATTTCTCGAAGGCCGAATCGGAAGCGCGCGCCTCGCTCAAGGCTTGGAAGCACGATCCGCTCGCCCTTTGGGTTCTGGGCCATGCGCTCAAAGGGCAAGGTCGTGCGCAGGACGCATCGGAAACCCTCTCGCGGGCAAGAAAACTCTGGCACGGAAACTTCGACAGCATCACCGTCGAGGCGATCTGACGCCCCGGGCATCCTCGCCGATTCCGCCATGCCGCAGCGCGTCAGATGACGTTGACCCACGCGGAACTGAAAATATTTCGCTGGTGATGCAAGCCGACACTTCGCTGCAATGCGGCAACAATCGACTAGACAGTATCAAGCAAAACCAATTGTTTTTCAGTTCCTTCTCAGCTTTCCCCAGCGTTGATAACGGAAAATAACGCCGCCGTGATGGTCATGCGAAGGTATGCTCCGGTCGCGGATGATTTGTTGCGGCGCACAGCTACCCAACGAGCGCGGAAGCTGACGCAAGGACTCCATTCCCTAACGGCGCCGTTGACGCGGGGAGTATCAAAATCCGAGGATGAATTTTGCGCGGGCCGAAAGAGAATTTCGGGGAGCGCAGGCGTCACACAGAGACCAAGGGACGCCTCGGGAGGATCGCTGCCAGGGAGGACGCGTCGCATGGCGCAGATTAATCGTATTTCGCTCGTGAGCTTGTTTGCGCTGGGACTGGCGATGCCAGCCATGGCGCAGAACACGGAAGGAGGGCCGCAATCCTCTCCACAACCCTCGGCGGAGGATCAGGAGCGCGACCGTGACGTGGTCGTCGTCACCGCCTTCAAGCGGGAAGAGACCGTCCAGGACATCGCCGTGGCCGTCACCGCCATCACCGATGAGCTGCGCGACGAGATCGGCCTCACCACGGTACAGGACTACAC
>Ga0172376_10000517_pt1 | contig 49984 bp, 49 predicted proteins | sample Lak35m_FD_121114 | JGI IMG/M metagenome (GOLD analysis project Ga0172376, IMG submission 121114) | Freshwater microbial communities from Kabuno Bay, South-Kivu, Congo - kab_092012_35m | ecosystem: Environmental > Aquatic > Freshwater > Lake | place: Democratic Republic of the Congo: South-Kivu...
CCCTTGGCAAGGGGGGGTGTTCACGTCGCACTTCACCCGAGTGAAATCCGGTATAGGTTGGAAAATAGTATAGGTTGGAAAATAAGTGATCTAATTTAACTAATAGAATAAATAAACTACTTGGTTATGGTATCCCATTTCTCCTCTAAATCAGCCCAATCTGATTGACTTTAAAGAGCCCTCACAGTTGTAGTAAAAATCCGGTGAAAAAGCATAATTAAATGTTACTCGGTCAGTATAAAGGAACTGGACGCAAGTTCTTCAGTACTGAGGGGATCACGATTCAGGTTTCTAACCTTGAGATCTTGGTAGAAATTTTGCTGTGATAGTTCCACCTTAGATTGGGCGGATAGGAATAACAGACCCCAGAATACGCCAACCCGTTCATGCACAGCGGCTGCGTGGGGAGTTTCAAAGTGATGGGCAGACCTCAGCTCTGGGGGTTGAAAGCTAGGCCACTGCTCTAGCAGGTGTTCAAAGTCCAGCCAGCGTTGATCCCCCTCCAGGGTATCCCAGTAGGCATCCAGGAATAGCTCCAGGGCAGCGGCGATTTCCGAGAGGTTTTCCTGGTGGGCTAGTTGGGCGATCGCCCGTACCGCCTGGCGTTTTGCCTGGGGCCGAGCCCGTCGGTTGCGCGATCGGGGAATTTGATCCGCCATCACGGCAGCAATGGTTTCCAGCTGCTGAATCAACTCCTCCAGGGTAACCCGACGCCGTGATGGCGGTGGGGCCACGGCCCGGCGATGGAGACGCTGCTCCAGGTTAGGGGGTAGAGGGATAGTGGTGAGATCGGCAGGCTGATCCCAGAGGAGTTCTTCCTCCTCCAGATTGGCCTCCGCCTCCGCCCGCACCATGGTGTCGGCTTTGAGCAACACCAGCATGGAGGCGTAGAGAAAGGCTTGACCCGACTCCGATAGATTAGCCTCGTAGGGAGTCCGCCCTTGCCGACTGAGGTTCTCCGCCTGGGCCTTGAGGCTCTGGAGAAAGCGATCAATGACCTCGATCACCTTCACATTCCAGGGATCCATTTCCCCCCGTTCTGCTAAATCGAGTAGGAAGGCAATGGCGGTTTCTGCTAGGGAAGCGGACATGGGCAAACCTTGGACTGCATGGAAATCATCACCGTTCCGGTTACCTCAGAGGATAGGACTGAGGGTAGGGCGCCTACCCTATCCTTACTCGGCCGAAGGAGAGGCGGGTAACAACAGGCTTTGTTCTTCTAACTCCACCCGGTAGCGCTCCACATCCTGTTCTAGTTCCTGAATGCGCAGCTCCCGTTCCTGCATTTGCTTACCCACCGATAGATAGCCTTGCACTTGGGTCCAGACACTAAATACCCAGGCCAGCACCGCCCCGATGCCCATGGCCATAATCAATTCAACACAGAGGGGCGCCTCAACATCTAAACCCCTGGCAATATGGATGATTACCGGCTCCGTATTCTCAATACCAAAGAGCACCAGGGCGAGGGCAATCACAAAGATGACAACAAAATTAATTTGTTTCATGGCTTTCCGGTCTCCAATCTCTAGCTCGCTACACGATAGCGCAAGAAATAGCCTAGTAACACAAGCAAAACAATCCCTAGGGTACCTAAACCGACGGGGTTAGGTAGCCAGAAGACGACGTCAATGTGGTGGAATTGGCCGGGCTGCAGAGACCACAGCAGATCCTTGGGCCCAATCACCCTTGCCGGCAGGGAGCCTGGTTGCAGAGCCACCCACCCCCAGGGGACCTGTAACCGCCAGGTCAGGGAGTCGCCCCGGCCCTCCGCAGTGGTCAGCCAGGGAGATAGGGATTGCAGGTCCAGGTCGTAGATCAGATGGATGCGGCTAGCCAATAGCCAGTTGCGCTGGCTCACCTCTAGACTGAGGGGGATGGCTGCCACCCCAGGAATCTGCAGCACTGGACCGGAGGCTGGCCGGTCAACAGGGGTTTCCGCCCAGGTCTGCTGAAACCGCGCCATTAAATCCACGGCGGTGGTAAAGGGCATAACCCATTCAAACCCATCGGTGGTTGGCCTCAGCTGTCCACCCAGGGCCTGGGTTCGTTTGGTCAGGACCTGGAGCCAATCCACCAGGACACCCTGCAGAAGAACCTCACCCCTGGGCCCCAGGTGGATTGACTGGGAGAGTTGTCCATGGCGGTGGTGATCAAACCGTAGGGTCAGATCGGATTGCAGGCAACCACTCAGCAGGAGGGCCAAGGCTAACAGCAACCCCAGGGATCGGAGCAACGACCTAAAGGGCGGCTTGCTGGCTAACATACATTGCCCTTAGCACCAGGGCTGGGTCCACCCAGTTGCCCTGGTATTGAATGCCCCAGTGGAGATGGGGCCCGGTGGTGCGCCCGGTCATACCCACCCGGCCAATCCGAGCCCCGGCGGGAATCATCTGCCCCTCGCGAATCTGCAGGCCACCGCTGCGGTCTAACATGAAAGCCCCCTGGCTATCCTGGTCTACCTGTCCCTGGAGGTGACAGTAGATGTGGGTCCACTCCCCTGATTTAATGGCCATGGAGGTTCCACAGGCGCCCTGATCCTCCACCCAGAGCACCTCACCAGCCCACCAGTTGCGGATGTAGCTACCACTGGGGGCCGCCAGGTCAAGGCCGTAATGGAAACGCTGGGTCCCACTTTCAGGATCAATGCGGTAGCCGAAGGGGGAGGTATAGGTTTGAAAGTTCTCAACGGGGAAAGAGGCCTGGGTCCAGAGTAGGGCTGCATGGTTACCACTGGCTCGGGCAAGTTCCTGGACCTGGGCCTGGGCTATCAGGGCCTGGGCACCCCCCACTGAAATGGCACCAGCCAGCGGTAGGAGCAGGCAACGCCACATCACACTAGGGAACCGGAGAAGAGGGTGATTCTGGCTTCCGCTGTCCTGGTTTGATCGAGGCAGTGGGGGTTGGGGTTGGTTAAACGGCCAATTCACCATAAGCAGATTAAAACCAGAGTCTACACAAAAGTTAGCAGGTTATGCCTTAGGGTACCGCAAAGCCATCAGCTAGGAACAGAATTCTAGGGGAACTTGGGAAACTCTTGATGGTCCCCAGGGTGCTGGGGCAGAAAATCTTTAATTATATTGATGGGAACAGCAGTCAGAATGCAGGAGCCTGGTTACCGCCTCAACACCGGTTCTGAATTCCTGGACTATCGCCGCGTTCTGGGTTGGGTCGATACTCCCCTGTTCCTGACCTGTCAGCGCCCCCACCTTTAAATCCATCCCCTGGGGTGATAGCCCTAAGACCCTGCTGGGAAGGGGGACTAGGGATATTTGAGGAAGGCAATGGCGTGCTTCCAAACCTGCCGTTTGCCGTCCTGAGGGGTTTCCAGGGCCAGGCAGTCCGTATCCTGCCAGGTCACCCGACCGACAATCACATCCCCGGTCAGGAGTTTCACTTCAATTTCCCGGCGATCGCGAATCAAGCTTTGAATCTGGCGGACACTGGGTAAACCGGTGACAAATTCCTGGGTCATGGCATGGCCTCAATAGGGGAGGTTCTGAAATGGGTGACTTGAACCCCGCTCCGTCAGGGGGATGGGGGACTGTCTTACCCTAGCCCCTTGGGGGCAGGGGAGCAAGGGGTAAGGCACCCCCCGCCCTGCCCCGGCAGCTATGCCATGGCCTGCGCAGTAACGGGTCGTCGACGGCCTCAGCCGGACCGTTCTATCCCATAATGGGAAGCAATCGTTTTCAGAGGGGCTTTCGCCATTGGCTATGGAGTTTAGTAAGTACCACGGTTTGGGCAATGACTTTATCCTGGTAGATAATCGCCAGCAGCCCACCCCTCACCTCAGCCCCGAGCAGGCAGCAGCCTGGTGCGATCGTCATTTTGGCATCGGCGCCGATGGGGTCATCTTCGCCCTGCCGGGGCAGGGAGATAGGGATTACACCATGCGCATCTATAACTCCGACGGTTCAGAACCGGAGATGTGTGGTAATGGCATTCGCTGTCTGGCGCGGTTTTTACAACGCCTGGAAACGGCCGCCGGCCACCCCCCCACCCTGCCCCACACCTACCGCATCCATACCCTGGCGGGCCCTATTTCCCCCACCCTCCAGGCTAATGGTTTGGTAACCGTGGATATGGGCCCCCCCTACCTGTTGGCGGCGGAAATTCCCACCACCCTGGCCAGCCCCGATAGCCGGGTGGTAGACCTTCCCCTGACAGTAGCGGATCAAAGCTGGCGGGTAACGGCGGTGAGCATGGGCAACCCACACTGCGTCACCTTCGTAGCGGATCTAGAGCCGTTGCCCCTGACCCACCTGGGGCCCCAGTTTGAGCACCACCCCGCCTTTCCCCAACGGGTGAATGCGGAATTTATCCAGGTGGTCAGGCCAGATTACCTGAGGATGCGGGTGTGGGAACGGGGGGCCGGCATCACCCTGGCCTGCGGCACCGGGGCCTGTGCTTCCCTGGTGGCGGGGGTGCTAACCGATCGCTGCGATCGCACCGCCACCATTGAGCTACCCGGCGGCAACCTGGAGATTACCTGGTCTGCCCTGGACAACCGAGTCTACATGACGGGGCCGGCCCAGTGGGTCTTCGACGGCAGGGTCAACCCATCTCCTTAAACGGGATAAACCCCAGTAGATCCCGACCTCAATGGACCTGCTCCTGACGCCTGAATTCTGACTCCTGACCCGCTCTTCAGGAGTCACCCCATTGGACGCCATCGATTACTAGACCTCGCCCCGACCGATCAACACCACAACGGAATGGCCGCTAGCGGTATAGGCTGGCTCCCCCACGGGGGGAGAGTGCTCTGGATCGTAAAAGTCCTCTGGGGCCTCCCGGACGGTGTCAACAACCCGGTGCCAGGCTTCGTGGCGATCCAGGCTGGGAATTGCGAAGCTGAGGGGCTGGCTGTAGGCATTGAGAATCACGTGGAGTTGCTCCCCTGCGTCCGGGTAGCGCAGGGTAAAGGCCAGGCTGTGGGAATGATCTGACCAATCGGGTTGCCCCAGGCGACAGCCGTGCCAGACGACGTGGGGTTCATGGTGCCATCTGGAGGTAACCCGCAGCAGATGCTCAAGGCGAAACACCTTGAGCCCCTGAATCAGCTGAATTAAGCCCTGGGTAAAGCGCAGTAAATCCTGTTCACGCTCCAGCGCCGTCCAGTCAAACCAGTTCATTTCATTATTCTGGCAGTAGGCATTGTTATTACCCCGTTGGGTACGACGCACCTCATCCCCCATCAGGAGCATGGGGGTGCCCTGGGACATAAACAACAGGGTCAAAAAGTTCTTGATCTGCTGGCGCCGCTGATGTTCAATGGCGGGATCCTGACTGGGACCTTCTACGCCGCAGTTCCAGCTATAGTTGGCATCGCTGCCATCCCGGTTAAACTCCTGGTTAGCCAGGTTGTACTTGTGGTTGTAGGTGACTAGATCGTTGAGGGTAAAGCCATCGTGGCAGGTGACAAAGTGAATGCTGCGGTTGGGCTCGCGGTTGGGCTGGCGGTAAATGTCCGGGCTGCCCAGCAGTCGGGCTGCCAAGTTCGGTACCATGCCTGGATCACCCTTGAGGAACTGGCGCACCTGATCCCGGTAGGGGCCGTTCCATTCGGCAAAGCGATCGCCAATAAAACTACCCACCTGGTACAGCCCCGCCGCATCCCAGGCTTCTGCAATCAGCTTGGTGCCCGCCAGGATTGGATCGGACTCAATGCTCCAGAGAATGGGGGGATCCGCCAGGGGCTGACCCGCCAGGTCCCGGGAGAGGACGGAGGCCAAATCAAAGCGAAAACCATCCACATGCATCTGGGCCACCCAGTAGCGCAGACTATCCAGGATCAGGCGGCCGACCACGGCGTGGTTAGCCTTGAGGGTATTGCCACAACCACTGTAGTTAGAGTAGTAGAGGGGGTTTTCCTCCAGCAGGTAGTAGGTGGCGTTGTCAATCCCCTTAAAACTGAGGGTAGGGCCCTCATGGTTGCCCTCCGCCGAGTGGTTAAAGACCACATCCAAAATCACCTCAATGCCCGCCCGATGTAGCATTTTCACCATATCCCGGAACTCGTTAATCGGTCCCAGGGGGTCCTTACGGGAGCTGTAGGCCCGGTGGGGGGTAAAGAAATTCAGGGTGCTATAGCCCCAGTAGTTTTCCAGACCGGGCTGCACGTCCTGGGGATCAAACTGGTGAACGGGCATTAACTCCACCGCCGTCACCCCCAGGGCCTTCAGGTAAGGAATTTTATCAATCACCCCGGCAAAGGTGCCGCGTTTATCGGGGGGCAGGCCGGAGGAGGGGTGGCGGGTAAACCCCCCTACGTGCATTTCGTAGATGACGCTGGCGGCGTAGGGAATGTGGAGGGGCAGATCCCCCTCCCAGTCGTAGCTGCGGTTGTCTACCACAACCGCCTTGAGGGCCGTGGTGCAATTATCGCCGGGGCGGATGGCGGCCTGGCGATCGTAGGAGTCCTCCCCGACAATGGCCCGGGCGTAGGGATCCAGGACTACCTTGGCGGCATCAAAGCGGTGGCCCTGGGAGGGATGCCAGGGCCCATGGATGCGAAAACCATAGACCTGCCCAGCCCGTAGGCCAGGAATAAAGGCATGCCAGTAGTGGGAGGTGCGGTTCCAGCGGCGATCAAAACTAATCACCCGGCTAGGCTGGCGAATATTTTCCGAATTAAACAGCAACAGATCCACGCCGGTGGCATGTTTGGAATAGAGGCAAAAGTTAACCCCGAGGGCGTAGGCTGTGGCCCCTAGGGGATAGCTTTGACCGGGCAATACCTTAGGGTTCATAGCCAAAGGAGGGGAGGATAATTACCACGGATGCTACTGCCCAGGCTTACCATCCTGACACGGGTTAGTCCATGTTGAAGGTGATCGAAACTACAGCGGTAATATCCTTCTCGATGGAGGTGGTGTCGTAATATCCCCAGCATAGCGAAAACCCGGGGATGATGGCGGGGGCACCCCGGCGCAGGGAGCGAACCGGCTTACAATTGTTACAGTTGATTTACACCCTGCCTGATTAAACTGATGACCGTTGCCAAGTCGCCCCGTCCTCTAGGTATGCGCTATTCCCCCCCAGTCCTGCAGCGGGCCCAGCGGGCCTTCCGCTGCTCACCCTTCAGGTTGGGGTTGCTGACGGCGATGCGATCGCAAAGCCTGGGCCTGCGACAGATCTGCGACCAATCGGGAGTCCGCCAGGGCTATACCTGGCGACCCCTGGCGGAGTTACGGGTGGAAAGCGAGATGATGTGGCTCATAGCGGTTGGCCTACTGCGACGGGAAGTAGATGGTCAGGGATTAACCGATAGTTTTCGCCTCACCCCCCTGGGCCACCAGGTTTGCGCCCTACTGGAAAGGGTGCCATCCAAAACCTGGCGTCCCCCCCTTCGAGATAGACTATATAATGCCTGGTGCCGGTGGTTGCGGTTACCGGGGTGGATACAGGGGTAATTTGCGGCGGTCTGTTAGCCTGCATAGGCTAAGGTGACTCCGTTAGCCCCTGAGGTCTGTCTCATCTAATGTTATTGCTGGAGAGGCTCCATGCGATCAATCATGGTAGTGGGGACTGCCTCCCACGTGGGTAAATCTCTAATTACAACGGCTCTGTGTCGTTTATTAAGCCGTCGCGGCTGGCGGGTGGCTCCCTTTAAGGGGCAAAACATGGCCCTTAACGCCTACGTCACCGCTAATGGGGGGGAAATGGGTTACGCCCAGGCGGTACAGGCCTGGGCCGCCGGGGTTGCTCCCCAGGTGGATATGAACCCGATTTTGTTAAAACCCCAGGGGGATATGACCTCCCAGGTGATTCTCAAGGGCAAGCCCGCCGGTACCGTGACCTCCAGGGAATACTACGAAACCTTCTTTGAGCAGGGTTGGCAGGCTATTCAGGAAAGTCTACTGCGCCTCACCCAGGACTATGATCTATTGGTTTGTGAAGGGGCAGGTAGCCCGGTGGAGGTTAACCTAAAGCACCGTGACCTGACCAATATGCGGGTGGCTAAATACCTGAATGCGGCAACGGTGCTGGTGGCGGATATTGACCGGGGGGGGGTTTTTGCCCATATTATCGGCACCTTAGAATTAATGGAGCCGGAGGAGCGAGCCCTGGTGAAGGGCCTGATCATTAATAAGTTCCGGGGCCAAAGGGAGGTGCTTGATCCGGGGCTCACCTGGTTGACCGAACGGACTGGACTACCGGTGTTGGGGGTGGTGCCCTGGTTAGCCAATCAACTCCCTGCGGAGGATTCCCTCAGTCTGTTGGACCGCAGCCCTGGTCAAAAACCCCAGGCAGCGGTCACCATTGCGGTGGTGCGCCTACCGAGAATTTCTAACTTCACCGACTTTGATCCCCTGGAATCGGAGGCCAATGTGCGGGTGGTGTACGTTAACCCCAAGGAGGACCTGGGCTATCCCGATGCGGTGGTGATTCCGGGGACTAAAACCACCGTGGCGGATCTGCTGGTTTTGCAACGGTCTGGCATGGCGGATCAAATTCGCAACTACGTGGCCGCTGGCGGCACGGTGATGGGCATCTGCGGTGGTTTCCAAATGATGGGGGAGTTTCTGGCAGATCCAGAAGGTATTGAGGGCCATGAAGGGCGCTTTCCAGCGATGAATCTGTTTCCCATGCGGACGGTGATCACCCGGCAGAAAATTGCTCGCCAACGCACCGTTAGTTCTCGCTATCCCCAGGATGGCCTACCGGTTTCGGGCTACGAACTCCACCAGGGGCGCACCCAACTCAGCCTGGCGGAGGCGGAGGCCCAAACCGGCACCAAGTTTGAGTTTCTGTTTGAGGATCGCAGCCTGGGGGTGGTGGACAGTAGCCAATCCCTCTGGGGCACCTACCTCCACGGCATCTTTGATAATGGTCCCTGGCGGCGGGCCTGGTTGAACCGTTTGCGTCAGCAACGGGGGCTGAGCTCCCTACCGACAGGGATTCCGAATTATCGGGAGCAGCGAGAAGCCATGCTCAACTCCCTGGCGGATGCGGTTAATCAGCACCTGGATCTGTCCCCCCTGCTGAGCTAGGGGTGGGGAGGGATCGCTAAAACTCCAGTTGCTCCCGATAAAGCCCCTTGACCAGGTTATCCAGCCTCTCCTCTGGGCAGCAGTCCACCAAGCCGTGAAAGGCCTCCAGTAACTTGGCGGCGCTATCCCCCAACATTGGACTCAGCCCCCAGACATCCTGAACCCAGTCTTGGGGGTCAGCTTCGTCAAAGATCATACGCTCCAGTAACTGTTGGGCTTCGATTTTAGAGATAGCCATGGCTTAAATGCTGAGAACTTGGCGGTGAGCTAAGCCATACCCTAGCACACCCAAGTTGTCAGCAAACCGACCTAAATCGGCCCTGCACCCGCCTCCACCGGTGGCGTCTTCAAAGAATCTTAGTCAGCTATTAATCTTCCCATAGTCTTGGGTACCTACACTCAGAACTATTGCTTTGACTCTGTAAACCTTAGTTGAGTTCGCACACGGGTACCACTATGGCGAAGAATTTCCAGGGCTGGGGGGAAACCGAAAACCCCGAGGATCTGATTCACAACACCTCTAACAACGATTCCTTTGACCAGGTTTTGGAACGGGCTCGCCTGGGTCGTCGGGGCTTCCTCAAGGGGAGTTCCTCCCTGGCGGCCGCCTCGATGTTGGGCATGGGGCTGGCTTTTTTAACCGATGCTGCTAAGCAAGAACAGCAAACTGCGGTGGCAGCCCCGGGGCTGAAGCTGGGCTTCAGTGCCGTATCCAAGAACATTAGCGATAGCTTGACGATTCCCCCTGGGTACACCGCTAAGGTGCTGCTAGCCACCGGTGACCCGATTAAGGCCGGGGTAAGCCCCTACAAAAACAACGGCACCGACGTTGATTTTGATCTGCGAGTGGGGGATCACCATGACGCCATGCATTACTTTGGCATCAACCGGGCCGGCAACGGCTGGGACCCCAGCAGCGCTAATCGGGCCCTACTGTGCATCAACCACGAAGTGGCGGAAGACCTGGGCTTCATGCACGCCAACGGACCCACTGAGTATGGTGAGAAGAGCACCGCCGCCCGTCCTACCCTGGAAATTGATCGGGAAGTGGCGGCCCACGGGGTTACCGTAGTGGAAGTTGCCCGCCAGGGTTCAGGTTATCAGGTCAACCTCAGTTCCCGTTATAACCGTCGGGTTACCGCTGCCACCCCCTGTGAGATTTCCGGTCCCGCCCGTCGTAGCCCCTTGATGGCTACTGCCTTCTCGCCGAATGGCGAAAAGACCCGCGGCACCTTAAATAATTGCGCCAATGGCTACACTCCCTGGGGCACCTACCTAACCTGTGAGGAAAACTGGGCAGGGTACTTCAACCGTCGCGAAGAGGACTCTGCCCGCAGCGCTAAGGAGCTGGCCGCCTTTAAGCGGTACGGCATGGGTAACGCCACCTCCGGTCGGTACAATTGGTCTCGGGCGGGGGCTGCCGATTCCACCGATGCCTACCGTCGTTGGGATGCTACCAAAACCGGCGCCAGCCCCAGTCAGGATTTCCGCAATGTCGCCAATACCTTTGGCTGGGTGGTGGAAGTTGATCCCTTTAACCCCGGCAGCACCCCCCAAAAGCGCACCGCCATTGGTCGGATGGCCCACGAAGGGTGCTGGCCGGCTAAGGCTACAGCTGGTCAGCCCCTGGTGTTTTACACCGGCGATGATGCCCGCAATGAATACGTCTACAAGTTTGTTTCTGCGGCTAACTGGGATCCTAAGGATGCTAACGGTGGTATGGCCGCTGGCAATAAGTACCTGGATGCGGGCACCCTTTATGTGGCTAAGTTTAACGATGACGGCACCGGTGAATGGTTGCCCCTGACCCTGGCCAATCCTCGCATTGCTAGCTACGCTGACTATAAATTTGCCGATCAGGCCGATATTCTAGTCAATGCTCGGATCGCCGCTGATGCTGCCGGCGCCACCAAGATGGACCGACCGGAGTGGGGAGCGATCAACCCCCTGAATGGCGATGTGTACTTGACCCTCACCAACAATAGTCGGCGGGGGGACAGCGCCGGCTTAAACGCCGCTAACCCCCGCTTCTATGCCGATGAAAAGGGGTCCAAGAGCAACCAGGGGAATGTCAACGGCCATATCATTCGCTGGCGGGAAGCCGGTGGCAACCCCACCGCCACCACCTTTAGCTGGGATATTTATCTGTTTGGTTCCCAGGCTGATGCCCTGCCTCAGGTGAATATTTCCCGCCTGACCGGGGACAATGATTTCTCCAGCCCCGATGGCCTTTGGTTTAGCCAGGCGGTGCCCGGTCTTCTCTGGATTCAGACCGATGACGGTGCCTACACCGATGTCTCCAACTGCATGATGCTGGCGGCCCTGCCCGGGCGGGTTGGGGATGGGGGTGCTAAGACCCTCACCAGCAAGGCGGTACCCAGCAACGACAAGCAGGATCAAACGGTGCGCACCTACGTGGGGCAATCCGCTAGCCCAACTACCCTACGGCGCTTTCTGGTCGGTCCTCGGGATTGTGAAATCACCGGCATCGCTGAGTCCCCTGATGGCAAAGCGATCTTCGTGAATATTCAACACCCCGGGGAAAACAGCAAGTCTGCCACCGACCCGACTAAGTTCACCAGTCACTGGCCCGATGGCGGTGACGCCCGCCCCCGCTCCGCCACGGTCATCATTACTAAGGATGATGGCGGTGTGATTGGTAGTTAGTCCCTGGGGTAGTTTTTCCAGACCCTAAAAAGATCCATTCCCAGACAAGTCTGTTTGGGGATGGTTTTTTTATTAATCTCTAGTATTGCTTAGCATCAATACACCCATTTCGCTTGACTCCCAAGTTCTGCCTTCTCAGCCCCAAGCTAGTAGGATGGGCAACGGGCCTGTGCTCATCCTACCTCTCCTGACTCCTGATTACTGATTACTGCCCCCCCTCTTGAGCAGTTGCCTAATTTACCCCCGTCCCAGGAGGCAGGCTTAGTCCTCTAGGCGCAGCAGCTTGCGATAGAAGGACTTGGAAAAATCTGGGGTGCGTTGGTGGCGCAGGGCCACGATCGCATCAAACAGGTGATCGACAAACTCAAAGGTGGCCATGGTGATCTCGTAGCTCAGATCGGCATCGCCATCAAACTGCAGCCGGCAACGGGTCAAATCCGCTGGCAACATCGAAACATTCCAGGTGGCGATGAAGGGAATACTAGCGCCACCTTCGATGTAGCGTTCCCCCTCCAGGTTGCCCTGCTTGTACAGGGTAATGGCGTAGGGCAGGGCAGTGCGCTTATTGCCCTGGTAGTAGGGCAGGTAGACACTGACATCCTGCTTAGTCGCAGGTTCAATTTCTTCAAAGCTCAAGGTCATGGCTCTTGGGTTCGATCAGGATGTAGGGCAAGGATCACCTGCTGGCAACTGGGTTGACTGGCGTTGTGCTCAAAGGGCTAATAACCCTGGTTTTCCTAGGGTAGCAAACCTCCGCTACCCTGGACGGGTCGTTTTTTCCGACAAAATCAGAGATGATGATGCTAGATGATGCCTCTCTATCAATGCAGGGGTGAGCTTCAGGGCAGCCTAGCCACCTGAGCACCGCTTTCCCAGTCTTCTATATTGCTTTTCTATCCTCTGGTCCTATCACCCCCATGGCTGACTATTCCTCCAGACGCCTATTTACCCCCCTGGATGAGCTGGAAATCGATAATTTCCCAGGCTATTTGGGGCGGCGCCGTAAGGCTGCCTTTACCCTTGCCCTACTTTGGGGCGGTACCGTTGCCCTACACCTGTTGTCCTGGGGGAGCTGGCTGGTGTTGGGGTTGATGGGGGTACTGACCATCCATGCCGTGAGAATTCTCCTGGCTCGCCCCCTGCTGCCGCCAGCGCCCCTGGGCCCCAGCCAGCCTCAAGAGTCCTCAGTGCCAGCCGATGGGTCAACCCGGTGGCCCTTTGTGTCCATGCTGGTGGCGGCTAAAAATGAAGAGCTGGTAATTAGTCGGTTGGTGGCCAACCTCTGTAGCGTTGATTATCCGATCGATCGCTACGATGTTTGGGTGATTGATGATCATAGCAGCGATCGCACCGCCCAACGCCTCCAGGACTTGAAGGGGCTCTATCCCCAATTACGGGTACTACGCCGTAGTGCTACGGCCACGGGGGGCAAATCCGGGGCCCTCAACCAGGTCTGGCCCAGTATTCAGGGGGAGATTATCGGTGTCTTTGATGCCGACGCCCAGGTCACCCCAGACATGCTGCGCCGGGTGGTACCGATGTTTGATCCCTCCCATGTGGGGGCGGTGCAAATGCAAAAGGCGATCGTCAACCAGGCTAAGAACCTCTGGACCCGTGGTCAACAGGCGGAAATGGCCTTGGACTCCTACTTTCAGCAGCAGCGGATTAGCCTGGGGGGACTTGGGGAGTTGCGGGGTAACGGTCAGTTTGTCCGCCGTGCCGCCCTGGTCCAGTCCGGCGGTTGGAACGAGGAGACCATTACCGATGATCTGGATCTAACCCTGCGATTACACTTTAGCGGCTGGTCCATTGAATTTTTGCTAGAACCGGCGGTGATGGAGGAGGGGGTGGAGCGGGCGATCGCCCTGTGGCACCAGCGTAACCGCTGGGCGGAGGGCGGCTACCAACGCTACCTGGATTACTGGCGTCTGATTGCCCAAAACCGCCTCAGCCCCAGTAAAACCCTGGACTTAGCCGCCTTCTGGGTAATTCAGTACGGCCTGCCTACGGTGGCCTTCCCCGACTTTGTCATGGCCCTCTGGCGCCATCGCCTGCCCCTCTTTTTGCCGGTGTCGGGCCTGGCCCTCACCCTATCGATGGTGGGCATGTACCAGGGCTTGCGTCGCACCCAACCCCAATCCATCTGGGTGCATGGCCTACAGACCCTCTGGGGTAACCTCTATATGCTGCACTGGGTGCTGGTGATTAGCACCATGACCCTGCGCCTGGCGGTACGACCGAAGCGATTACGCTGGGTGAAGACCACCCACCTGGGCGGTGAGGATGATCTACAGGTCCATACCCCCTAACTTCTCCCGGTTTGGCCCACCTGCCCCCCTGCCGGGCACACGCTAGAATGACAAGGGCGGTCATGGCTCTGGCAACGGCTCAGGTAGACCCAATCTCCCATGGTAGAACGGCATAGCGACATCCTGATTGTAGGGGGCGGGATCATTGGCCTGGCGATCGCCCTGGATCTACAGCAGCAGGGGGCAACCGTCACCCTGCTCAGCAAACGGTTTGAGGAGGCGGCCAGCCATGCCGCCGCCGGTATGCTGGCTCCCCGGGCGGAGGGGTTACCGGCCGGCCCCCTGCTGGACTTGGCCCTGGCCAGTTTGGCCGCCTATGGGGATTGGGTGGCCAAACTAGAATACCTGACAGGGGAATCGGTGGGTTACTGGCCCTGTGGAATTTTGGCCCCCCGCGCCATCCTAGCCCCGGCCAACCCTGACGCCCCCTGGCTATCAGCTTCCACCCTGACCCATTACCAGCCTGGGCTAGGGCCCCATATCCAGGGAGCCTACTGGTACCCAGAGGAGGGTCAGGTGGATAACCAGGCCCTGGTAAAGGTTCTACGCCGGGCGGTGATCGAGGCTGGGGTTAACCTCCAGGAGGGGGTGGAGGCCACGGCCCTGGTCCACCAGCAGGGAGTAATTCGCCAGGTGTTGACCGCCCAGGCCGGGGCCTTTGGGGCTGACCAGGTTGTACTGGCGGGGGGGGCCTGGAGCCAGCAACTCCTGCCCCTGCCCCTTTTCCCCTGTAAGGGGGAAATGGCGGGTCTACGGGTCCCCGTCGGCTACGATCAGCCCCAACCCCTGCGGCGCGTCTTGTTTGGGGAGAGCATCTACATCGTTCCTCGTCAGGACGGTCGAATTGTTTTAGGAGCCACCAGCCAGGCGGTGGGGTTTACCGCCGGCAATACGGCGGCCGGGGTGCACCAGTTGCTGCAGCAGGCGATCGCCCTCTGGCCTCCTCTGGCCGACTTTACCCTGGAACGAACCTGGTGGGGTTACCGGCCCGCCACCCCCGATGAATCGCCGATTTTAGGGCCGGGGCCCGCCACCAATTTAATCCTGGCGACGGGCCATTACCGCAACGGCATTCTACTGGCCCCGATTACCGCCCAGTTGATTGGCCAGCTGTGCCGGGGTGATACTCCCGCCCTGTTGACTCCCTTTAGCTGGCAACGCTTCCACCCCCCATCTACCCCTACCCCCTACCCCACCGCTACTCCGCCCATGAGCTCTGCCCCCCTAACCCTAGCCACCCTCGCCGAGGCCCAACCCCTGGAGACCGAGGATAGCCCCCTGGTGATTGCTGGTCGATCCTTTCACTCCCGGCTGATGACTGGTACCGGCAAGTACGATAGCTTTGCGGTGATGCGCCAGAGCATTCAGGCCAGCGGCTGTGAAATTGTCACCGTAGCGGTGCGCCGGGTGCAGACCCATGCCCCTGGCCATGAAGGGCTGGCGGAGGCCTTGGATTGGTCCAGCCTCTGGATGTTGCCCAATACCGCCGGTTGCCAAACCGCCGAGGAGGCCATTCGGGTGGCCCGACTGGGTCGGGAAATGGCCAAGTTATTGGGTCAGGAGGATAATAACTTCGTCAAGCTGGAGGTGATCCCCGACGCTAAATACCTGCTGCCCGACCCGATTGGTACCCTGACCGCCGCCGAACAATTGGTCAAGGAAGGGTTTGCCGTGTTGCCCTACATCAATGCCGATCCACTGCTGGCTAAACGCCTGGAGGAGGTCGGTTGTGCTACGGTGATGCCCCTCGGCTCCCCGATTGGCTCCGGCCAGGGGATTCGTAACAGCGCCAACATTCAAATCATTATTGAAAACGCCGGGGTGCCGGTGGTGGTAGACGCCGGTATCGGTACCCCCAGTGAAGCTGCCGCCGCCATGGAAATGGGGGCCGATGCCCTACTCATTAATACGGCCATCGCTAAGGCGACCGACCCCGTGGCCATGGGCCGCGCCATGGGCCTAGCCACCAGCGCCGGGCGGCTGGCCTACCTGGCGGGGCGTATCCCTGTCCGGCAGATGGCCAGCGCCAGTTCTCCCCAGACTGGGGTCGTGGCCTAGGACTCAGTGGCCTAAAGCAGTACTAGGGCCAAACTCCCTACCCATCCGGGCCTGCCGACGGAGGTTAATAGGGGTGTCTACTCTGGAGAATAAAAGTCTGTAGATTCTTCGTCGGTATCGGTGTCGGTACCGGTTTCAGCGGCAATGTAGCTGCGGTAGTATTCCTCCAGGTCGGCGGCACTAATAGATCGCTCCGAGGGGTTTTCAAAAAAGGCCTTCACCTTTAGGTAGCGACGTAGTCCCTCCGCCCCAGCATCGTGCTGGGTGGCGGCCTTAAAGTCCTCCGGCAGGGTGTCGCTAATCTCCAGCCAGGCCTCCTCCAGGATATCTTCGATATCCTCGTTGGGAGCGTTGTCGATCAGCGCCTCTAAGCCATCGAGAATGTCAATGAGGGCAAGAATTTCTGGCAGCTGCTCCGAGTCAGACATTGAGCGGGGGATAGGGTAAAACCAGGGGATATGTAAGAAATTTTAATGGAGGATGGTCCCGGGCGATCGCTGGATTACCATCGGCCTGCTGCTTCCCATCCTCCAGAGCTTGGGCCAGCTTCACCCTTGATTAGTAACATCGGTGTTGTTAAAGTCAGAACGGTGCCAATTCCCTGTCGTTTCCTACTTCTGTGAACCCTCTACTCAGCCTGGACTATATTCCTGCCCTGGAGTCCCTCGGGGATGATTTCTACGACCTGGTGGCGACGCACCTATCACCGCAGTCTCCAATCCTTACCCCCCGAGGCAATGGCGACGGTGGCCGACCACCTGGGCCACGTCAACCCTACGATCGTCCTGTTACGGCCCAACATTGAAGCGATCTGGGAACCCATCACCCTGACCGACGACTGGCAACCCTTTTACCAACTGCTCCAGAATCTTCAACACCCCTTCACCCCATAATAGGGCCCCATAATAGGGGATAAGGAAAGCAATGCATCGGTAATACATTTCCCTTTGAAATGTATTACCATAGGTCATAATCGCTATCACTAGAGAGCTGCTATGGTTACGGACTGGTGGTACGGCATCCTTGGCGGTGGATTGATTGGTCTCAGTGCTACCCTGCTATTAGCCTGCAATGGTCGCATTGCCGGCATTAGTGGCATTGTCAATGGGGCCCTGGGTTTGACCAGGGCGGAGATCTGGCGTTGGTTTTTTATCGGTGGCTTGATCGGTGGTGGGCTGATCTACGAATACAGCCTGGCGACCCGACCCACCCCCATCTACGGTTTCAGCCCCCTAACCATGGTCCTGGCGGGTTTTTTAGTGGGGTTCGGTACCCGCATGGGCGGGGGTTGCACCAGCGGTCACGGGGTCTGTGGTCTGGGGCGGCTATCCCTGAGATCGCTGGTGGCGGTGATCACTTTTATGACCACGGGCTTCATCACCGTATTTGTCACCCGCCATCTCCTGAGCCTGGGCTTGACCTGAGGGTAAGGTTCCCCTCCTCTCCCTGTCCTTACTAATATTGAGGGATCCCTGGGGCTATAGCTCTGTGAACAATGGATTTCTCCCTGCAGTCTGATAAACCCCGGCGTAAATAGACCTGCTTGTCCTGACTGCTGATTTCTGACCCCCGTTTGCAGGGTCGCCTAGTTTGCTCCATGTAGTACTCAGAGGTTTCCGCCATGACCATCAAACCCACCCATGGGTCTGCCCTGATCGCCGGGCTGTTGTTTGGTGTAGGCTTGGGCTACGCCCAGATGATTGACCCCCAAAAGGTGATCGGCTTTCTAGACCTGGCTGGCCCTTGGGACCCCACTCTGGCCTTCGTTATGGGGGGGGCGGTGATGGTCACCCTGATCAGCTTTCGCTGGGTACTACGCCGCCCCCAGCCAGTTCTAGACAGCAAGTTCTATCTGCCTACAAGCCAGTACATCGATCGCCCCCTATTGATCGGCGCTGCCCTATTTGGCATTGGTTGGGGCATTGGCGGCTATTGCCCTGGCCCGGCGATTACCGCCCTGGTGCTAGGGTCCGCTAATCCAGCGGTGTTTCTCCTGGCCATGGTGGCTGGCTCCCTGACCTACCGATGGCTGAGCAATCGCTACCCCACCCTGTTTAACTAATGGCCATCATCCCCAACTCCCCCCTGGTCACGCCCCAGTGGTTGGTGGATCACCTGTCCGACCCTGACCTGGTGATCGTCGACTGCCGTTTTTCCCTGGCGGATGCCGACCAGGGATACCGGGAATACACCGCTGGTCATATCCCCGCCGCCCACTACCTGCACCTCAACCAGGACCTATCCAGTCCGGTGGGGCGCCATGGGGGTCGCCATCCCCTGCCCGATCTGGGGCTTTTCCAACAACGGCTGGCACAGATCGGGGTGAGTTCCCATCCCCCCAGTCCGGTGGTGGCCTACGACGACTCCCAGGGGGCCTTTGCCGCCCGCCTGTGGTGGCTGCTTCGGTACCTGGGCCACGGGGCCGTGGCGGTGCTGGATGGCGGCTGGGGGGGCTGGCAGTCTGGGGGCTACCCCGTCACTGACCAGCGGCCCCTCGCTGCCCAACCCGGGGACTTTTGCCCCCAGCCCCAGCCCGATTGGCTGGTGGATATAGAGGCTGTGCGTCGCTGTCAGCATCAACCCAGCTGCCTGCTGATCGATTCCCGGGCCCCCGAGCGCTACCGGGGGGAGGTGGAACCCATCGATCCGGTGGCGGGGCATATCCCGGGGGCGGTAAATTATTGCTGGCAGGAGGTTTTGCAGCCCAATGGGCTGATGCGGCCCCCGGGGGAGCTGGCCGACCACTGGCAGGGCCTGGACGGCTGTGAGGCGGTGGTTTACTGTGGCTCGGGAGTGACCGCCTGTATGAACCTGCTCTCCCAGGCGGTGGCCGGTAAGCCCCTGGCCAGGCTCTACCTAGGGGGATGGAGCGATTGGTGCTCCTACGGACGCAGCAGCAAATAAAATAATTGCCCCGGTCCGTATAAGCGACCGGCGATCGCCCCCGCCTCGGGCCCAGACCCGACAAACAGGTCCACCCGTCCTGGCCCCAGGATGGCGCCACCGGCGTCCTGATCCAGGACCAGACGAGTGGTGGTTTGATCGATCCAACCCTGCCCTGGCACAGATTGGGGCAGGGGGAACTGCACCAGGGCGATCGCTCCGGGGGGCATGAGGGACTTGTCGGTGGCAATGGAATAGCCCGCCGTCACCGGTACCCGCAGACTGCCCACAGGGTCACCGCCGGGGGTCTCCTGGAAAAAGATAAAGCGGGGGTTGCGGGGCAGGTAGGTATCTAACTGATCGGGATGTTCGGCAAAATAGGCCATCAATCGCGGCAGGGAAAGCTCACCCGCCGGAATCTTGCCATCCTCCACCAGGGCGCGACCAATACTGGTGTAGGGATAGTCGGTACGCCCGGCGTACCCCACCGCCATCACCCCCCCATCCGGTAAGACCAGTTTGGCCGAGCCCTGTACCTGCACCAAAAAGGCCTCCAGACGACTGGCCAACCAGACCAACTCCAGCCCCGCCAGGGCCCCCTGACTACCCTGCAGCCCGTCCACACCCTCCAGGTCGACCCGGGTGGGGTGGGGCTGGGGCCAGGCCTCCAGATCGACGGGACGGCGGTAGAGGGGATAGCGGTACTCCGCCGTGGGTACAGGGCTGGCCCGGAAGTGGGGCTCGAAGTAGCCCGTAAAAGCCACGGTACCCTGACCATCCCCGCCGGTGGCCTGATAAAGCTCAAACTCCGCCGCCAGTGCAGCCCGGAAGGCAGCCTGGCTAGGGCTAGTCTGTACCAGTTGGCGCAATCGCTGCAGGCTACGCCAGACGCGATCGCGGCTAATCTCCGGCAGCCGGTAATTCTGGTAATCCTCTGCCGCCTTGGGGCTGGCCAGGTAGGTGAGGCTGCGATCAATTGCCTGCAGAAGGGGTTGCCGATCGGGGGGCCAGGGGAGGCTGGACCAAACCTGGGCCTGATCGGCGGCGGGCAGGGGGCGCAGGGGTGGCGGGGCCGTCGCCCTACCCTCTGGAGCCGGCTGAAGGGTCTGGCCAAGGGTGGGTTGCCCCACTGCCATAGGAACCATGAGAAGAACCCACAGCCCTCCCCAAAATCGGCCCCGCTGCCGCATTAGAAGCGCTCCACACTGGAACTAAACACCGGCTCAACCCGAATCGCCACCAGGCGAGAGGGGCGAATCACCATGTACTCCCCCGGATTGATCTTGGGGAGGGGCACCGTGATAAAGTCCTCGGAGCTGGCCTTGGGCATCAGCTCGCCGCTATACCACTTTTGAAAGTCCTGGATGGAGGAAAAGCTCACCTCCTCCCGGTGACCTCCATCAAAGAGCAGGTGAATAATGTATTCGCTGGGTGTTCTAGGCATAGGCTGTAGCTCCTCAGGGCACGATCAAGACCGGACAGGGGGAAAGGTTGATCACCCGGGTGGTGACGCTTTCTGCCTGCACCTCTTCGATCAGGCCCACCCCCCGACAGCCCATGACAATCAGGTCGGCAACAATTTCATCCGCCACATCACAAATTACAAAGGCGGGCTGCCCCTGGCGTTCCAGCACCTCGGCGGCGATCCCTTGGGTGGCAAACAGATCCTTGGCTTGATGCAGAAGCTTGGCCACCGCCTCCGGGGAGGATTGGCTCGAGGCTTGGGGTTGATCCTCCCCGGAGGATTCAACCACGGACAGTAGGATCAGACGACTACGGTGGAATTTCACCAGTTCTACCACCTTAGGAGCGGCCTGCTGGGCTTCAGAACTCATATCGATGGGAAATAAAACGGTCTTAAACATGGTGGATCAAAGGGAACTCGCACTCCGGTAAAATAGGGCCTTGATAGGTAAATATTACGACAGACGGGGGGGCTAGTTAGCCAGTACCAGCTCGCTAAGACTACCTTAGCCAAGCTTTTCCTAACTGGGACTGGCCCTCTGTATAACGTAATAAACAAAGATAAGGATCTTAAGCAGTTTTCAGGAGGTTATCATCGTGGTCAAAAAATCTGTGGCAAGTCTAACCGCCGCTGATGTAGTCGGTAAGCGGGTACTGATCCGGGCTGATTTTAATGTACCCCTCGATAAACAGGGCAACATCACTGACGATACCCGCATTCGTGCCGCCCTACCCACCATTCAAGACCTCACGGGCAAAGGGGCGAAGGTGCTGCTAACCAGCCACTTTGGTCGTCCCGATGGCAAGGTGGTAGACAGTATGCGCCTTACCCCCGTCGCCCAACGCCTGGGCGAGCTGCTGGGCCAGCCCGTGGTCAAGTGTGATGACTGTATCGGTGAAACCGTCACGGCCGCCGTCAATGCCCTGGAAAACGGCCAGGTCGCCCTGCTGGAAAATGTGCGCTTCTACGCCGGCGAAGAGGCTAACGACCCGGAATTTGCTAAACAACTGGCCGCCAATGCCGACCTCTACGTCAATGATGCCTTCGGCACCGCCCACCGGGCCCACGCCTCCACCGCCGGGGTCACCCAGTACCTCAGCCCCTCGGTGGCAGGGTACTTGATCGAGAAGGAACTGCAATACCTGCAGGCGGCGATCGAAAATCCCCAGCGCCCCCTGGCCGCCATTATTGGAGGGTCTAAGGTCTCCAGTAAAATTGGCGTGATCGAGACCCTACTGGAAAAGGTCGATAAGCTGCTGATCGGCGGCGGCATGATCTTCACCTTCTACAAGGCCCGGGGTCTGGCGGTGGGTAAGTCCCTGGTGGAGGAAGACAAGCTGGAACTGGCGCGGAAACTAGAGGCCAAGGCCAAGGAGCGGGGGGTAGAGTTACTGTTACCTACCGATGTGGTGGTGGCTGATGCCTTTGATGCCAACGCCAATGCCCAAACCGTTAGCATTGACGCCATCCCCGATGGCTGGATGGGGTTGGACATCGGCCCCGATTCGGTGCAGGTGTTCCAGGCCGCCCTCAAGCAGTGTAAATCGGTGATCTGGAACGGCCCCATGGGGGTGTTTGAGTTTGACAAGTTCGCCGTGGGCACTGAGGCGATCGCCCATACCCTGGCGGACCTCACCGGTCAGGGGGTGACCACCATCATCGGCGGCGGTGATTCCGTGGCAGCGGTGGAAAAGGTCGGTGTAGCGGAAAAAATGAGCCACATTTCCACCGGTGGTGGAGCTAGCCTGGAACTGCTAGAGGGCAAAGTACTGCCCGGCATCGCTGCCCTCGACGAGGCCTAGGCAAGAACCTGGTACCGCTTGGCTCAAAGCCAAGGACCAGCCCAAGCCTTAGAACCCAGAAGCTAGCGGGAGTAGATGCTCCCATACTGAGCTAGGGATACCACCTCAACCCACAACTAGCTAAGCAACCCTATAGACCCTGGCTTTAATCAGGGTCTATAGGGTTGTTTCTTATTTCTCTGAGGAGTATATTTGTGCCCTAAAGTCATCTTTTTTGTGCTTAAACTTCTTCCCACTGACCAACCTGTTCTATAGCACTAGAAAATAGGCTTATATCACTGATTGGCTCCTAAAAATCACTTTGTTAAAGAACTTTTATAAAGCCATACCAAGGTTCATTTTGATTCATAACTTGAAGTTATGAATCTATACAGATCTTCCAAAATTAAACTTATGCAATCGCTGGTAGTATGCTAAAGCATAGGGTAATGAAAAATACCTAGAGTGTTTGTAGGGCAACTGTTTTGATAGTTGTTCTTGATTCGCAGCTGTCTCATTTCGCCCCTACCTGTCTCCATTGCAGCGGTTTAGTTATTCTCTTTTAGTCAAGGGAATTTTCTGCGCCATAGCTATGGCAAGGGTATGCGGAAGAGATTTTTTTAGATTCACAGGAAGGGAGATATGTCTTACTCTCAGACAACGACTCAGTCAAAATCTGGATACAGTGCCGGGGTTAAGGACTATAAGCTGACCTATTACACCCCGGATTACACCCCGAAGGATACCGACATTTTGGCGGCATTCCGTATGACCCCCCAACCCGGCGTGCCTCCTGAGGAGTGCGCGGCAGCGGTGGCGGCAGAATCCTCGACCGGTACCTGGACGACGGTGTGGACTGACCTGCTCACCGACATGGATCGGTATAAAGGGCGTTGCTATGATATTGAGCCAGTGCCTGGCGAAGATAATCAGTACATTTGCTACGTGGCCTATCCCCTCGATTTGTTTGAAGAAGGATCGGTAACTAACCTGCTAACCTCCCTGGTGGGTAACGTGTTTGGGTTTAAGGCCCTGCGGGCCCTGCGGTTAGAAGACCTGCGGATTCCCGTGGCCTACCTGAAAACCTTCCAGGGTCCTCCCCACGGTATTCAGGTAGAGCGAGATCGCCTCAACAAGTATGGACGCCCCCTGCTGGGTTGCACCATCAAGCCCAAGCTGGGTCTGTCGGCGAAAAACTATGGCCGGGCGGTTTACGAAGCCCTGCGGGGTGGCCTCGACTTCACCAAGGATGACGAAAACATCAACTCCCAGCCCTTCCAGCGCTGGCGCGATCGCTTCCTGTTTGTAGCCGATGCCATCCACAAAGCCCAGGCGGAAACCGGAGAAATCAAAGGTCACTACCTGAATGTCACCGCCTCCACCTGCGAAGAAATGCTGAAGCGGGCTGAGTACGCCAAGGAACTCAACATGCCCATCATCATGCATGACTTCCTCACCGCTGGGTTTACCGCCAACACCACCCTGTCCCACTGGTGTCGTGATAATGGGGTGCTGCTCCACATTCACCGCGCCATGCACGCCGTAATTGACCGGCAGAAGAACCACGGTATCCACTTCCGCGTACTGGCCAAGTGCCTGCGCATGTCCGGTGGCGACCACATCCACACCGGTACGGTGGTGGGTAAGCTGGAGGGCGATCGGGCCGGTACCCTGGGCTTTGTTGACCTGCTGCGGGAAAACTACATTGAGCAAGATAAGTCCCGGGGTGTCTACTTCACCCAGGACTGGGCCGCCATGGGCGGCGTGATGGCCGTGGCTTCCGGTGGTATCCACGTGTGGCACATGCCTGCCCTGGTGGAAATCTTTGGTGATGATTCCGTGCTGCAGTTCGGTGGCGGCACCCTCGGCCACCCCTGGGGTAACGCACCAGGCGCCGCCGCTAACCGGGTGGCCCTGGAAGCCTGCGTCCAAGCCCGTAACGAAGGTCGTAACCTGGCCCGAGAAGGGGGCGACATTATTCGGGAAGCCTGCAAATGGTCTCCCGAACTGGCGGCGGCCTGCGAACTATGGAAGGAAATCAAGTTCGAATTCGACACCGTCGACACCCTCTAAGGTGGCCAGGAGGGTTTCTCCTGTTTTCCATGGCTGGGCATCGGTTGGTGGTTGATAACCTCCGGCAATCGCCAGGATTGCGGTCTAGGTTACTGAAGTCTACCCAGGCTTCCGGTTTAAATCAGGCTACCAACCGACCCAATGGGTTCAGGTCAGCCCTTGGAACATACCCCATGGACTTTAAGCAAGCAGCTAAAGACACTGCCCAAGTGATCACTAGCTACCTGACCTTTCAGGCTGTGAAAACAGTACTGGGTCAGCTTAAGGAAACCAACCCAGCCGCCGCCTACTGGCTCAACACCTTTTCCAGTCAAACCGCTCTCCAGGACGGTGAGGCCTACCTGCAAGCCCTGCTTCAGGAGCAACCCGACCTGGCCATGCGGATTATGACCGTGCGGCAACACATTGCTGAGGCGATTTGTGAGTTTCTCCCCGAGATGGTGGTAACTCGCATCCAGCAGAGCAATACCGAGCATCGCCGTCAACACCTGGAACGGGTTACCCAATGGGCGGAGGTGGAATCGGAAAACATCAATCCAGAGGGTGACCCTGAGGCTAGTTCTGACTCTCCTGTCAATCCGACGGCAGATTAAGCCTCTGGGTTCCATAGCCCCTCCGTCCCAACCACTGTCGAGTCTGTCCTTCACCCTTCGTCAACGGTCGATTGCCATCGACCCTTCACTTTGTCATCAAACGAGGAACTATGAAAACTCTGCCTAAAGAGCGTCGTTTTGAAACCCTGTCCTACCTGCCTGCCCTGACCGATGCCCAAATTGAACGGCAAATTGCCTATATCTTGAAAATGGGCTACATTCCTGCCGTCGAGTTCAACGAAAACTCCGATCCTGAGGTGTACTACTGGACGATGTGGAAATTGCCCCTGTTCAACGCCAGTTCCACCCAAGAGGTGCTGAGTGAGGTGCAGGCCTGCCGTTCTGAGTATGCCAACTGCTACATTCGAGTGGTGGGGTTTGACAACGTTAAGCAGTGCCAGATTCTCAGCTTTATCGTGCACAAGCCCGGCGCTAACACTGGCTACCGTTACTAGGGTCTAGGTTGCGATCGCAGCCCAGCCATACCTATACACCCCAGGGATAGGATTGCTTGTCTATCCCTGGGGTGTAATTGATCCATAGCCCCAGGCCCCAGGGTAGATCAGCTGAGATTGAGTACCCTATCATCCCAACCATAGGTCTATGGCTGCCCAAAGCGATTTCATCCTTGATCTGACCCTGGCCCTAGGCTGCTCCGCCCTGGGGGGCTACCTGGCTAATCGGGTGCGCCAGCCCGCCCTCCTGGGCTACCTGGCCACGGGTCTGGTTATTGGTCCCTACGGCTTGGGTCTACTTCGGGATGTGGATCAAATTGAAGCCCTGGCCCAAATCGGTATTACTTTTTTACTTTTTACCCTGGGGGTAGAGTTTTCCCTGACTGAGCTACAACGGGTACGCCGCATCGCCCTGCAGGGTAGTCTTTTGCAAATGGGGTTGACCACCCTACTGGTGTTGGCGGTGTCCTTGCTGGTGGGCTGGGTTAGTTCTCCCCTGGAGGGGATTTTCTTGGGCTTGGTGCTATCCCTCTCCTCTACTGCCGTAGTCCTCAAAACCCTGACCGAACGGGGGGAAACCAGTACCGTCCATGGTCAGATCATGCTGGCCCTGCTGATTGCCCAGGACCTAGCCCTGGGGATCATTCTAGCGATTATGCCGGCTCTCAAGCAGGGTCAAAACCTGGCCCCTACCCTGGGCTTCGCCCTCTTGAAGATCGGCCTGTTTCTGGTGGGAGCCCTGATCCTGGGTCGTTGGGTCGTGCCTCCCCTGATTCAGCATATTGCCGCCACCGAAAGTAGTGAATTGTTTTTACTGTCGGTGGTCGCCCTCTGCCTGGGGGTCGCCTGGGTTACCGCCCAACTGGGTCTTTCCATTGAGATGGGGGCCTTTGTGGCCGGCTTGATGATTGCTGAGATTGACTACGCTGACCAGGCCCTGGGGAAGATTCTGCCCCTGCGAGATACCTTCGCCTGCTTATTTTTCGCCTCTATTGGTATGCTGATCGACCCCAGCCTGCTGGCCACCCACCTGGGCCCGATCCTGGGGCTGGTGATGGTGATTATGATCGGCAAGGCGGCCATTATTTTGCCCATCGTGCTGAGCTTTGGTTACTCCCTCAAAACCGCCGTGCTCACCAGCTTTGGCCTTAATCAAATTGGTGAGTTTTCCTTCGTGCTGGCCCTGGTAGGTCTACAGATGGGGTTGCTTACCCCCCAACGCTATTCCCTACTGTTAGGCACCATTGCCATTACCCTGCTGCTTACCCCCCTCTGCATCCATATAGCCCCTATACTAATCAGTCATCTGGACCGGCTACCCTTGGTCCGGCATTACTGGCAACGCCTGCAGGAGCCCAAATTACTCTCCGTGCCGGAGGGAATTCGTAACCACGTGATCGTAGCCGGCTATGGTCGGGTGGGGGAGGTACTGGTGAATATCCTACTGAGTCAGGGCTACCCCATCCTGGTGATGGAAAACAGCGAATCCGCCGTACAGCGGCTGCGTCAGCGACAGATTCCCTACGTATTTGGCGATGCCGATAATCAGCTGGTGTTAGACAAAACCTGCCTGGAGACGGCCCAAGCCCTGGCCATTGCCCTCCCCGACCCCAGCAGCACCCGCCTTTTACTACAACGGGCCCTGGCTAAGGCTCCCCACCTGGACATCATTGCCCGCTCCCACAGAAATGAAGAGATTGACCTGCTCACCCAACTGGGTGCCCGGGAAGTGGTGCAACCAGAGTTTGAAGCCGCCCTGGAGTTAGGCTCCCACCTGCTCCGTACCCTGGGCCAACCCCCCTGGCAGATTAGCACCGTGCTAGAAACTATGCGCCAGGATCGCTATCGCACCATTCGCCCCCGGCCCCAGGTGGGAGAAAAGTAGCGGGAAATACCCCTCCAGCCTTAATCGCCTTGCCTGGTGGGTCAAAACCTCTGACAATGGAGCCAGGTTTTCTGGCCCCTGTCCCTATTCTTCATCGCTATGATCCTCGCCACAGCCCTTGCCTATCCCTGGTGGCAGGCAATTATTTTAAACAGCCTGCTGCTACTGCTGGCCTGGCTATTACCGAAAAAATTGTTGACCCCCGCCGGCTACCTCCACGCCTGGCTGCTGGGGGTGATTATCTGGGGCTGTATGGGCTGGCGTGGCTACAGCGTGGTCATGGTCTATTTCCTGCTGGGGTCAGCGGTAACCCGTCTGGGCATGGCCCGCAAACAGGCGGCAGGTATCGCGGAGGGACGATCGGGTCGCCGTGGCCCCGAGAATGTTTGGGGGTCTGCCCTAACCGCTGCGGTTTGCGCCCTGGCCCTAGCCGCCCTGCAGCTAGGGGGAACAGCCCCCCTCAGGGAGGTCTGGCTGCCCCTGCTGAGCCTGGCCTACGTCAGCAGCTTGAGTACTAAACTCTCCGACACCACGGCCAGTGAGGTCGGTAAGGCCTACGGTCGGCGCACCTTTTTGATCACCACCCTCAAACCGGTACCCCCGGGCACCGAGGGGGCGGTCAGCCTGGAGGGCACCCTGGCGGGGATAGGGGGTTCAGCCTTGATTGCTGCCACTGCTTGGGGTATAGGGTTGATACCGGCCTGGGGAATGGTGGTTTGTTTGATCGCCGCCCTGCTGGCCACTACCGGCGAAAGCCTGATCGGCGCTACTCTGCAAAACCAATTTCCCTGGCTCACCAACGAAGTGGTTAACATTATCAACACTACCCTCGGAGCCATCCTAGCCTTGATATTGGGTTACGGCTGGAGATTTCTGCAAGCCTCCGCGTAATCACGCAGGATAGTTTCCAGGGTAATCCATAGAAATTGACACAAAACTTTACAATAACTGTCCGGACAAGTCTTGGGGGGAGGGTTGAGGTGAAAATTTCACACAAAATGCCCGGTGATTTCCCCTTGAAGCAAAAAGCCCCGTAAATCTACGGATTTTAAAGATCCGTGGGTTTGCTGTCGAAGAAAGGATAAAGTCCTGGCATTAATAGAACTGGGTTTCTGGATAGTTTCGTGAAGTTCTACTTCTGTTGTTATTTAGGGAGCGTCTACCCCTAGCCATCGCTTTATAAACTTTATAAAGCTGAGGTGAACCAGGGGTGTCACGATGAAAACTATGAAAGTTTCGCTAGAAAATCTCCTGTCATCGTCCCGGCTGCTCACAGCAGTGGGGATGCTATCCTTAGCCGCCATGATCTGGCTGCAGGCCTTTGGAGCTGGCTCCATGGCTAGCGCCAGTAGTCGCGATGAGTTCCCGCGGCGGCGTCAGGGCGGTGGCACCCACTGGGTTGTCATTCCTGACGTTGGCGTTAAATAGGGCCTGATCAACCTCCAGGATCTCAAGGATTGCGCCTCGGAAACCCTGGGGGTAACTCACCATCATCGCTGATTAATCCTATCGGCTTTATCGGCGGTGGTCTAGCCCTGGCAAGGATTTCAGCTTGACTGGAATCCCTGCCAGGGTTTTAGACTGATCGGGCGCTGCGTTCAAACCCTAACTGAATGAGCTGGTGCACCAGTTCAGGGAAGCTGGTGCCACTGGCTTGCCAGAGCAATGGGTACATACTGGTGGCGGTAAAGCCCGGCATCGTATTAATTTCGTTGATTAAAAGTTCCCCCGTGGCCTCCAGGTAGAAAAAGTCGACCCGGGCAATGCCAGCCCCATCGATCGCCGCGAAGGCGGCCAACGCCATCTCCTGGACCTTTTCAGTGATGCCTGGGGGTAGGGGGGCGGGAATCATCAGGTCAGCCCGGCCGCTGGTGTACTTGGTTTCATAGTCGTAGAAATCGCTCTCGAAGGTGATTTCCCCCACCACCGAGGGGCGAGGCTGATCATTCCCCAACACCGCACATTCCACCTCTCGGGCGGTCACCCCAGCCTCAAGGATCAGGCGACGATCATAGCTGGCGGCATTATCCAGGGCGGCTTCCAGCCCTGGACGATCGCTTACCTTGGCGATGCCGACGGAGGAGCCCAGGTTGGCGGGTTTAACAAAGCAGGGGTAACCCAGTTCGGCTTCGATGCGATCGCAGAGCTTGGGAAATACGCAGGGATCGGACCAAACCTGGTGACGATTAACCGCCAGGTACTTGACCTGGGGTAGGCCGGCCTGGGCAAAGGCCATCTTCATGGCGATTTTATCCATGCCCAGGGCTGACCCCAGCACCCCGGAGCCCACAAAGGGCTGCCCCATCAGGGTAAACACCCCCTGCACCGTGCCGTCTTCCCCATTGGGGCCATGTAACACCGGAAACCAGATGTCAACACCGACCTGGTCTGCCTGGGGTAGGCGGTGAGCGGGGGAGGGGCTGGGGCCCTCGACCCGAGGCAGGCCACTGGTCAAGACCTGATCAGCCTGATCGCCGCCGTGCCAGCTCCCCTGTTTATCGATGTAGACCGGCAGGATCTGATAGCGATCGCTATTCTCCCCCTGGGTAAGGGCTGCGGCAATGGCCCGGGCAGAGGCAAGGGAGACATCATGTTCCCCAGAACATCCCCCAAACACCAGCCCTACCCTGATCTGTGCCATGCTACAGTCTCCCGTGAGTTATTGCCGATAGAGTATCACAGAGCGTCCTTCCCAAGGGTGGCTGGTTAGGTCGGCAAAAAAAAGCCCCAGGATCCCTCCACGGGCCCCAGGGCTAAACAATCAGGGTGCATCTACCTTTCCTTAATACACAGATAATCCTACGCATCCGGATAACTTTGGAAAAATCTGGCAGAAAAGTCTCAGGTTAATCGGTAATTTCCAGGATTTATTCCAGGATCTGGGGCTCAACCGGGTCGCCAAAGTACTGACGGTAGTGCTCATCCTGGGTATTGAGCAGCCGATCCCAGAAGGTGAAGTAAAGGCCGTAGTGGGTTTTATACCTGCGGTGGTGGATGGCATGGTGGGCTGGGCCAATCACCCAGCGTCCTAGCCAGTGGTGGGGAAAGGAGAGGGGCAGTCGTTCTGGCTCCAGATGGTTGAGGACGGCCCACACGGTCATGGTGGCCAGCACCGCTAGCAGAGGAATCAGGTGCAGGGGCAGAAGAAAAACAATGGCCACTAAGAACAAACATTGGACCATTGCCTCCATCGGGTCAAAGGCAAAGGAGGTCCAAGGGGTGGGGTGGTGCGATCGATGGTGCCCCTGGTGCAGCCAGCGAAATAGGCGGGGATGGTGAAACAGGCGATGGGTGAAATAAAAGTAGGTGTCCTGCAGCACTAAAACCACGCCGTAGCTGAGGCCTAAATACCAGCTGCCATACCGCCCGGGATCCTCATATAGCAGGGTTTGTCCACGGTTGTAGGCACACAGAATCAGGGCCGATGCCAGGGCAAAGATAACCGCAGAGCCAATCGACAGAAGGATGTCATGGCGAATTCCGGGCCAGCGGGGCAGAGGTCTTGCCTGTCCTGTCAAGGGGGTAGCATAGAAACAGAGATAGAGGCCGCCAGCCACTAGAAAATACCGGACCAAAATAATCGCAAAAAAGATAATGCCGTAGTATTGGAAAGAATGGCCGGTCAAGGTAGCCTCCCAGCTATGGTCCCCTGGTGGGTAAGGTGCCCCTTGAGGGTAGCAAAAACCTGGGCATTGGGATGCCTCTCTGGGTTTTTATGACCTTAGCTATTAACGTACCTTCTCGATGGGACGATTCAAGGGTGTGGATTACCTCTTCCCTGTCTACCGCTCTCACCCCCACAGCGATCGCCCTGGGTAATTTTGATGGTGTCCACTGCGGGCATCAGGCGGTGATTAGCCGGGTGGTGCCTAACCCGGATGGGTCTACCCGTTGCCTGGGTTGGGGTAGCGGTCCTCCCCTACGCGGGTTCAGCTACCGATCCGGACCCACCCTGGATCAACCACTCCTGCCTAGCCTGGCCAGGGGTGGTGGAACACCGGTACCCACGGTGATGACCTTTGCCCCCCATCCCCAGGAATTTTTTTCTGGCCAGTCCCTACCGCTACTGACGCCGCTGACGGAAAAGGCCACCCAGATTAGCCACCTCGGTATTGAGCAACTGGTGTTGCTACCCTTTAACCAGGCCCTGGCGGATCTCTCCCCCGCCGACTTTGTGGAGGACTTACTGGTTAGGCAACTGCGGGTACAGCGCATTAGTGTGGGTCAGGACTTCTGCTTTGGCAAAAATCGCCAGGGTACCGCCGCCGATTTAAAGGCCCTGGGGGAGACCGTGGGGGTGGAGGTGGAGGTTGTGCCCTTGAGCCATCGGGGGGGCGATCGCATTAGTAGTTCCCGTATTCGCACCGCCCTGCGCCAGGGCGATCTGAGGACGGCCACCGCCCTGTTGGGTCGGGCCTATAGCCTCTGCGGTCGGGTGGTGTCGGGCCAACGCCTGGGTCGGCAATTGGGCTTCCCTACCGCTAATCTGGACCTGCCCACCGATAAGTTTTTGCCCGCCTACGGTGTCTACAGTGTGTGGGTTGAGGGCTTACCCGGGGTAATAGCCTCCCCCCTGGCCGGTGTGATGAATTTGGGTAACCGTCCTACGGTGGGTGGCGGTAGCCCCAGGGCAGAGGTGCATCTGTTGGGCTGGCAAGGGGGGGACCTCTATGGCCATACCCTCCAGGTCAGTTTGCAGAGCTACCTGCGTCCAGAACAAACCTTTGCCGGCCTGGAGGCCCTGCGGCAGCAAATTCAAGTGGATTGCCAGCTGGCCCAGACCGACCTGGCCAGGGCCACTGTGGGCTCAGGGGGTTAGGCTGACCACAATACCCTTGACCGACTCCATCCCCAACTAGCCCCTAGGTAGCTTTGCCATGCGCGATCGCATCGATGCCCTGATCGACAACCTGAACCAAACCATCGTCGGTAAGACCCAGGCCATTCGCCTGGCCCTGGTGGCCCTTTGTTCTGGCGGCCATGCCCTGCTGGAGGACGTACCTGGGGTGGGCAAGACCCTGCTGGCTAAATCCCTGGCCCGTTCCATTGACGGGCGTTTCCAACGCCTGCAGTGCACCCCGGACTTGCTGCCCGCCGATGTTACCGGCACCAACATCTGGAACCCTAACCGGGGGGAGTTTCAGTTTATGCCAGGGCCGGTTTTCACCAACATTTTGCTGGTGGACGAAATCAACCGGGCCACCCCCCGCACCCAGTCGGCCCTGCTGGAGGTGATGGAGGAGCAGCAGGTCACCCTGGATGGCCAGTCACGGCCAGTGGCCAGCCCCTTCTTTGTGCTGGCCACCCAAAATCCGGTGGAGTACCAGGGTACCTTTCCCCTGCCGGAGGCCCAGATGGACCGGTTTTCCCTGTGTTTTAACCTTGGTTATCCCAGTGCCCTGGAGGAGAGCCAGATGCTCCAGCGTCTGGCAGACCCGACCAGGGCGGCGGTGATTCCCCCCTGTTTGAGTCTGGCGGAGGTAGGGGCGATTCAACACCAGTGTGCCCAGGTGAAACTGGCGGACTGTCTGCGGGAATACCTGCTGACCCTGGTCAGGGCCACCCGCAGCCATCCAGACCTGACCCTGGGGGTGAGCCCCCGCGGTAGCGTAGCCTTCTACCGAGCGGTACAGGCCCTGGCCTACCTGGAGGGGAGGGACTACGCCATTCCGGATGATATTAAAAGCCTGGCCATCCCCGTATTGGTCCATCGGTTAATTCCCCGGGGCGCTGTACCGCCTCGGGAGTTACTGATGGATCTGCTGGCCCAGACGCCGGTTCCCTAAGGGAATATTTAGCCTGGGAACGGATCGTAGGAACTGACGTTGGCGGATCTAAAGCGATGGTGAATGGGGTAATTTTAGGCTGTGGCTATGTCGGCAAGGCGGTAGCCCAGCACTGGCGGCAACAGGGGATGGTGGTTACCGCCACCACCACCCGACCGGAGCGCCTCGAGGAACTGTGGCCCCTAGCGGACCGGGTGGTGGTGATGCGAGGGGATGATCCTGAGGCCGTGGGGAGTCTGCTAGCCCACCAGCACACCCTGCTGATCTGTGTGGGGGCGGGTCGAGGGGCCAATTACCAGAAGACCTACCTGGATACGGCCCAGACCGTCCTGGCGGGGTTAGACCAGGCCCCCCAGCTGCGACAGATTATTTTCACCAGCACCGGTTCCGTCTACGGGGACTACGGGGGAGCCTGGGTGACTGAACTGGATTCACCTCGGCCCATAACCCCCAATGGGCAGGTCATGGTCGCCACCGAGAACGCCCTCCTGGGGGCGGTCAGCAGCGATTGCCAGGTATGTATTTTCCGCCTGGGGGGGATCTACGGCCCCGGTCGCGAGCTGGTCAAAATCTACCGCCGCTGGGCGGGTACCAGCCGCCCAGGCACGGGGCAGGAACCCAGCAACTGGGTGCACCGTGAGGATATCGTGGGGGCGATTAGTCTGGCCCAGACGCGATCGCTGGGGGGCCTTTATAACCTGGTGCAGGATCAGATCTGGCCCGTGGGTGAGTTAATTAACCGGGTTTGTCGGCACCATGGCCTGGATCCTGTCTCCTGGGATCCGTCCCGTCCCAGCGATCGCAGCTACAACGCCCGACTCTCTAACCAAAAACTTCACCAGGCGGGCTATAGCTGGCAATACCCCTATTTTTCTGAATACCCTTAGTCCTGGATTTAGTCTCAGATTAGGCCACCAACTCCCCCTGAAGCCGGACATCTGGTTTACTGGAATCAAAGGGTAAGTCCAGTATTAGTCGAGGTATCCAGATCAGCCTATGGGGTTAAAGGCGGTTTTGCTGAATTTTTCCGGGGTGATAATTAGGGATGAGGCGCTGCACCGTCAGAGTCTTGAGGAGTTATTACTCGAGGAAAACCTATCTCCTACCCTGTCTGACTACGTTCAAGTCTGTCGGGGACGTACCCACCTGGCTTGCCTCACCGATCTGTGGCAACGACAGGGTCGAGTCTTGACCCCAACCCAGCAGCAGCAGTTACTCAGGCGTCAACACCAGCGCTATGGCCAGGCCCTGGCAAGGCTAGAGCAACTTCCCCTTTATCCCCAGGTGGGGGAACTCATAGAGCGGATCCAAGGGGCCCAGATAAAAATTGCCATTCTGTCCGGCACCAGTGAACAGGCCGTGGCGTGGGTCTTGAATAGGGTGGGCTTGCCAGGGGTAGATAGGATCATCGGAGGTGAAGAGGCGTCCCTAGGGGGCAGTAGGCCTGCCCCCGATAGCTACCTATTAGCCCTACAACGGCTTAACCAGGCGTTTCCTGACCTATCTCTCCAGGCCAGGGATTGCCTGGCGGTGGAGGCTTCCTTCACGGGCATTACCGCCGCTCAACGAGCCAGTATACCGGTGATCGCTGTGGCCCACCACTACCCCTACCAGATCATCCATCGACGGGCTGACTGGGTGATTGATGACCTGGGTGAGCTGGACTTGGACTGGTTACAGGCCTACTACAACGGAGAACCACTACCATCGAGCCTTCTCCAAAGTAACGTTGAAGGTGCTAGTGACCCTGGTTAATGGAAGGGGAGTGTCACAATTTTGCAGCAAGTACCAATACTTGCCATAGCAGAGTAATCCCTATAAAACGTATTGGCTATTCCACTGAAGATTGCTGCGACGTGGCCTATATCTAGGGGTTTCATGGACACGATATCAAACGAAGGATAACCTATCCCAAAGCAAGCCCGAATTAAAAGATGACATTCCAGTCTTGCTTCATATCCACCACGAACCAGCCTTGCTTGGAGGCATCCTTGAGAGCTTCGACTAGCTTGCCAGTGCTCTTCGTTTCAGCATCATAGGCATATTCCCGCTCAGCGTCGGTATGGTGTACGATCAGACCAAAGCTCAAACGGGGGTTGTTAATTGTGGTGTACTGCAACATGGCGTGGTCACCATCACTATTGCCACAACATACCGTTGGCCGTCGGCCAATAAATTGATGGATACCGACTGGCTTTCCCGCTTTGTCGTTGACGAATAGATAGTCGAGGGTTTTGGTCAGTACCGGTCCGTTGTCCCGTAGTTCGAAAGTTGTCCGGGCTGTTGAGCCGACAACCTGCTCTGGGGGAATGCCATAAACACGCTCTACCCAAACCCGCATGAAGTCGGCGCCGCCACCGGAAACAATGAAGTTTTTGAAACCATTAGTCTGCAGATAACCCAGGAGTTCCTGCATAGGCTTGTAGGTAAGTTTATCGTAAGGCCTGCCATAGCGAGGATGTTTGGCCGATATCAGCCAAGCCCCCACGGCGTCATGAAACTCATCAACCGTCATACCTGCATGGGTGAGGGCCAGAAGGTGCATCAGACCGTCGAAGTGTTCGCCTGCCAGGAGTTTTGTAAATTCTCCGGCCAGGGCAGCCTGCACCATGACATCGGAGGCAAGCTCGGAATCAATGAGAACGCGTCGTTTCAGTTCGTCAAGGACAAAGGCAGCCTGAAACGGTATCGGATTTTCTGGCCAGAGTGTGCCGTCATTGTCGTATACAGCAATGCGTTCTGGCAGTGGCAAGAAGTCTGGTGATCCTTCCTGGGTCACCCTAGTAATAAAGTGGATGATCCCTTGTTTAGCAGGGCAATCATTCCAGGAAGGAAGTGGATCAGTAGCGGTAGAGATCATAGAGCTTTCTCTGAGCAACGCCAAAATCTCCGACTTGGTAAAGGCTCACGGATACTGCCTGGACTGGAAAGACTTCGAAAGGCTCTTCCTTCAGGGCGTCCACAAAGCCACGGGTACCTATGCCAACGGTCAGATGAGGATTATAGTTGATTCCCGTGCGGGGACCAACAAAGTTATTCACGTAGTCCACGGTGGGCTGGCTAATCGCCCCACCGTCAAAGCGGGGCGCAAAGGCATCACCCGTGTTCCCTGCTCCACAGCAAACGGGGCAACGGCATCAATGATACTTCCCTGAAGTTGACGTAGATCCTGGGTTGGTTCGATAACGATTCCTACCAACCCGAGATTCTCAAATGCTAAGTCATAGTAGCCAACCGCTTTGCTTTGCCATTTAGTTGGCGAATCTTTACGCAGCACTTCGGTGACAACTTTGGCAACCTTATCGAGGTCAACCACCCGAACAAACCGCTGGAGAACGGTGATGTGGGGTGCGTGGTTGACATCGAGGGAGAAACCATCTGGGTAGCTCTCTAGCAACCGAGAATTTACCGCCTGCGCCTTTTCAACAGTAGCGGCATCTGGCTCAAGAAGCACATTTATCGCAATCAAGGTCATAAAAGCAGCCTAATACACTCTTGCCAAAAAACTTTAGGAATGGATAGATTAATCCATCGGACAAGCGACTCAATATCGCAAATTTAATTTAACACAGACTAATATGGTGCAAACGAACTAACCGAGTCTAGCAATTAATTCCAGTCTGGCTATGAGAAAAGTGGCCCCGGCCGAAGTCCAAAGCCTAAACTCGGTGTCCTGAGTTTGCTCCCCTTCCAGGAGTTCGATAAGACACGCTACACTAAGCGCTCAGATCATTTGAATAGGCCCCCTCTCGATAGAGCGTGAGGGGGTTGTAGCAGCAATGTACGTCAGTCAGCTTCAATCCGCCATAGTTGCAATGTAATTTGGGTAGGAACGACGACCGTAACCAGCCCCTACCCTGGAAACCCTATCCTACCAGCCCTTTTCGGCCTGACTAAGCACGTAGGCCGCCACATCAGCGATATCCTCAGCACTGAGGCGGCCCTTGAAAGCGGGCATAGCCCCCTTCCCATTGGTCACCTGGGTGGTAATCGCCTCAATGGAGGCCATGCCGTACTGATCAAGGTCAGCCTGTTTCAGGGTCTTAGCACCATTGACCACATTGCCGCCACCGATGTGGCAGGCGGCGCAGTTGCTGGAGAAGATTTGGCCACCATGGCCCGCGTCAGCGGCCTGGGCGGCCGGTGCTAGCCATAGGGTGAGCACAGAAATCACTAAAGCCAGGACTAAACCTATTGTTTTCATTACCGTTGCATTCCGTTCAAAAATAAAAACTTTGTCGGTTGCTATTCTGACCACCCTGGGGGCCTAAATCAAAAGACGAGCAGTCAAATATTAAAAAATGCAAACAATCTCCTGGGACTACCCACCCAGGGAATGAGCTAGGCTGTTTTGTAGGGCAATCATTCCACTCTATAGCTGTAGCCCTTTAGCTCAGGACACCGAGCCAAGTTAGCCCATAGTAACTGGCATCCCAGTCTTGTCCTAAGCAGACTAGCGACTGCCATAGTTACCCTGCCCTACCCTCCTCACCCCGTTAGGATCTACCCCTGTGAACTACCCCTGCAATCCCTCCTTCCCCCCCGCCCCTACCTGGCCAAACTGGGGACCAAAGTTTTTGGTGGAAGAACGTGATGCCTGTGGGGTGGGGTTTCTGGCTGACCAATACAACCGCCCCAGCCATCGCCTGGTACAGCAGGCCCTGACCGCCCTGGAGGGAATGGAGCACCGGGGCGGCTGCTGCGCTGACCAAGACTCGGGGGATGGGGCCGGGGTGATGACCGCCATTCCCTGGGCAATCCTGCAGCAGTGGGCGGCGGCGGGTTTAGCCCGCCCCGATTCTGGGGCCGGGGCGGTGGGCATGATCTTTCTACCCCAGCTAGAGGCGGTAGCCGATCGCCTGCGTCAGCTGGTCAACCAGGTAATCGCCGCTGAGGGCCTCAGCCTGGTGGGCTGGCGGCCGGTACCGGTGAACCCCGAGGTGCTCGGCCCCCTGGCCCGCCGTTACCAACCTCGGATTGAACAGGTGGTGGTCACCGCCCCCGATCAGGGCGAGGCCCTGGAGCGGCGGCTTTACCTGCTGCGCCGTCAGGTGCTCCACAGTTTGGCTAACCTCCTGGAGCCTGGGGATGCCTTGAGCGAGGCGGAACGGCAGGCCCTGCAGGAGTTTTACATCTGTTCCTTCTCCAGTCGCACCATTGTTTATAAGGGTATGGTGCGATCGGCGGTACTGGCGGACTTCTACGCCGACCTGCGCCACCCCGACTACTGCAGCGCCTTCGTGATTTACCATCGCCGCTTCAGCACCAACACCCTACCCAAGTGGCCCCTGGCCCACCCCATGCGGCTGCTGGGCCATAACGGCGAAATCAACACCCTGGTGGGCAACATTAATTGGATGGTGGCTCGCCAGGCGGATCTAGACCACCCAATCTGGGGCGATCGCCTGGCGGTGCTCAAGCCCATCGTCAGGATGGAAAACAGCGACTCCGCCAACCTGGATAACGTCATGGAGCTGCTGGTGCGCTCTGGCCGTACCCCCCAGGAGGCCCTGATGATGATGGTGCCCGAGGCCTACCAAAATCAGCCCGCCCTGGAGTCCTACCCGGAAATCACCGACTTCTACGAGTATTACAGTGGCCTGCAGGAGCCCTGGGATGGCCCAGCCCTGATCGTATTTAGCGACGGCACCCAGGTGGGCGCCACCCTAGACCGCAACGGCCTGCGGCCGGCCCGCTATGTGATTACCCGGGAGGGTCTGCTGATGGTGTCCTCCGAAGCCGGGGTGCTGGCGGTGGCCCCGGAGGATATCGTGGAAAAGGGCCGGCTGGGCCCTGGTCAGATGATCCTGGTGGATTTACAAAACCAGGAAATCCTCAAGAATTGGACGATCAAGCAGCGGGTGGCCCAGCGCCATCCCTACGGCCAGTGGTTAGCCCAGCATCGGGTGGAGTTGGCCCCCCAGCTATTTGCCAGCGACCTCGTCTACAGCGAGGCGGAGCTACTGCGCCAGCAAAACGCCTTTGGCTACACCGCCGAGGACGTGGACATGATCATTCAGGACATGGCGGCCCAGGGCAAGGAGCCCACCTATTGCATGGGGGATGACATTCCCCTGGCGGTGCTCTCGGCCAAACCTCACCTGCTCTACGACTACTTTAAGCAACGCTTCGCCCAGGTGACTAACCCGGCCATCGATCCCCTGCGGGAACGGCTGGTGATGTCCCTCACCACCCAGTTGGGGGCCCGGGGTAACCTGCTCATGGAGCAGCCCCAGTCCGCCCATCTGCTGAAGCTGGAAAGCCCCGTGATCAATGAGGTGGAGCTGGCCATGCTGCACCAGTCGGGCTTTACCACCACTCCCCTCTCCACCCTCTACGCCCCCACCGCCGGCCCCGCCAGCCTGGGGATGGCGGTGGCCGCCCTCTGTGAACGGGCGGACCAGGCGGTGAAGGCGGGCAGTACCCTGCTGGTGCTCAGCGATCGCAGCGATACCCAGGGCCAGCCCACCGCACTCAGGGCCGACCTCACCTACATTCCCCCCCTGCTGGCGGTGGGGGCGGTGCACCACCACCTGATCCGCAACGGGCTGCGCATGCACACCTCCCTGGTGGTGGACACCGCCCAGTGCTGGAGCACCCATCACTTTGCCTGTCTGATCGGCTACGGCGCCAGTGCCATCTGCCCCTACCTGACCCTGGAGTCGGTGCGCCACTGGTGGGCCGATAGCCGCACCCAGAAACTGATGCAGACCGGAAAGCTGCCGGTCTCCACCCTCAACGGCGCCCAGGATAACTACCGCCAGGCGGTGGAGGCGGGGCTGCTCAAGATCCTCTCCAAGATGGGGATTTCCCTGCTGAGCAGTTACCAGGGGGCCCAGATCTTTGAGGCGATCGGCATTGGCCCCGAGCTGTTGGAGCTGGCCTTTCGGGGCACCACCTCCCGGCTGGGGGGGCTGAGCTTGACGGACCTGGCCCAGGAAACCCTGGTCTTCCACCAGCGGGCCTTTCCGGAGTTGACTGCCAACCGATTGCAGAACATGGGCTTCGTCCAGTCTCGCCCCAGTGGGGAGTACCACATGAACAACCCGGCCATGACCAAATTACTGCACAAAGCCGTGGCCCATCGGCAGTACGACCACTACGAGCTCTACCGGGCCCAGGTGCAGCAGCGCCCCCTCACCGCCCTGCGGGACCTGTTGGACCTGGCCAGAGATCGCCCCGCCATTCCCCTCGACCAGGTGGAGCCGGTGGAGAGCATCCTGCAGCGCTTCTGCACCGGCGGCATGTCTCTCGGCGCCCTCTCCCGGGAGGCCCACGAGGTGTTAGCCATCGCCATGAACCGGATCGGCGGCAAGTCCAACTCCGGCGAGGGCGGGGAAGACTCGGTGCGCTTCCAGATGTTGGCGGATGTGGACGAGGCCGGCCTTTCCCCCACCTTCCCCCACCTGCGGGGCCTGAGAAATGGCGACACCGCCAGCTCCGCCATCAAACAGGTGGCCTCGGGTCGCTTTGGGGTGACCCCGGAGTACCTGATCCATGCCCAGCAGTTGGAGATTAAGCTGGCCCAGGGGGCCAAACCCGGGGAAGGGGGCCAGTTGCCGGGCAAAAAAGTCAGCCCCTACATTGCCATGCTGCGCCGCTCTAAGCCGGGGGTAACCCTGATTTCCCCCCCGCCCCACCACGACATTTACTCCATCGAAGACCTGGCCCAGTTAATTTTTGACCTGCACCAGATTAACCCCCGGGCCGGGGTGTCGGTGAAGCTGGTGTCGGAGGTGGGGATTGGCACCGTCGCCGCGGGGGTGGCCAAGGCCAACGCCGATATTATCCAGGTGTCGGGCCACGATGGCGGCACCGGCGCCTCCCCCCTGAGCTCCATTAAGCACGCTGGGGTACCCTGGGAGCTGGGACTGACGGAGGTGCATAAGGTATTGATGGACAATCACCTGCGAGATCGGGTGACCCTGCGGGTGGATGGTGGCCTCAAAACCGGTTGGGATGTAGTAATGGGGGCCCTGATGGGGGCGGAGGAGTTTGGCTTTGGCTCCATCGCCATGATCGCCGAGGGCTGCATTATGGCCCGGGTCTGCCACACCAACAACTGCCCGGTGGGGGTAGCTACCCAGAAGGAGGAACTGCGCCAGCGCTTTCCTGGCCTGCCGGAGCATGTGGTTAACTTTTTCTACTACATTGCCGAGGAGGTGCGATCGCTACTGGCCCACCTGGGTTACCCCCACCTGCGGGATATCGTCGGTCGTGCCGACCTGCTCACCCCCCGGGCCGAGGCTCGCTTGAGCAAAACCAATGGCCTCGATCTGCAAACCCTGGTGAATCTCCCCGATGTCCGTCAGGAGCGCCAGTGGTTAGACCACCAGGGAGTGCACAGCAATGGGCCGGTGCTCGATGACGCCATCCTGGCGGACCCAGCGATACAGCGGGCCATCCAGACCCAGGGCCAGGTCAGCAAAACCGTGGCGGTGGTCAACACCGATCGCACCGTGGGAGCCCGCATCGCTGGGGTGATCGCCGAAAACTACGGTAATTCTGGCTTTGGCGGTCAGCTACAGCTCACCTTCACCGGCAGCGTCGGCCAGAGCTTTGGGGCCTTTAACCTGCCTGGCATGACCCTCACCCTGGTGGGGGAGGCCAACGACTACGTGGGCAAGGGCATGCACGGCGGTGAGCTGGTGGTGAAGCCCCCCATCGGCATCACCTACGACCCCAGCAAAAATGTGATCATCGGCAACACCTGTCTCTACGGCGCCACCGGCGGCACCCTCTACGCCCTGGGGACTGCGGGGGAACGGTTTGCGGTGCGCAACTCCGAGGGTCAGGCGGTGATTGAGGGGGCCGGTGACCACTGCTGTGAGTACATGACCGGTGGCGTCGTGGTGGTGCTGGGGCCAGTGGGCCGCAACGTGGGGGCTGGCATGACCGGGGGTCTGGCCTACTTCCTGGATGAGGACGGCCACTTCCCTACCCGGGTGAACCCGGAAATCGTCAAGGTGCAACGGGTGATTACCCCCGCCGGGGAAGCCCAACTGCGGGGCCTGATTCAGGCCCACGGCGCCCACACCGGCAGCCCCAAGGCTAGCCACATCCTGGCCAACTGGGTCACCTATCTACCTCAGTTCTGGCAGGTGGTGCCTCCCTCCGAGGCCGACACCCCCGAGGCCAATCCGGATGCGGTGACTACGGATAGGGTGTTGACCCCGACAGGATAGAGGAGTCACATAAAACTTCAATTGCCGTATTAAACAACTCGGAAATCAACATCAGCCCCATGGCCAGTAATATCAAGCTGACGTCTACCCACTGGCGAAAAAGGAAGGCACCACCCAAAACAGGCACTGACAAGATCACCTTATAGGCGACACTAAAGTCAGTAATTACCGCAACATGCAGCCCTGCCAGAATCACTTTTAGCTTCTGGATGGGGCGATAACTCCGTGAACGAAATTCATTAGCCATGGCAGCATACTGTAAGGGCTAGGGACACCAGGGCAAGGCCATAGGTAGTGCATAGACATCCAGCTTAGGAGTCAGGTTTGACTAAGGCGCCGCAGGTTGAGCACGTCGGTCATTTTGCGCAATTGACTAAAGGTTTGCTCCAGGTGGAGGTGATCGCGCACGTCCAGCCCCAGGTCAATCTCGGCGGTTTGGCCCGGGAAGGTTTTCACCTGAGCCTTGTGAACATTAATCTGTAGATCCGACAGGTGGGAGAGGATATCCTTCAGCACCCCAACCCGGTCAATCACCTCAATTTTGATCTCCACCGGGTAGGTTTGGCGGGGGTTGTCTGGTTCGCCGCTATTCCAGCTCACCGGAATCAGTCGATCGCCCGGCACTGCCTCCAGATTAGGGCAGCCCTGGCGATGGATGGCAATACCCCGGCTACCCAGGCTAACACTGGCTAAAATCGGTTCCCCCGGCAGGGGGTTACAGCAACCGGCGATGTGGTAGACCAGCCCCTCCACCCCCAGGATGGGGGCCTTGGATGGCAGGGCGCGGGACCGTTGGTGGGGGCTGGTCACCGCCCCAGCCAGAAACTGATCCGCATCCGCTAGGGAAAGGGACTCCAGAGGTTGCTGGGCCTTAATGGTTTCCCGCAGGCGATTCACCACCAGGTTGAGGGTGACTTCGCCGTAGCCCAGGCCGGCCATCAGGTCTTCCACCGTGGCGTAGTTGCAGCGCTCCGCCGCCGCCTGGGCCTGGTTAGACTTGAGCAGGGCGTCAAAGCCATTGCGGCCCAGTTCCTTCTCCAGCAGGTCGCGACCCCGGGTGATGTTCTCATCCCGATTGGACCGCTTATACCACTGGCGAATGCGGTTACGGGCTCCGGCAGTGACCACAAAGTTAAGCCAATCCAGGCTGGGGTGACTGTTCTTTTGGGTGAGGATCTCGACGATGTCACCATTCTTTAGGGGGGTGTCGAGGGTGACGATGCGATCGTTGGCCTTAGCACCACAGCAGTGGTTCCCCACCTCCGTATGGATGCGGTAGGCGAAATCAACAGGGGTGGCGCCACGACTAAGGGGAATGACGTCACCCTCGGGGGTAAAAACGTAGACCTCCTCGTCAAATAAGTTTCCCTTGACATTTTCCAGGAACTCTTGGGCATCCTTGAGGTCGTTTTGCCAGTCCAGCAGTTGCCTCAGCCAGGTAAACTTCTCGTCGTCGGCACTTAGGGGGGCATGACTAGAGCTGCCGGTTTCCTTATACTTCCAGTGGGCCGCGATCCCATACTCGGCAATGTGGTGCATCTCTAGGGTGCGAATCTGCACTTCGATGGGCTTGCCCTTATTGCCAATCACCACCGTATGTAGGGATTGGTAACGGTTGGGCTTGGGCAGGCCGATGTAATCTTTAAACCGACCAGGGATGGGGCGAAAGGCATCATGGACGATAGCCAGGACCCGATAGCATTCCTCCTTGGTACCGACGATCAGACGCACCGCCGCTACATCATAGATCTCATGGAAGTCCTTTCGCTGCTTCTCCATCTTGTTATAGATGCTATACAAGTGTTTGGGGCGGCTGCTCACCTCCACCACCTGAATCCCCGCTTCGTGCATACGCTGCCGCAGGGTTTCCGCCACCAACACCAGGCGAGCCTCCCGATCGGCCCGCTTGTCAGTGACGTATTCCTGCATGCGGCGATAGGAATCGGGATCTAGGTACTTAAAGGAGAGGTCCTCCAGTTCCCACTTGACACGTCCGATCCCCAGGCGGTTGGCCAGGGGTGCAAAAATTTCCATGGTTTCCCGGGCAATGCGCCGTTGCTTTTCCGCCGGCAAATGCTCTAGGGTGCGCATGTTGTGCAGACGATCAGCGAGCTTCACGACGATCACCCGAATGTCCTGGGCCATGGCCAGGAACATGCGACGAAAGTTTTCCGCCTGGCGCTCGGTTTTGCTCTCAAAGTTAAACTTAGAGAGCTTGGTCACCCCCTCCACCAGATGGCGCACCTCCTCACCAAACTGTTGCTCCAACTCCTCAAGGGTAGTGTCGGTATCTTCCACAATGTCGTGGAGAAAGCCCGCCGCCACCATGGCACTGTCGCCCCCCAGGTCTCGCAATAGGCCGGCTACGGCCACGGGATGGCAGATATAGGGTTCTCCAGAGGCCCGTTTTTGACCTTCGTGCAGGTTGTAGGCAAACTCAAAGGCCCGGCAGACCAGATCGTTACTGGCGGGGTCAACCTCCGAGCCCAGGTCCTCTGCGTCAGGGTTTCGATGGTAACTCAGGACACAGCTAGCCAACCAGTCGGGCAGACTAATATCGGCGGGTAGGGGAGATCGGACCGTAGTGACAGCCATGGCAGGGACTCGGGCGAAGGGTTAACGTAAATTTACCCGGGGCTTGCTCCAGCCCTGGGTCTAGCTAGGTTAAATTCTTTTATCTAGAGATAAACTACACCATAATCTCAGGAAAAATCCTTAATATCAGGTGGAGCTATTACCGTCCTGGACCGGTCCAGGGTTAAGGTTAACCTCAAGCTGCATCAGAGGCAGCTCTGATGCGCTGTTCTTTGTCATTTCTTAACCTTAGCACCTGTGTTAGTCCCTAGACACTTGCCCCCTCAAGACTTAAGGGCAAACCTACCTCACACCAGCCGCCGCCGCTGTAGCTTAGGCAAGTCCGGGCGGTCTTAGGTTTCCACCACCAGGGTCTGTAACCCCAGGCAAACCCCGCTGGGGTGCCAACCGATTAGATAGAGATGCACCTCGGGCCCTGCCGATCGGTAGGTCTTGATCTCCGCTAGCATACTCCAGAGCAACCCTTTGATGGCTTCATAACGCTGCCCCAGGTGGCCACCCTGGGGGCTGCGCCAGAAGGGGTTGGTGAGGATGGGGTGGAAAAAGGCCTCTCCTGGTAAACAGGTCAGGGGCTTGGTCGGGTTGGCCAGGATTGCCTCCAGGGTTGGCTGGTCCCACTGCACCACCGTCAGGGGAGCATCGGTTTCACTGGGGTACCAGAGACCGGTTACCGCTCTCTGCAGGCGGGCCAGGTCTGCCGCCAGCACCTCGGCGGGGGAGAGATCTACCATGACTAGTGTTGCAGGCTACAGTTGTTGTAAAACCTTTCTAGCCTCCCCCACGTGGGCCTTAGGGTTGAACTGGGAATTAAAGATGTGACGCACGACCCCCGCCTCATCAATCACGTAGGTGACCCGACCCGGCAGTAACCCGAGGGTGGCCGGTACACCGTAACTGCGCCGCACCTCCCCGGTGGTGTCGCTGACCAAGGTAAAGGGCAGATTATACTTGCGGGCGAACTGCTGGTGGGAGCCGGGGGAGTCGCTACTAATGCCGATCACCTCCGCCCCAGCCTGCTGAAAGTCAGCATAGTTGTCACGAAAGGCGCAGGACTCAGTGGTGCAGCCCGGGGTATCATCCTTGGGATAGAAATAGAGCACCACCGCCTTGTCCCCGCGGAAATCGCTCAGGGTAACCGGCTCCCCAGCTTGATTCATGAGGGTAAAATCAGGGGCCATTTGACCAACGTGTACCGGCATAGAAACCTCCAGGGAATATTCATATTGTTTATACTACTTAACACTATCAAAATAGGATTAACCAACTTTCTGGCGAAAGCCAAGCCTAATTTTGCCTGGCATAAACATATCCACTTCTCTTGGCTCCTGATTGCTGACACCTGAGCTCTGACCACTTCCTGAAGGATCGCCTTTTCCCTGCCGCCGAGTACTGGTACTTTACCTATGGCAATTTTGCTCTGGTTTCGTCAGGATCTCCGCCTCCACGATCACCCGGCTCTGAGGTGGGCGATCGCCACGGGTGAGCCAATTCTGCCCCTCTATTGCCTCGACCCCCGCCAGTTTGGTCAAACCAGCTTTGGCTTTGCCAAGACCGGCCCCCACCGAGCCCAGTTTTTACTCCAGAGCCTGGCGGACCTGCGGCGGGCCCTGCGAGATCGGGGCAGTGACTTAGTGGTGCGTCAGGGCTATCCCGAACAGGTGATTGGCGATCTGGTGCAGTCCCTGGGCCTTGATGGGGTGATCTGGCACACCCCCGTCACCCAGGAGGAATTGGCGGTGGATGCAGCCCTATGCGATCGCCTGGTATCCCTGGGGGTAGACTACCAACGGCACTGGGATGGTACCCTTTACCACCCTGACCAGTTGCCCTTCAGCCTGGCGGATCTACCGGAGCTGTTTACCCCCTTCCGGCAGCGGGTGGAACAGCAAAGTCGGTTGGCCAGGCCCGATCCCAGCCCCGATCTCCTGCCGCCCCTAGAGGCATTGGCGGCCCTAGATCGGGGTGAAATTCCCTGCTTAGCCGATCTAGGCCTGGCCACCCCCACCCCTGACCCCCGGGCGGTGATGATGTTTCGAGGGGGTGAAGGGACCGCCCTGGAGCGGTTGCAGTACTACCTCTGGGACAGCGATCGCCTGAAAACCTATAAACAGACCCGCAACCAGATGGTGGGGGCCGACTATTCCAGCAAGCTATCTCCCTGGCTGGCCCTGGGCTGTCTGTCAGCACGGCAGGTCTACGCCGAGGTCAAGGCCTACGAAGCGGAGCGGGGCAGTAATGAATCCACCTACTGGTTAGTTTTTGAGCTGCTGTGGCGAGACTATTTTCGCTTCATTGCCGCCAAGCATGGCGATCGCCTCTTCTATCCCTCCGGTTTGCGTCGTCTGGCGGTGCCCTGGCGCCTGGATAGGGCTGAGTTTGATAGCTGGCGCCAGGGGCTGACCGGCTTTCCCCTGGTAGACGCCAATCTGCGGGAACTGGCAGCCACAGGATTTATGTCCAACCGGGGTCGCCAGAACATAGCCAGCTTTTTAACCAAAAACCTGGGCCTGGACTGGCGCCTGGGGGCCGAGTGGTTTGAGTCCTGCCTGATTGACTACGATGTCTGTAGCAACTACGGCAACTGGGCCTACACTGCTGGTGTGGGTAATGACGGTCGGGGCTTCCGCTACTTCAATATTCTCAAGCAAGCCCAGGACTACGATCCCGAGGGCAAGTACGTAAAACTGTGGCTGCCGGAGTTGGCCGCCCTCCCCGCCGCTAAGGTACATCAGCCCTGGCAGCTACTGCCGGTGGAGCAACGCCGCTGGGGGGTGCAGCTGGGGGTTGACTATCCCCATCCCATGGTGGATCTAGTAGAGTCGGTCAAGCAAAATCAAGCCCGCTATCGATCGGCGCATGAGCTACCCGTAGATCCGTAGGTCAGCCCCTAGCCCAACAGGGTGTTCCATAGGGCCAGGGAAAGCATGGCCAGGGGACCCAGGGTATCTGACACCGATAGGTTGTGCAGTTTGAACAGCATGGATCCCCGGCTCTGTAGAGGGGCTAGGCAATTACTATTCAGCTATCAGGGGACTGCGCACCCCGCGCCCTACTCGATTGAGTACATGGGTATAGATCAGGGTGGTTTTGACATCCTTGTGGCCCAGCACCTCTTGAATGGTACGGATGTCGTAACCATCAAGGATGTCTCGATACAAAAATAGTAGTGTACTTAAGGCCTGATTTTGCCTAGAAGCGGCTACGTACTTTTGTACAGCTAAATGGGTCAAAAATGACTCAATCTCGGCTACCCCGAGTTGATTCGGATGGCGCCTGTTGTGAAATAGAATATATTGACGGATCCACTGCACGTAGGTCCGCTCTGTACGGTAGGAATAATGCTTCAGCCGAATCGCATCATGCACTTGGTCAAGCAATCGCTTGGGCGGAGGAGATGATGTATCCATGATTAAACCCGTACCATTAGTAAAGAAATCTTAAGTTTCAGGGTAGTCAAGCGATGGGGTATTTATACTAAGACTTTCCACCTAAGATCCCCTATTCGGTATTTAGGCGCGCGACTCGAAGTCGTTCGGGGGAGTTGGAAAGGGCTCCAAAATCCTTTCCCCGCTAGTGTTCAAGCGGATGTCCACCTTGGAATGTTCACTCAGTAATGGGAGGGCAGTATCAGCAGGCAAGGTTAAGTGTCGAAGCACCTTCAGAGCCAAATCGAGGGCGCAGGCTAGGGCAAGATTGCTAGGGATAATGCAAATGAATCCTTGATGAGGCTTCGTTAACTTAGGTGCTCGAAATTTTAAGAGTTGGAGCACGAGCAAGCTTGTCAGCTCCAACTCTTAAAAATGGCTGATACGAGCATGTTGGGGCACATGGGAGTTGGCAGCGTCTAAATACCCACCGAGAACACCCCGCCCCCGGAGTAAAGAGGAGTCCTACGGCAACCACATCTCCACCCCGTGCGGAACGAGGAAACCCCGATAGAGTCCTGGAAGTGCCGTCATTTCCAGGTAAGTGATGGGCAACCAAAGCTGAAGCCTCTAGAGGGTACAGGATGTCCTAAGAAGCGTTCGCGAAGCGTGGGCGAAGCCCTTATGCTGCCAACCGAAAGGTAACCGGAATCCATAACGGGGCAAATAGGGCAATACCTAACCCGAAAGGATGCTGATGTGGGACAGGTGATGGTCTTGATTGCAGGTGAGATGAGACTCAACTGGCGGGAAAAGTTAGGTACAGACCTCGGTTTGTAAACGTAACCGTCAGGGCAAGCCGTAAGGGTTGTTAAGAATCGGAGACACTGAATCTCAAGACATTGCTTGAGCCGTATACAGTGAAAGTTGTACGTACGGTTCTGAGGGGAGGGGGTAGGCTATATCTAAAACCTATCCCTTTACCCGACTGCTCAGGTTACTCGTGGGGACAGTAGTTGAAAGGCTACCTGTTGGCGTTAAGTATCAAGTGACCGAAGAGCTATCGATGAGAAGTTTTGTGTATTGGGCAATCACCTCGCTTCAAAGTTTTAAAGTGATTTTGCCAATACGGTAACTTTGCGATCCACTCAGATTCTTTGGGACTGGAGAAGATATGGCATGGGGCGATCCCTAAATAGCGATCGCTAAGACTTCTATGCGCCTATTTGTTCAGGACTTTGGTTAAACAGATCGAAAGCCCCTGACTGAAGTTGCGAAGATTTGCAGTAGTATTGCATGACTTTGACGGGAGTTGCATGGTTTAATAGAGATGCACACTTACAAGTGGCATGGATTATGAGTCAGCCTGACCCGGAAAAACTACTGAGCTTGGACGAAATTGAGGCAGAGTTTGGTGTCGATCGAAGCACGATCTACCGAAGACGCAAGGCTGGTTAGATTAAACGTAAAGGTTCACTCCCCCCCGTCTGGGCGACCTGGTTCAATCGGCTTAAGGTAGGGGCATAGGAACCGGAGGAAGAGCCTCCGGCATGGGGTAGGGCAGAGGAGAGTTCGGCGATGCTAAACACCATACAAAGATACATGATGGCCATTAGCACGCTGGCGATCGCCAATCCCCAAAAACCCCCCGATGCCAGGCCCAAATTCCAACCCGAAAATTCACCGGAAATCACCGCGCCAACTCCCAAGGCCCACAGCAGCACCCAACCCGCACTTCGCCTTAATCGTCGTTTCTCCAGGTAGGCGTGGTCTACATCTTCATAGCGAACCCCGCCCAAACTTCGATGTCTATCCATAGGTTGACCTCACTCAACAATATAGGAGTATTCCATTAAGCACCTGTCAAGCTTGTATCGGTAGACACCCG
>Ga0172376_10000518_pt1 | contig 49847 bp, 78 predicted proteins | sample Lak35m_FD_121114 | JGI IMG/M metagenome (GOLD analysis project Ga0172376, IMG submission 121114) | Freshwater microbial communities from Kabuno Bay, South-Kivu, Congo - kab_092012_35m | ecosystem: Environmental > Aquatic > Freshwater > Lake | place: Democratic Republic of the Congo: South-Kivu...
ATTAAAGAATAACATTACACCCTACGGGATGGGACGGATTTCTGAGTGGAGTTCGATTCTCCTCATAAGCCATTGTCCACGGTTTTTTCAGAAGAAGTAGATGGCCCTAATCTTCGTGAGCCTATGCGTCCACAGGCGATACCCGTTAATGCTATTTTTTAATGGTGCCCCAGGAGAGACTCGAACTCTCACGCACTAGGCAACGGCTTCTAAGACCGTCATGTCTACCATTCCACCACCGGGGCTAACTACAACAACTAATATACGACAATTTTAAACTCTTGTCAAGAGTTTTAGAAATAAATATCAGATGCAGTGTTTTAAACAACTATCTATTTCATTCAATCCATTAATGGAAAATGCTCTCGACGAGCTTATTCAATCTAAATCTAACAAACATCCAAACTCAAGACAATATTTGTATACATCTTTAAAGACAGGATATTTTCTGTCAAACGAAGCGAAACATTTTTTTAGATCAAAAAACGTATTTCCTCATGTTATGATAATTTTTGGACACGTAGGTGACCCAAGCAAACACAAAGAAGATCCTCATATACATACTGATGTTTTTTTAGAAAATAATAAATGGATAAAAACTCCGTTTGCAATTAATTTCGAATTAACAGATTCAGAATCTGCATTCAAGTGGTGGACGTTCAAAAAAAATTGTGAAGCCTTTCCAATTTTACAACCGCCCCCATTTAAATCTTCAACGTTCGATTACTTGTATGGTAGTGGTATTACATATAAAAACTACTGCACCGAAGATGTAATCTGTATTGATCAATTTGGGCTAACTGCTACACACCCTTTATTGGTCCGGACAGACCTTCCTCACAATGTGTATTATAATCGAGGATATTATTCGAGATTAAGTCTTAGTCTTAGATTTCCAATAAATCAAATTAGTAGCTTTGAAGAAGCTGCTAGAATTTTTGATTAATATTAACACAGCAATGCTAAATTTCTGGTGCGAGTGGAGGGACTCGAACCCTCATGCCCTAAGACGGGAGATTTTAAGTCTCCTGAGTATACCATTTCTCCACACTCGCATTCTTGGTGCTGCCTCCCCGGATCGAACAGGGTTCCTCGGATTTTCAATCCGTTGCTATGACCACATCAGCTAAAGCAGCAAGGTTTGGGGTGAAGGACGGGACTCGAACCCGCACTACCTGATCCACAATCAAGTGTGCTACCGTTACACTACCGACACCACGAGTTGGCACCACCGCCACGAGTCGAACGTGAACTTAAACTTTCGCAAAGTTTCGTGATATCTCTTTCACCACAGTGGTATCTTTTTCCAACACATCCTTACGCATAAGGAACATTCTAGAATTTTCAGGACGATGAACAACTAGATATTCAACGTCGTCTATTCTTTCTACGTTACGAATATCCTCGCAGATAACTCGTTCGTTGTTTAGACGATTGCGAAACGCCATAGGCTTCATGATAATCTCCTTGCAATGGCCGGTCCGGAGAGATTCGAACTCCCGACAGCTGGTTTCGAAGACCAGAACTCTTCCACTGAGCTACGGACCGAAATTTGGTGCTCTGGCCAAGAATCGAACTTGAAATTCTGTCTTACCAAGACAGTGTTATACCATTTAACTACAAGAGCATGGCGCCCCCGGAAGGATTCGAACCCTCATAACCTGGCTTAGAAGGCCTGGCACAGCTCCATCTGCAGGGGCAATCGTGGCCTCGCCGGGCTGAGTCGAACAGCCGTCTTGACCTTAGGAGTGTCTTGTTCTGTCCATTGAACTACGGCGAGCTATGGCAGGGGAACTAGGATTCGAACCTAGACTAACACAGTCAAAGTGTGCGGTGCTGCCATTACACTATTCCCCAACAGAATTAAAAATTATCACACCAATTCTTATGAGGATTCACGAACATAACACAGTCTAATACTTCACCTGTTCCTATCAATAAGATAGTAAAAATAATAAGACCTATCAAATACCTCATAATAATTTTTCCTTCTGGTGGTAATGGTAGGATTCGAACCTACACCTTGCGCCGTATGAAGGCGTTGCACGACCATTATGCTACATTACCGATAAAAGTTTTTTTGCTCTTTCGTAATTATTGCCTTTAGCAGATAACCCTGCTTTTAATAAACCCTGTCTTATGTTAGGACTATCTTTTAGGCACTTTAGCAAAACATCGTCAGATACATTGTTCAATCCATTTTTAGAAGGTTTATTTCGTCCTCTCCAGGTATCTGTAATGCTATGGCAATTAGGACACAATCCTTCTAAATTATCTCTATCGTTATTTTGATTGTTTCCATCTTTGTGTTCTAACTCGAGAACAATCTTGAATCCCTGCCAGTCTGATAAACCGCATTTAGCACAACAATAATTCTGTTCTGCAAATATTCTTCTTCGTTTTCGATCAAATCCCAGATCGTCAAAAGACAATTCGAACAATCTTTTTTGAACTTTTTCTTTATATTTTTTAACTTTGGTATTAAATTTTTCTTGTGTAAGGCCGCCTCTTATTCCTAATTTTTTTCCTTTAAGAGCTAAACTTTTTTTAAGTTTAGATTCTTCAGAAAATACTCTACTGTTAGCACATTTTCGAGAACAAAATCTTTTCTCGCCATATTTGCTATAAGCATCAAATTCTCTATTACATTTTTCACATTTTTTAATCATAGTCGAACCCTAAATTATTATTACTAGTGTATTTATAAGTTCGGCACAAAAAAATGGTAGGACCGTGGAGACTTGCACTCCCCTCTATGGGTTAAAAGCCCATTGCTTCGCTGTCAAAGCTTCGATCCCCCCAAACTGGTAGCCACAGTTGGAATCGAACCAACGTCTGCACCTTATCAAGATGCTGCTAATCCCCTCAGCTATGCGGCTATTGATAGTTGTTTTTAATAAACTTCCAAATTTCTGAATCAGTCATAATGATGCTCCTTGTATTAAAATTGGTGGAAGCGGTGAGATTCGAACTCACGGACCCTTTCGGATCGTCTGTTTTCAAGACAGGTGCAATCAACCGGACTCTGCCACGCTTCCATAATCTTTGGTGCCCCTAATCGGATTCGAACCGATACTTATGACACTCCTTTTGAGAGAGCCGCCTTTACCATTTTGGCCATAGGGGCAATTAGTGGAGCAACGGGCGTGATTCGAACACGCGGTTTTCAGGATTTGCAGTCCCGTGCATTGGGCCTCTCTGCCACCGTTGCATTGTCTGGCGTACCGACTAGGACTCGAACCTAGAACGCTGATTTTGGAGATCAGAATGTTGCCATTACACTATCGATACATACGTGGTACTCCCACTAGGATTCGAACCTAGATCATCCCCTCATCTAGAGGCATCGCCCGGATATAAGCCGGGAGCTTTACCGTTAAGCTATGGGAGCAAAATTTGGAGCGGGTGATCAGGTTCGAACTGACGACATCTTCCTTGGCAAGGAAGTGCTCTACCAACTGAGCTACACCCGCATATGGTACACTGTAGGGGAATCGAACCCCTCTTCCCGCCGTGAAAGGGCGGTGTCCTCACCGATAGACGAACAGTGCATTGTCTGGCTCCAGAGGGTGGGATCGAACCACCGACCAAAAGATTAACAGTCTTCTGCTCTGCCGCTGAGCTACTCTGGAATAAAACTTTGGCGGTCCCAACGAGAATCGAACTCGTCCCTACGGCGTGACAGGCCATTATTCTAACCGATAAACTATAGGACCAAATTTTGGTGGATGCGGTAGGAATCGAACCTACGGTGTTTCTCTGTCACTGATTTACAGTCAGCTGCCTTCGCCGCTCGGCACACACATCCAAAACATATTATAACACTCTCCCGCTATGCTGTCAACCGCTGTGCAGGCGGAGGTGGAGAGTGTGTATTAAAGCAGACTGTCCAGATATTAGAAGTGGCCTCTGTGGGACAACCAATCTGCTTTAATACGCCGATATTTTTTGTTCTACACAAAGAACTCCATCCACCGGGCCGCCCGTTTATTTTTTAGAGTGCTGATAGGACCTCGTTTCCATTTGCACTGTGATAAAAAACCCCAGGTCTTTCGATCCTGGGGTCCCGTATAAATCTAGTTTAGTTTAGACTATGCGAAACCCCTTGTACGATCATTCTCTAGACCAAAACAGGGCACTGACCATGTATAGGCCATTAGCTGTTTACTAGATATAATCGAATGTAAAGTGTTCATCATAGTGTAATTATATTATCAGTTTATTTATCTGTCAAGAACTTTTTAGCCATAATATGTGGCTTTTTCGCTACGATTGATCCAATTCAATAAGTAAGTGCTTACCAACTTCGAACAATCCCACACCACCTACTAGATCCAGACAGCTGGCATGTATCTGTGCATCACCATCGTCGTTCAACGAACAGGCCACGAATTCTTTGATTTTCCCTTCTTCGACCTGTCTTTGTATTTGTGCTAATACTTCTAGCATTGCTTCTTTACGCTCTGCGTCTTTTTTCTGCTTGATATCTAGAGTAACTATATTCATTGGTTTCTCATTCAAATATATGGTCAGCGATGCCTAAATCTACCGCTTCGGCAGCGGTGAGATAAACATCCGAAGCAGGTAACAATTTTTTACGAACTACACTGGGGGCGAGACCAGTGGCTTCTTTCAGCACGTCAACCATTCTTTGATTGGTCAATTCGTTGTCTTTCATTGTAGCTTTGATATCGTGATATTTGCCTTCAGTGGTATCTGAAAACTGATGACACATGAAACTGGTGTTCTTGGCAGCATATCTTTGTCCCTTATCTCCTGATGCAAAGATAAGGAAAGCCGCAGACATAACTGACCCGATTCCTATACATCTTACTACATGGTGACTAGACCTCATCATATCAATCAGCCCAAATGCTTGATACAGATCTCCCCCTATAGAATTGATATAAAGGGTAAGAACTTTCTCTTTTGATACATCAAGATTTTCGTAGATCAACCATTTGATCGCAGGACCTACAGAATCTTCGTCTATTTCTCCGTTGATAAAATGTGTTGAATTTTCCAACAGTTTGAGATCAATCCGATCCTCGGCTATGAATTCTTCCAGTTTTTTCACGCGGTGCTCCATCGTTTGCTTTTACTTATCCTTTTGTTTATTATAGCATCTGTTTATTTAAAAAGCACTGACAGCCCAGCCGATAATAGCCACATAAGTCAAATAATGGAGGCATTGATCTAGCCCAAACCAAATCCAAAATTTACGATCTAAATGACTAAGGCCTTTGGATAATTTTTGTTTTGCCCAATCAATATGATAATGTGCTATTAAATCGGCTACAGCAGCCTGGATAGCAATGACTGGATAAAAGGGCAGTAAAATCATAAATGTGAACCAGCCGTGAAGTCCCGCATGATAGAGTCCTCCTCTAGCACCATATGTTCCTTTTTCTCGTATCATATGATTAAACTGCAATAAAAAATCGCAGATAAAATGTTTGATTCCGAATACAGCCAGTAATATTATAATTTCAGCAGTCATTCTGGTAATGGTGTGAATCTAGACAAAAAACTTTCTTCATAACAACTAAACTCTGTTGAATTTTCTTTGTCTTCTAAAATATAATGTATCCAAACGTGCCCTTCAAGTTCTACTCTATGTATAACGTGAAAGATCTTTCCATCTGAACTAGTCCATCTTGTGCGTTCCTTGACCATCGCGCTCTCCTTATGTTTTAAAAACTTCTGTAGCCTCCGTGTCTACATTCTCTACCATATGTATCATAAATCTGTAGGCATCCCAGGCTTTCTTGACACTTTCGTTTTCGCTTAGAGAAGTAGGAAAAATATCTACCCAGATAGCATTCTCGGGTTGCTGGTGTCGATGTAGGCCTTGCTTGCGAGGCTGTAACAATCTATTACTGTCCCAAAGATCCTGCGCCACTACAAGACAACGTGTGTGATCAAGACCTAGAAGATAACCGGGTTCTCCCATATAAAGATCAATCACGCGATCAAGTTGTTCACGCTCGTGGATGCTGGTAGCAGTGATAATGAACGCGACATCATCGATCGAGATGTCACCTTTGACGATGTCGCGGATGCAACGACCTAGACTAAAACCGATTTTCATTTGTCTAACTGCCCTTTCTTGATGTCACGCATGATCCTAAATAGATATTTGTTACCATTTGGGCATGCGCTGGCGATTTCAGTATCTTCCCAATGGATGGTGAGATGATGACCATTCACAGTCTTAGGTTTGAATCTAGTGCCTGGCTTGGTGATATTTACAGTGGCATAATCATGACCCGATATGGTCCAATTTTTACGATTATAATCCGTTCTTACTTTAACGTCATAGATTTTACCGTCACTGTCAACGACCGTGAACTCTTTTTTGTTTTTTTCGGTCCAGGTAAAACCTTGCGTTAATTCAGCTACCCGAACTTTGAATATTCTTTCAGCGTCGAGAGCCTTAAGCCTGTTAGAGATCTGTACCATGTCGGAAGTAGTCAGTCCCATGAGTTGGCATTGCACTAGAATGCGCTCTTGTTTCTCTGTTAGTTTAGCTCTTTGTCTGGGCATAACATAACCTTTCTTACTTCATATTTTGGCTTAATTTGTTGATGGTTTCCATCATCATTTTCATATTCATTTCGATCTGCTTCTGTGCCTGTTCTGGACTTTGGCTAGGCAAGCATTCTGCAGAATACTGTTGTGTTTTGGTGATCCTTGCACGTTCTTTGATACAGTCTTCCCAGGTATTGAAATTAACCAAAGGAGTGATCATTCCAAGATTAGTAATTAGTACCAGTTGATATATCACGGCATACTCCTAAAAGTTGATGATATAATATTGTAACATCAAAGAGTTATGTTGTCAAGTTGATTTCCACTTTAACTCAAACATTAATGCATCTTTTGGGTCTTTGAATCTATATCCTGCCACTTGATCGTAGATGTAAGAAACATCCGAAGTGTCCTGCACATCAAAATCAATGAAAGTTTGACATTGGCGACTAGCCCAAGCTCCCGCTTCTTCAAAATATTCTGCAGCTTCTTCATATGACATATCAACATCGTTTAGATAAACCACTATCATCCCCACCTCAGCAAAAACATTGTGATTTCTTTTTTGTTTTTGAATTTGATAGTATCAAAACTTGTGCGGGTTCCGCAGTTGTGTTCTTCACACCATGCTTGTATAGGATCCATATCTGCTTCGTTAATGCCAACTTCAAATCCTCGGGTCTCTACTGCTACTCTAGCACTTAAACAATGTCTTCTAGCAGTTTCTACCCAAAATATTTTCTTCATGCCCATTTCATTGAAAACATCATAGCGTCTTGATCGTTTTGAAAATACCAAGCACGGCCTTCGGCCACAGAAAGATCTCTGAACTTGCTGTGACAGTTCTCCAAACACCAAGTTAATTTTTCTGCGAATTCTTGATCTGGAAGAACGATCATGGTATAACTTTCCAAAATCTGCATCAACGGATCGTGTACTTTTAAATCTTTTTCAGCATGGATAGCCTTCATTATAGTCGATGTGCGAGCAGCGTAGGATGTGCTACTCATTTGCCGTATCTCAATAGCCATTCTGTTAGTGCCGATCCTACAAAATTAGCTCGTATCTGATAGCTATATCCCATTGACGCAGGATCTGCTAATCTATGCCACGAAGGAGTATCAACGGCATTCTTCATTACCCACTGTCCGATTTCACTCTTTTCCCATTCGAGTAAGGGCTGGGCAGCATAGAGATCTGGATCCTCAACGTCTCCCATTGAAAATTGATGGACGACGACTTCTCTGCATTCTTCCACACGATCTCCTACCAAAACATACTTCATTTCCACCTCAGCGTAAACATCACAGCGTCGCTGGATTCTTCAAACAAGAAACATCTACCTTCTCTATGATGTTGCCCTTTACAATGATCCGTTAACCAATATGTGATATCTATGGCGTGTTCATTATCAGCGAATCTATCTAGATCAATCCTTTGCCAACCAAAGCGACACAAAACATCAGCTAGGATTTCAAAATCCTGGACACTGTGCATCCGGTCACCCAATTCCTCTAGTATTTGATCTTGTAGATTCATAACCTTGTTGCCAAGATTTCGCTCACACTACCGACCTCTAAACCTCTACCTAGTCCTAATGCCATGTCAACCCAAATAACACAGCATCTTTGGGATCTTTAAAGAAAAAATGGGTGTTGCCGAACATAGATTCGATGGCCCACTTGGTAGTTTTGGGTCTTTGGGTAAAAGCATAATACCCACCGTCTCCCAGATTCTTTTCGCACCATTTGATCATTTCAAGATGTTGGTGGTATCGATCTTTGCCAAAACTGAATCGTATTAAGTCCATGTTCTATGCTCTTCCGCCACCCACTCTGCACCATCATATTCTTGTATTAACCATTTGACATTGCCAGGTATCTCTACGATCTTAAGATTAGAGTGGGGGCCGTTAGCAGCCATACCTAGTTCTTTGACTACTTTGATCAGATAAGGATCGTCACGAGGGATGTCACGATCGTACCAATCAGGATCGATGATACCAGCCAGTCTCTTGTATTCGGTCTGAGCCTTTGGGCTAAGTCCGAAACCGCCATAGCAGTCATTTATGACCACATATCGGACTCCAATTTTTAGATCTTCTAAAAACTTCTGTTTAGCATTCATCGCCAGTCTTTCAACATTTCTTCATTGTCAATAGCATCACGTAGCAGACCTTCTACCATTTGATTTAGGGTAACATCGCGTTCGTGTGCCAATTTCATTAATTGAAATAGTGCATCATCGGGCAAGGTCAGAGGAACCTGTACACGAGTGTCATATTCCTCACCATTCACTATGGCTGTGGCTTTTTCAAGAAAGTCTTCTTCTGTGTCGAGATCTACGAATTTCACACAGTCCCACGCTTCGTCGTCTATTTCTCTATCTTTTACTTCAAGATCGTGTGCCTGTTTGTATTCAGGATTGATTAAACGATAAGCACGTTGATTTTGGAAATCGCAGACATAGGCTTCGTAGACTTCTTGGGTTTTAGTATCAAAACAGATACTCACAGTGTGTCCATCTTGCTCACCGTTCCAAGAATCCAAACAGTAGGCATCGTGTCCAAAACACTGCCACTGATAGTCGCTGCCTTCGGTGATACGATAACCTACAGTTTCCATAAAATCTTTTAAGGTAATCATGTTAATCCTTTCGTTTATACTATTATAACATCAAATGAATAATTTGTCAAGCTATCCAATTTATCTTTTATGCAGTTCTGCCCAAACTAAAAACTGTTTGAACGCATTGTAAACTGTTTCTGCTTCTCGATCATCCACAGGAACCTTTTGTCCTCGGACGTAGAAACCATCTTGTGCAATTCGAAGCATTTCAACTCCGCCAGCATTACATTGCACACTATTCTGCAAAGAATTGCTGACTCCAATAGTATGATTTTCAGTGCTCATCAGATAATCCCATAAAAAGCATTTCACGTTCAGTCATATAGGCCACAGGTTTCAACCAACGATTATTGATACATTCCGCAATGACCTGTTTGTATTCTGCAGGACATCCTTGACTGATTTCAAAACCTGCCCTAGGGGTTACTGTATATCCGTCGCAGATATCAAATCTAGGATCATCCTGTCGGATAATTTTTATGCTGTTTCTACGAGTCTTGATAGTCATTTGTTTTCACCAATTCACACACTAAAATAAAATGATCATAGGCCTTGCGGACGCTTTCGTGTTTCATTAATTTGTCTGCTTCCTCTTGCATAGCCTTGATGGCTGCTTCCGCAACATTGTGAACAGAGACTCCGCCGAGGCTGCGAGCCTCATCGCCCCATACCTCTATGAGATTAATCCAAGCGGCATGTTCTTTGGTCGTAAGAGGCTTTCGTGGCGGTTTGACTTCACTTTCTTTTATCATTGCATTGCATATTGCATCTTCCGCTACTCTGCCTGCAGCGATCATGGCCGCATAATTAGGATTTATATTAAAACGTCGACTGACCCCTCCGGGATAACACATAATGAGATGATTACCTTTAGGAAAACTATCCATCCAATCGTTATCATATTCCGCTACGGGAACGTAGCGGCGACCTTGTTTCTCATAATAGATTTTTTTCATATTTCTACAATCTTATTAGGATCCCAGCCGGTATCCTCGTAACCGTCGTAACCTCGAGGATTACAGACCACACGAGTTTCACCAATGACATAATCAAATGGGTAGTGTGTATGCCCGTGTGTCCAAAGTTTTATATTGGTATTATCTAACATGATCTCACTGAGATCACTGTGATATGCGCCATTCATTATATGCTCTGAACGATACAGTTCATGCACACTTTGAAAACTAGGGCTATGATGCCCGACCACCACCACGGTTTTATCTCTGTTTTCACTGACCACTAACTTGATGTAATCCACAGTGAGTCTATGACGTTCGACTGTATCGGCAGGTTTAAGTCTGCGGAAACCTGCTTTGTCATTGGTCGTGGCGCGATAGTCCATCATCATGTCTCTAACAGCATGTAAGGTCAAAGGATCAAACTTGTTCATATCAGTCCACAATGTTCCTCCGACAAACACGATATCATCGATGATCTTGGTGTCACGTTCTAGAAAATAGATATTGTGATGAGCAGCACAGGCTGTTCTTAGAGTTTCAATTTCTTCAAAGAACCTGCCATCACTGTAAAATTCGTGATTACCTGCCACATAGATCACATGCGGAAATTGGAAACTGCAACGCTTTAGAAAATCGCGGAATCGGATACCATATTCGCTGTTGGCTAGCAACACTTTTCTAGCCACCATGATGTCGCCAGAAAGTATCAGAACGTCAGCTGAATTCTGATTTTGGATGTTAATATCTGCGAATTCTAAATGCAGATCGGATACCAGCTGGATACGCATTGATGAGACCTTTTTTAGAAATATACACATATTATAGCACCAACCCGGTTTTTTGTCAAGCGGTTAAATACACATGTAAACGGAGCGAAGCATGAACGATATTTTCAAACTCATAGGTGATTTGGGGTTCCCAATCGCCGTGGCACTAGCAGGCGGATATTTTGTCTATTTAACCATTAGATTATTACTGCAGGGCGTTTTGGGCAGTATCAATGGGATGAAAGGCATTATCACAGCCTTAGATAATCGTGTAAAAACAATGAATCATGATGTGGTCCGTATTGACACTATCGTTAGTAATGCTCTTGGACTCAAGCCCGACGTAGATCGTATTGCTCGTGCAGATGGTAAAAATGACGCAAGAAGGGATTAACAATGTTATACATTGATTATAACTGGGATTTGGATCCAAACAGAATTGTATTAGACGACGAGTTGAATACTGACAAACTAGGTTGGAAGGGTGGTGATTATTTCAAATTAGTTAATATCAATGGCCGTCAAATGTTGGTTAAAGTAGATGATTTAGAAAAGTTTATCGTCAAAGGAGCGACAAATGAGCAAACTAAGCGAATGGTATGAATCCTTACCCGATCATACTAAGAAATATTTAAAACGTCAGCCTATATGGCATGACAGAGATCTGTATAAATCTTTAGCGATAGGAGCGGTCGTGGGATTTATCATAGGATTTTTAGTAGGCTTTGAAGCCGGCTGGAGACCCGTGATACAGACATTTCGACCGTTGATAGGTTGATGTTGTTTGAAGCATTTTTAATATTCTATCTAATAGAATGTTTGGTTTTAGTATCTGTGGCTGTGTGGTATTATCGAGAGCCCAAACAGATAGAGAAAAAAGTCTGGGACCCGTGGGGGATCTGGAGGGAGAAATAGATGGATGTTGTAGAGCTAATTAACAAATACGGATTTCCCATAGTCATGGCAGTGGGTATGGGATGGATTATTAAGTACGTTTGGGAATGGTGCACCAAAGAAGTAAAACCTGTAATAGGTGAAGCCAATACAACGCTGGTAGCCCTTATTGACCGTATCCGTATGCTAGACAATGATTTAATTAGGCTCAATCAAAAAGTTAACACAGTATTACACTTACGCGGTAAGATCATTGAATCGGAACGAGTGATGGAACAGGTCAAAGTTGAAAGTGAAGCATCACAGAAATTCAACGAAGCAGTATCACACGCTGTGAAAAAAGATGAACCTAAACCTTTTGCTCGCAGAGACGATGTAGACGATCAGAAAACAGAAGATAAGAAATCTGCTGCTGCTGGTGAAGGTTAATTACGTATCTGGGCTATAAATTCTGCTTCAGGAATACGTGTGTGTGTATTTTTTGAACCTAAAACGATTACTATCCTTCGTCCCACGTCAGTATCCAGTATCATCACTATACAACCACCGCTGGCACGAATCCAACCAGTTTTACTTATAACAAATTCATGTTTACGGCCTATAATTGGATTAGTGTTGCGAAATATTAACCAACGTTTTTTTAATTGTATCTTGACTTCGGCCATTTTACTGGCTTGGACTAATTCTGGATAATCTGCAGCAGCCTGTACTATTTTAATTAACTCTTCTGCTGTGCTGACATTGCCTTGTGCTAATCCTGTAGCATCTACGAATCTCGTGTTATTCAATCCTAAGGCCTGCGCTTTGACATTCATTGCATAGACACAATTAGCATAACCTCCAGGATAATGACGACATAGTGTATCAGCAGCAGCATTATCTGATCTTACCATTGACAGTTGTATCAACTCTTTGCGAGTATATGGTTTAATAAATTGATCTAATTCCTGTTGTGCATCTAGTACTACCATAGCCGAAACGATTTTAGTGATACTGGCTATACTTCTAACTTCTTTTATATTTTCAGCAGCAATAATATCCCCGTGCTCGTCCGCTACTAACCAAGATTGTGCAGTGATTTTTTCTGCCAGCGAAAATGTACTAAATGCTGTAAGCACAGCAAACAGTAAGTAACGATAAATCATCTGCAGATATTGATTGGTTTAATACCGTTGAGGCTGAAAGAACTTATAAATTTTTCCATATCATCGTTGACACTGATCACTTTTGCTACGGTCATGAACTTATAATGTAGCATAATCCATACAGTATAGTCAATCCACCAATCTATGGGAGTGTATATCATTTTTCGTGTGCTACGAATTCGCCGTTCCAGTTAGGTCCTAGATCCTGTTGTTTCATAAACTCACAACGTTCGATCCATATCTTGTAGTATTTGTCCATTTGACCTCCAAAGGTTCCTTTCATTTTTGCACACATTGCCGCGGCCTCATCAAACTTCTTGGCCTTGTATAGTGCCTGCATTTTATTATATTGTTCCAAATCTTTTGACCAGTCTGCTCCGTTGGGGCGTAATGCAGTGTAAATTAAATCTGCCACAGATTTGCCTTTTGGTTGAAGATTGTCTAGCATTAGGTAAAAGAAATCATCTTTAGTTCTATTGTATGTTTCAGCACCAATGATATTTAGAACTCCATAAGCCTTGCATCGTGCTTCTAATCGAGCCGCAGTTGAAACCATGTCGCCTAATATGTCATAACTGTGTCTGTCAGTGCTACCCATCTCACCAATGAAGCCGATACCTGTATTACAACCCCATCCCATGGCTGCTGGGGGTAAACCTTGTGCTTCCATTTCTTTAGTATAAGCATCGACAGCGTCTAGCATTTGTAAGCCAACAGCCACGATTGTGCGAGCGTGATTAACGTCTTCAATAGGTGCACCGTGGATATGCATACTTGCATCACCTACATATTTGATAACCATGCCTTTGTTGTCCATGATAGGACGACTGATAGCATCCATGTACCCATTCATATACTTTCCAAGTCCAGCAACGTCATCACCGTAGTGTTCACCGATTGGTGTAAAACCACGCAAGTCTGAGAACATAACTGATACGTCTTTACGTACACCGCGCTTGATTAGGTCTGGATCTTTTTGTAGCATTTCTACTACTTCTTTAGAACAGTATCCAGCAAACTGTTTCTTTATGGCCTGCTTCTGTAAAAACTCACTTACAAACTTAACGCCATAAGCGTGAAGCATGACAACAACAAGCCCAGCAACCAACGCAGTGCTGTCAAAGAGCCAAAGATTAGATGAATACAGGTATTGAGAAACAGGAATGACGCTACCAATAATAACAACACCGCTAATAATTCCAACATAAGTCCACCTTGTTAAAAATAATAATACTGCGCCAGCCAAAGCCAATGTCAAAATCTCAACACCGTCTGCATAATCAGGGCGTTGTATCACTACATTATTAAACATCGTTCCGATCACAGCGGCCTGTACCTCGTGAGGCCAAACTGATCCTATAGCAGTAGGTACAGGATTACCTAGTCCTGCTGCTGCCACGCCTACTATAACAACGGCTCCGCCTAGGTCTTTGGGTAGTTCTGTCATTGAAACTGATCGTGATTTCTGACTCCAGTCTATCCATACACGACCCAAGGGATCTGTAGTGATAGGACCAAACTTAGGTATGCGCATCTTTTCTACGCCACCTTCAAACAATTTAATCTGAGTAGTTGAATCTCCTGCCGCCACTCGTAGAACTTCCATGGCCAGACTAGGAAATACGTTTCCTTCTACAGATACTATCAGAGGCATTCTACGATTAACCCCATCTATCTCAGGCAAAGTATTGACAACTCCTACACCTGCTGCTCTTTTTTCTAAATCGGGGATATTAGCGATAATTCCAGGATATTGTATGATCATATCTTGAAATTCAGGCCCCATTATGGCTGTGCCTGGCTTGCGAGGTTTATTCTTCATGCGATCTGCAGGCATATTAGGTAATACTACAGCATACTCGTTTAGCGTTGCTGCTAGAGATCCGTCTCCACCTTGACGATCAGGTTCGGTCATCAAGACATTGAATACTACTAGGCCAGCTCCACGTTTATATAGATCTTCTATCAGTTGAGCATAGATTTCTCTGTTAAAGGGCCATTGGCCGTATTTTTCTAAAGCATTTTCATCTATGTTAACAGTGATGATATTATTTTCAGTGACTGCTTGGCTGGTAATCAATGTATCAAAATATCGCAGTCTTACAGATTCTACAAACTGCGGATCAGCGGCTCTAATGCCTACTATGAGAGATAATGTTATAAGAGCAGTCCAAGGACTGACTAAGATTCTTTTTAGATTTTTGTTTAACATCTAGTATTTAACTAGATGCCTGTGCCTAAAATCAGTGTTGAATCTTTGCCTAGACCTACGACACAGGCTATTTCTGGAGTAAATTGTAGCATAGTCCAGGTTTTTGTTTTTTCGTTAACAAACAATCCAAACTTGCTAAGATCCTGCGCATCGTTGGCCATCCAGATTAAGCGTTCTCCGTATCGTTCGCTTAGGAATTTTATAACTGTTTTGCTGTCATCGCAGATCACAGGTTTGTTAGTTTGAAATGGTTGGGCGTTGGCTACAGTGCTGACTAGGCAGAATAGGAACGCCATTATGTATTCTCGCATATGGCTTACTCCTTATCTAGTATTTATTGGCCCTGTGTGACAGTTATTGCAGCGCAACTGACCTGGGCACAGTTATGAGTGATAGAATAATACTGTAGTGTGCTACCCGATTGCGTGGCTGTGATCGAGGTAGTTCCTCCACTGAGCGTGATGTTAGACATATGGGCTGCTGATCCACTCTGCGTAACATTAACAGTTTTATTACCACCGCTGAGATTTACTTCTGTGTAATGATTTCCATTGCCACTTTGATTGACTGTCAAAGAATTAGAAGCATTATTAACTGTGGCTAAAATGCTTTTTGTGCCGCCAGTGCTAGACTGTGTAAGATTTACTGTATTAGAATTTCCTATGACATCTAATTCTATATAGTTTGTGGCAGTCGCAGAGGTACTGGTCTGTGTGGTGTTAGTTGTGTTATTATTACCACTGACATATATTTCACTGTAATTATTCTTAGTGCCACTCTGCTGTACCGTAGCATAGTTATTGTTGCCTATCTGCGTGATAATAACTTTAGTATCTGCTGGCAATCTATTTTGAAATGCAGTCAATCTTGAATTAAATTGTGTGTTGGGATTAAATGGTGCCGCTGTGCCACCACAGCAGAAACTGCCGGGATTATTGACGCTGCCTGTACCTGCGTCTGCAGATGTTGTTGCATTATTGGCATCATAGTAAAAAGTTATTTCTGCTATCTGCATAGAGTCGCAGTTTAATCCGCATCCCTCGCCTGCTTTGGTTGTTGGAAAGAATATGTAGTAATAGATATATGATGTAGAATTAGTCACAGTGATCATTGCGCTGGTATCATATCTATTGTTGCTGAGATTTAGATTACCGTCTTGTATCAGCGTCCAAGTAGTACCATTGTTACTACCATATAATTTATAACTGGTAGGATCTCTACCTGGAAAATCGTTGGCGGTGGTTAATGTAAATCCTGTGACTATACGGCCTGCATTTAATTTTACAGTCACTCCAGCATTGTATTTGTCAAAGTTTAGATATTTGGTATAGGGGTTGTTGTCAAATGCGTTGGCAGCATCTTCGCCTGGTGGTGAATTATTACTGGTAGGATAGTGATTTGTAATGTAAACTGTGCTACTGTTATTGTAGATAGCAGTGGGAATCGGACTAGGCGGAGCATTATTGCTGTTAGGAGTTTGAGTAGCAGTCTGTCCTGCAGCCAAAGGCACAGTAGAATAGTTAGCATCAGCATAGGTGTTGGCCTGTGCTATTGTAGGATTAAGTGTGCCAGTCCAAGTGACACCACTGCTGCCGCTCATGCCACTGGATCCACTGAACAGTTGTCCTGTATTATTATCGCTACCTACAAAAAAGAAATAATCAGGTCCCATATTAACGATCTTACCATTGCCTAGTGTTGCTTTTACCTGTCCTGAACTATTGTATTGTTTGGCAGTATAGGGAAAAGAATTGTTCCCGCTGAGCTCAAATTTAACATAGTCGCCGGTGGCCCATTGTACCTGTCCCGAGGTCCAAGGAATCTTATAAGCAGTTCCTGGATTCTTACTGTAGATCTGGCAGGTCGTGGTGTACAAACAGGCACTTACGTTCCATTGACTATCTGCTATCTGGTATCGACCAAATTGTATATCTGTAAGAGCAGCCCAGGTCTTGGGGCTCAGCAGCATCAGCAGGAAGAATATGACAGCAACGTCTAGATACAATCGCCATTTGCTCATCGATTCCATATCCTTACAGTTACTTTGTTGGATCCGTCACCTACTGTTTTTGTTTCTATGTCATTGCTGTTGATAGAAATATTGTAAGTAGTGTTGTCGTATTTTTCTCCGCTCTTTACCACTATGGTGTTACCCCTATCATCATCTTTGCGGTAATACCAATTGCGACCTTTTTCGTTCCCGCAGTCATTAAAGGGCCAACAGGGATTAATAGCGGCTGTACCTAGTTGTTGGCCTCCGTCTGCATTAATTCCATATAGTTTCGTACCTTCTTCATCTCTGGATTTTTTATCAGCCATGCTTTTGTCTGTGCTTTCGCCGGCTTTCTTTCGCTCGTCATCGTTGTACTTGCTTTTATCTTTGTCACGATCTTTTTGATCTTCTCTATCATTTTCTACTCTAGCGATGTTTTCTGGCTTTTTTAAATTGCTGTCATTACTGACTGCTATGGGATCAACGGCCACAGGAGGCAATGGTGGTTGTGCCGCATCTGTGACATAGGTAGCAGTAAATGCAGTGTTTAGACTGACCATTCCTGCATCAGTTGTCACATCAATAGCGCCAACTGTACAATTACCCTGTATCTGATAATTACCTACTTTGGTCTGATCATCACAACTAGGTAGTAATACTACTAGACTTCGGCCAACTTCGTCTACGGTCATAGCGAAATCTGTACCACGTACAGCTATAGATGCTGTGGGAGTTTTAATGTTTACGCTCTGCGGATTGTTTTTAGCTACCTGTCCAGATGCATAGCGCACTGTGCCCAATGCTACTTTCATACCCAATTTACCTGCATCTGATTTCTTAGGATCAAACACAAAGTCATCTAGGACGAGTCTAGAATTTTCTGTGATTTTAACCTTAGTGTTGTCTTTGAAAGTTATGTTGACCTGTGATCTTGAACCTACACTCACTGCATCCATACTCTCCACGGCAGTATCGACCTTGCCTGTGATAGAGGTTTTACTTCTTTTGATTTCGATGGCTGTGCCCTGGACTTCGTTCATAGTGCCAATGTTAGCACTAGCATCCAGGGCAAATATTGTCAATAGCAGCCAAACATACTTCATTAGTTTCCTGTGTTAACGGTTACTGAATTAGAATTTCCTGTGGTTGTGACATTGACTGTGGTATTTACAGAACCGCTTTGTGTGATCGAGTGCGTGTTGCTGGTTCCTGTCACTGCTGCCACAAGATGATGACCCGCTCCTGCACTTGCACCGGTCATTGAACTAGTGAATGTATTTGAATCACCTAGAATAGTTATATCACTACTGCTGTTATTTGTAGTGATAGTCTGTGTTAGCGTATTAGAATCTCCGGTGATATTCAATAGATTAGTGATCGCCGATCCTCTAATAGTGCTGGTCACAGTGTTTGTATCTCCTGTGATATTCATAGTGCTGGTTACATTGGTACAGGCTGTGGTTCCATTGCCGCAGGTAAATGTTATTTGATTGGTATCTCCTATAACAGTTTTAGAAATCGTATTTCCACTGCCTATGACAGTATAATCTATGATGTTGCCATCTCCAGTCTGCGAAGTGGTCAATGTATTGTTAGAACCTGTGATAGTGCTTTCTTGATTTAAACCACTATTGCCCACACGGTTTGTGCTGCCCACCTGTGTGATGCTCACAGTGTTAGAATTACCTACCTGCTCTATATAGACCTTGTTTTCGGCTTGTACTGCTGAACTCCAGAACAAGGCCGTAATTGTTATGGCCATTAGTCTGTTGTTTTTCATTATTTTCGCTCCTTGGTGCTTTTGTTTTTATTTTTGCACCGTTATAAATTGTTTCGCTACGTAACCTTCCTTTCCGTCTACTCTGACGAGATAGTGTTGACCCTTAGTATCAAGTATCTCTACTTGTGTCTTTGGCTTGAGATTGACCAATTTCTCGCTGGCCTTATCTCTACTTTTTCGCACATTTACCCAATCATTGGTTACTCCTGATTGTGTTTTTTGTGCAGATATCTGTGTATCAGTCTGTGGCCCTGCACTTTCTGCTGACTTTGATTGACTTCCCTCATCAACTTTTCTGTCAGCGGACTGAGGTGCTGCGGGTGCTGTTTCGGTGGCTGTTTTAGGTGTGGTGTCCTTTTGAACCAACTCATTGCGCTTCTCCTCTACTTTGCTCACAGGCTCCGGTCTTGGAGTCTGTGTTTGATTTTCTTGTTTAAACGCCCAATGTCCTTTTCTTGCCCCGTCATTGATTAATTCTATTACAGCAGCGTGTATGGCTAACTGTACAGCCTTGTTCATTGACTCATTAGTGGCCGATCCTGTTTCTAATTCTAGACTTTTCGTACCGGCATCAATAAATCTAAGAACTCCCATTTTATCTTGGAACGAAAACACAGTTTTATTGGTGTTGACAGTGACCAACACTTCACCAGTGGCCACTGACACTGCTCTCAAACTGATTGTCACTTCATCTTGGCGATATTCTGTGGTAGCACCTATGCCTAATAACCTAGCACCAGATCCTCCACTCATTGTATTGGAGTCGTAGCCTATGATACCGCCTTCTAATAATATACCAGCGAACATCATAGGTGGCAGCGGCTGTGCGTCTTTACCTTGATATAGTTCGCGCATTTGGCGTATCAATTGACGCTCTTTGATTAGATTATCTAGACCGCCACGCTCAAGTACTTTGAACCATTTACCACCACCAACTTCTTGTAAACTCTTAACCAAATATGCATCTGCGCCCTGCGTCACTGCTGAACTAAGGCTGGCTATAGTCTGGCTGGATTTTCGCTGTCCAGTCATATCACGGAAATTATATACTGCCACAGCGATCGCACCGCTGGCAGGTTCCTTCAGTGATTCTTCAATTTTTAATGTTGGTCTAGTAACTGTAGGCTCATCAAAAGATCTCACGGCATTGCCCAAAGTTCCACAGCCTGTGAGAAATACTGCCAGTGCGATAGGAGTTAATTTAATCATGGTGCTAGCCATCCAAAGTCTCCTATTGGTACCGTCATCGTGGTTACTGATCCATCAGCACCTCGAATAGTAACTTCTATCATATTACCGGTCTTGGTGTAAGTGATTGTTCCGCCGTTGAACTGGAAGGTGCCAGAAGCCTGGGCTCCTGTACCTTCAAACAATTTTTCTGTTATCTGTCTTGCTAGTTCATTATAGACTCTACTTTCTAGATTCTGTATGAATTTGGCTTGAGTTGTGCTTTTAGCATCTTGTTCAGCCTTAAGTAGTTCCGCTTTTCTTTCTGCCGCAATGGCCAATTTACGGCTTAATTCCTGACTGTAAATTGTTAAAACGTGAGAACTATATCCTATGCCCGAAAAGGCTGGACTATTAAATTGATGCACCAATTCAGAGGCCAAACATACTGATGGTGCGAGAATAAGCACTGCTAATAACTTCTTCATCGATTCGCTCCCGGTATCCGGTATTAATATTTACTGAGGATAGATGAGAAATTAAATGACGTTATTTAAATCTAAAGGATAATTTTCGAGTAGGCCGGGTTCTACCAGTGTAATGAGTACCGGTAGTTGCTGTTAGTATTTACGTGGGGGGGAGGCGGGAATTAAGTGGCGAGTTCTATCTAGATTAAAAAGTAATGAATTAAGGTACCTTGACCTGCATACCATTTTGAGCACCACCATTAAGACCTATTTTTTGTATGATCATTGTTTGTGCGAATTGTTCAGCAGTTTCGATATAGATAGTGATTCCAGAACCTGTATTTATGAACAGTATGCCCTTGAATTCGTCATGTTTTTTGTAGTAATCAAATGCGTATTTTTTTTGTGCGGCAATAAATGAATCGAATAAAACCATACCTTTATTATTAACAGGGGCTACTAACTGTTGAAGCTCTACAGGAGTAGCATCAAGATAGATTGAATTTATAATGCCGCTTAGAGAAGTTCTAATAAATTTCACTACACCGGCGGCCGGTGCGCCTGCAGCGATTAGCGATGGACCGAAATTGGTCCAAAAATCAGAAGTTTTTCCTACATTTACATTTGATGGCGCATTTATTGCTGTTTTCAATTTGAGTTTCTTGGGAAGTGCTGCTGCCGCAGTTTTTACCGCGGTTAGAGTAGAGGAACTATTTCCATATCCTCTGACTCCTTTTATCCTTCCACCATTGCCCTTCACCTCGATTAATTTTCCATTTACTACTAAATCACCTGCATCTTTGCTTAACATAATATTAGGACTACAGATAGCCAAAAACATTTCGCCTGGACCTTTTTGTGTTTTTGTTTTGCCGGTTTTAAACAATCCTTGAATGGCAATCAACTCTGGAGCAACTTGTTTATACACATTAGGAAATTGTGTTTGAATTACAGATTCGAGATTTTGTGAAACGCCTGGCGATAACAATTTTTTAATATTGATAATTCCTTTCGTAGCCAGTTCTGTGGCAAATCCTTCTTTTTCTTCATAGGGTGCTTTGGCATCAATGATCGCTCTGGATACAATCGTATGAACTTGTCGGAGATCTTCATCTTTTTGTAGAATGTTATCTACACCACCACCAATATCGATTTTACGAACATAAGAATAAATCTGATGCAGTTCGTCAATATCGGTCACTGCATCAATTTTAGTAATAATTGCTTGTTTGACATTTGTCAATGCACTAGAATTTCCAGCATTACTCGCCGCATTAGCACTGATTTTTTCTGATATAAATTCATATTTTCTCATACGATTATTTATCGTATTTCTGGGAACAGGCAATCCTGGATGAAGTGCTGTACATCATCCTCTGACAGCCCTAAACTCACCATTACACGCGGTGTATGTGGGTTTTGCTTCTGATTCTGTGCGTAATAGTTCTGCGCTGCTGTGGTGTTTTCGGCCTGTCCCAGTGTTTCTCCCACTGTGCTGAGATAGTGTTCTACAGTGTCCTTGGCCATGGCTATGATTTGAGCTAGTTCTTCCTCATTCTGCACATTGCCTGCTGCTACCATGCTGGGACTGAAAATGTTGGTGGCCCACTCCGGTAGTTCTCGGACTCTGCGCCATTCCAGGTGGCTCACATAGTCTGCGAACCACTGCATCATAGGATGATCGGGATCCCCTGCTTTGGAGTAATCGTGGAAACAGCCAGTGATTTTATTCTTACCAGCTATAACATCAAATCCATAGATAGGGCTGGGATCTGTGACATGTGGAAAAATGCAACAGTGCATCATCCACAGACCTTTGGTATCTCTAGCATCAACTACATCTACGTGAGCTCTGCGATAATGATCGCTGGTCCACACACGATTCACCCAACCGGGCTGATTGAACCTTTCCATGCCAGGTTCATTCACTTCTATACCAGTTTGATTGAATTTAGTTTCTAATAGCTGTTGAATTTCAATCAGCGTGTTCCACACTTGGCTCATTGTTGAGATCTCTCATTATTTTTATGGCCCACTCAAAGGCCACACGAGCTTCATCTCCTAGATCGTCTGTAAGCTCTGCACGGATCTGTTCTTTGAGTCGTTCTGGATCTTTAAATTTATAAAATCTACCCTGACCCGGCACACGTTTGGCCAAAATCTGTCCACCGTAAAGATCACCCATGTGTCGGCAGTATAGATGCGCTTTGATTAGATGTTTACGGGCAGGATCGTGTAACAGTTCTAGCAGATAGTTATGATAGTCCACTGTGCTAGGCAACCATGTATAACTGTGATCCTTGCCTGCTAGTTCGATGAAATCTTGATAGATGGCCCAGGTTCTTTCTATGTCAGGAAGATTAGCAAAATTTCCCTGTAATCTGTTTCCCATCTCTATGGGATTATAGATCAGCACCATCTGGTACAGATAGTTGGCATAATCTTCTACAGGTATATTGCCGCTGAGTAATTTCTTAGCGAATTCTGTGCGTTCTGCATCTGTGTGCAGGTCTTTGGTAATTTCTCTCAGGCTCATTCCTGCTCCACGGTGATTCGCAATGGTGAACCATTTTGTCTTGCAACGGTAGTGGCTTCAATGCCTTTTTGTTCTGCGATTTCAAAAGGATATATGCCTACTACACAGCTACCAGTTTCGTGTATCTCCAGAGTGATTTCTTTGGCCTTGGATTCTGTGTGTTTAAAAATACTTGTAAGTAGTTCTATGACTAATTCCATAGGAGTTTTATCGTCATTGAGAAACACCACCTTCCACAACGCCGGGGGAGCTAACTGAACTGTGGTTTTTTCTTTGACTTCGATTTCTGTAGACATTTACAATCCTGGATAGTTGATGTATTTAACAAGAGAGGTTGCCCTCTCTTGTATTATACTATTTTACATCAACGATGTCAATGACCTTAGGTTTGGCTGATTCTGGAATATTTCTAATCAACTTTATGGTCAACATGCCATTCTTGGTTTCCGCACCCACAACTTCAATGTGTTCGGCCAAAGGAAATTCTTTGATAAAATCACGAGTTGCAAGGCTGCGATGCAGATACTGCTCTGCCGCATAATCTGTGGTCTGGCTTTCACCCTTGACGATCAGCACATTGTTTTCAACAGTCACTGAGATCTCGGTTTTATCGAAACCAGTCACTGCCAATTGAATGGCGTATTCGTTTTCGTCTAGTTTAATGATGTTGTGTGGCGGATAGTTGTTTGATACACTGTTTGCAAATCTGCGTTCCATTTGATCAAACATCGTGTCAAATCCCACAAGTGCTCTGCTTAGAGCGTCTATTCTAGCTAGTTGATTGTTCATAATAGTCTCCTTATAAAGTAAGAACAATTAGGGGCCTCGAAAGTACCCCTATATGATTAGTCTGCTTTCTTCTCTGTGAAGGTAGCATCAACTACATCATCCTGTGCGGGCTGTGTAGGTTGGGCCTGAGCCTGTTCCTTAGCCTGCCTTTTCTCCAACAATGTTTTCATTGCAGGGAAAACCTTGTTAAGTGCTTCAGTGATTTTTTCTTTGTCATCACCTTTTACTGCTTCTTCTACTTCCTTGATCACAGTTTCAAGTTCTGTGATCTCTGCATCACTGAGTTCAGCACGGAATTCTTCGAGATCTTTTTTAACTTCATGTATCTGTGCTTCTGCAGAGTTTTTTACATCGATCAATTCACGAGCTTTCTTGTCTGCTTCTGCATTTAGCTCTGCATCTTTGATCATGGCCTGTATTTCTGCATCGCTTAGTCCACTGTTGGATTTGATAGTGATTTTATTTTCTTTGCCTGTGCTTTTGTCTTTGGCAGAGATATGCATGATACCATTGGCATCAATATCAAAGGTCACTTCAATCTGGGGTTGGCCTCTGCGAGCAGGTGCGATGCCTTCTAGATTAAATTCACCTAGCAATTTGTTATGCTGAACGAGTTCACGCTCACCTTGGAACACCTTGATGGTCACTGCAGGTTGATTGTCATCTGCTGTGGAGAATGTCTGTTGTCCTTTGGTAGGGATAGTGGTGTTCTTCTGGATGATCTTTGTCATCACACCGCCCAGTGTTTCAATACCAAGGCTCAAAGGAGTCACATCCAGCAACAGCACGTCTTTGCGATCACCGCCTAGTACTGCGCCCTGAATGGCAGCACCTACAGCCACTGCTTCGTCTGGATTCACATCTCTACGAGGTGCTTTACCAAACAGTGATTCCACAGCTTCCTGTACCTTAGGCATGCGTGTCATTCCACCCACTAGAATAACTTCATCAATGTCAGCGGCAGTGACTCCTGCATCTTTCATAGCGATCTTGCAGGGTTCTATAGAGCGTGTGATCAGCTCAGCAACCAAGCTTTCTAGTTTGCTGCGAGTTATCTTGATGTTCATGTGACGTGGACCGCTGGCATCTGCTGTGATATATGGCAGATTCACATCTGTCTGCGCAGAACTAGACAATTCAATCTTGGCCTTTTCTGCGGTTTCTTTGAGACGTTGCAGTGCCAGAACATCTTTGGTTAGATCAACTCCGGTGTCTTTCTTAAACTCATCAACCAAATAGTCCATGATGCGTTGATCAAAGTCTTCTCCACCTAGGAATGTGTCTCCGTTGGTGCTGAGCACTTCAATCTGCTTCTCGCCATCAACGTTGGCAATTTCAATAATGCTGACGTCGAATGTACCGCCACCAAGGTCGTAAACAGCGATTTTCCTGTCTGCTTTATCCTGTTTGTCCACGCCATAGCTCAGTGCGGCAGCGGTAGGTTCGTTGATGATACGCAGAACTTCTAGTCCAGCGATCTTTCCTGCATCCTTGGTAGCTTGACGCTGACTGTCATTGAAATAGGCCGGTACAGTGATCACTGCCTGCGTGACAGTGGTACCAAGATAGTCTTCTGCGGTCTTTTTCATTTTACGCAGAACTTCTGCGGAAATCTGTGGGGGTGCCAATTCTTTGCCTGCGGCTCGTACCCATGCATCACCATTTGATGCTTCCATGATTTCATATGGCATCAGGTCGATGTCTTTTTGAACAGCCTGTTCTTTGAATTTACGCCCAATCAATCTCTTGCTGGCGTAGATTGTGTTTTTTGGATTAGTAACTGCTTGCCGTTTTGCACTTGCACCGACCAGCACTTCGTCGTTGGCATAGGCTACGATACTGGGCGTGGTTCTAGCGCCTTCGTTGTTTTCAATTACTTTGGGAATTCCATTCTCGATAACAGCCACGCACGAGTTGGTGGTGCCGAGGTCAATACCGATGATCTTAGACATGATTATCTCCTTATTAAGTAAGATCTAGTTTGGGCACTGTGCCCTGTAAACTGCCCAGTTGGTACAGTCTACAAATTTATTTATATCAGATATTCTCTAAATTCTGAATATTTGACCACTTTTTTAGCTTTTCAAATTTGCGATGCTTGGCAAGTTCTACATCATGTTCGTTGACTACATTGTGTAATTTTAACAGATCTATTGCCGCTTGTAAATCCCCTACTTCTTCGGTCAGGCGTTCACGGTTAGATCCACCTTCTTTGAGATGTGTTTCATCGATACCAAATCTACGGATCTTACAGACCATTTGGCTGACTTCGGCACATTCCTCTTGTAGCACTGTTAGGATTTCTTCTTCGCGAGTCATGTTGGTTTTTTCCATATCTACATTTTACACGAAAGAGTTGACGATTCCTATTAGATATATCGCCGTGATTACCGATTGCACCACGAACAGGCTGGTCTTTTTCCATAACACGGCCTGGATCACCCAACCCACGTTGCTGATCAGCAAGACCCAGATGTTCAAGGGATACACATTGAAACTGGTAAGGACCACTCCCACTATCAGTAGGACAGTGATCCCCCACTCAAACCAAAACTGCCAGGGTTTGCGTATCCAGTGTATCACTTCATGTTCCTGGCTTCTTCTCTCCAGGGTGCAAGACTTACTAAAGGTGTCAGTGCCAAGATTATTCCTAGTTTGAACAGGGTGCTGCCTGACACTATGCGGGCAATGGCCTTGTTGATGTCCATGGCATCACCACCTAACAAGGGCGGAATGAACACGAAAGCGAACAGCACAAACAGCACAGCATCCACTGGCAAGCTGGCAAGGTTGCTGACGAATGTTCTGGCCCATGAACCCCAGTCCCGCTCCCATAGCACCTGATACACCCAGGTGTTGACCCATTGGCTGACCACTGTAGCTATCTCTGAACCAATCACGATGCCCAGGCTCATTTTCCACACCGCATCAAAGTTCACGCTTGGACGGAACTCTGGCGCGGGGATGAAGGTCATGGCATACATGAAGGCCGCTACAGCGAGGTTCAAGCACACGCCCAGCAAGATCACACGCTGGGTGATGGCCGCACCGGCCAGTTTGTGCAACATGTCCCTGACCACGAACACCACGGCGAACAGGAGTGCGCCTGCGGGCGTGACCACCCAACCAAAATCCAGGAATTTGGCAGCAGCGAAGTCTGCCACGGTCATGGCCATGATTAGAGTGGCACTTAAACCAATGATCCAGTATAGTGTTCGGTTGTCCAGTTCGATCAAAGGTCGATCGAAAAACTTATCGTTTAGATTAGTGATAGTACTCATAAAGTTTCCTTTCTTTTATTTTAAAAATACATCGTTGATTTGCCGATTCACACGGACAAAGGTCGTGCATTTGGGCAGTTGTTTCAGCGTAGGTGCACCAACATAGGTGCAGGTACTACGCAGTCCTCCAAGCAGATCCAGCACAGTGGAATCAACCGCACCTCGATACGGAATAGTCACGGTCCTACCTTCACTGCTACGATAATTGGCAACACCACCATGATGCTTTTCCATGGCAGTATCTGAACTCATGCCATAGAATGTGACACGGCCATCTTCTACTTCACCACCACCTTCGTCGTGCCCGGCCAACATTCCGCCCAGCATGACAAAGTCTGCGCCTGCGCCAAATGCTTTAGCCACATCGCCTGGGCAAGTGCAACCGCCATCAGCAACGATATGGGCGCCGAGGCCGTGTGCGGCATCAGCGCATTCAATGATCGCAGAAAGTTGCGGGTAGCCAACCCCAGTTTGTATCCGAGTCGTGCATACCGATCCCGGTCCGATTCCAACTTTGACGATGTCGGCTCCCCGTAAAATAAGTTCTTGGGTCATATCAGCCGTGACCACATTACCGGCGATGATTGTGCAGTGGGGAAAGGTTTCTCGTACTTTGTGGATAAAGTCACCAAAGTGTTCGCTGTAGCCATTTGCCACATCAACACAGATAAACTTGATCTGTGGTTGGGCCTGGATGATGACCGATAGTTTTCCAAACTCGATCTCGCTGGTACCAATACTCACGGCAAAGCGATCGGGATCGACAAACTGGCATTCACGATTCCAGTCTGAGATGGTATGATTCTTGACCAAACAGGTAAACAAGTTCTGTTCTGACAGGCTCTTGGCCATGGACCATGTACCTACACCATCCATGTTGGAAGCCATGATGGGAATCCCGGTCCAGCACTGCTGGCTGTGTTTGAAACGATAACTGCGAGTGAGATCAACTTCTTTGCGACTAGATAGTGTGCTTCGTTTAGGACGGATCAACACATCACGAAAATCAAGTTTGATATCTTCTTCAATCCTCACGACCTGTTTCCTTTCAGCGGCTCTAGTAATTTACCATCAAGGCCACTGGCGGTACGGATGGTCTTAAAAACATTCTGCACACCTACTGCCTGATTCCAAGCATCTTCTAGAGCATGATGTTTAAGAACAGGAGGACGTTGAGGGTTGATGCCAAGATCGAACAGTGTGCGAGTATCACGAACCTCCCAGAAGCTCCACGGCACGGCTTTGCCGATCTTGCGGAATAGGCGCTCACAGATTATAACATCAAATCCAGCACCATGGCTCCACACACGCTTGGCACCCCAGCAGAATTTGTAGAACTGTGTCATCGCATCTGCGATATCTATCCTTCCATTTGGATCGAACGCTTCTTCTTGTGCAGCCTTGCTTTGATTAGCCCACCAATCTAAGGTAGCTTGACTGACGGTGCAGCCTAATCTATCGCAACTATCAATGTCTACCTTGACATAAAACTTTTCGCAGCTGGGTTCTCGAATGTCGTCGCCCAAAGGATCAAATTTTACGGCACCGATAGTGAGGATGGTTGCAGTGGGGAGGACGTCAAGCGTCTCTAAGTCGATCATAATATCTGTGTTCATACAATTACTATACTATCTTTCTGACCAATAGTCAATGACTAAAACAGTTTAGGGGGGAGTTGTTGATCGCGAAGTTTCTTACGCCAACGTGCTTTGGCAGCACCTTTTTTGCGTTTGCGTTCTGTGGTTGGTTTTTCGTAGAATTCTTTCTTGCGTAGTGTATCCATCAGTCCTGATTCTTCGACTTTATTTTTGAATCTTTTCAGAGCTTGATTTATGTTCTCATTTTCTTTGACAGTGACAGTCTTGCCTTTGAGTGCGTTGTAGATTTTAGCCATGTGATTTTGCGGTTTTCTCCAGTAATTTTAAAATGTCATCGCTGTTATATATTACACGATCATTGACTATATTTAAATCTCTAAGATCGCCAAAGTAATGTGATCTGGGATCAGCACTCATCCAACCTGTTAACATTGCGGTTTCTTCATCACAGTCCGCATTGAATAAGATTAAATCTGCCTTTAGAATTTTGTCAAACAACCACAGTTTAGAATCTCCCTGATTCCATACGTAGTTGATTATAGTATGGGGCAGTGTGCTCTGCATCAATGCCTGCGAAATCGTCTGGGACTGTGGCTGGGAGAGATTGATGTGGGCAATTCTAATACCGCTCTGCAGTATGTCATCTGGAGCAGTTACCACAAGGATCTTATCTGTCATTTTTTGATTTCTTGTATTCTCTGCCAAAGAGTGCGCTCATTCTGTTCAGCGTTTTGTGTGTAGGTTTCTTTGATTTTTTTAATCTGGTTACCCTGTTCGTCGTGTTCCATCCAGCTCACAGATTTATCTGGATCGGCCTTTTCTTCAGCCCATTCTTTGGCCTTAGCTGATTCTTCTAGGTTGGGATTTTCTTCTGCCCACTTTTTAGCTTCTGAGACTGCGTCTTGGAAGTCTGCCTGAGGTTTGAGATAGTCTTCCCACGGCAGGTGATCTATGACTCCTTGTTGCAATAATTTTCTTTGTAACTTTAGACTCGTGTCAGGATTATCATGTTTCCAGGCAGTCATTGCCTGCTTTTCATTCTGAGGGGCAGATTCTAATAATTCTTGATCTTCTTGTTCACGTTCTTCTGCTACAGCTCGCTCTGCTTCGGCAATCAGGGTGTTCCATTCTTCCAACCTAGATTCCATACCAGCATTATTATCTTTCACCGCGATATCATGAGGAGCTTCTTGTGCCTTGTCTTGATATTTTGTGTTTTCAAACAGATCCATTTGGCCAGACCCAGCTTTGACTGGGAACGGCCAATATGGACTAGCCATTAGATGTGGGGGATCTATTCTTTCTGTCTCTTCAGTTGTGACAGTAGGTGTATCAACGGACACACTGCTTATAGGACTGTCACCCTCCGTGATTTCTTCCTGTTTGCGGAACCACTGGAATGAATATTGGCTAGCCAATAACAGTATTACCGCCAGAGGATCAAACACTATGACGATAATGATAATCACCCATGTAACGGCTTTTTCTAATACATTAGCATCTGGTTTATCGCCATAGATGAAATTAGCGATATATTTGATTGGGCCTACTTCTGCTTCGACCTTACGTACCTCGGCAGCGATTGGCGCCCTTTCTTCAGATAGTTGGCTGATGATTTTCTGTTCGGAAGCGATTTCAGTTTGTAGACGAGCACGTTCTTTTTGTTGTCCTCTCCGAATTGCCACTGCTTTGTCAGCACCCTTTTCATCTTGGCTTCGGGCCATAACTTGGTCCACAGCTTCGTCCATCTGTCTTAGTGCTTTACGATTGGCTTCTATGTTGTCCTTTGCAGTCTTAATTTTTTCATCGTAGATCGCAATTCTACTTTGCACATCACCCGATACTAGACTTTGATCACTGTGAGCTTTTGATAAAAATCCAAAGATGCCCATTGATGTGATCAACATCAGAATGGCAATAGCGACTAACAGATATGCCCGTATAAAATATGGTGCTATATTCCAGTTTTGTTTGAGCCATACCGTGCCGGCCAGTTTGCTGATTTCTAGAGCTACGCCCATCACGATGATGGGAACGACGGCCGCGGAGAATATGGCCATTAGTCCTGCCACACTGTACCAAATGGCCACAGCGGACACAGTTAATCCGCTGAGTAAGGCCGACCAGGCAATGAATTTATCGCTTGTATGGATTCTCATGAACTAGTATTTAGTTGGACCAAGTCCACCGATTATCTACGTCGTTAAAACACGCAGTGGCTCGCATGGTTTTTTCTACATTGTAGGCAATGGCCTGGATGTGTAATCTACGGCAGTAGCCTGCACCGCTGGGCCATGTAGCGGATGTCATAGCCATACCGCTGGCATCTTTCTTATACCACCTCACCACTTCACCGTTGTCTGCATACATGACTGCATGATGAATGGCCTGATTGTAGGCGGTCTTTTGTTCGTCGTCTAGAGTTTTAAACCAACCAAACGTGAGATCTGCCAATCTATTAGACCAGGCGGCAGAACTGTAGTTGAAAAATCTAGGATTCTCTAGATCATTGGCCAATGACGGACTACTGGCCGTGAGTATCAACAATTTCCCAACTACCATCAGGCAGCTGGCAACTGAGCGCACGGTATTGAACATCGGTTCCACCTTTCTTCATCCATCCATTAAAGTATCCACAGTTTGAACCTATACCAACTCTGGCCACTGTGAGTCGCTTGACTTGATCGTCTGAGCATTCCACAGTGGTACGACTGGTTACCCGATCTCCATTTTCTGTGACAATGGTCTGATTGGTATAGCAGTACTGCGGTTTGTTGGCTGAAACCTTTGGTGAAGAACTACAGCCAACCAACGATACCGCAAGGATCGTTAGAGCTAGAATTTTCATCACTGTGTCTTGGCTTGTTTAGCTTCAGCGATCAACTGATCGAACACAGGCTTTGGCATTTCAAGACGCACAAAGGTATAGTGACGACCTTGCATGGTAAAATGTGCAGTCTCAGTTTTTATATGTTCGCGAATAGTAGTGCTCTTGACCACATACGAGATAGAAGTTTTTGTGTTCTTCTTATCATTGACAAAATCAATCTTGGTTTCGCTGTTGACTTCTGAATTGATGCGTTTTGCAAAATTATTCATTGCAATAGCATACATTTGTTCTTCTGCGGCCTGTGCATGAATGCTTTCGCCCCCACCACAGGCGTAGGCAAACTCTTTCTTCCACCAAAACCAACCCTTAACACCTGCTTGCTGGCATTCTTGATACCAGTCTGGCTGTGCATAAGTTTTACGATCATCAATACTCTTCATTGATGAACAACCAGAAATGGCTGCTGCCATCAAACCAACTGCTAGTGCCTTTTTCATAAAAACCTTTCTGTGTGTGAATTAATACATTACAAGTATAGCACCGTGGCCGATCAAAGTCAACCACGGTGTTTTCCAAATTACTTGAAGAAGATCAATGCCATTAACACTGATTGAATAATGAATCCAAACCCAATTGTGACAATGTTTAACATGTCTTTCTGGATAGTGGCTTTGACAAACAACAGGGTTAATCCTGTCCAAACCAACAGCACCAAATCTACACCCGGTACTCTGTCTGTCAGTCCTGCCATCACTGCCAGTAGACTGGGTATTGTTGATGCATGCAATACTATTACTGCTAACCATCCAAATGTTTCTGCTGAAATCACAGAAATTTTAGTTTGAATAAATTCTTTCAGTTGATTGATATCAGTCATCATATTTTAGATTCCTTTGCGCGATAAAAAACGTGTTGACCTATTTGTCCAATTTTTGGTAAATTCCATCTTGGGTTAACGTAGGTGGCATGATAATACAAAGCATCTTTGAGAACAGACAATCTAAATCCTTCCAAAAGAACTTTCTTAGCGACTTCATAGCTTTCATTGTAGGCTTCCTTGTTTATGGGACGATTTTTATGTGTAGAGTCGCAGTGCCATGAGAATTGGCATACAACTTTTTCCATAACAACATTTTTCTGGTACACAACTCCGCAGACATCCTTACCAAATACGCCGGCTTGTACACGGTTCAGTGTGACCTGAGCCACTGCTACCTTACCTTCGAACGGCTCATAACCTGCTTCGCGATAAATGTTAATGGCTAAACAATCTAACTGTTGCTCTCGGGTTTTGATAGATATCACATCTTGACTGTAATATCCATTTTTCTCTTTGAGACCTAAAAATTTAGTAGCGGTTAAAGTTTGAACCAGCACGACTACTAGAATAAATCCTACGATGTAGGATATAAATTTAAACGACTTTTCCATAAGTCCTCCTTTCACTTGGTGTAGTGTTCTTCTACTACATTACATTACAGGGAGTAAACTTCACGAGGCTCTTGAAAGAACCCTGGGTTCGTGTAGTTTGTCTCCATTGGACGCATGACCTCATAACTCATGTGCCTTTGGAGCCTTGACCGCCCGAATCTCACGGGTTTCTCATAGGCCAAGACTCGCGGATCGATTACTAAGGTTTCCAATTCATCGACCTACTATCTTAGTTTCTTTGCGAAACGTAATTTATATAGCATACTTTCTCTATTATAGCACAAAAATCCCAGATTATCGACGCATTTTGGCAATATCCACTGCTTCTTCGTCCGAAAAGATTGGAACCGCGTTGCTTTTATGCATAGTACCGATACCTTTGATCTTGTCACCAGTATAGACTTTCTGTTCTGATTTGGTACAAGGCCCGCCGGTAAATGGTAGACTGGGAATTTTTGGCTGATCCGAACCCCTATAAGAGGGTTTAGAAGACTGCAATACACCACTAGATAACGCTCTGACACGTTTGCGTTGTTCTTGTTCAATGCCGTGCCGTTTAAGCATTTCTTCCCAACTTTCCTGTAGCTCACGGGCTTTTCTAGCGTGTTCTGCAGAAGCGAATTTCTTTTTGCCTTTTTTCTTGCCTGTGGTAGTTAGCCACGGACCTTCAAGATGCATACTCAAGAGAAACCTCCAAACTATAAAACAATGCTAGTAGTATAGCATCGAGTTTGGAGGTTGTCAATACCAAAATTAACTGTTCAAGACTCTGGCCACGGCTGTGATCACTGAGGCAATACGTCCAATATCACGTAGTTGCTCTACTGTGTAGCCTTCTTTTTTGAGTGTTTCATAATGTGCTTTTACACAGAAATGGCATTTACCGACTATTGAAGCAGATAATGCGTATGCTTCAAATCTACCTTTAGTAGTACCGCCGTGAGTAGCAATGGCGTTCATTCTTAATTGAGCAGGTAATCCACTAAGATTAGCATCTTCGGCCATTTCAACATAAGGATACCAAACGTTGTTCATGGCCATTAGACTAGCGGCTGTAATAGCAGCTTCTGCTTCTTTTTGATCTGCGATCTGACTCTGCATCCAAGTCCACAGTTTCGTGTTACCTGTGGCAAAAGCCGCCGCTAAGGCAACGGCTTCTGCTTCTTCTTGGGGTAGAGTAGAACGCTTGACCACTGCATCTATGTTAAGACGTGTGTCTTTGGCATAGTCAGGAATGGTTTCCTTGAGTTGATCTACCCACTGAGTCATTACAGTGTCTCCCCACCAACTTCGCGGTTACAGGCACAGAGTTCGCCAGTTTGTAGTGCGTCAAGAACACGCAGAGTTTCTTCTGGTGAACGACCCACATTTAAATTGTTAACTGTGACGTGTTGAATCACATTATCAGGATCAACAATGAATGTGGCACGAAGTGCGGCACCTGCTGGTTCAAAGAACACACCTAATTGATTAATCAGACTAAGTTCATCGCGTTTAACATCGGCAAATTGAACGTGGGTGATCTTGGCGAGATCAGGATGTGCCTTTTGCCAAGCAAGTTTACAAAACTCGTTATCTGTTGAACCTGTCAGCAAAACTGCATCACGGTCTGCGAAGTCTTTGGCTAACTTGTCATAGGCTACAATTTCTGTAGGACAAACAAAAGTAAAATCCTTTGGATAGTAGACGATTACTTTCCACTTACCTTCAAAAGATTTTTCTGTAATGTCAAAGAATTGATCACTACCTGGATTTACGCCAACTACGGCAAATGCTTCTATACTATTTCCAACTGTTTTCATTTTATCTCCTTGTGTGTGTTGAAAACTCTACAACTAGTGTTGCATACGTCTATTATATATCCTATTAAAATACAAAATCAATAGATTTTGCCTAAATATTTTTTAATGAGGCTCATAGGTTTTTTCAATATCGAAAAAGAAAGGAGCCGAAGCTCCTTCCACTATTTTTGGTTACAAGGCATAGTTGCCCCGGAAGTTTAGGCTGCTAGAGCGTAAACCTCGTCATTAGCTGCGTTTGCAGTTATAAATTTGCTTGATTTAGGGTCATCGCCTACCCTGCTGTCCACTCTGTTACTCTTTGCCCTGTCGAAACCAATGTCAGGCCCATCATAAAGAAACTTACTTTTGTTTTTTAAGTTGTTCTTTTAACCAAGCAGGTTGATATCCTGTTTGATTATTAGTGAACAAATTTTTAAACCAGTTTAACATAAAACTTCCTTCAGATACAGTAATCGATTTGAGGGCTGTTGTATTCATCCATTACTTTACAACATTCCTTAAAAGTACCAAAGAAAACGGCTTTCATAGTATTACGGTGAAACACCGCCCATTTATCTCTGCATCTCCAAATTTGATACTTCTGCATCTAACTTTCCTTATGGTGGACCTGGCGGGAGTCGAACCCGCGTCCAGAACACTTTTCTCTCGGCTTCATACAGCAATAACTTTATTTAATCCAACCTATCTTTTCACCTACTGCTTTGCGCCTATCATGTTCTTTTGGAGTATTAGGATATCTCCAAGCCCACACAGCCACTAACGCCATAAACACAGCAGTTGAAATTATACCAATGGGTTTAACTCCACCGGTATACATTAGTATAAGACTTAATGACATCATTATCAACATCAAATAACGTAATTTCTGCGGAAATACTCTTTTTTCATTCCAATTTGTAAGGAATGGACCAAAAATCTTATGATTGTATATCCAACGATGCATACGTTCTGAACCTTTTGAGAAACAATATGCTGAAAATACAACGAAAGGTGAATACGGAATTCCAGGAGTGATGACGCCGATATAGGCCATCCCCAAACTCAAGAATCCTAATATGTTCCAAAATAATTTTTTCATTAGGCAACCACCACTCTGTTAGGTACCGCAGCCACTATGATATCTGAATGCAGATTAGGAGTAAATTTTCCGCCTGCAGCACCATTCAGCGTGGCCAATATGTTTTGCGGTTTGGCCTTTCTTATATTTGAGCCGCCATTGGGCAATCCGGGAATTGCGTAGCTGATGTGTATCCAAACAGTTTTGCCTGGTAGATATTCCAACAGCAATTGATCATAGGGTATGTTCTTGTTGATCCACTGTGCTATTTCAAAATAGTCATGCGCTCCTACTCCTCGAAACTGCAGATCTGCAGCCTGGCCGGTGCCGTGTTGTCCGCCACCGATACTAGCACCGTGTCTGTAAGTGTTGGTAATCAGCATGCTGGGATATTTGGCCTTGATAGGTTCAATGACATTCAATGCCAGTCCTGCGAGATTGTTGACCACTGCCTGCGGACCAGATACCAAAGGCGAGTGTTCCGCTAGTTGTGCTATGGTTCTAGGAAAAGTTACATTTTTAATCATCTGGCCAAGAGTAGTACCATTCGCAGTAAGCACAGTACCAAATGTGATGTCACCCGAGACTGCTGTGACAGGTCTATCTGCTGGTCTGATTTTACTGGCAGCTACTCCCGCAGTTTTTGGAGTTGGTGTTGTAGTTAGTTGTTTGTGTTCAGCAGCAGTAATACGTCCTTCAGCGAGGAATCTATCAGCTTCCGCTTTGCCTGCGGTATTGTCATCATCACCTTCTACGTTTTTGATAGCTGCTGTTACTGTGACTTTTGGCACTGCCGCAGAGGCAAATGTTCCCGGAGTGGTTGCAGCGTCATAAAGTGCAATTTCCACACCGTTGGCAAACACATTAAAGGGATTGTATAGAGGTTCCTGCCGAGGCATTGTGCCTGCTGGATGTGAGTGATCATCCAGGGTGTCACTGCCGGTTCCGCCGCTCGGGCCAACACTAGTAGATTGTGGGGTTGGTGTAGTTGCCATGCTTGTATTTAAGCCAGGGCGATACCTGTGGTGCTCTGTACAAACTGTTTGGCAAAGGTTTCGTCAGTGGCTTCTGCCACAGTTACAGTGGTTTTTGCCAGTTTGACTTCCTTGTCAGGATGAACAGTGAACAGATAGGGCATGAGCCCCGGGCCACGTTCGCCCATGGCTATGACCATAGGTCTGTGCAGTTTATAGTGGGTGGCAGTTTCTTCAACCAGTTTAGCCACTAATTCCTCTCCTGAAGTTAGTTTAAAAGTTGCTACTGCTCCTACGGTTATGCCTTTGTCGATAAACATTAAATTTGACCTTTGCCGAACCCGCCGGCTGTTTGTTCTATGTATGTTTGTAATTCAGTGAATCCACCGATCAATTGATTGTTCAAAAAGATCTGCGGCACCGTTCTTGCATTTGGCACAGCCTCTAGCAGTTCCTCTCGGGTATACCCATCACCGATCTTGCGTTCTTCAAACTCTATACCTCGTTGTGTCAGCAATGCTTTTGCTTGATCACAGTAGAGACAGTTATACTTGCTCCATATCACAGCTTTCATTTAGTTTCCTTAATTTGAATATATCACAGCACCTTTTTTGTCAGTGACCCGAACCATGAGCACACCCTTGTTTTTGTAGCTCAAGGCTGCGCTTATGGCTGCTTGTTCGTTGCCATAACTGCCAATCGTGGTCCATGACTCGTATGGGTTGGTTCTTTTGAATTGTGCTTTGTACATGATTTATTATATAGCCGGAAGAGCATCGTAGTCAAGATTTTCACCCATAACACCTATCACATAATTGGTGCTTTCGGTTTCTTGCAGGGCACTCTGTTTCTTTGAAGTATCAGTGTGCTTGTTGAACCAAGGAATTGGAGTTGATCTTGGTGCAGTGGCTTGATATTTGACGCCTATGTCTTTGAGCGCACTCACAGCGGTATAGTCTACGAAATCTTTGAGTATAGCTGCGTTAAGTCCAATCACTGGACCCAACTTAAACAGATGATCTGCCCAGGACTTTTCTTCAGCTATAACATCTAGATACAACTGATATACTTCTGCCTCACATTCTGCTTTGGCAGCTGCGAATCTTGGATCTTCCTTGACTACCTGATTGATCAACCATGCGGTCCACCCTTTGTGTAGCAGTTCGTCCTGTAGGATCAGGCTGATGATGTTGCCGTTACCAATGAATATGCGATTCTCTACCATGGCCAATGATGTGGCAAACGATACCATGAAGCGGAATGCTTCTAGAGCATATGAAGCATGCAGGGCCATGTATATGGCTCGCACATGATCTTTTTCAGATATCTTTTCACCTATCTCTTTTCTGCAGTTGATTTCATGCAGTTGATCATAGTATCTACCCACGCTGGCAGCCATGTCTACAATCTCTTTGGTGTCATGTATTGTGTTGAACACATCCTTGGGCACATTGTAGATGTTGCGGATAATATGACTGTATGAACGACTGTGAATGTTGGTTTCAAAGAAGGTCCAATTGTAGATCAATGCTTCTAGTTCTGGCAGGCTGATCACCGGCATAAACACCTGACTAGGGGCTCGGCCCTGCAGGCTGTCTAGAGCAGTTTGACGCAGGAGATTGGATGTAAAAATGTGTTTGACCGCGGCACTAGCATCTTTGAAATCGTTGGCATCTTTTGAAAGATTGATTTCTTCAGGTACCCAAAAAAATCCTCGTGCTGTTTTTTCATAGTCAGCGATCTTGTTGTATTTGACTTCTTCGAATCGCTGTATGGTCACGGGACCGGCTGGATCCAGAAACATTTTGCGATTCGCATAATCCGTTTTGTTGGCTAGGTTGTATTGTCGTTTGCTCATTTGTATTTTCCTGATGCAAGTACTATCTTGCAAATATGTTCTAATCTTTCAATGTGCTCATAGGCACGCCACGGAGTCACATCAATGGCCACAACCCCGTGCCCTTTAATTCCAACTATGTCGTAGGCAATATTGCCCTCGTTATCTAATTGTAACATCTTATGACACTGATCAGCTAGAGCTTGGCTAATGGGGGGTACATCACCTACATTGGGTGCTACCTTGGTGTAGCGATTAAGTTCTGGAAACTCATTGCTAATGGTATTTAAATCAATTCCGGCATGCATGGCTGCAATACAATAGGTGGGATGCACATGCACTACCACACGAACGTCATTGTTGTGCTGTCCCATCCGTTTTTGCAGACCAAAGTGCAAGGGAATTTCTCCACTGGGTTTGAGGTTACCACTGATATCAGTATAAAACTCTTCTCTCCAAAGGGAGACTGGTCCGTTTTCGAGGATCTTTATCTTCTTAAACTGATCGGGCTGCAGAGTCTGCTTACGCACTCCCGATGGTGTGATGTAAAAATGATCACGATCGTGATGTCGTATAGAAATATTACCATCTCTGCTGGTAATCCAATTCCGTTTGTAAGCATCTACCAGTATATCACAACAGGTTTCTAGCATTGATGAAGTCCCAGTTTATTATTTTCCATTGATTTTCTATATATTTTGATTTATCTGATTGATAGTCTAAGGCCCATGCATGTTCCCACCAATCTATCAATACCACTATGTCATTCTTGATCTCATGATTCACAATAGTCTTTATCTTGCCGTCTTTGGCCAAATAGACCCAACCACTGCCCTGTATCGCCATGGCTGCTTTCTCAAATTGCTGCTTGAACTGATCAAAGGTTTTATAATATTCTTCAATGAATCTCAGTATAGGTCCGGATGGCTTGTTGTTTCTACTAGGTGCTTGATATTGTTGAAACAGTGTATTGTGTAGAAATGCGCCTGCTTCATTAAATCCAGCATCGCCTTCATTGGCATTGTAGCGTCGAGCATAGCCCTGTGCCAGTTCGCCGTAGTGATAGTCGATAGTGGCTTCGCTGACACTAGGATCGAGTTCATTGCGCTCATAGGGCAATGGCAGTATTTCTAATCGATGAGGTCTTCCTTCATTGAGCACGTTGCGTATGAAACTATAGGTCATTGTTTACACTCTGAAACTTTCACCGCATCCGCAGCGATCGCGCTCGTTGGGATTGATAAACTCAAAGCCCTCGTTCAGGCCTTTCCTTTGATAGTCTATGGTCATGCCTTCAAGATAGATCCGATGTTCGGGGTTGAGATAGATCCTTACGCCCTTGACATCATGATGCTCCACGCAGTGTTGGGTGCCTTGCTCTTGATCCACATATTCCAAGGTATAGGACAGGCCCGAGCAGCCGGTGGTTTTCACACCCACTTTGATTCCTCGGCCGCGCCCGCGGCGATGCAGAGCGTCCTGTATCTTGACTGCTGCGAGGTTAGTGAGAGAGATCATGCTTATTGCGATAGTCTTCTATGGCCGCTTTGATCGCATCCTCTGCCAGTATGGAGCAGTGTATCTTGACCGGCGGCAGCGCGAGCTCTTGAGCGATCGCGGTATTTTGGATCTCCATCGCTTGGTCCAGCGTCTTGCCCTTGACCCACTCTGTGACAAGGCTCGAACTCGCAATAGCCGATCCGCAGCCATACGTTTTAAAACGTGCATCTGTAATAATACCCGTATCATCGTCCACCTTTATCTGTAGTTTCATTACATCGCCACAAGCAGGATCACCAACCATACCAGTACCAATATCAGTATCAGTCTTGTCAAAAGATCCAACATTCCTGGGATTTTCATAATGATCAATTACTTTTTCGCTATATGCCATATCGTATCCTTATACGCTGAAACTGCTGCCGCATCCACAGGTGCTTTGAGCATTGGGATTACTTATCACAAATTGACTTCCTGCCAAATCGTCTTTGTAGTCTATGCTGGCACCTTCAAGGTACTGCATACTCATAGCATCTACTAATACTTTGAATTTTTCTAATGGGATCTCAAAATCGTCTTCATTGGTTATTTCATCAAATGTAAAGCCATAGCTAAATCCACTGCACCCGCCTCCTTGCACGAAGGTTCTCAGTGATAGATTGGGATTGCCTTCTTCTAAAAGCAGATCTAGGATTTTGATCTTAGCTGATTCTGTTATCGTCATCATAGTTTACATGCCTCACAGTCTTCTTCTTCAATACTGGTTTCAACTTCACGTTCGTTGTAGAAACCGTTGTAATGTACTTCTGGTGTTGATTCGTTGGTTGCTTTTGAACCTGCTTTGTTAATCAGACTGTAGTAGAATGTTTTCAATCCCCATACATGTGCCTGCATCAAGTTCTTGGCGATCAGGGTTGTAGGCACTTTGCGATCTGGAAAGTGTGCCGGATTGTAGAATGTGTTCGTGGAGATTGATTGATCCACATAGGCAGCTAATACGGCTGCGGTTTTTAGATAGCCGTCACAGTCTTGTTGATCCCACATCAGTTGATACTTGTTCTTCAACCTATTGAATTCAGGAACTACCTGAGTAAGGCTTCCTGCTTTGGATTCTTTGGTAGATATCAAGCTCATAGGCATTTCTATTCCGTTAGTGGAATTGATAACCACCGAGCTCGACTCCACAGGAGCGATGGCCATCAGGGTGGCATTCCGGACTCCATGCTGTTTCATTTCTTGTCTAAGACTCTCCCAGTCGAGCTCGGGGGCAAAATCGGTGAGTTGGTTAACTCCTTGGGCTCTTCTTTCCCAAGGGAACTCGCCTTGGCCGTATCTGGTTCTATCTGAGTCTTTACATCTGCCTCTTTCTTTGGCCAATTCAACCGTGGATTCTGTAAGGTAAAAGGCTTGATGCTCCATCCAAACTTTAACTTCTGCCAATGCGTCGTTGTCGCCATATCTGTAGCTCCTTTTTGCATGCCAATAGGCAAGATTAGTAACACCTATGCCTAATGGTTGGATTTCATCATTGCTGAGTTTGCTTTGAATACTCAGGAAGTCTTGATAATCCAATATGTTACATAGGCTGCGTTGTAATATGCGACAGGCTCTACGCATGTCTTCTGGGTTACGGAACGCACCCCAGTTGATGGATCCCAGTGTGCATAACGCTATGCGTCCTTCCTCGTCGTCAAGTCTTTTAAATGAACGGGTTGGCAATAAGATCTCACAGCACAGGTTACTTTGATAAATGGTATGATACTCTGAATCAAACGGTCCTTGATTCATAACATTATCAATAAACACCAAATAGATGCGACCCGTGTCTGTGCGCTCCTTGAGAATGCCTGATTTGAATACTTCTTCGGCACTCATTGTTTTCTTACGCAAGTCTTTGCGTTTTTCGTATTTTACATACAGTTGTTCAAACAGCTCTGTGTTTCTGTAAAACGCTTCGTATAGATCCGGGACTTCGTTGGGATCAAAGAAAGTTATGTTTTCTTTGTTTCGGAATCGTCTCCAGAAGAAAGCACTAAGCACAACCCCATAATCCATATGACGGACTCGGGTTTCTTCGGTTCCTTGATTGTTTTTAAGTACAATAAGATCATCAAACTGAAGATGCCAAATAGGATAGAATACAGTAGCACTTGCATTGCGGATGCCTCCTTGGGAGCAAGACCGTAAGTCACCGAACCACTTCTTTAAGAATGGTATCATCCCAGTATGTTGAATCTCGCCACCGCGTATTGGAGCACCTAGTGAACGTAGACGACCAATCTCTAGGCCAATGCCAGCACGTTTGCTGGCATACTTGGCCATCATCTCCCCACTAGCAAATATGCTATCCAGATCGTCGTCACTGCGGATAAGAACACAACTAGAAAACTGTTTAGTTGGAGTGCCGAGACCAGCCAACACAGGTGTAGCAAGAGTAAATAGACCATCGCTCGCACAGTTGTAGTACTCTTTGATGTAACGCATACGGGACGATTGAGGTTCTTCCTTATGAAAGACCGTAGCGGCCGCGACCATATACCTAACCTGTGGTGTCTCATAGATCTCTTTCGTAGCGCGATTGCGTACAAGATACTTCTCAATAAGTTGTTCAATGGCTGCATATGAGTACTGTTCGTCCTTTTCGTGATCAATGAAATCATTCATGCGATTCCATTCTTCTTCGGTATACCATTCCAAGAGTTCTGCGGTATATAATCCTACCGAAACATTTTTCTTCACGATGTCATAGAGGTGGGGAGGATCATATTGGCCATAGACGTCTTTTCTCAACATGCTGAGTCTCTGCTTGCCTGCTACAAACTGATAATTTGTATGTCCTACATCTGGATTATGTTCTATATCTATGAGATTGACTATAGCTCTAAGAGTGGTTCCGTCGATTTCTTCTGTAGTGATACCATCATAGAAATGCGGTTGTGCTTTGATTTCTATCATTGATTGGCTTACATCTGCTATACCTTTACAGACTTTGGCCACCTGCGCCTGCCATTTTTCTACTGCTAGTGGTTCTCTACTACCGTTTCTTTTGATAACCGTGATGCTCATATTCTTTCTCTGTTGGTATTTTACGTATTTATTACTAGGGTCATTGCTGCCATATCATGTTGGTATCAAGATGTTCGATTTCTTCAATGGCACTGACTGTTCTGCAGGCATGATTTAACACATATGTGTCATCCACTATCAGTATGTATGCTGCTTCTCTTTTGCCTGGAATCATTAACTTATGTATCTCGCATTTGGTTTTGATTAACCGCTGTGTTAATTTAATAGTATACAGCATTCCCAAAGCGATTGCAAGATCGTCTAGTCTGAGATCTAGGATCAATTGCCAAGGATCGGGCCATTGTTGGGGTGAGTCGGGATCGAGGTAAGCACTTACAAACGGAGCATGGCTCCAAAATTCAGCAACATCTTCCAGTGGGTGATCACTGGTTTCTAGTGTGTCTCTGAACTGTTTCCAAGCTGCAATTCGATCTGTACCGTGCCGGTCAAACACCGTAGGCTACATCAAAAGAGATGCTGCCGGTTTGCCCTGTGGCCAGAGGATTCTTGTATGATAACAACACTGTGGAAAGACTACTGTCTCCCCCTGGAGGGTTTGTGAGTGTGGTGTTAAATTCAAAATTAGTCATAGTAGGTCCTCCTAGAGCTGTGACAAGGTTTGGTGAATATGTATAGTTGTCAGTCAAACTGATATTAGTGACGTCATCAATACCTGCTAGGTCATCACCTATGGCCATTTGCAGAGTGCCAAATCTAGTGTGTCCGCCTAGTCGTAGACAATAATTTATCACTGTAAATTTGTTGAGAGATGAAAACACTGCCAGCGGTCTAAAGCTGTCACTGAGAGTAATCAGTGCGTAGTTTCTGTCTACGAAATTTACATTGGCCGCGTTGAAAACTTCTACAAAACTGCCTTTGGTATCAACCGAAGTCATTCCTGCAGCCTGTTGGCGATTGCTGGTGCAGTCCACAATCACATTTCCTATCTGTTCTCCAAAGTAAACCATAACGTCATCTGGATTGGCTGCGGTAGCGGTGCCGTTGGCTACGTTTTTAAATTTTGATCTGTTGATCACTGTACCTTGACCATTGGTAGATCTAAATGCCTGACGGTCAATCTCTTCGAACACACAATCATAAATCGTCCAATTATTACCTTGAGTAGCCACACCGTCGATGTATATAGCAGTGTCATTAACAAAAAATCGAGAATTTTCAAATTTAATTTCTGTATCATATACCGCAGTTTGAAGACATTTCACTGCTACGCTTACTCCTTCAAACTCACAGTCCCTAAACAAAATATTGTCCGTCTTAGTGCCTGCTAGTGTATTTTCCCAGAACACCGAAGCAGGTTCTGTGGCCAGTGAAGCTACGGCTGTGCCTAACACATAGGTTCCTTGGAAGTTTAATTTTGAAAATAAGGAATTGGCCACACCTGACAACACAATCTGTCCGGTAGTTCTCGATATTGTAAGATTCGATAAGTCTATGTTCTGTGGTCTATTGGTACTGTTAAATTCTACAAGTTCTAATCCTGTGCTGGTGATGAAACGAATATTATTTGCGCCTATGTTCAGAATTACACCTTGTCTTGTTTCTCCCTGTAGTATTACTCCAGCTGGCAATCTAAGGTCGCTAGTAAACAGATATTCACCATTAGGAATCACTAGAATTTTTTTATAATTGGTATTGGCGTTGCGGAACAGTTGGGTGGCTGCTGTTTCAAAGGCAGAGACACAGTCTGTGGAACCATCACCTATGGCTCCGAAATCTCTTACACTAACGTGGGTTTCATCTATTTTGTTCTGTAGAGATCTAGGAACGCTTAGGGTTATTGATGTGTCATCGTTGGCAAATCTATAGCTGGCTGCAAGATCTAAGATGTTGTCGTGTTCTGTGAGTATTTTTGTGTTGCCTACATAAGGTGCACCTTCTAGCACACTACCGTTACCTATGAATAATTCTTGGGAATCTACGGCCCATGCAAATTCAGCAGAGCTTAATTGTGGTACACCACTGTTGGAGTTTTTTTGGCCTCTTCTGACCTGGATTTTTGAGATTTGGACCACTGCCACGATAGTTCTCCTAGAAACTTCTATTTCTAGTATTTAGCTTATCGCAGTGAGTAATACTCTTCCACTTTAGCCAACCAGGTATCCTGCCACTTGTTAAAGTCTTTGGGTTCTAGTGTAAACTGTTGATATTGGAAGTCCCGCGAACACATGAAAATAACACCTTTACGAATGTCTGTGCCATAGACTTCATTATGTGCTAATATATAGGCCATTAACTGTAAGTAGTAATCTTCTACCCACTCTGCTTTCTTAGGCTTGTTGGTCTGCTTGTGATCCATGACCGCAGGTTCACCTTCATGCACACCTACTAAGTCTGTGGTGCCTGAGAACAGACCCGGAAAATACAGGCTCTGTTCCATGGCCCAAACTTCGTTGACTTTGCTGAGACCATTTTCGATGATAACATCTGCCATTTTATTCGCCTGAACATGCACGGGATTGTTACCGGGTTGTCTCTGTTCACCAACAATAAACCGTTCTAGGTTGGCATGCATGGCTGTGCCTACTCCAGCAGCTTCTGTGGTAATCTGCTGTGCTTTGGCATGTCCGATTCTATCTCGCCATTCATTCAAATGTGTCATGTCTTTGGTGGCTGACAGAATAGTTGTTACACTTGGTAGGCTTTCGCCGTCGGGTGTAAGATATACTCGTTTGCGTGTAACAGGATCGTTGATCTGTTTGCAGTTTTTATATTGATATCGTTCTACAAACGGTGGTGGTGTGTAAGATGTAGTCATATCCTGTATATATTAACAGAATACGTGGATTATGTCAAACTTGGCGTTAAGTTTTGAGCAGCCGCACCCGCTGCGATTTTGTCTACAGCGTCCTGACTGGTCTGTCCTTGACTTACTGGAGTTTCAGTATCCTTGTCGGTACCTGGCACATTAAGTTCTATGCCGTCGGCATTGAAGTTTTTAACTAAGCCCTGTATCGCTGGACTGGAATCATACATGCTTTTAAAAGTTTCGTAGTCTGCGCCCATTTCAAATCCGCTGTCTGTGGCGATCTTCTGCAGAGCTGACCAATTCAGTTTGGCAGCTTGTTTTTTGCTGGCAGCACGACCGATGAAGTTCTTTAGGATCATAACAAATTTGTCTAGTCCTAGGTCAGTGTCTACGAATTCAAAGAATCTCATTTTATTTGTGTTAGCTGTTGTTGTAGAGCCTGTAGCTCTGCCTGTTTCTGTTTGATCTGATCCTGGACTTCTTTCTTGGCGGCGGCCACTTGTTGTGCCTGTGCTGCAGGATCTTCGCCGCCAGCCATACCTCCGGCCTGTGTGGCTTGTCCTATGGCCTTGGCTCCCTGTGACACCGCACCGCCTACAGTCTTGGCCACTGATCCAACACCCTTGGCTAAGGCCGCGCCGCCTTTCAGTGCAGCACTACCTAGTGCCGCTGCTCCCCGTGCCACACCACCCGCCACTGCGCCCAACACAGGCAAGATTTCATCTAACTTCTGTTGTTCTTGCTCAGAAGTAATTTCAGCAAGTTTCATTAGCCTGCTAGCACTCTCAGTAAATTGCTGCTACGGTCAATGCTTTCACGCTGTTCGCGTCCTGCGTCGCCCATACCAGCTGCTGGTTCTGCGGCAGCAAATTCATCTCCACCTAGCTCTTCTCCACCTGCGTTCATGGCATCTGGTTCTACAGGACCCATTTCATCACCGCCCATACCTGCTGGCTCGCCGCCTAACATTTCTGCACCCTGTTCTTCACCGGTCAGCATGCGTACACCTGTGGCTAGAGTTTCGCGTGTGGTCTTGAGATTTTCAAGAGCCTGTTGAATGGCAGGTGCCACTGAACTGATAAAGGTCTTGGCCTGTTCTTGACTCATCTCATCACGGATTGAATCACCTAATTGCAGTAGTGTGTCATTTTCCATGCCTGATAGTTCTTCAATCCAACGGCTGACTCTGTCAACCATGGTTTTTGCTGTTACGATAGCGGAGGCCTGTTGGACTTCGCCTTCTTGTAGTCTTGTCATATTTTCTCCTGTTGTGACTGATTCGTCTTTCTTAGCAGGTAAATTTTTGTGTTTGGTGCCTGCAAATTTTTCTAGTTCTTTGGTGCTCATCTTGGCCATTTCCGCAGCGGCACCTTTGCCTGAAGGTGTTTCACCTTTGCGTTTTGCTGCTAGGGCGATTCCAGCAGCACGTTGTTGTGCTTTGCTCACAGCCTTTTCATCTACTCTGTCTTCGTACTGGACACTTTCGTAGTCTTCATCTGAACCAAAACCTGCTGATGCTAGGGCATAGTTGTCGTCTGTTTCTCCGCCCTCATCTTCAGGATCGTTGCCACTGTGCTCATCGACTATCTTGTTCCAAAGCACTTCGATCATCTTATCTTCGTTGTTGATGACATCGTTCATACCTTTTGAAGCCAGCTCGTCTTTGAGATCTTCCATCATATTTTGTAGAACATCTGCTACGTTTGGTCCCATTTCGCCTTCTAGTGCAGCGATAAGATCTTCTTCATCGCCTCTGTTTGCTAATGCCTGTAGATCTATATCGATCTCTCTCATCCGGCCTTCATCGATATCCGGCTCGACGATATGCTCATTTCGTTCTGCGATCTCAGAGTTGATAGCATCCAACATCCACTGTGCCTTGGTCATTGCTTCGTTTTCGATGTTTTCATTGAATCCGCTTTGGCTGCGAGCATCGTGGATCTGTGTGCGCAGTTTGTTGCGAGCATCTTCCAGCTTGTGTAGATCAAAAGATTCAAGATTCAATCTTTGGCCAAAGGTCTTTTCAATGCTTTCATTGATGCGTTCAGCTGATCTATTGAATCTAAAAAGGTCTGTGGTTTTCATAGTTTTAAGGGTCCAGATTTTATAGTATATTTATTCAGGATTTGATCAAAGAGTCTGCGAGATTTTTAGCAGCCGTAGTGCGAACTCGACTTTCTGTGTACCGAGCCCACAGTATGTCTGCACGGTCATGATCCCCTGAGTCTTTGGCCTTTTGATATTGGCTGCGCAGTAGCTGGCTGTCAGTGAACCAACGACCATAGTCCTGGTCTGCGGTGTAGATGCGATCTATAATCAGGGAGCTTTGGCGGAGGCACAGGAGATTGGCTATGCGAATAGCCACCGCATTGAGGTGTATTTCTCCGTAGATGATCTCTCCATCACGCAGGAGATTTTTGATATGACCCCGGCTCTGTATCAGCACATCGCCCACGAGAATACCTTCCGTGGTTCGAATTGGTAAGGGATTTTGCAGTAGCTCTTTGCGGACTATGTGTCCTAGCCGCTGGCTTATTCTTGTCATAAAAAAAGGACCTCTGGTCCTTTATTTAAGTAGTGTTATTTCATGCTCCAAAGAACTTGAGTATGGTCTGTAGATTCAACTGTCCAGTCCATCCTAGTCCAGCTATGAATGCCATGCCCACCATGCCATACATCATCATCTTGTTCTTGCTTTTCTCTAGGTCGTTGAGTTTTTTGCCTAGTTCTGCATGCTGTGTGCAGGAGGCTTCATACATGTGATTCAATTTCTCCGTGAGACCATCGCGAGTTTGATCCAGGCAGTCGTGGAGATCTTTGACATCAACCTTAAGTTCATCTAGTTTTTCGTCAAGATTCGCAACCTGCGTTTCCACTATTCCAACACGTTCTGCTACTGTAGGCATTAGGGCCGTCTCCAATGTAATAAGTCAAGTGCTCGCTCCGAGCCATGTGCCTATGCTATGATTGAATGCCTAATGGTTTGCCTTGATAATATTATTTAGTCGCATCAACTGATTTTACTACACCAAATGTTGGTGTTGTCACCTCGGCTTCTAAACACCGCAGGAGTCAGTTCAACTGTGTTATTTAGTCGGTCAACTATGGGCACACCATCCAGGTCATCGACCAACAGTGCCACAGCATCACCTTGTTTCAGAAACACGTCTTCACGTTCTGCATCAAACTCCCAGATCCAGTGGTTAGCCTTGCCTGTGCCTCCAGGTAGTCTGCCTGTGTGTGATTCAGGGTCTCGGATCCAAGTGACATTAGAGCGCATGCCTATGGCCTGTACGAGACTGTTGAAATTGGCCTGTTGACCTAGCTTGACTCGATCAGTTTCATCTCGCACCGGATTGATTCGAGTTATGTCGACTACAGTGATTATTTGATATCTAGCCATAATATGCTCGTATTTATGGCCAATAAAAAGGGGCGGAATAAATCCGCCCCACTTCCCATCCCTAGGAAAAAACTTTAGACTGCTGCTAGTGGGAAACCAGTAACTGCTGTCACTGTAGCAGAACTAAGGTTAACTGAACCTGTACCAGCTGCTGTTTTAGCTTGAATTAGGTCTTCTAAGTGGGCTGCCAAAGTTTCGTTGTTTGTACCGTCATAAGGTAATGTGCCAAAATCGCCTTCGATCAATACTGTCATTACCTGACCAGCATTTGCGCCACCGTCAGCACGTAGAGCCGAATAACCAACAATAGTTCCCACTGTTGCAATAACTGTAAGAACTTCTTTGACTGCACCGCCTGCGCCTAGCTCAGTTGCACTGAAATCTGTTGCATTTACTGCAAAGTCAACATCAAAAGCCGCTAGGGCCTTAGTTAA
>Ga0172376_10000520_pt1 | contig 49706 bp, 32 predicted proteins | sample Lak35m_FD_121114 | JGI IMG/M metagenome (GOLD analysis project Ga0172376, IMG submission 121114) | Freshwater microbial communities from Kabuno Bay, South-Kivu, Congo - kab_092012_35m | ecosystem: Environmental > Aquatic > Freshwater > Lake | place: Democratic Republic of the Congo: South-Kivu...
CGATGGAAGAGTTAGCGTCCCTTGCCATGGAATGGCTCAGGTACAATAACAACTACTACGCCGACATGCGAAATACATTTGCTCTGGCTGCGTAGCGCACCAGAAAACGTGTGGAGCTATTTACATGTTTTGGGGGTGGGACGAGGGGTGGGATAAATGCCTCGTAAGCGGAATAGTTTCGATAAAACCTTAGATATTATCCCATAGGCTCGGCGAACGCAAATTTCTAATTGCGGGGTAATTCCCACAAAATCAGTGGTCTTGCTCTGAATTTCCCGACGCATTCTCATGCGACGATTGAACGAAAAGACGTCTGGCGATTCCCCCATGCACGGTGGTGAGTTGCGAGGCAAAGCCCGTTTCAATCATCCGATGGAAAATACGAATGCAAAGGCGCACCACGCACCTGCTGGAGTACAAACGCAGCGTCCTTGCGGGCCTGGTCAAGTTCCTCGCAGTTGGCTGCTGTTTAAACGAATTTACGCTTTTGGCGAATATCGAGTCCAGCATGCTCGATGTTTCGATGGCTGTTAACCTCACACCTCAAGCCTGTTCCCCCGACTCTGTCGCGTGATGAGCAGAACTCAGGAGGCGGAAGCCCAGGGCGATGAACCGAAAGCCCGGGACGTTCCTGCACCGACAAGCCGAACGCAAATTCCGCGCGGGGGAAGGGGGGCCAAGCGTTATTCGAGGATGCGTGCAGTCGGGGTAACGGTCTGCGTTGCAGACGCATAGCAGCCAAACAGCCTGGTGTGTGGTGGCCCTCATCCCCCCCGCCCCTTCCCCCGCCGTCAAAGCCCGTCAGGGGAAGGGGGCCAAGCGTTATTTTGGGGATGCGCACAGTCGGGGTAACGGTCTGCGTTGCAGACAGATAGCAGCCAAACAGCCTGGTGTGTGGTGGCCCTCATCCCCCCCGCCCCTTCCCCCGCCGTCAAAGCCCGTCGGGGGAAGGGGGGCCAAGCGGTATTCGAGGATGCGTTCAGTCGGGGTAACAGTCTGCGTTGCAGACGCATTGCAGCCAAACAGCCTGGTGTGCGGTGCCCTCATCCCCCCCGCCTTTGCCCCGGGCGTCAAAGCCCGTCGGGGGAAGGGGGGCCAAGCGGTATTAGGGGATGCGCACAGTCGGGTAACGTGCAGGTAACGTGGCGCGTTGCTGATAGATAGGTGGTACTCAGGTAGTGTACTCTGAGTTGAAGCGGACATACTCGGTGTTCAAATCCGTCGTCCAATGCGTGGCCGAGCCAGGACCAAGCCCCACATCAAGTTCGATCACCGTCAACTTGCTCTCTCGGATCGACTGGCTAACCTGCTTGGCATCAAAATCCAACGGCTCCCCGTCGCGAAATAGTGGTAACTGGTTGATCGATAACGCCGTCCGCTTGGGCTGTATCGGTACCCCCGCATAGCCTGCCGCCGAGACGATCCGCCCCCAATTGGGATCTCCCCCAGTGATCGCTGTTTTCACCAAATTGCTCAACGCAATGTTTCGCGCAATGGCATCCGCGTCCGCTTGGGTGTTGGCCCCGCGAACATGGATCTCGATCAAGTGCGTGGCTCCTTCGCCATCGTCTGGAATCTTCTTGGCCAACTCAATGCATAGCTCTGTTAGCTCTGCTTCGAAAATCGCTAAGTCGGCTTCGTCCAACGCCGGAGTCTCCTGCGTGGGTGCTTGGGCCAAGAGCACCAGCGAGTCGTTGGTGCTCATGTGCCCTTCGACGCTGATGCAATTGAACGATCGGTTCGCGGCAGCTTGCAACAGCCTCTGGGCTGTCGTGGCCTCCAAGGGTGCATCGGTTACGACGATCGCAAGCATCGTGGCCATCTTGGGTCCGATCATGCCCGCCCCTTTGCACATGCCAACCATCACATGCGAACCCCTCGAAGACCATACGCTTCGATGCGCCGTCTTGCGGAACGCATCGGTGGTCATGATCCCATCGCAAGCGTCCAAAAAATGGGTGTGCGTGTTCCCAAGCTGCTTGGCTGCGTCCTGGATCCCCGATCGGATTTTTCCCATAGGGAGTTTGCGCCCAATGATCCCGGTACTCATGACCAGAAAGTCGCAGGCTCCGACCCCCGAAGATGATGGCAAGCTTTGGGCTACAAGGAGGGTCATCTCGTTGGCATCGAGTTCCCCTTGTTGGCCGGTGCAAGCGTTGGCATTGCCGCTGTTGACGACGATGCCTCTTGTGGTCGACGAAGGGGTGCGCGAGCGGGACAGGACCACTGGAGCGGCGACAATTTGGTTGGTGGTGTAGACGCCCGCGGCAGTGCATGGGGCATCGGAAACGATCAACGCTATGTCTTTGGCACCAGCTCGGCTCTTGATCCCCGCGCTAACTCCGGCAAAACGAAAACCCTGTGGCAATTGCATGGCTTGTCATTCCTTGAGATGGCGATCAAGCGTCGGCAAGATCGGCAATGTAAAAGCTTCCATACGTGTGGACTCGATCGAGTTGATGGAGTTTGGAAGCAAGATCGGTGTGGTAGGTCAGCAGTTCGGGCAACAGATAACTTTTGCCGTTTCGCTGGACGGTCACGTCATTGAGGAAATCGGTGCGCAAGCCACCTGATCGCCACAGGATGCGCGTGCCCGGTGCGGCTCGATCCAGGATCGCTTGCCACTCGGATTCCAGCAACGGGAAATAGTGGTCGCTGAGCCAATCTTGATGGTCCAGCAGAACGAAACGAGAGATCTGGCCTTTGTGCTTTCTGAGGAACCCTTCGACCGAATCGGTGCGAATGGTCAGTTGTTCAAGCAGACCGTTTCGCAGTCTCTCGAAGTTTTCAGGTTTGAGGTACTCGGGGCAACAATTCGGAGTGTAGGAACCGGTGATGTAGACTCGCCAGAAGTAGTTGTCTTGGATGGGGAGTTTGGAAAAGACCGCATCGATGGAGTTTTCGACGAACTTCACAATTCCGCCTGGGTATTGATCATCGATCTGTTTGCGTTGGGCTTTGGGGACCCCCAAGAGGCTCAGCGTGGTGTCTCGGTTCATGGCAAACTGCAGCGTCTTGGACCAGATCTTATCTTTAAGGTCCGCGTAGAGATTGCGCTGGGTTTGGAGGTCTGGGGCATCGAGCAGTTGGTTGATGTCGCTGCGGCATCGGGCGACTTTATCGACGTAATTGCCGACCATGTGCGCAAAGGCGCCGGAGGTGCCTCGGAAGTAGAAACTCTTTTTGGGATGGTCGAAGAACTTGATCCAGCGGTCCCAGTATTTTCGGGTGGGGTTGGTAAGGCTATCGCGAAGTTTGGCGGCATAGAGCGACTCCGCCATCGGCAGATGCCCTTTGCCAAACATGTCGAAGAACTGCTGGTAGTCGAGGTTTCGAATCGCGGAGGCTTTCAGCTCCAGCAGGGCGTTTTGCCTGGGGTTCATGTCCACGGCGTAGACGTGTCCGGCGCCTGCCAGCAGATAGTCCAGCGCATTGCAACCGGCGGAACTGATCACCAGCAATCGGTCTTTGGCGCTAAGATTCAGCGCTTGGCGATCGAGCCTGGGATCTTCCCAGCAGGTGTTGTAGACGAGGTTGTTTCCGTGGACGAACTGAAATACACGGCGGGAGACCCATTCACTGATTGGCATCGGCTTAAAAAATCTAAGTTGCTAACGGTCTAAGGTTGTTTGCGGTTCTGGTTGTTGGGTGCCTGGTTGGGATTGGCTTGGTTGGGATTGGCTTGGTTGTTTTGGTTTGCTTGGTTAGGGTTCTGTTGGTTTGGATTTTGCGGATTGGGTTGATTCGGGTTGGCCTGATTGGCCTTTTGGTTTGGATCCAACGCGGGGGCTTTGCGTTGGCCGGGGCCGACCATTGGGCGAATCGCATCGCCTCCGACGGGTAGTAGGGTATTCATTTGAGCCACGCCGGAGCTTTCCATGGTACGGTTCCATGGGATGGCAAAGGCGACGAAGGTGCCGAGTTTGACATCGACGACATAGATCAGAGATTGGGAGGCTCGCACTTGACCACCTGAGGGGCTAGAGGCCGACGCACCGCTGACTAGGAGGTATTCGGCGTTTTTGCCTGAGGGGCCTAGGTACTGGATCACGTTGGTGGCAAACAGACCGCCGAAGGCTTGCATGCGTGGGTAATAGACCCAGCCTTTGAGGTCACCGGTCAGAAAGTCCAACGCGAAGAACCCTTCGGCTTCTTCACCTGCGGCGGCCGTGCAGACGGCCATGTTCGTTGTGCCATGGGAGGCGGTCGCTTGCAACCATTCGACGGGCAGGTCGGGGTGAATTCGGCTGTTGGGAATACCTTGTGCGGCTGATTTTAGCTCCAAGGGGGAAGCGTCTTTTGCGGTCCATCGACCTGCGAAGAAGGAGGCAGCAAGCGAGGCGCACAGTGCCATTCCGGTGGCAAGACCGAACCAAAAAGTACGTCCAAAACGGGCAGGTAGCTTTTCCACGGCAGGATTCTCCGATCAGCAGTCTTAGGTTCCGACACGAGTTTTGTTCGACGACACCTTGTGTGGTAAGTGTATCGGATTTCTGGGGTGCATTGAACGGACGAAGGGCTAAACGGTCATAAAAAAACCCCGCCAAGTATAAAAACTCAGCGGGGTTCGGTGGAGCGCTTTGGCCAGCCCGGGGGGATTAATCCGCCGAGGCCAACTTGTTGGCTTGGATGTCGGTGAAATTGAAGCTCATTTCGAGCTTATCGCCACCGATCAATCGGATGGTTTTCTCCTTGGTCACTCCGTTGTGGGTGACTTGGATTTTGTAATCGTCCCAAGCTTCGCCGACCTTGAGTTGTTTGGTTCGATAGACTCTCAAGGAGCCATCGCTCTTGGTTGAATTGTTGGCAAGAACAACCGAAGCTCCGTCGGGAACGTTGAGGGTCAAGGTGGTTTCGACCGGATCGGTGCTTTCCGAAGGGTCGAAGACCAGGGCTTCGGCGCTTCCGGCCTTGGCGATCACGGTCTTGGTCTGGTTGATTTCTTTGCCATCGACTTCGTAGACAGCTTGGACTTCGAACCGGTAAGCTTCGCTTGGGCTAAGGTCTTTGCTGACGAAATTGCGTGAAGTGCCGGTGGCTTTGGTTGGGTTTCCGTTGACGAAGACTTTGGCGTTCATCGGAACATCGACGGTCAATTGGACTTCGTTGGAAGCCACCGAAGGTTTCGAGGACCAAGCTCGGCTGGCCGAGAAGGTTTGGCCACCGATGTAGCTATCTTGGCCTGAGTAAGAAGGAACGCTGTAACCGCTATCGGTGGAGCTGTATTCGTAGGATGGGGTATAGCTGCGCGAGATGCCGTAGGAGCCTGAGCTACCACCGGAACTGCCGCCGGAGGATCCGCCAGAGTAGTAGCTGCCGCCGTAGTAGCTGCCGCCTGAGGAACCGCCGCCTGAGGATCCGTAGCTGCTGACGCGGTAGGAGCCCGAGGAGCCGTATCCGCTGGAGCCATAACCACCGGAGCTGCCATGGTTGGCGCTCCATCGTGCCGCATGGCGAGCGTGTTTGGCAGCGATATGGGTGTGAACGGCGTTATGAAGCCGGCGAAGAGGTCCTACGTAACCGCCGGAGGATCCACCTGAGGAACCGCCTGAGGAACCGTGTGAACTGACGTAGTATCCACTGGATCCGTATCCACCGCTGGAACCGTGGCCAGCGAAAATTTCGCCGCCAGAGAACCCTGCGGAACAAGCGGCAAGTGCCGCCAACAATAACCTCTTGATCATCTCCTGGTCGCTCCTTTACTCATGGTGCTCATGCGATCTATGAACGTAAGCCTACGACGAACCTGTCCGCCGATTGGTTCCTTGAGAATAAACCAAAAGCTGGGTAATTCAAGACGACTGGGTAAGATTTAAGGCTTGATCGCAGTCCTAGCGGGGTCGAATGGGAGGGCTTTTTTTGCGGGTTAGGTCCGGGTGGCTGGGACTTTTGCGATCGCCGCTCGGACCGCTTGCAGCACGCGTGATTGGACTTCGCCTAATTCTCCGTCGAGAAACGCGCCTGCGGCGGCTCGGTGTCCACCTCCGCCGAACTGGCGAGCAAGTTCGTTGCAATCGACATGGCAACGGGAGCGGAAGCTGATTTTGAAGCCACCTTTGAGCTGTTCGATGAAGATGACGGCGACCTTGGTGCCTTCGACGGCCAGGGTCAGATTGATGGCGTCTTCGGTGTCGCTTGGGAGGGCACCGGATTCGGCAAAGTCTTCTTTGCGGACGTAGGTATGGACTAGGTGTCCATTGCATTCGACGGTGGCTCGGGCCAGGATTCGACCGCGCAGTCTGACTCGTCCGATGGTGTCACGTTCGTAGATGTCTCCATAGATGGTTGAGGGAGAGGCACCATGTTCGACCAGTTCGGCGATGATTCGATAGGTGTCGCTGGTGGTCGAAGCAAAGCGGAACCAGCCTGTGTCGGTAGCGATGGCTGCATAGAGGGCGTTGGCCATCGGTTTTGTGATGGGGACTTGTGCATGTTTAGCGCAGAGGGTTACCAAGTGCCCTGTGGCTTCGGCGCTGGAGTCTTTAAAGAATTCGGCCCCTAGGTCGTCTTCGCCGACATGATGATCGATCACTAGTTTTCGACCGGGGAATCTTCGAAGGGCTTCGGCCATGGGGCCTAGCTGGGCCCAGGCGCTGGTATCCAGGACGATCAGGCAATCGCCGGTGACTTCTTCCAGGTCGATGCTTTCTCCTAGAACGCGGATGTTTTGTCTGGGGTCTAGGAAAGAGAGCGAGGGGGGAGTGGGATGCCCGTTGACGATCATGACTTGTTTGCCCAATCCTTCGAGCACGCCGGCCATTCCGATTTCGCTGCCGATGGCATCGCAATCGGGTCTGATGTGGCTGGTTAGTATAAAGCGTTGATGAGAACGCAGGATAGGAATGAGCCGGTCCCAGGCTAGTGACATGTCATTGGGGTTTCTAGGAGGGTGCAAACAAGGGTCGATGAAAACTTGCAAGGCAGGGAGATCTTTGCCAAGATCGGAGCTGTGAGTATAACCGAAGAAACGCCGTGGCGGGGGGGCTTAGCGGTCCGATTCGAAACCGGTGTCGATGGTCCATCGTCGCAAAACCCATCGGTTGAGCGCTTCGATTCCCAGAAACAGGAGGATTCCCAGAAGGGTGCAAGCGATGATCGCACCGATGAGTTGATCGGTTTTCAAGTTGGCTTGCATGGCGTTCATCATCGCACCGAGTCCGTCGCTTGCTCCTGAATTTCCAACAAATAGTTCCCCGACGATGGCACCGATGACCGACAGTCCGCAGCTGATTCGCAAGCCTTGGATCAGGGATCGAATGGCCGAAGGGATGCGTAGTTTCAGGAGGGTTTGCAGCCTGGTTGCACCTTGCATTCGGAATAGATCCAGGTGGTTTTGGTCGATCGAAAGCAGACCGCTGGTGACGTTGGAAATGATGGGGAAGATGCTGATGATGCTTGAAACCAGCACGACGGTTCGAAACTGAGCACCGCTCCAGACGATCAGCAGAGGTGCGATAGCGACGATCGGCACGGTTTGTAGAAAGATCACGTAGGGGTACAGCGCGGTGCGAATCCATGACGATTGGCTAAAGAGGATCGCCACGAGCGACCCGATCAGGGTGCTGACCAAGAGCCCCACTGCGGAGGCTTTCAGGGTCACCCAAGCACCGCTGGCCAGCAGAGCGCGTTGGGTCCAGATCGCTTCGAGTACTTTCAGGGGTTTAGGCAGTAGGACCGGGGGCAACTTGAAGGCATCGACGGCAATGTGCCAAAGGATCGCTACGGCGATAAAAACTCCGATGGGTGCAGCGATGCGAATGGCCAAGGGGGATTTGTTCATTGGGCTGCGTTCCTTGCAAGCGATTGGCTGACACGTCCGTACATGGCAGCAAACTCCGGTGAGCTTCGGAGGCTTGTGGTGCGAGGCACAGGCAGATCGACATCGATCACTTCGCCGATTCTGCCTTGGCTAAAGACGGCGATCGAATGGCTCAAGTAGATAGCTTCGGAGATATTGTGTGTCACAAACAGCATGGTGGTTTGGGTTTGATCGACGATTTTCAGAAGCAGGTCGTTGAGTTTGGATCGCAGCATGTCATCGAGTGCTGCGAAGGGTTCGTCGAGCAGCAGGATGTCTGGGTTGGTGATCAGTGCGCGAGCGATCGAGGCTCGCATTTTCATACCGCCGGAGAGTTGGTGGGGTTTTTTGTTCCAGTCGTTGGGTTTGAAGCCGACTAGATCCAGTGCGTTTTGGATCCGGGATTCGATATCGGTGCTGGATTGTTTTTTCCTGATTTCCCAGGGGAGTCGAACGTTTTGGTAGACTGTTCGCCAGGGCAGCAGCGCGGATTCTTGGAAGACGAATGCGAGCTTGTGTTGGGATTCGGCGATGCTTTTGCCTTCGATTCCAAGGGTTCCTGAGTTGGGTTTGGTGAGCCCTGCGATGACTCTTAGCAAGGTGCTTTTTCCGCATCCGCTTGGTCCAAGCAGGGTCATGATTTGTCCGGCTGGGACCGTCAAGTTCAGATCGTCGAGGATGGTTTGCTTGCCGGTCCGATTGTCGAAGACCACGCGGATGTCTTGGCATCGGATTGCAGCAACTGCCATGGATTGGAGGTGGTAAAAGGGGTTTGATGCGAAAGTGGGCCCGGAGACTGACACAGGCGAGTGCATCCGATTATCACCGTATCGTAGGGATCTTGGCAAGTTCCAGTGCTCACTCGACTGCCTTTCGCCTTTGGCGAACAACGTAGATGATTTCTCCGAAATCATCTACAAGCGTTAGAGCACGGCCCGATGGAACATACTAACTACGAGCCACGCGTCACTTTCTACGCTTTGCCCTTACGTCGCGCGCGATAAGCGAAGCCTAATGCACTGAGGCCAAATATCGCCATCGAGGTTGGCTCGGGGACGGCCGCTTGAGAGTAGCTGGTGATGTTTGTGTTGAAGCCACCGCCATTGTTGTACCAACCAGATCCATCGGCGGTTCCGAGGAACAATCTAGTCGCACCGTTTGGAACGTAGAACTTCTGAATCTCCGAGGAACTAGTCCTACCATCTCCGATGAAGAAGACTTGCTTGAGCTCGGGCGAAAGAGTCAAGAAGTCTCGCGTTAGAACTTCAAAATCCAAGTCGCTTGGAGCAGGAGTTGTCGTGGGTAATTGGGAATCTAAAAAAACACCGATAAGTGCTGAAACGGTGACACGTAAACCGGAGATACCATTTTCAGAACCTCTTGAAAAAAATGATCCGAAGTATAGACCGCCATCAGGACCGTAGAAACTTGAACCGTTGTAGCTGGCCGAACCAGTCGCAGAAAAACTAAGGTAGTTAGCTTGGCTAATATTCAATCCGGTCACTAGCAACGGAGACTGACCGGGGGCTGAGTCACCACCAGGTGCGGTGGTTCCATTTGGCATCCCCGCTAAATATGGATTTGCACTTCCAGGAACGAACACGCTGACCGTTGCTCCTTGGGCATCGTTGCCAAATCCAAAGAACGAACCAACGACAAAAAGCAAGCAGAAAAAAATAGACTTCATGGGATCACTAATCTCCGAGGAACGAATGGATGAAAAGCTACATGCGTCGACTTATGTCGATGCACTCAGTTTGTGGTTCGAACCCAGAACATCCAATAACCTGCGATTCAGATTGCCCCCAACGGGCGCAATCTGAAATAATTCACTTGACAAGCTCGTTGGCTAACGCTTTATCGCACAATGCGATTTGCAAGCTCCTTGATCCCCTGCCATCGCACATCGCTTGCCAATCCTGAAAACACTTCCAATTCCATCAGCCTCAAGGCTCCCTTGATCTTTATGCGAACGATCGAATGCAATACCTGGTCCTCTGGATCCAGCTGACTAAGCAACCACGCGCGAAACGCAATAATTTTGTCGTCGTACAACTTTTGATAACGTGTCTCCGTCGGATTCATTGCGTGCAACAAAGCCGCAGCAAGGAATAGATCCTCGCCATAACCATGAGAAGATCCGGGATCTTGTAGCTCAACCCATTTTTCGGCTTGCTGCAATAACGCAATGCCACGTTTCACATTGCCAAGATCCAACTCCAAATAGAATCCTCGCACCACGTTGACCAAGTAACCAGTCTTGGACTCTTTGCAACGATCAAGCTCGACCCATCTTCGACATAACTCGATCGCTTCGTAGCGATAAGGAAGCGATGTCCGATGAAGCTCCAATCTGCGAGCTTCCACAAGGCTGTCGGTAGTCTGTGTTTCATTGAGGTAGGTATCCGCAAGATTCCAAACCGTGCTCGCGGATCGCTTGAGCCAAACCAATGAGCGAGGTGCTTGTTCCAACTCCTGCTTGCGATCTTCCCAAGCTTCCTGCAAGACCTCTCGAGCACGACCGTATTCCTGTTCTTGTGAATAGGACATCCCAAGATTGTTTGGGATACGAGACCGAAGCTCCCTGAGCAACTCAGAATCCTCATCATTCAACGCGCTTTCATCAACACCCTGGATCCGTGCTCGGGCGGATAGATACGGCTTTTGTACCTTCTTTGCAAAAGTACGGTAGGATGACACTAGGCCCCATGATGGGTTAAGAAATCCCTTGTGGATCATGATCCCATATTGGCATTCGAGCGCCGCCATCGGAATAGTAAGGCTCTGCCGTGTGCTTTCCACGTTTTTTAATGCGTGTTCATAGATACGTTGTGTCGCTTTCGGATTTTCCAGGGGCCAGTCGGAACCTTTAAATACGTAGACCGCGCTGCGTAGTAAATTCTCTGCACACAGCAAGACTTCGCGCTGCAAGAGATCACTAGACGAATCCTTGGGTTGTCCTTCCGCACCATGCCGCGAACGATTCAAATCGATCCGCAAAAAGTCCTCGACGAGCCCCTGCGCAACGCTCGTTGCCGAATCGCTTGAGGGTATGGGGTGTTGGTATTCGACCGCTAGTCGCACCATCCGGCTCTTGACTCGAATTTCAAGCAACCTGACAAGCGGATCTTTGTGGATGATCTCGCCTGATGCATTCTCGATAGCTTCCAAGGTGCTTTTTAAACAAGCATGCGAGGCATCCGATTTCTGGAAATCCATCAACGAGTCCGATACATCCACCAGCAACCGTAATGCCGTGATGCGAACCGTCGGATTTATTCTCGTGTTCCGCCATGTTGCCAACGTTTCGTCGATCACCGCGTCGATTTGAGCCTTACCCTGTTGAATACCGATACGCTCCACGACAACCAACTCGGTGATCTTCCGAACCATGTTCGAATTGCGTTGCATCAACGAATCGACCGTTTGGCTTAACTCGTTATTCAAGACCGTTGCTTGCCGATTCAGTTGCCGCTGATAGAAGGCATAAGTCCCAGCGAATGCAACGGCTGCTGTCATCGATGCGGCTAAAGCGACCGTTTTAGGATTGCGTCGCACTCCAGCACGCAACCACGGCCCGAGTGACCAGGGATCCCTCGGCGTCATGCGTCGCGACAAGCCGTCGAGTCCTCGAAGGAATGCATGGGCGTTCGCAGGTCGGAATTCAGGACGTGGATCCGTAGCCTTTTCCCAGTAAGCTTTGATGAGCTCCTTGGGCATCTGCCCGGTATCACTGAATTGCAGTTCCGTGGATTCTTGAATCAGTAAAGCCAAACAAGCTACGTCGTAGGAGGCACCGATCGGGCATCCATAGCGGATCTCGTCCAAGGCTCCGGCGAGTCGGTGCGCAAAGACCGGGCGTTTCGGCTCGCTAAAAATCCGCCACCTAGGAAGACTCACCGCACTTCCGAAATCGATGACTCTCCATGACTGGTTGTCATTCTCGATTTCGCCAGGTCTATTCTGATTGCGGGTGACGAGCAAATTCTCCAGTGTCAGATCACCGTGAACCAATCCATGCTGATGGATGCAACCGACGAGATCCAGTAGCGAACGAACCCGATCCAACGAGCGGAGGTCTTCTGCCCGAGCATTCCGCACCCCAAAAAAATACTCTGTCACGAGAAATCTGAATCGCTCATGACCGACAAGGATCGTGCCGTCCTGAACGTACTTCGGAACGCGTCCTTGGAGCTCAGGTACATTCGCTAGTTCCTTCAGGACACTGGCCTCTTGAGCGATTGCCTCCGAAGAGTCTTGCATCTGCGAATCGTGCACGCCCGTCACAGAACCGCTGCTCTTGGCGATCTTGATACAAACGGCATGTCGGTCTTGGTCGGAAGTAACCAACGGATCGCTTATCGCGAGAAATACGGGGTTGAGTGATTGGCCAGGATGCAGTGGTTCGATCAGAAGGTAGCCAGGGATCGAATCCAATTCGAGCCCTCCCAAGTCGATTTCGGAATTGAGAAGGGAACCGATTAAATCCTCGTGAGAATCCGGATTGGCAAGAATCTCCTCCTTGATCGCTAGCGGGTATTCTTCCCAATACATGATTGCCGTTGCCAATTAGAAATTCGAATGATCCAGTTGTGTCTTATCCGACAAAGTCAGCGACCAAAGGGTATTGTCCAAGCAGGCATCGACCGACGCGTTGTGCGAGCAAAGCGATGTCCTCTGCAAAATGATCTAGGGTTTCTTCTTGATCGAAACCGTTTATCCAGCTTTCATTGAGCAAGTCGGAGAGTCGTCGTGGCCAGAATGCAATGCCTTGGTTAAGCAGAGCACGGACACGGTCTTGGATGTCCCGAGTTCGCACCGGCGTGGCCGGCACCACTTGCCCATACTTCAGGACAAAGAGCCCGTAGAGGAACATCACAAGGTGCCGGTGAAGCTGACTTGCTTTCTGTTGCTCCAAAACCTTGGGGCTGACTCTCGGATACATCCTTCCCACAGCATCCCAGGTGTCCTGAAGTCTCGGTGATTTGTTGCAAGGGATGCCGTTACTTTCGCGATCTTTAAGCGACTGAAAGTCGTTTTGAAGATGGAACCGGATCAAGAAGGAGGCTAGGTTCGAGATCAAGACATGGGAATCAGGACAAAAGTCGGTGATCGAGCTTCCGGTATGGATGGCTAAACGCAACATATCATTGGTGGTCAATGAGCGAGTCCGTTTGGGGTTCGTCTTGCTAAGCATTTCTAGCAAGTACAGCGACTTGGTATTTGGTTCCATGAAGTCCAAGGGAAGGGTGTTCGCCAACCGGTCTTTGCGTTGTAGAGCAAGAACTCCAGAGATTTGTTGCGTGGTGGGATTTGAGAACTGAGCATGGATCCCCTCGCTTGCGAAGAGCGAGTAGGCTTGTTGCCGAGCTTTCTCGATGGCTCGGTGTGTATCGGATAAGTGAACTGCTGGTTTGTGAAACGTGGGGTTTGGAATTGAGGCGAATTGATACTCTGCCCAGCGGAGAGTCTGATGGAGGGCACCATCTGCCGGATCGATGAGAGCGGCGGTGATCCAACCGCTGCTAAGACCGACGGACTGGAAGATCAAATCAGAGGCAACTTCGTGGGTGGCGCTTTGCATCATGGGCCTGGGGTGGGGATCGGGGTCATGGGGACAGAGTCCAAGGAAGGGGGGCTGATTTTATTGTATAGGATGCACTCGTTGCCAAAAAAAATTGATAAAAGTGGACTGCTAGTCGCGAGCTCTTAGGATCGGTGCATGGGCAGCGTGTCCTAAAATCGACAGGCAGGAATGAGGTGCTATCGAGCAAGATCCACCGTCGCAGGCAGCTTGGCACAGAGCCATCGGGCGTGAGCTGCCTTGCGAGGCGATGGAGGTTAGGTGTTACTTTCTGCGCCGTGCGCGGTAAGCGATGCCTAGGGCACCAAGTCCGAAGATCGCCATCGAAGTCGGCTCGGGGACAGGTTGATTTCCAACTCGAACCGGATCGTTAGAAATCACAAGCGTGAAACCACCAACAGCGAAACTTGAATCGGCATTGCCCAGAGGCTGTCGTTGTGTTTGGTACGTGCCAACATTGAGCCACGCGAATAGCAGGCCAGGGACTCTTGCTGAGCCGTTTAGCGTATACGCGGTATTTGTTGGGATGCTCATGTTTGTATAAATTGCAAAGTCGTCGTTCTCAGGTACGCCGTCGTCATCGAGGCGTAGGAATACGATTCGCTGGTTCGCGATATAGAACAAGTCCTCGGTCAAGTAGAAATCGGTGTCACTGAGGTTGGACTTGAAAGGGTTTCCTAAGTCGTAGTAGCCTGTTCCAAGTCCGTTCAACCATTGAGATTGATTATTCGTCGACCCGGATCCCGATAAGGTTACGACCGTATTGGCAAGGTTGTCCGCGTCGGGACTAAACGTCAGAACAACAGCCGCATTTGCGATACTGCTTGAACTAATCACGAGCAGAACAACGGCGGTGACGACCCGATTCGCGGCAGAAAATAAAGACGACTGCAGATTGAAAGCCAACAGCATGATAAACGACCTCTCTTAGAAAATGGTGGAATACTTTTGGGGCTTGGCCCAACGATTTATCCAAAACTATCGAACGAGGTCGAAACATCCAATAACCTGCGATTCAGATTGCCCCCAACGGGCGCAATCTGAAATAATTCACTTGACAAGCTCGCGGTGATGCAATTCCGCATTGCTAGCCGACTGGCGCGAGCGTCGGGCATTGAGTTCGCACGGCACCGAAGCATGTTAACATTCGCCGAAGTGAAACCACGCCAGATGTTCGAGGTGGTTTGGTTGGCTGCCCGACGCTTGCGCTTGTCGGCTAACGTTACACGCCTAGAGTGCTTTAGGCACGACGCAAAATGCTAGGCGCTGGAGCTCGATCGCAAGATCCACTTCTTGGATGATGGTCTCCTTGCTGCTGGGTTGAACTGCAATTGGTGCAAAATTCAAGATGCCCGGTATTCCAGCGCTTTCTATTTCTCTAACCACACCCTGAGCCGAATCGGCAGGCACTGCCAAAATAGCCAAGTCGACTTCGTGCGAGAGACAAAACCCTGACAAGTCATCAATCCGATGAATCTTTAAACTTCCAATCGATGTTCCTATTTTCTTTGGGTCGCTGTCGAAAGCGCCAACAAGATGGAAGCCCTGCTGCTCGAAACCTCGATAACCGCTGAGGGCTCGGCCAAGGTTCCCGACTCCAACAAGGATGACATTCCAAGTTCGATCGGTGCCGAGGATTCTCTGGATGCTTTCGATAAGCTCTGCGACTTTGTATCCGACGCCTCTTTGGCCGACGGTTCCCAAGCAGGAGATATCGCGGCGAACTTGGGAGTCATTGAGTCCGAGTCGTTCGGCGATCGCTTTGCTTTGAATATTCTCCAAACCAGAGCGGTGCATTTGCTGCAGTTCCCGAAGGTAAAACGCCAGCCTGGTGACGGTGGCTTTCGGGATCTGCTGGCGCGGTTTGGTCATCGGTCGCCTGAGGTGCTCAGTTCGGTTCGCTTAGGCGGAACGATTCTGGGGCGATCTGTTTGAGGAATTCGGCGCATTTGTCTACGGCGTAGAGGATTTGCTGGTTCGAGTGGGTCGAGTTGATGAAGAACCGCAACCTCGCCGCGGACTCTTCGACGGCCGGGTAGAGGATGGGTTGGACGTTGACACCCGAGTCGATCATCCTGCGCGAGAGTTGCAAAGCGTGGAGTGAGTTTCCGGTGATGACGGGGATCACGGGAGTTTCGCTGGAATTGCCGGTGTTGAGTCCTCGTTTCTTGGCTTCGGTCAAGAACAGCCTCGCGGCTTCTTTGAGGCGAGTGACCCTGGCTGGGTCTTTGCGCAAGACGTTGATCGAAGCGATTGCAGCGGCGGTGTTTGGAGGCGAGAGGCCAACGCTGAACACGAACCCGGGTGTGGTGTATTTGAGGTACTCGATCAGTTCCGAGCGGCCAGCGATGTATCCGCCGCAGGACCCGAACGACTTGCTCAGAGTTCCCATCCAGACATCGACATCGTTGGGATCGACACCGAAGTGTTCGCTGATGCCTCGACCTGTCTTGCCCATGGTTCCCATCGAGTGGGCTTCGTCGACCATCAGCCAGCACTGGTGCTTTTTGCATACTTCGACGAATTTGGGCAACACGGGGAAATCTCCGTCCATGCTATAGACCCCTTCGACGATCACCAGCACGCGTCGATGGCGTTTGCGTTGTTCGAGCAAAATTGCATCGAGGGCTTCGAAGTTGTTGTGGGGGAATGGACGCCGTCGGCTACCTGAGAGGATGGCACCTTGGATGATGCTGTTGTGCGAGAGGGAGTCGTGCAGGATGAGATCTTGCTGACCTACTAGGTGACCGATGACCGATTCGTTGGTCGCATGGCCGCCGACCATGACGATCGAGTCTTGAACGCCGATCCAGTTGGCGATCTGTTTTTCGAGTTCCCTGTGGATGTCTTTTTCGCCGCTGACCAAACGAGAAGCCGAGACGCTCGTGCCGTACTTGTGGGTGGCTTCGACGACCGCTTGGGTGACCTCGGGGTCTCCGCTCATTCCCAAGTAGTTGTAGCTGGCGAAGCTGATCCGTTTTTGTCCGTCGACCAAGGTGGTATCACGGGTGAGACCTTGGTGGATGGAGAAGTACGGGTTGGGCAGCCCGGTCATTTCCATTTGCTGCATGGTTTGTTTAAGCCGCTTATACTCTGGGAGCATATCGAAGCGGTAGTCTTCTGGGGAGATGGGCCGTTCTTGGGCCGCGTCGGGCTCAAGCATCCTGACTCCTTCGCGGATCTTTTCTTTGCCGAACGTTCCTTCGATCGCTTCGGCGATTTCCCGAATTGTTTCGATTTCTTGCAAGAGATCTTCGGGGATCCGGCCTTCGACGGAGTTTTCCAGGAAGTGGGCGATTTGGAGACGTTCGAGGCTATCGAGTCCAAGATCGACGATGACATTGGTATCCAGGTCCAGCAGTTTGGCTCTTTCTTGAGCGACGCTTCGGACGGCTCTTTTGACCAGTTCTACCACATCGGGATCTGGGTCGCGGGTCTTTTTGGGGTGGATTCCCGAGGGAGCAAAACCATCTTTGAGTTCGTTGACGGTAGCAGCCGCGATCATCGGAGGCCCATCGAAGAGGCCTTCTTCCCAGCTGAGCCACTGGTGAACGACCCGCAGCGAACCTTCGCGAAACCCTTTTAAGCATGCGTGCCGCTGGATTTTGCCCGACGATGTCTTTGGGAGCGATCCGTGTCGGACCAGGACGACTGCATCGGGAGGGATTTCGTGGTTGGCCGTGACGGCTCGGCGGATCGATTGGACCACGGGGTTCCAATCGTCTTCGAGCGAGCGTTGGACTTCGACGGTGATGATCAGTCGTTCGCGGGGTCCGGAGTCGTCGGCAAAGGCGGCCGCGGCCGAGGATTGGATCGACTCGTGGCATTCCTCGATCGTTTGTTCGATGTCTTGGGGGTAGCGATTCACACCTCGGACGATGATCAAGTCTTTGACGCGGCCAGCGACATACAATTGGCCTTCGCTGAGGAATCCGAGGTCGCCTGTGCGCAAGTAGGGACCATCTCCATCGTGGGTCGATGCGTGAAAGACTTCTTGCGTGACATCGGGTTTTTCCCAATATCCTAGGCCGACGCTGGGGCTATCGACCCAAATCTCGCCGATTTGGTTGTCGGCCAAGGGTTTGCGGGATTCTGGATCGACGATGAGGACTTTGGTGTTGGCGGTGGTCACACCGCAACCGACGAGTTTGCGGGCCGTGGGGTCATCGGCGGCAACGGGTACGACCGAGCGAGCATCGAGTTGGCGACCGTTGAAGCTCTTGAGTACGGGGGCATGATGGTGCGGGCCACCGGTGACGATCAGGGTGGTTTCGGCCATGCCATAGCAAGGCAAATGGGCTTCGTTTCGAAAGCCCACCGAAGCGAATCTTTGGGAGAACTGTTCGATGGTCGAGGCGCGGACCGGTTCGGCTCCGTTGAATGCGACTCTCCAAGAGCTTAAGTCTAGGCCTTGGAGTTCCTCGTCGGTGACTTTATCGACGCAGAGTTGGTAGGCAAAGTTTGGTCCACCGCTTGTTGTGGCTTTGTACCTGCTGATGGCTCGGAGCCAGCGGACGGGTCGTTGCAGGAACGTCATCGGGCTCATCAGGACCAGCGTTGCACCGAAGAACAGGGGAGCTAGGATCCCTCCGATGAGTCCCATGTCGTGGTAGGTTGGTAGCCATGACAGGCCGATCGACGTGTGGTGTTCACCGAAGAGGGTCGAGATGATTTCGCAGTTTCGGATCAAGTTCCCGTGGGTGAGCATCACGCCTTTGGGTTGTCCGGTGGACCCAGAGGTGTATTGCAGGACCGCAAGGTTGCTATCTAGGATTGGGATTTCGTTGAATTGGATTGCGATCGAACGATCGATCGAGTCGGTTCCGATGAGTTCCATCGTTTCGGTTTCGTTGCGCATGTTTTCATCGCGCAGGATTTGGTTGACCGCGTCTTGGGTGGTCAAAGCCAATGCGGCTTGGCAATCCTCGGCGATGCCTTGGATCCGAGCACCTTTGCGATTGCGCCGAGGGGGGTAGGCAGGAACGGCGATGCAGCCGGCATACAAGCAACCGAAAAAGCCCGCGATGAATTCCAACGTCCCCGGGGGGTAGAGCATCAGGACGCGCGATCCGACCGGATGTTTTTGCAAGATCCGAACGGCGATGGCGCGGGCTGCGTGGTCCAACTCGGCGTACGTCAATTTCGTCTCGTCGTCGCTTTCCCCGTCGGTCAAATAGAAGGCGACCTTGTTCGGGAACGTGTTGGCCCAGTACCTAAGCAGGTGGACCATCGTTGTAAGCGGCGGAGTGTATGGAGAGTGGATCGGGCTCAGGTCGAGTTTGGTAAACTCCCTGACTCGACGTTTACCAACGAGATTCATCGGCGGAGTACTCGGATGGGTAGTGAAGGATGTTTTGCTGGCATTCATTGGTGATTTATAAGCTCCAGAGCATCGAAACACCGCTTTTTATCGGTTCCCGGTTATACTTACAATTCGTCAAACTCGGTATAGCCGAACTATTTTGGCGGTCTGCTGGGAGCCATGGCGTCGGGTATTGGATGCCAAGAGCCCAAAAATGGCTGGGGATTCTACGGAATAATAGACCGAAAACCCGAAAGAAAATCCACTTGCTGGTTTTTTCCGGGGAACCTATAATTTCGCCCCCGCTAGCGGTTTTACGCACTGAAATTCCTTGGATCCTCGACCCCGAGGTTTCTGTCTGTGGCGTTGGACGCGGTGTACAAAAGCGGGACGAAAGCTCGATTTTTAAGCGATTTGAAAGCGAAACTTGGCTATGGCCGAAGCAACAAAGATGATCGAACCGAAGAGAACTGTTCAGCAAAAAACGACGGTGGCTAAGCCCGGTTCGGTCGAACAAAAGTGGTTCATCGTCGATGCCACCGATTGCACGTTGGGGCGTTTGGCAAGCGAAATTGCCATGGTTCTCATGGGCAAGCATCGTCCTGAGTACACGCCTCATGTCGACACCGGCGAATATGTCGTTGTGATCAACGCCGAGAAGGTCAAGATGTCGGGACGCAAGCTCGAGCATCGGCACTACGCATGGTATAACGGATACCATCGCCAAAAGATGGAAAGCTACGGCGAGAGACTTGAGCGAAAGCCCACGGATCTGATCTTGCTTGCCGTCAAGAGAATGCTTCCTAAAAAGAACAACCTAGCCCGTCACATGTTGGGCAAGTTGAAGGTTTACGCTGGCACTGAGCATCCACACCAAGCCCAACAGCCCATCCCAGCACCGTTTGGTCATCAAGCTGACGCATCGAACCAATAATCCAACCAAAGACCATCACTAAAAGATCGTAAAGAGAAGCCTGCATGTTCACAAAGAAAGACAAAGTCAGCGGTGATTGCCTTGGTACCGGACGTCGCAAGACTTCCGTTGCTCGTGTACGGATCCGACCCGGCAATGGCAAGATCACTGTCAATGACCGTGCTTTTGAAGAATACTTTGTCACCGACATGGAACGACGGTTGGTGGTTCAAGCCCTTGAGCACGTTGGGCATGCCGACAAGGTCGATGTTATTGTCCGCGTCGCAGGTGGTGGTCCGATCAGCCAAGCCGGAGCGATTCGAATGGGTCTTGCTCGGGCTCTTGTGAGCATGTCCGAAGAGAACTTCCAACCCCTTCGTGATGACGGGTTCTTGACCCGAGATTCACGTATGAAGGAGCGCAAGAAGTACGGTCTTCGCGGTGCTCGCCGTGGAACCCAGTTCTCCAAGCGTTAGTCGTCCGACAGGTCGGTTCGATTTTATCATCGCAGGATCCGGGTTCTCCGGATCCCTGCTGGCTTGGATCTTGGCATCGCAAGGTCGCTCAGTTCTTCTGATTGACAAGGCCAGGCATCCTCGTTTCGCTGTCGGTGAATCCTCGACACCTACGGCTGATTTTCTTTTAGCCTACATCGCTCAGCGATGGAACCTCAAGGCCCTTGCACCCCTGGCTTGTTGGGGGCAATGGAAGAAGCATTACCCCGAAATTGTCTGCGGCAAGAAGCGAGGTTTCTCCTACTACAGACATCATCCGGGTTTGCCGATAGATCGCAGCAAGCTCCACGAAGAATCTCTGTTGGTTGCAGCAAGCGCTTCGGACCAATGGAGCGATACGCATTGGCTTCGAAGCTCCGTGGATGCATTTCTGGTCGATCAAGCTTGCCGCGCGGGTGTTCGAGTGCAAGAGTCTACTCGGATCGATTCGGCATTCTTCGATTCGGATTCTCATCGATGGGAGGTTCGCATATCGGGGGACCAAGGAGCCAAGGCATGCGATGTTCAGGCTACTTGGCTGATCGATGCGACCGGTCATCATGGCTTACCCTCGGCGGGGATCGACCAACGGGACGACTCGGATTGGATGCGGACTCGAACGGGTGCGCTGTACGGGCACTTTCGGGGAGTTGCACCCTTTGAGCAAGCAACCAGTCAGCTCGATCCTTTTTGCTCCGACGATGCGGCTCAGCACCATCTGTTGGACCGCGGATGGTTTTGGATGCTCCGGTTCGATAACGGGATTACCAGTGTTGGACTCGTTGAGCCGACGAATAGTCCTCGAGGCCAGCAAAGGTTTTGGGATATCGTCCAGCAGCATCCAAGTGTCGCGGAGTTGATGGCCAAGGCTCAGTTGGTCGCGCCTGTGGTAACCACGTCGGACCGTGGTACGATCCCGGTTTTAGGATCGGTCGACCGCATGAGTCGTTGTCGGATGCGAGCCTGGGGACCTGGTTGGGTTTGCTTGCCGGTATCCTATGGGTTTATCGATCCGCTTCACAGTTCTGGGATTGCGCATTCGCTCAGTGGAGTGGTACGGCTAGCCGATGCGCTGTTGCGCAACAAAGACGAGTGCTACGCTTTGCTTGGAACTTATGCAGCCGATCTTCGCCAAGAAGTTCGGTGGTTGGATTTGCTCGTTGCTGGTTGCTATCGAGCCCAGCCTTCGTTCGCGAATTTCGCTGCGTTTGCGTGCATGTACTTTGTCTGTGCGATCGAGTTTGAAAAGCAGTTGTCGGCTGATCCGTCGAGTTGGCCTCAAGGCTTTCTTCAGTGCAAAGACCGGCAGCTTTCCAACGTCGTCAATCTTGCTTACGAAACGCTTGGACAAGCCGATGACGATGGTATTCTCGTGCGAGAATTCGTTACAAAGGTTCGCGGTTGGATCGAGCCATGGAATCGAGTAGGACTTCTGGATCGTGAGAATTCCAATCGGATCGCTCACTCGGTGGCACCTAAATATGCATCGAATGTCGAATCGCTGTGCAAGGGGAACCCCACAGGCACACAGACGCACAGAGGAGGATAGGAGACAAGGGGAGAGCAGTGGAGGGGACTTGGTATTGTCCGAGCCTCTGTGCCTCTGCGGTTAGTCTTGTCAGTTAGTCTCTCAGGAGTTGCGACATGACATCGATCAAGAGGGGTTCGACCGATGGATCGACGTTGCTGGAGGTTGGTTGAGTTTCATAGCCACCTTCGGAGTACGCCTGTTGGGTTCCGATGTAGCCGGGGCCATAGTCCCCGTATGCTGCCATCATGACTTTCAGGTCCGGCCGCATGGCTTTGGCGGCCAGTTGGTATTCAACGAACAGTTCCCCTGGTAGATGGAGGACTCTGGCTTGGCCGACTCCAAGGCAGGAGATATCGATTTTGTGGCCTGCCTGAGAGCGTTTGAGGAATGCCAATTGATCGGCAAGGGAGATGTAGCCTTTGGCGGGAGCTTGTTTGAGTTTGTTGGTTAGATCTTCTTCGATCAGGTGCCGAGCGATGGGGAGGGTTACTGGGGTGCTAGACCAAGTGATCTGGTTTGAGGTCAGGGGGTGTTTGCTGGTGTTTTCGTGAGCCAATCGCATCGCATCGGCTAGTCGATTCGCGAGGATCATTCGGTTGGTTTGAGCCCCATCGTTGTATTTGCCTGCGGTGACATTGCCCCCGGCTCCGTTGAAGTGGACGTGGAGGGAGTCGTTGAGGTCTTGGCCTCGGATGAAGCGTGCGATGCCTGGGAAGTCGGGGCTTGGGATTCCTCGCAAGTAATAGCTTTGAGGGTGGCAAGCGTAGTAGCTTAGGATAGCGACGGGTTGCTGATCTTTCCAAAAGCTCAGCAGGGAGACTTCAGGATCGATGACTCCTTCGGGTTCGGCGCGAATGGCTGGGTCTTTGGTGGAGCTGGTCCGTGTGGCGCGAATTTTGCCGTCGGTGCCTGCGATTCGGCGTTGGCTAGCAACTTCTTTGACGGTCGCTTGGCCGATTCCATAGTGAGTCAGTTCGACGGCGTTTGGAAGAGCCGCTTGGATTGCTTGGGAGGCTTTTTGGATGACTTTTCGGTGGAAATCGCCATCGAACCGCGAGTAGCCTTGGACTTGCAATTGTTCGATGATTTTTTCTGCGGTGAAGTCGCATCCTGGAGCATCGTGTTGATGAAGTGCATGGACAGCGACTCTTTGAGGGGTGGTCCCGGCGGCATTGGCTAACGCCTCGCGAAACGCATCGTGTCCTTCGTTGGCGATTCCGATCCAGTCGACGGCGCACAGGACGATTGGATCTTGGGCACCAAGCAGAACGATACCTCGGCATCGCAACGTCAATTCGTCGACTCTGCGGACGGGTTGATAAGCCATGGCAGAGCCGACTGGCGGGGTTGCATCGACATCGAACCAAGCGAGTTTGATCGGCTCGTCGGCTTGAATTTTCGGGGGATCAACGATGGCAACGAGCGACGCCAAGACGATTGTGATGAACAATAAAGTTCGCATGATCGTAGCCATCGTTTTTAGGAGGGATCGTGTCGTTGTTGGTCACGTGGGATCAACAGGTCGGGGAGTTACTTCAGAGGGGAGAAGCTGGTGGGTTTGAGGAACCAGCTTTTGACGCCTGCTCCGACGGTCAGAGAGCCTCCTGCGGCTTTTTCCGAATCGGTGCGAACTTGGTTCCACTGAGGATCGTCGCGGAATGTTCCAAACGAAGCTTTTTGGGCATCGGGGGAAGCGTGGGTCAGGAAGTAGACCAGTGAGTTGCCAGTGGCTGGCAGATCGCTGGCAATTTCCGCTTTGGCTTGTCCGACAGGCGAGACGGCTTCGAGCAGTTCCTGGGCCTTCATCGCTTCGCCGCTAGCGACAGACCAGTAGATGACGTTGTTCATCCCGTGTTTTTTGAACAGGGTCATGGTGTGATTGCGAAAGCGATTGTTCAGAGCCGGAAGGTTATTTGGGGTGGCGATGTAGGTTCGCAGTTCAAAGACGCGGTTGCCGATGGATTCGACTGAGAGTTTGGGAGAGTAGTCGTTGGGGCTTAGGAAAATGCGGGTGACGGATTTGGTGGGTTTTTTGCCATCGACTTCGGAGGCAGCATAGGCTGACTGCCAATCCGGGTCGGCACCGAAGGCGGCCCAGGCGGCATCGCAGGTTTTGCGGTCAGGGTGACGAACCAAGGTCACGACGCGAGGGTCGTTTGGGTCGTTAGCAACCCATGCTCCGACGAGTTCTATCTTGTGCTTGGTGAGGAATTTGATCCCGGTGTTTTCCATGAGTTTGAGCAAGTCGGCTTGTCGGCCTGTTTCCGGGGTATAGACTCGAAGTTCGTACAAGGGGTCTTGTCCATAGGCGATATTGCCGACCATCAATCCTCCGAGTGCCATTGCAATGAGCCATCCAAAAATCGTTTTCATGACGTAAACCTGTGTTTCTTGATTCGGGTTGGAATGCTTACTATTTGCTCTGATTCAACTTACAATCATCGCTTCGACAGGTTGGCATTATACTTGTTTCTTGCTGGTCCGGGGCGATCGATGGATGGGTGTTAAGATGGGCAAGTGGTTTCTTGGATGGGGCTTGTTGTTTTTTGTGGGTGGCTGTTTGTGTTTGGAAGCCGACTCGTATTGCCAGCAGAGTGATTCCTCGATCGACTTGCCTGCAAGGCCGCTTGTGCATTTAGATGCGCAGGATCTTTCGAAGCAATTGGGTTTGGATTCGTCTGAGCCTCATCCGGTTTTGGTTTGGCCGGATTCGCAAAATCGATTGCTGCGATTTGCGGCAAAGACATCTGAGCAAGCACCCAAGTTGCATGTTGGGCAAGGCTGGAGCACGGTTCGATTCGACGGCATCGACGATGCGCTTGAGGTGGACTTGCCATCGACAAGACTTTCCTCCGGAAGTCTTTGGTTGGTCATCGCGGCCCACCGCAATGCCGGAGATTTTCGAGGGTTTTTCGCCACCAATGCGCCGGGTCAGCGCGATTATGTTTCCGGGATCAATATCGACATGGGTCCTGGTCCTAGTTTGCAATGGGACACGATCAATGTCGAAGGGAGGGGGTTCTCTGGCATGCAGAACCTGAGCTCCAAGAGCGTCAAGTTTGGAACGCTGCAGATTCTCGAAGTCCGCTTGGACCTAGACCAAAAGCAGATTGTTTTATCGGTCAATGGCCAGCAGACTGGCAAACGCCCGTGGAATGGTGAGCCGATATCGACCGATCATTGGACTTTAGGTGCCCGTTTTTACACCAATGGTCCGGGCGATCAGCAAGTCCGTGGCCATAGCCCTTGCGATATCGCCGAATGGATGGTTTTCGACCGAGTCTTGTCTAGCGATGAATCGCAAGAGTTGTACAAGCGGCTTAGCCGCAAGCATCAAAAGCTTGCAGAGGTTCTTCCCCAGCAACTAAAGTCTGCAACCGATTCCGATGCGTTGGTCAAGTTCGAGAATCCACCGGATCTGCAGATGCTCCAGAGTGGCTTCGATGTGCATCGGCTTCCTCTGGACCTGACGAATGTCAACAACGTGCTGTATCGTCAAGATGGTGTCTTGGTAACGCTTGGTTACAACGGGGATATCCATTTGCTCAGGGACACCGACGGCGATGGACTCGAAGACCAGGCTAAGGTGTTTTATAAGAATCAAGGATCGTTGCGCGGACCGATCGGAATGGTGCTGACAAGACCCGATGACCCACGGGGTTTTGGGGTGTTTGTATCGAGCAAGGGAAAGGTATCGCTGCTGTTGGACAGGGACCGGGACGATGCGTGCGATGAGGAAGTGGTGGTGGCTCAAGGTTGGGAAGAGATCCCTCAAAATGTCGACGCGGTTGGTTTGGCGATGGGACCAGACGGTTCGCTTTACTTTGGGCTTGGGGCAGCCAACTATGCGAATGCTTACTTGGTCGATGATCAAGGAAACAGCAAATTCGATTTGAAGAGCGATCGAGGAACGATTCAAAAGGTTTCGTCCGATTTTTCGAAACGAGAAACGTTATGCACTGGGGTTCGCTTTCCCATCGGTATCGCTTTTGGACCTGAAGGGGAATTGTTCTGCACCGACCAGGAAGGAGCAACTTGGCTTGCCAATGGTAATCCGCTGGACGAGCTGCTTCATATCCAACCCCACAAGCACTACGGGTTTCCGCCGAGGCATCCGAAGTACAATCCAGGAGTGATCGATCAGCCATCAGTTTTTGATTATGGCCCCCAGCATCAATCGACTTGTGGGCTGTTTTTTAATCCGATGGAATTGGGATTTGGACCGAAGACATGGGCCGGCAATGCGATTGTGGCAGGCGAGTCCCGAGGAAAACTGTGGCGTACTTTTCTGGTTAAATCCAAGCATGGTTTTGTGGCGCAGACGCAACTGATCGCGTGCCTTGAGAAACTGTCGATCGATTCTTGTGTGTCTCCTCAGGGTGATTTGGTGGTAGCCTGTCACAGCGGTCCTCCGGATTGGGGTACGGGCCCTGCAGGGATCGGTAGTCTCTACAAGATTCGCGATGTTGCGTCACAAACGCCGCGCCCGGCGATCGCTTGGCGATCGACCCCCACGCAGATCAGCATAGCGTTCGATCGAGCGATTGATCCGATCGGCTGGACTGAGCTGGCCAAAAAGATTCGGATCGAGACGGGTGTGCATGTCAGGGCAGGGGATCGCTATGAGAACCTCATCCCGCCTTATGCGGTGGTTCAAGCCCAACTTGTTTCGCCTCGCAAGTTGTTGCCGGTGACAAGTGTGGGGTTGAGCCCTGATCTACGAACGCTCACACTTGGGTTTCCTTCGCAGCCCAATCTGCAGCATGTCGCAGTGAGTTTGCCTTCGAACATCCAGACAGCACCTGCTAAGAGCACGTTTGGAAGCCAAGCGACTCGAATTGTCCAGGTTATGGAAAACGAGATCGATGCAGGGGGGTATGGAGTCCAAGCCCAATGGAAGTCCGACGCAGGTCAGGCCCAGGCGTGGGATGGCTGGCTGCCTCATATCGATTTGAAGGTGGCTAGGGCACTTACTGCGGGGAGTGCCCATCACGATCGGCTTTGGGAGTTGATGCAAAGCTCTGGCGAGCTTTCGCTCCAGACCCAGCTTGATCTACGAGGGATCTACAGGCCAAAGATTCAGCCTGGATCCAAGATCGATTACCAATGGCCAGAGGAACTTGTAACCTTGAGGCTTGCGGCCACCGCGTCGGGGGGAGCCAGAGAACCTGAGTTGAGCATCAACGGGTTCGATGCAGACAATCGATTGATTATTGATATCGATCGTAAGGATTCAGCCAAAGATCCGTTCTCGTTTGCGTTTGCGAGTGTCGAGGGCACCGGTCCAGTGACGCCCCTTAGCATGACTCTCATCAAGGGGACCGGCGATGTTGACTTAGACATTTCGGTTTCCACCCAGGAGGTCGATTCGCCTGTAGCGATGTCATTGGTCCGTTTTTGGATGCCTTGGGTTTCCCAGCAAGACCATGCGACAGAGCAAAACAGCTTGCTTGTTGGGGTTCCAGAGATCGAGGGTGGTAATTGGGGAAATGGCCGTCGATTGTTTTTGAGCGACGCGGTCGGTTGTTCGAAATGCCATACCGAACCTGGTTCTGGGATCGTACCGAAGCTTGGGCCAGACCTTTCCAACATGCCCTCGCGCGATTACGCATCGAACCTTAGGGATATTCTCCATCCAAGCCATGCGATCAACCCGGAGTTCATCGGTTATCAAGTACGACTGACCGACGAAACGGTGCTTACCGGAGTGCTTCGCCAGGAGGCAGGCAAGTGGATACTCGGGGATTCCCAAGGCCGTTTCCATGAGCTCGACAAAGCAGATATCCAGCAGATATCACCTTCGCAGTTGTCCGTCATGCCGACGGGCTTGCTCGATAAGTTGGACAAGCAGCAAGTTCGAGATTTGATGAGCTATCTGATGAATCCACCTCCTTCGATGCCTTTATCCGGTCCGATTGCGGCTCCGAAGGTGCGATCTGCACAGCAGGTGGCTCATGTGCTTGAGGGGAGCCAACCGTTGCCTGAGCCGTTACGCAAGTTGAGTGTGGTTTTGGTAGCTGGTCCCAAGGATCATGGTCCAGCCGAGCATGACTATCCTGCATGGTTGCTGCAATGGGGGCAACTTTTGACCGCCGCACCAAGGGTGGATCTTCAGGTGGCTTGGGAGTTTCCAAGTCCTGAGCAGATCGAGCGCGCTGATGTTCTGGTGTTCTTTCAAAAAGGAAGTTGGGACAATGTGCGGGCCAAAGCCATGGACGCGTATTTTGCGCGAGGGGGAGGAGCGATTTATCTGCACTGGGCTGTCAATGGATCGGATCGGGTCGAAAATTTTTCCAAGCGTATTGGTTTGGCATCTTGGGGAGGCAAGATCAAGTACCGGCATGGTCCACTTGAGTTGAAGGTAGAGAATTCGCAGCACCCGATCATGCGAAATGTGCCTAGATTGGATCTACTCGATGAGAGCTATTGGTTGCTCACGGGGGATGTCAGCAAGATCGATCTGTTGGCAAGCAGTCAGGAGGATGGTCAGCCTACACCTCAGCTATGGACGTATGAGCCTGGCCAGGGGAGAGTTTTCGTCAGCATTCCGGGTCACTATAGTTGGACCTTTGATGATCCGATATTCCGAGCGGTGGTACTTCGAGCGATGGCATGGGTTTCCAAAGAGCCGATCGATCGGTTCAATGAATTGGTCCCCTTGGGAGCCAGAATCCAACGATGATTTGATTGGACGGATCGGACGGATCAGAATTTTACTTGGGCGGTTTTACCGATCACGGTTAACCATTTACGGACTTTCCATGATTGGATTAGTCCGTGACGAACGTAGGGGTCCTGCGCGACGAATTCGTCGATCTTCTTGGGGTCTTCGACTCGAAACAGCAAGATCGCTTGATCGACCGGATCGTCGAGGGCTCCGCCTAGTTCTAGTTCCCCTCGGTCGGCGAAGGATTGAGCTAGTTCAAGGTGCTCTTGGCGGTAGGGTTGTCGACGATTGGCGTAGTCGTCGACAACGTCGTAGATCAGCAGATAATGCATGGAGTGAAACCCGTATGGTTTGGACCGTTTACTTCTTGAAGTCACCGGCTCGAATGATGACCAGTTTCTTTGGGTCGATGTACTTTTTGAAGGCTTTTTGCACATCGGCAACCGTTAGGTCTTCGATCTGTTTTTCTTCTTTGGCGACGTAGGCCATGGATCGACCGAGGTCTAGATTCGAAGCCAGTTGTCCAGCGATTGCCCCGTCGTTGGCGCGACCGATTTTGCGAGCTTCGAGATAAGCATTCTTGGCATCGGCAAGTTCGACATCGGTTGGGCCTAGTTCGATGAAGCGATTGAGTTCTTCCATCGCGGCTTTTTCGACAGCATCGATGTTCTCTGGATTGGTGATGGCGTTGATGGTAAAGCGAGCATCATCGCCTCTGGAAGGAATCGAGAGCGATGAGGTCACTCCATAGGAGAGTCCTTCTTTTTGGCGGATACGATCTCCGAGGCGGCTTGAGAGTGTTCCGCCGCCGAGGATAAAGTTTCCGATTTCAAGAGGGATGTCGTCTTGGGAGTCTTCGTTCATCGAGAAGGACAGGCCGGTCAAGAACACGGCGTTGGCTTTATCGGGTGTGAGAATATCCCCTTTGCTGCCTGAGAGATCTTTTTTGGATTGTCGTTCGACGCGTTCGAATTTGGTCGACGATTCCCAGTCTTTGAGTGCTTCTTTGATCTCTTTGAGTGCGACTTCGGGTTCAAAGTCACCGACGATAGCGACTTCACCAACTTTGGCCGACAATTGGTCTTTGTAGACCGAAATGATACGATCGAGCGAAACCGACTTCATGTCTTCGATGGTTTCATCGACACTGCGGGCGTAGCGGACATCGCCTTTTTCGTAGTCGCTCAGAGCGCGGGAGAGTTGGGAGTTGGCGAGCATGGCTGGATCGGTGGTCATTTGCGACATCATCGCGATGGATTGGCTTCGAAGTTGTTCGAATTCCTCTTCGCTGAATGCGGGATTGCGGAGCACTTCGGCCATCATTTTGATTCCATCGGCGATGGAATCCTTTTTGGCTTCGAGGCTCAGCGAGAGCGATCCGGCTGCACCGCCGCCGCCACGTCCACCGCGCCCACCGCCTCTTCGACCTCCGCCCATGCCGCCACCGGCACCTAGTCGAACTCCTAATTCATCGAGTTTTTGGCGCAACGCTTGGCGGTCGTAGTTTTTGGTACCAGCCATAAGCATCGATGGGAGCATGCTGGCTGCGGCTGAGAGGTTCTTCAATGAGTCTTCGTTTCCGTAACGCAGAGTCAACGTCATATTGACCGTATCGCCTCGATTTTTCTTTGGGAGCATCGCGACTTTGATACCATCGAGATCGACGACCGTTGTTCGTTTGTCGATATTTTCGGGTGTTGGGTCAAACTCTTCTCCGGATTCGATGGCCGCTCCACCTTTGTAGTCCTTGACCATTTCAGCGATGGATTCGACGGCAGGGATGCTCAGTCGCTGAGGCTGATCGACGGGGATGAATCGTCCGATCGTACGGTTGTGAGTTTTGAAATAGGTGTTTGCAACGCGGTTGACTTCTTCGGGGGTAACCGCAGCGATGCGATCGCGTTGGAGGAACCACAGACGCCAGTCGCCAAGAGCCGAGGCTGAGCTGAGAGTTTGCATCATGGAAGATGCGTTGGTGATGGTGTTCTCGTAACCTCGTTTGGCGCGGACTTTGGCGCGTTCGACTTCTTCTGCGGTGAAGGGTTTGGAGTCCATTTTCTCGACGATATCGAGCAGGATTTTTTCGGTGTCTTCGAGCTTGCCTTCGGCGGGTTGGGCCGAGAACATGAATAGCCCTGGATCATGCGCACTGTCTGCAAAAGCACTTGCGCTGGTGGCGATACCGGACTCGACTAGGTTTTTGTCCAAGCGACCGATTTTGTCTTCCGAAAGGATGCTTGCCAGGATCGACAACGGAGCCCAATCGGGGTGGGAAGCTGAGGGCATGTGGTAGGCGGCCATGATCGAACCGATCTTGCCGACGCGTCGGAGGATGACTGTTCTTTCTCCGTCTTGGGCAGGTTCTTCGGTGTACGTTGCATTGAGCTTGCGTTCCGGTTTGGGGATCGATCCTAGGTATTTGGTCGCCAATTCCAGAGCCTTCGGGACTTCGAACTTACCGGTGACGATCAAAACGACGTTGTCGGGTTGATAAAAACGTCGGTAAAAGTCTTGGAGGTTTTCGATCGGCACACGTTCGATGTCGGACCGGTTGCCGATGGTGGACTTGCCGTAATTATGCCATTCGTACGCGACGGCTTGGACTCTTTGAGAGAGGACGCGTTGCGGGCTGTTTTCACCGTTTTCGAATTCGTTGCGAACGACGGTGAATTCCGACATCAAGTCTTCGCGTTTGATAAAGCTGTTGACCAGTCGGTCGCATTCAAGATGGATAGCGAACTCGAGGTTTTCATCGGTTGCAGGAAGTGTTTCGAAATAATTGGTTCGATCGACGTTGGTGGTTCCGTTGAAATTGGCACCGTGGTCGCGCAGTGCTTTTGGCACCTCGGGGAATGTCGGGGTCCCTTTGAAGACCAGGTGTTCGAGCAAGTGGGCCATGCCAGCTTCGCCGTAACCTTCATGGCGTGAACCTACAAGGACCGTCATGTTGACGCTGATCGTTGGTCTTGAGGCATCTGGGAACAGGAGCAATCGAGCTCCATTATCGAATCGAAATTCGCTGACCCCTTCGACCGTCGTGACCAGTGTCGGCGGTGCGGCTTGTGCCAGTTGTCCACCGGCAAGACTCCAGGCGACCAAGCCCAACGAGGTTGTTGCCACGGGAAGCGATCCGGTCAGTAAACCCAAGAGAAACATCGACGAGAGCCGTTTGCGCATCACGGGATCCTTATCAGATAAAACTAAGTACATGAATAAAAATCAGATGATTGAAATGTCTTTGGAGAGGCCACCCAGGCATGGTAAGAAATCGTATCCTGAAATCCCCAATTTTGATATACACGCAAGGCGACTTCGTTCCGGCTATCGATTGCCAAAGCCACTTTGGTGCATTTCTGACTGGCCATCCAATCCAGAGCAAACTGCATGATTCCAAAACTGTAACCTTTGCCCCGAAACTCAGGGGAAAGTCCCAGATAACTGATTTCTCCGACAGGATGGTAGTTTCTTGCCAAGATCAGGCAGCCTGCAGGTTTCCCATCGACACGGACCACGAACCAGCCTTCGACACCCCGTGTGCGGTTGGCTCGGTAGCCTTCCAAGGCACAGCGAGTCGAGCGAAGCGAGCTGATTTCCGGAACATCTTTGGAGTTCACGTACGAGTCTTCGATAAGCTTGATCCAATCGCCTTCGGGAATGCTGTGATACGGCTGGATCGTTAGATTGGAAGGCCGTTTCCCAGGTGCTAGTTCCAGCTTGCCCTTGGTGAGCGATTTTTCCATGCGATTGAGTTTGGTCAGATAGAACATCCCTGCGAGGCGACAATGGTCCTGCGAAATGCAATGGGGGTCGATCATCGCCGATTCAGCGGGTAGGAGTGCTTGATAGAGTTCGGCCTTGCGCCGAAACGACTCGACGATCAATCGTTCGATACATCGTGGGATTGTATCTGGACTGTTGGATTGCAGGCACAGATCTGAGAAACGGTAAGATCGATGGTGGGGTCTTCGAGTGATTCCGCCTTGGACTGCCAATGCGCCTGCAAGCAGCAAGCAGAATCCGGCGGTGAGTGAATCCTCGAATGCTACTTGAGCGCTGATGACCGGGTTGTTGGATCGGGTTTCGTTGGCGATGCGCTCGATCCAGGTCCATTCGCCTGCGGCGCGAGCAAGCGATAGCGGTTGGGCATACCAATCCCACCATCGCTCTAAGTTTGGGGCAAACTCAGTCATTGTCTCAAGGGTTCATTGTCTTAAGGATTTATTAACTGAGGATCCCTTCGATGACCTTTGCACCTTCGACTCCCGTCAGTTTGAAGTCGAGTCCTTGGAACTTGTAGGTAAACGCATCGTGTTTGATTCCGAGTTGATGAAGCATCGTGGCGTGTAGATCGTGGACGGTGCAGGTGTTTTCTGCAGCGGCATATCCGAGTTCATCGGTGCTGCCATAGACAATGCCGGGTCGGATGTTACCCCCTGCGATCCACATCGACATCGATTTGTTGTGGTGATCTCGTCCCACTGGACCTTTGTTGGCTTGCGACATCGGGGTTCGGCCAAATTCACCGCTCCAGACGACTAATGTTTCCTCGAAGAGGCCGAGTCGTTTTAGGTCTTTGATCAGCGCAGCGCTGGCTTGATCGACCTCCTTTGCTCGGAGGGGTAACTCTTCCTTGAGCAGGCTGTGGTGATCCCAGTCGCGGTGATAGAGTTGGATGAAACGAACACCGCGCTGGGCGAGTCGTCGTGCGAGCAAGCAGTTGCTGGCAAAGGTCCCATCGCCTGGGGTGCACCCATAGAGATCGAGGGTGTCTTGAGTCTCATCGCTGGTGTCCATCAGATTGGGGATACTTGTTTGCATTTCGAAGGCAAGTTCGTACTGAGCGATCCTGGTATCGATTTCAGGATCCTGGACGCGACTGGCATGGTGACGATTCAATGACTCGATTGCAGCGATGTCCATGGCTTGTTGAGACGGTTGGATCCCGGGTGGATTATTCAGATACAAGACAGCTTCGCCTTGGCTGCGGAGTTGTACCCCTTGAAAACGGCTTGGAAGAAACCCGCTACTCCATTGCCTTGCTGCGATCGGTTGAGGCGAACGGCCTTTTCCGGTCGAGACCAAAACGACGAATCCTGGTAGGTTTTCACAGATCGAACCGAGTCCGTAATTGATCCATGCTCCCATGCTTGGTCGCCCGGCGATTTGCGATCCGGTATTCATGAACATGTGAGCAGGGTCATGATTGATCGCATCGGTGGTCATGGATCGGACCAAGCAGATATCGTCTGCGATCGAGCCGATGTGGGGTAGCAGGGTGCTGATCTGAGTCCCTTGGCTACCGACTTGCTGGTACTCAAACATCGGTCCCAGGCACATGAGTTTTTGTCCCTGGAGTTGGGCAAGTTGCTGGCCTGCGGTGTAGCTTTCGGGCATGGGTTTTCCATGGAGCTGGGCCAGCTTGGGCTTGGGATCAAAAAGCTCCAGGTGGGACGGGCCACCGGCCATCGTCAGCCAGATTACGCGTTTGACTTTTTGTACAAGAGGCAGATTTTCGATGACACCTTTGGATTGCGCGTGCGTTTGATCTTGGGCAAAGAGGGTTGAAAGTGCTGCTGCACCGATGGTGCTTTTGCCCAGCATGCGTCGTCTGCAATAAAATTTCTTTCGTTGCTCAGGGTGGTTCATCGGGTCAGTCTCGCGTGATGGTTTCGTGGAGGTTCAGCAGGACGCGTGCGATATGAGTCCATGCGGATAATTCGGCTTGGTCGACCGATTCGCTAGGCTTAAACATTCCAGTCTGCTGTAGTTTGCTGGTTTGCTGAGGATGGTCTTTGTAATGGGCCAGATGTTTTTCTAGCAGGATCGATAGTTCCTGTTTTTCCAGGGTGCTTGGAGATCGTTGCAGTACCTGAGAGAAAAGCCAATCGATTTTGTCTTGATGCGTCAGAGCGTTGCTTTGGATGGTACGGTAAGCCAATCCTCGGGCGGCTTCGACATACGTCGGATCGTTCAGTAGCACGAGGGCTTGCTGAGGGATGTTCGAACGGGTTCGTTCGGCGCAGCATTCTTCCCGCGAGGGAGCATCGAAGGCCATGAGGCTAGGGTGCAAGAAGGTTCTTTGCCACCAAGTGTAGATACCTCGTCGGTACTGCTGCTTGTCTTGGTCTGCCGCGTAGGTCCTGGTTGGGAAGTTCAGGCTATCCCAGTAGCCATCGGGTTGATAAGGTTTCGCGCTTCGACCGCCGAGTTGTGTGTCCAGCAGACCTGCGTGATAGAGGGCATGGTCGCGAACCAATTCAGCTTCGAAACGAAAAGGGGATTGGCGGGCTGTCAAGCGGTTCAGTGGATCGGTCGCAATGAGTTTGGGTTCGGCTTGGCAGGATAACTGGTAAGTGCGACTCTGGACGATCAAGCGAATCATGTGTTGGATATCCCAGCCTGAGTCGATGAATTCGCAAGCAAGGAAATCCAGTAGTTCTTGGTTGACTGGCAATTCGCCTTGGGTGCCCAAATCGTCTAGGACTTTGCTCAGTCCGGTCCCAAAGAAGTGTTTCCATAGACGGTTTACGGTCACTCGGGCGGTCAATGGGTTTTCTTTCGAGACGAGCCAGCGTGCAAGATCCAATCGGTTCAAATCGCGTTGGCTCCGATGCGGCAACGAATCAGTCAAGTACCCAGGCAATGCAGGTTTCATGACCGGTCCGGTTTCGTCCATCCAATTCCCTCGGGGTAGCAACCGGACGGTTCGCAGGTTGGGTGTGGATTTGGTGACTAAGCATTTTGGGAGGCTTTTGTAAAAGGAGTCGCGTTGCTTGCGAGCTTTCTCAGCGCGTTCTTTGGCAGCGGTTATTTCGTCTGCGGATGGCGATTCTTGCTGCTCAAGTTCCTTCAAGCCTGCGTTTGCCTGCTGGATGGCTGCATCGAGATTGGCAAGCCGCTGGTCGTCTTCGGGTTGGGTGATGGCTAGTCCTTCTTCTCGGGCTCCCACGATCGGTTCTTGGATGTCAGCAAAGAAGGCACCGAGGCTGTAAAAGTCATTCATCGTGATTGGATCGTACTTGTGATCGTGGCACTGAGCGCAGCCGGTGGTTTGTCCAAGCCATACGGTACCCACAGCGCGAACCCGATCGGCGAGCATTCTAGCTTCGTAGTCCTTGGGCTGCGCACCCCCTTCTTCGGTGCTGAGGATCAATCGGTTGAAGGCAGAGCCGATGCGTGTGTCTTGGTTGGCATCTGGGAGCAGGTCACCTGCGATTTGTTCGATGGAGAATCGATCGAAGGGTTTGTTGGCATTGAAGGAAGCGATGACGTAGTCGCGGTAGGGCCAGATGTTGCGTGGGTTGTCGCTATGGTATCCGATGGTGTCTGCGAAACGGACTAGATCGAGCCAACCCTGGGCCATGCGTTCCCCGTAGTGGGGATTGGCAAGCAGGTTTTCGATCATTTCATGGTAGGCTTTGTCCGATGGATTGGCTTCGAAGGCAGCGACTCGTTCTGGGCTAGGGGGCAGGCCGATCAAATCGTAGTAAAGTCGTCGGACGAGAGTTCGAGGATCCGCGCGATGGGTTTGCACGAGTCCGTTGCGATCCAGTTCTTTTTGGACCAGTGCATCGATCGAATGGTGGTTGGTGTTAGGGCGGGTGGGGGGGGTATAAGCCCAATGGGTTTGGTAGTTGGCACCTTGGGCGATCCATCGTTGGAGAAGTGCTTTTTGGTTTTGGGTGAGTTTCTTGTTGGAGTCTGCAGGGGGCATCACAAGTTCAGGGTCTTCTGAGATGATGCGCCTAGCGAGTTGGCTTTCTGAGGGGTTGCCTGGGATGATGGCCAAGGCCTCGAGGGCAGCTTGGCGATCGTCTAGCCTCAGATCCCCTTGGCGATGCTGGAGATCTGGGCCGTGGCAATAGAAGCAGTTCTCGGAGAGGATGGGACGGATGTCCCGATTGAATTCGATGGTTTGAGGTTCTTGCGCGACTAGGAGTCCGACAAGGGACGAAGCGACTAGAGATACAAGCCAGTGCGGTTTCATGATCGACCTATCGGGGAGGGGACAACTGCACAGTATTCTCTCTAAAAAGGGGGCTAAGCGGAAGCATCGAACGTTGCATGGGTGATCAAACCACCTAGAATTCGGCAGTCTTTTTGGGAGGAGTTTTTTAAGTTGGCAGCACCGTTACTGAGGGTACAGAGCGTCAGCAAGTCGTTTCCGGGGGTTCAAGCGCTTTCGGAGGTCAGCTTGCACGTCATGCCCGGAGAGGTTTTGGGGCTGATCGGTGAGAATGGTGCTGGCAAGAGCACGCTGATGAAAATTCTCGCAGGAGTGTATAGTCCTGACTCGGGGTATTTGGAGTGGCAGGGCCAAGAGGTCCGTTTTGGAGGGCCAAGCGAAGCGATCGCTGCGGGGATATCGCTGATCCATCAAGAGCTGAATTTGGCCGAAAATTTGAGCATCGCTGAGAATCTTTTTCTTGGGCGTTTGCCAAGCCGCTGGGGGTTTGTCCAGAGCCGTCGAATGCGACAAGAGGCTGAGCATTGGCTCGATCAAGTCGGACTCGGTATTCCAGCTACTAGACCCCTTAGGAGTTTATCGATCGCCCAGCGGCAGATGGTAGAGATCGCGAAATCCTTGTCCAGCGACGCGAGCTTGATCATCATGGATGAGCCCACGAGCAGTTTGTCGGTGCATGAGTCCCACAAATTGTTTGAGTTGATTCAGCAGCTAAAGTCTCGGGGCGTATCGGTGGTGTATATCTCGCATCGATTGGCCGAAGTCGCAGAATTATCGGATCGAGTCGAAGTGCTCCGCGATGGACGCAATGCTGCGACGCTCGAGTTCGGTCAGATCGATCATGACTCGATGGTCAGGGCGATGGTCGGCCGTGAGCTGAGTCGGTTTTTTCCGCATGTGCCCAAGCAGCCTGGTTCTGTTCGATTGGAGCTTGATGGAGTTTTCCTCACACCCAATTCCCAGAAACCGATCCACTTGAATGTTCGCTCCGGTGAAATTGTCGGATTGGCCGGTTTGGTAGGTTCAGGGCGGACCGAGGTGCTCGAAGCGATCGCGGGGATGCAAGGGGTGTATCGAGGATCGATTCGAGTCGATGGTAGAGAGTTGCGCAGTGGCAGTATTCGGGGTGCGATCGCTGCCGGAGTGGCGATGGTTCCAGAGGACCGGCGACACCAGGGGTTGGTCACCTCGATGAATGTTGGCGAGAATCTGACGCTCGCGTCGCTCGAGGACGTGAGCCTGTTTGGGATTTTGTCGTTGGGTCAGGAGCGACGCTTAGGGCAAGAGCAAGTCGAGTCATTGCGGATCAAGGCATCGAGTTTGCGTCAGAAGTCGTCTGATTTGTCGGGTGGCAATCAACAGAAGATCGTATTTGGTAAGTGGATGGCAAAGGACCCGGTGGTTTTGTTATTGGATGAGCCGACCCGGGGCGTGGACATCGGAGCCAAGCAGGAGATCTACTTGGTGATGGAGCAGTTGGCAGAGCAGGGGGCGGCGATCCTGTTCGTCTCTAGCGAGATCGAGGAGATCCTGGGGATGTCAGATCGGGTGTATGTGATGCACGAGGGGGGGATCCACGGTCATCTGCATCGCGACCAGATGTCCGAGCATTCGGTGATGGAACTGGCCTTCGGGAGAGGTTGATAAGCTTTCGGCGGGTTGGTTCTAAAATTCCAGTTCAGCAAGGCTGCTGCGGATGCTTTGGATCATCTTCTCGGAACCGAGTTTCTCGTAATGCTCGAGAGCTTCATGCCAGTACTCTTTGGCTTGCTCTTTATTGCCTCTGGCCAGTTCGATCTCGGCCAATTCGTCCAAGATGGCTGGGATACCGTCGGCGTGGTTCATTGCCCTGGCTCGATCCAGGACGCGAAGTTGTCTCTGGTAGGCTTCGTCCAGTCGGCCCATCATGCGATGGACAAGTCCGATCTGGGAGGAGATCGCCAGCAAATCGTCGCTTTTGCCTTCGCGGGTCATCATGGCTTCGAGTTGCAGCAGTTTTTTCTCAGCCGCAGGATAGTTTTCTCGGCCGATATCGATCTCTGCCAAAATCAACTTGTCAAAGGCGATCCCTGCCAAGTTCTCGTTCTTTTGCTCGATCTTGATGCTTTTGCGAATGTACTGTTCGGCTTGCTCCCATTCCTCAAGCTGGATGTGCAAGCGAGCTAGGTTCCCTAGGTTGACGCTTTGGCCTTCTAAGTTGCGAATATTTCTGTTGATCTGAAGAGCTTGGGAGTGCAAGTCTTTGGCTTCGTCGAATCGACCTTGGATTTGACAGATCACCCCGAGTCCGTCCATGGCGGTGGCCAGTTGCAGTGGGTCTTGGTACTTTTTGGCAACGAAGATGATTTTCTCCCATTGTTTTCGGGATTCCTCGAGTCTTCCTAGGAGTCGGTAGGCTTCTGCAAGTCCGACGCGGACATCCAGGGACATGTCCAAGTACGCGCGACGTTTGGGGTATTTGCGCAATTCGTCTAACAAGTCCTCGAACGTTTGGGCGGCTTCTTGGAACATACCGCCATCGACGAGGGTTTCGCCGATGACTTGTTTGGCGCTCCAAAGCTGGTCTTTTTCGCCGAGGATTTCGAACTCGCGGAGAGCTTCTCGATAGTACCGGATCGCTTGATCGGTTTTATTTTGGGATTGGTGGATCGAAGCGATGTTCATAAAGCCGATCGCTCGCCAGTCGCTGGATGCTTCGGGAGTGATCAATCGCTCGAACCAGCTGAGTGCTTCGTCGATTTCGCCTGAGCAGCGAGCGAAGTCTCCTGCGAGTTCGATGGCCATCGGGGACTCTGGCGCAAGTGCCATGAGTTTGTCGAGAATCTTCTTGCCTTTGATCAGATTCCCATCGGCGATAGCGAACGTCCCATCTTGGTATAGCTTGTTGACGCGTCGGTTCATCAATGCACTTTCGAAAATAGCGGTGCTGCTGTGATCCCGAATCGGACAGGGATTCTCCAGGAGCCATAGGGAATTCTAACTGCAAAAGGCTATTTTGGAGTCAATCTTCGTACGATTTCGCGTCGATTGACCCCACCTTTCCAGTGTCTTAGACCGTTTTCGACGGTCCATGGTTCGTCTGCAAAGACGACTTGGGCGACCTGGAGGTAGTCGGGTTGAGGGCCAAGACCTCTTTGGATTTGTTCTAAAACGGCGAGGGCATCGGCTGGGTAAGAGTCTTTGAGTTGGACGATGACCAAGGGGCGTCGCAGGCCAGTTCCTACCACTAGGCAATCGGCGATACCATCGAGTTTGGCAATCGTTTGTTCGAGGATGCAGGGTGCGAATTTATGACCGGTGCTGAGCACCTGGACTTCGTCGGCTCTTCCGGCGATATGCATCGTGGTGGAGTTGTCATGAGCCTCCGAGGCGCAGTCGCCGGTATCGAGCCACCCGTCCTTGATTTTCTCATCGGTCGCTTGTTCATTGCGCCAGTAGCCTTGCATGACTCCGGGACTTTTGACCCAGAGTCGATCTTGGTCGTCAATGCGATGCTGGACATTGAGAACCGGGGATCCAACCCCTTGAACGATAGCCTCGATGGATTGTCCGTGTTGGATTCTCGGAGCTCGGTTCGAACAAACCACGGGTGAGGCTTCGGTCAGTCCGTAGCCTTGGTAGATCGGCATCGATTCGCTTGTGAATTGGGTTCGGATTTTCGGGTCGATGGCCGCACCTCCGCTGGCTAGTTGTCGAATTCTACCACCGAGCATCGAACCTAGTGACGCATGCGGATCGTTGGCTTCGAAGTTTCTCAGTAGGAATTCGAAGACAGAGGGTACCGCGTTGATCAGAGTGGGTCGAACGGCTGAAGTTGCCTGGAGCAACTCTGGGCTTGTAGCCACGCAAGCGATGCTGCCACCTGATAGGAACCAAGTGGTCAGTTCGCAAGTCCTTGCGTAGGCGTGAGCAAAGGGGAGCAGATTCAAGCGTACATCTTGGGCATTTTGAGGCATCGCATCGAGCTTTGCCATCGCGTTGGATAGCAGGTTCGCATGGCTGAGCATGACCCCTTTGGGATCTGCGGTGGTGCCGGAAGTCCATAAGATGTTTGCTGTCTGATCCCAGCGGAGTTGGGCTTGCCAGTTCTCTGTTTGAAGTTTCGAAGGAGTATCGGTGGCTTGGTCCAAAGCATCGGCGATCGAGATGGTTTTCCAGTGAGGAAGCTTGGAGCTTGCCGATGTGAAAATGATTCGAGGTTCCAGGGATTGGAGTGCCCTCAGGACGTGCTGGTCGTTCCATCGAGGATCGATTGGAGAGTGGATCGCACCGATTGCTGAGCAAGCCAGATCGAGGATTGCCCATCGATGCGAATTTGGTTCAAGATTGACGATCCGATCGGCGGCTTGGATATGATTTTTCTGAAGCCACAGAGCGAGTCGATCGACATTTTGGCGAAACTTGCACCATGGAATCGATGGTGCGTGGTGGATTTGGGGACACAGCCAAGCGGTGCGACCTGCATGCTCGCTTGCAGTGTGGCAGAAAGCGTCGTAGAGCGAGCGGTGCATTGTCGTTGGTATCGATTGGGCGTTTTTACGTTCGAACGCAGTCGATGAAGTAGTCGAGTTTGCCGTCGAGGGTTTCTTCGACCAGTCCGTGGATATCGGTATCGAAGCCAGGGAATTTTTCGTTGAACATCCGCGCGAACTGTAGGTATTGGATGATCAGTTTGTTGAAACGTTCGCCTGGGATCAGCAGTGGGATTCCGGGTGGATAGGGGGTCAGGAGCACTGCGGTCGCTCGCCCTTCGAGTTGATCGATCGGGACTCGGTCGACTTCGTCGTGCGCCATCATGGCAAAGGCGTCGGAGGGTTTCATGGCCGGTTGCATGGGCGAGAGGTACATCTCGGTTGTCACGCGAGCCACGTCATGGGCTTTGTAGGTGTCGTGGATTTTTTGGCATAGGTTTTTCAGTCCTACCCGTTCGTATTGGGGGTATTGCTGAACGAACTCTGGGAGGATTTTCCACATCGGTTGATTCTTGTCGTAGTCATCTTTGAATTGCTGCAAGGCGCTGACGAGTGTATTCCAGCGACCTTTGGTAATCCCGATGGTGAACATGATGAAGAACGAATACAGACCGGTCTTTTCGACGATCACACCATGTTCGGACAGATATCGTGTGACGATTGAGGCGGGGATACCCGAATCGGCGAATCGACCCGAGACATCCAGTCCCGGGGTGATGACGGTCGCTTTGATTGGATCGAGCATGTTGAAGCCGTCGGCTAGTTTTCCGAATCCGTGCCAATCCTCGTCGGCTCTTAGGATCCAGTCTTCTCGTTCTCCGGTGCCTTCTTCGGCCAAGGAGTCTGGTCCCCAGACTTTGAACCACCAATCTGACCCCCATTCGTCGTCGACTTTGCGCATGGCTCGTCTGAAGTCGATGGCTTCCATGATCGACTCTTCGACCAGCGCGGTGCCTCCTGGTGGTTCCATCATGGCTGCTGCGACGTCGCAAGAAGCGATGATCGCGTACTGAGGGGATGTCGACGAATGCATCAGGTAAGCTTCGTTGAACGTGTGCCGATCGAGTTTCTTGTTGACCGGTTCACGCACGAGAATTTGGGACGCTTGGGAGATTCCAGCAAGGAGTTTGTGGGTCGAGTGGGTTGCAAAGATCATCGACTCTTTGGGTTGCGAGCGATTTGGACCGATCGCGTGCATGTCTTTGTAGAAGTGGTGGAAGGCGGCATGAGGCAACCAGGCTTCGTCGAAGTGCAAGGTGCCGATTTGACCATCGAGCATTTTGCGAAGTTGTTCCACGTTGTAGATGATGCCGTCGTAGGTGCTTTGGGTGATCGTCAGGATACGGGGTTTGCGATCGGGGTGTTTGGCTTGCGCTTCCTTGGCAAAGGGGTTTGCGTCGATCTTGCGTTGGATGCTTTCGAGGGTGAATTCTTCTTTGGGGATCGGTCCGATGATCCCTAGGTTGTTTCGGGTTGGGGTCAAGAAGACCGGGACAGCTCCGGTCATGATGATCGAATGCAGGATGGATTTGTGGCAATTGCGATCGACCACCACGATGTCTTCGTTGGCGACGGTCGAGTGCCAAACGATCTTGTTGGAGGTCGAAGTTCCGTTGGTGACAAAGAAGCAGTGGTCGGCTCCGAAGATCCTAGCGGCATTGCGTTCGGAGGCGGCAACCGGACCTGTGTGATCCAAGAGTTGACCGAGTTCTTCGACCGAGTTGCATACATCGGCCCTGAGCATGTTCTCGCCGAAGAATTGGTGGAACATTTGTCCGACGGGACTTTTCAGGAACGCCACGCCGCCGGAGTGCCCTGGGCAATGCCATGAGTACGATCCGTCTTGCGCGTAATGGATCATGGCCCGGAAGAACGGGGGGGCTAGTCCTTCGACGTACGATTTGGCTTCGCGCAGGATGTGCCTTGCGACGAACTCGGGGGTATCCTCGAACATGTGGATAAAGCCGTGGAGTTCGCGAAGAATATCGTTGGGTATGTGCCTTGAGGTTCGGGTTTCCCCGTAGAGGAAAATGGGGATATCGGCGTTTTTGAAACGTATTTCCGAGATGAATTGACGCAAGGCAGCCAAGGCCGAATGCATCGAGGCTTCGGAGGCAAACTCGTCATCGTCGATCGAAAGGATGAAGGCCGACGCGCGGCTTTGCTGCTGTGCAAACTGGGACAGATCGCCGTAATTGGTCACCCCGGCGACTTCGATCCCCTCTCGCTCGATGGCTTCGGCCAGAGCCCGAATCCCTAAACCAGAGGCGTTTCCGGAGCGAAAATCCTCATCGATGATCACTACAGGGAATTTAAACTTCATAAGGGCTCACGTCGCATCAAAAAAGGTGCCCAGGGGGCATCGGATTGGCTAGCAAATCTGTCCGGTACAGGTTTGGACCAGATGCCAAACTTACTAGAAGGGTATCGTTGGATAGGGAAAACGAAAAGCTCCATTTCGCCTAGCCTGAGACTGAAAAATCGGGACAATTCCCGCCGATAGTCAATGAGTGATCGGATCTGAGTCCCTTGATACCAGTTTTTTGAAGAAATCATTATGGAAACCACTCTCGTACTGCTCAAGCCAGACTGTGTGCAACGCCGGTTGATCGGTGAAATCATCGGGAGATTCGAGCGAAAAGGGCTTAATATTGTCGGCATGCGGATGTTGCAGGTAACTCCGGAGTTATCTCGAGAGCATTATGCCGAGCATGTGAGCAAGCCGTTTTATCCTAATTTGGAACAGTTCATCACTTCGGCTCCGATTGTCGCGATGGCGATTGAGGGTTTGGAAGCGATCCGAGTGGTTCGAGAGATGCTTGGAGCCACCAATGGCTTGAAGGCTGCTCCGGGAACGATTCGTGGCGACTACAGTTCTTCAAGGCAGATGAATCTCGTGCATGCTTCGGATTCACCGGAGTCGGCCTCCCGCGAGTTGGCTTTGTATTTCCCCGGCGAGCAAATTTGCCGCTACAGCCCGACGCTCGTAGGCAGCTTCCGCGCCTCGGACGAAGGCTGATCCCTATTCACCTTACGCCCCAAATCGATCCGACTCTATGCGACGTCAAGACATTCGTAATATCGTTATCATCGCGCACGTTGACCACGGCAAAACCACCATGGTCGATTGTTTGCTCAAACAAAGCGGTCAGTTCCGGGATTCGCAGCTACAAGGGGAGCGAATCCTCGATAGCAACGATCTGGAGCGTGAGCGAGGGATTACGATCCTTTCGAAGAACATCGCCTTGGAGTACAAGGGGATCAAGATCAATCTGATCGACACTCCTGGGCACGCTGACTTTGGTGGAGAAGTCGAGCGGGTGGTTCGCATGGCCGACGGTGCTTTGGTTCTGATCGATGCGGCTGAAGGGACGATGCCTCAGACCCGTTTCGTTTTGTCCAAGGCCCTTGAGTGCGGGGTTAAGCCGATCGTGGTGGTCAACAAGATCGATCGCCCCGATGCTCGTTGCGATGAAGTGGTCGAAGAGGCGCTGATGCTCTTGGTCGACTTGGGTGGCGAGCACTACATGGACCACTTCGATGTGATCTATGCTTCTGGCCGTTCAGGATATGCAACGCTGGATTGGCGTACTCCGGGCCAGAACATGGTTCCGCTTTTGGATATGATGCTCGATAAAATCCCAGGTCCGGACGTTGAGCCTGAAGCTCCGTTGCAGTTGCTTGTGACGAATCTGGATTGGTCGGACTACGTAGGTCGGATCGGCATCGGACGAATTCAATCAGGAACGATCAAGCGGGGTCAGCAGGTTGACATCGCCAAAGAGGATCGTGTGGTGGCATCCCAAGTCGCCAATTTGCAGCTGTTTGATAAGCTGGGTCGAATCGATGCAGAATCGGCTACCGCAGGCGATATCGTCGCGGTCATTGGTCTGGAGAACATCGAAATCGGCGATACGATCTGCAACCGAGGGCAAGTCAACCCGCTACCTCGCTTGCGAGTCGACGAGCCGACTCTGGAAATGGTCTTTGGAATCAATTCCTCGCCGTTGGCAGGTCGAGACGGCAAGTATGTCACTACCCGACAGCTTCGAGCTCGGCTCGATAAAGAACTCGAGCGCAACGTCGCACTTCGCGTGACGCCCGTAGAAGGCTCCGATGCTTTCGCCGTGCGTGGTCGCGGTGTGTTGCACTTATCGGTTTTGATCGAGACGATGCGGCGCGAAGGCTACGAGATGAGCATTTCCAAGCCGCGAGTGGTTCTCAAGCGGATCGACGGTCAGTTGCATGAACCTTTTGAAGTTCTCAACGTGGAAGTCCCGACCGATCGCGTAGGACCGATCATGGAGATGGTTGGAAACCGCCGTGGGATTCTGGAAACAATGACCCCACGGGGCGACTACACGTTGCTGCAGTTCTCGATACCTGCAAGGGGCTTGATCGGAGTTCGTACCAAGATGCTCAATGCCACTCAAGGCACTGCGATCATCCACCACCGATTTGCAGGTTACCAACCCATAGGTCCGGACATGGCCCGGCGGTCCAACGGTGTTCTTGTCTCGATGGTTCCGGGCAAAGCCATCGCTTATTCCCTGTTTGCACTCCAAGAGCGATCGGAGCTCTTTGTCGCTCCTGGGGATGATGTTTACGAAGGGATGATTGTCGGTGAAAACGCACGCGATAATGACTTGGTCGTCAATCCGACCAAAGAAAAGAAATTGACCAACATCCGCGCCGCAGGCAACGATGAAAACATCATCCTCAAGCCACCTCGGCAGTTGTTCCTCGAAGCCGCTTTGGAATACGTCGAAGATGACGAATTGGTCGAAGTCACTCCCAATGTCATCCGCTTGCGCAAAGTCCATTTGCGTGAAAGCGATCGCCGTCGCAACACCAAAGGGAGTACGGAACTGGTTGAGAATTGATCGGCTGGCCAAGTCGCCTGTGTTAGACCTCTGGCATGAATCCACCACCGCCAGGGGTCAAGATTCGAATCCTCTGACCACTTGCGATCTGCAGTTGGCAGCAGCTCGGTAGGCGATGCGCTGTGCCATCGCTATCGATTTGCCAGTTTTCGCCCAACGCACCTGGGCTGGCTCCTGAAAGACCAAACGGGCCTGGTTCTTTCCGTCGACTGGTGACCAATGAGACTTCCAGCGGTTCAAGTGCCATCAATTCACGGATCATTCCGCATCCGCCGACGTATCGACCTGGTCCACCGCTGTTGCGACGAACACCGAATTGCATGACTCGAACCGGATAACGGCTTTCGAGGACTTCCACGTCGGTAAGTCGGGTGTTGGTCATGTGGGAATGGACCGCATCGGCACCTGGTCCTAGGCTACTGGCACCGGTTCCCCCTCCGATGGTTTCATAGTAGCCAAAGCGAGCGTTTCCGAACAGAAAGTTGTTCATGGTTCCTTGGCTGGCTGCAGCCATTTCCAAAGCACCCCATAGAACATCGACGATCCGTTGGCTTGTTTCGACATTTCCACCTGCAACTGCGGGCCAGTCTTCGATGGGTCCTTGAGCCTGAGGGTTCAGGATTCCGCGAGGGATTTTCAGTTCGACGGCTCGCATCACTCCGGAATTCAAGGGCATGGTATCTCCGATCGCGCAGCGGATGGTGTACATGACTGCAGCGGTGACGATTCCCGGGTTAGCGTTTAGGTTCCCCTGGCATTCTGGTCCAGAACCTTCAAAATCGATGACCAGTCGATCTGAGCCTTGTTTGCTAATCCCAACGGCGATGGAAGTCCCATCATCCATGGTGTCTGCAAAGCGATATTCCGATCGAGAGAGAGTTTTGATCCAGCGAACTGTTTTGGCTTTGGCCACTTCGAGGATCGATTCGAGGATCGATTGCAAGCGTTTGGTTCCGATCGTATTTGCCAACTCCTGCATGGCCTGGACGCCTTGTTGATTGGCAGCTTGTTGGGCCAGCAAATCGGCCATGTTCTCGTCTGGGTTTCGCGAAGGATAGGGTCCGGTGCCCAGAAGCATTCGGACTTGGTCCGTGCAATCGACCCCTTGGCAGGACAGATGCATCGGGGGAATGATGACCCCCTCTTGGCCTAAGCGGGTCGACGTCGGAGCCATCGAGCCGGGGGCGATACCGCCGATTTCTGCATGGTGGGCTCGCGAAGCGACGAAAAACGAAGGTTGATCGAGGGCTTCTTGATCAAAGACTGGGGTCACGACTGTTACATCGGGTAGGTGCGATCCACCTTGGTAAGGGTCATTGGTTACAAAGCAGTCGCCAGGATGCATCTGCTGAAACCGATCGATCATGGCTTTTACAGTACGCCCCATAGCACCTAAGTGGACTGGAACGTGGGGGGCATTGGCGATGAGTTCGCCTTGGGCATCGAATACTGCACAGCTAAAGTCCCTCCGCTGTTTGACGTTGACACTCATGGCGGTTTGTTCGAGTACGATCCCCATCTGCTCGGCGATGGCAGCGATTCTCTGCGCGATGACTTCGCGAAGGATCGGGTCTGCCTGCTCTTGTGGCTCGTGATTGCTGATTCGAGCATCGGTGCGAAGGATACGAAGTGAGCCGTCGGGTTGCATGGTGGCTTGCCACCCTGGATCGATGATGGTGGTTGAGCCGTGGGACTGAACCAGCGCTGGCCCGGGGATCGATTCACCTACGTGGATGGCGTGGCGATCGATGCAAGGGGCTTGATGGATTTGGTTGCCGACGACCATCGCGATGGTGTGAGGTTGAACCGCGTTCTTAGAGGTGCTGTGGGAAAGCTCCAGAGCGGGTTCTTCTGAGGAGCCTTCGAGCCACAAGCAAGTCAGTTCAAGGGGGTGGTTGTCTCGGCAGACTCCGAATTTCTCGCGGTACTTCGAATCGAACAGGGGCTTCCAAGATGCTGGATTCTCATCCCACGGGATGCGGATGGTTCCTTCGCTGCCAAGGTAGCGCAGTTCGACTTGGCCTCGAAAGTGCTGATGCTCTGTGGCAACGGATTGCTCTACCAGTTGGCTGCTGATGCGTTGGGTTAGCAGGTTGCGGATTCGAATCAGTTCGTTGGGATCGACTTGGGATAAGGGCAAATACACAGGGTGGTTTGCCGATCGTTTCACACTGGCCAGTCCCATACCCAGGGCGCTGAGCAATCCGGCTTCGGGATGATCGAGGATTTGGTCCATATCGAGCAGTTCGGCGATTTGACAGATATGTTGTCCGGCAGCTCCACCGAAACCAACCAGGACGTGATCTCGGGGGTCGGCACCTTGCTGGATACTGATGGCTCGGACGGCGGATGCCATTTGTTCGTTAGCGATTCGGCGAAGTCCTAGGACGAGTTGTTCGTGGCTGATCGATTCAAAGGTTTCCGAGCATTTAAGCTGGCTGAGCAATTCATCGAGCCGATTCTTGGAAGCCTGGATTTGCAGCGGAATAGGGAACGCTTGGGGGTCGATTCTTCCAGTCAGCAGGTTCAAGTCGGTGATTGTCAGCGGTCCTCCTTTGCCGTAGCATGCAGGACCCGGATCGGAGCCAGCGCTGTTGGGCCCGACGCGCAGCTGCACTCCGTCGAAGTAGCAGATGCTGCCACCTCCTGCTGCGACGGTATGGATCGCAAGAGTAGGCAAGGTCAATCGAACGCCGGCTTTGACCGATTCGTGTTGCAGTTGCAACTGACCTTCGATTCGGCAAACGTCGGTCGAGGTACCACCCATGTCCAATCCGATCAGCTTCGGCGCACCGGCTTGTTTTGCGATGGCTTCAAGTGCAACGGCACCTCCTGCCGGACCCGACAGAACCAATTCTTTTCCGGAAGCATCCGAAGCACCCACCAGTCCGCCGCTGCTGGTCATCACGCGCAGTTGGCTCAGTGGATTCTGACAAATTTGATCGCGGACCTCTGCTAGGTAGTTTCTTATTACGGGGGTTAGATAAGCATCCACTAGAGTGGTTTCACCTCGGGACACTGCACCGATGACCGGTGCGACTTGGCTCGAGCAAAACACCCATTGAAACCCCAGGGTCCGTGCTAAATGGGCGACACGAAGTTCGTGGCTGGGGTTTTTGTAGGAGTGTAGAAAGCAGATAGCCAATGCACCGATGCCTTGAGCGTGCAATCTCTTGAGTTCGATGGCGGCTTGAGATTCATCGAGTTCGATTAGGACATGGCCATCCGGATCGAGTCGTTCGATCACACCGACACAAGCATCATGGATCTTGGGTCGTTTTTGAACTTGGATTGCGAAAAGCTCGGGACGATCTTGGTAAGCGATATCGACAAGGTCTTCAAAACCGCGAGTGGTTACCAGCGCGGTTCTCTGTCCTGAACGAGTCAGAAGGGCGTTGGTAGCCCGGGTGGTCCCCAGTCGCACATCCAGGGGTGGAAGAGGGTGTTCCAAAGGGATCTTGAGCATGAGTCGGGTTGCCAGCACGGGAGCTTCGATCCCCGGTGCCATCGCATAAGAGACCGCGCTGTGGGCTGGGCAAGGAGTATCGATCTGTATGGTCCCGGTCGCTGCGCAGAAGTCTGTGCAGAGGCCTTTGGAGATTGGCTGAGCGTTTGCGTCGTAGAGGATGATGTTGCTAGAGCACCAGAAGCGATCTGGGTCAGCGATACGGCTCGAGTCGATCCATGCGGTGGGGTTTAGCCAGCGATCGATTCTTCCGGGCATTTGGCCATGAGATAGGACTTTGAGCCGTTGACGCTGGTTCTTCGGGGAGAGGACAAAGCAGTCGGTAAAGGTGCCTCCGACATCGCACCAAACTTGGTAGCCATCGAACATAGAGGTAGATACGCTCCGATCGGTTTGGGCAAGCCCCGTACGGGCTCTTGAGGAATTATCGTGGCTAGGAGTCTATGCTACTAGTTTTTATCGAACTCGTACTCAATGAAATGGTACTCGTACTCGTACTCGAAGCTATTTAGTATAGCGATTCAGCCAATTAGTCTGCAAATACCCTGAACCGCTTCGATCAACCATCGTCATCGAAGCGGTTCAAGCAGCCATCGAGTACGAGTACCGTTGCACTGAGTACCGCTCCGC
>Ga0172376_10000522_pt1 | contig 49683 bp, 40 predicted proteins | sample Lak35m_FD_121114 | JGI IMG/M metagenome (GOLD analysis project Ga0172376, IMG submission 121114) | Freshwater microbial communities from Kabuno Bay, South-Kivu, Congo - kab_092012_35m | ecosystem: Environmental > Aquatic > Freshwater > Lake | place: Democratic Republic of the Congo: South-Kivu...
AAGACCTCGGCCATGAGGACGAGACCGGCGCTCAGGACCACGGCGAGCCATTCTCCTTCACTGATCCCGAAGAAAAAACCCGCGACCGTGACGAGCACGGCGACGACGGCATGGATGCGGCAATTCCACTCCGTCCGCAGCACCGTGACGAAGCCGCGTCCTGCGTCAACGAAGCTCTGCATCCCGCGATAACGACGCGCTCCACTTCTCATAATTCACTTGGCTGGATTCGAAACTCTGTTACACCTGAGACGCTACCAAAGACTCCACCGAAAGCGAATATGACCAAAAAGCCCGCCAAAAAAACCGCTGCCAAAACCACCGCTCCGAAATCCCGCGTCGCCTTTGTCGGCGTCGGGCGCATGGGCGCCAACATGGCTCGCCGTCTCAACGATCTTCAATACAAGGTCACGGCCGTCTACGACGTGAACACCGAGGCCGCCGAGTCGCTTGCCAAGGAACTGGGCGCGACCGCTTGCAAGAAGCTCGCCGACGTCACCGCCAAGGCCGACATCATCTTTACCGTTGTGACGAACGATGCCGCGATGAAAAAGATCTTTCTCGGCAAGAGTGATAACCTGCTCGCTGGCTCGAAAGGCCGCACCTTCATCAACTGCGCGACGCTTTCCCCGGGCATCCAGCAGACCGTGGCCGAGGCTGCGAAGAAGGCCGGAGCCGCCACGATCGAAGCCTGCATGGCGAGCAGCATCAGCCACGCCCGCAACGGCCAGCTTTACCTCATGATCGGTTCCGACAAGGCCGTTTATGAGAAGAACCTCAAGCTTCTCCAGGATCTCTCCCTCAGCTTGCGCCACATCGGTGCGGTGGGCAAGGCCGCCGAGGTCAAGGCCCTCGTCAACATGGTGATGAACATCAACACCGCCGGCCTCGCCGAAGGTCTCGGTCTCGCTGCCGCGCTGGGTCACGATTTGAAAATGGTCTGCGAAGTCTTTTCCCAGACCGGTGCGAACTCCCGCGTCCTCGAGACCGACAGCGGCGACATGATCGCCCGCGAGCACGATTGCTGGTTCTCCGCCGAGCACGCCGCGAAGGATTCCGGCATTGCTGCCGGCCTCGCCAAGTCGGCCAAGATCGCCCTGCCTCTCAACGACGCCACCAAGGCCCAGTATGACCGCATGGTCGAACTCGGTATCGGCGGCCTCGACAAATCCGGAATCGCCGAACTGACTTTCCCCGGCCGCACCGGCACGGCGAAGAAGGAGAAAAAGGCGGGGAAAAAGGACAAAAAGAAGTGACCTTGGATTCTTCCGACAGATCGATCTCAGCGAATGAGCGCACCTCCAGGTGCGCTCATTTCTTTTTGTTCAGCATCTTGTCCATCGTCTCGTTGAAGACCTTGCCGCGTTCTTCCCAGGACATGTCGGGGCTCTTTTCGCGGAGTTCGCGCATCTTGTTGAAGAGCTTCTCGCGTTGATCTTCCGAGAGCTTCTCCATCTTCTCGCGGATCTCGGGAGGCGGACCGCCCATGCCAGGCCCACCAGGCCCACCGAAGCGGCCACGCCGTGCCTCCATGATCGCCGTGGGGCTGCCGTTGGTCTCGGTGGAGGGACCAGGCGCCGGTTTCGCTTCACCGTTCTTGAGGTCGATATCGGCGTAACGCACCGTCACGACCTCGCCGCCATCCACTGCAACCTTCGCCGCGACTTTCTCGAGATCGGCGTCGGCCTTCAGGTCGACCATTTTCCATCCCTGGGAATTGATCTGGCTCGAGACGACGTAGGTCTGCTTCGTCTCCTTGTTCAGGATCGTGGCGACCCGTTCTCCCTCGACGTCAGCGAAGCCGGTGAGGACGAGGGAATCGCTCAGGTTCAGCGAGCGAAGGAAGGGAGATTGGCCTTTCAAGGCGGTGAAGTCGCCGGTCGCGAGGCCGATCGGGGTCACGTCGTTGGGCGCGGGGGGGATCTCCTGCGCCAGCGCGGGGGAGAGCAGGGCGAGGGTGAGCAACCTGAGGAAGATTTTCATGCCACGGGGACCACAAGGGAAGAACACCGCAACTCCGCAGCGGTTGCAAGCGGAGAGGAGTTTTCCCCGAAGCGAGCCAATCGTTGACAGCCGACTCGGGTCCCGGCTAATCTGAGAGGGTGAAACTGCTTCTCCACCTCGCCATTGTCACCTTCCTGGTCACGACCCTCACCGGCTGCGGGAGGAGTTTCCTTATCGGGAAGTGGACGCTCGACCGCGAGACGACCGTCGCGAAGATGACCGCCGGGCCGGGTCAACCCGCCGCGAACCCCGGGGAGGGCTTTTTGAAGGATCTCGTCGACGGTCTGCAGAAGGGCGTTTCGCGACTCCTGCTGACGCGGTTCGAAGGGGTCGAGATCGAGTTCACCGCCGCTGAGATGCGCCGCATCCGCAATGGCACCGGCGAGGCGGTGACCTACGAGGTGATCGAGAAGCCCGCGGCAGATACGGTTGTCTTGAAGTATGCCGATGGCGAGATCGTCACCTGGGGCAGGGCCGATACCGGTGTCCGCATGCGTCTGGCGGGTGAGCACGAGCAATGGATTTACTTTAAGACAGTCGAGTGAGGTCGGGGCGCGGCCCTCCAGTGGCCGTGGCTCACTTCTTCGTGACCCCCTTCAATCCCGCCAGATACGCCACGAGATCGCGGATCTCGCCTTTCTGCAGGATAAGTCCCATCGGCGGCATCGTCGAAATCACCGGAGTTCGTTCCCGAATGGTATCGGAGGCGACGACGATCTCTTTCCCCTCGGCATCGCGCAGCGAGACCTTGCCGTTCTTCTCGGAGAGGAACTGTCCGGCGATTGAACTGCCATCCTTCATCGTCAGGGCGATATTGCCGTAGCCGGGGGCGACGACGGACTGCGGATCGACGATGCTTTGAAGAAGGTAGAGCCGGTCTTTCTTTTTGCCGATGTCCTTCAGATTCGGGCCCACGTTGCTGCCGGCCCCGTCGGCGATCTTGTGGCAGGCGGTGCATTGGGCGGCGGGATGGTTGAGAAGGACGGACTTGCCCCGCGCCGGATCGCCGCCCTCGAGAGCGAGGCGGAAGGGCGCGAGCGGATCGGTCGCGGCGGCGGTCTGCCAGCCCGTCTCCATCGAGAGCACGGCCGCGGCGAGCTTGGGATGTTTGGCGAAGGCGGGATCCTTCGCCGCCTCGAAGACGTCGAGTTGCAGGGCGGGTTCGATCTTGCCCGACTCAAGCTTTTCGAGCAGAGCCAGCATCGGATCGGCCGCCTTCACGGACGGCAGGGTGCGAACCGCGTGCTGTTTCACCGCGACGGAGGCCTTCGATTCGAGGCGGAGGGCGATCTCCGCTGTGGCTTTGTCAGGATTAATTTTCGCGAGCAGATCGAGGCCCGCGATGCGAAGAGAATCGTCCTTCGCGGAAAGGGCGTCGCCGACGAGGTCGTCGAGTCCGGGTGCCTCCTGGGCGTCGAGGGAACGCAGGGCGGTGGCGCGGAGAGGGCCCTCGGCTTCGGGGTTGTTGAAGACGGCGAGGAGGGTCTCGTTGGCGATGGGGATCTTCAAAGAAGTGGCCAGCTCCATCGCGGTGGAGCGGACCTTGGAGACCTTGGCTTTGAGCATCTCGTCGAGATGCGGCCTCAACGCTGCGGCAAGGACTGCGGGATCGCGCTCGGCGAGCGGGCGGTATTGTCCGACGACGAGGTCGAGGTCGCGCGGTTTTGTCCAATGCACGAGAGACTCCAACCCGGCTTCGATGAGCGGCAGCGGCGCTTCTCCGGCGGCGACGAAGGCCGCGACCCGGGCTGCGGCTGCGGCGGTGCCGAGGCGGTGATTCGCGTTGAGGGCGCGACGGGTGAACCCTTCGTGGTCGCCGTGTTGGCCAAGGCGGGCGGCGAGATCATCGAGGGCGTCCGGGATCATCCAATCATCGTGGATCGCGCGGGCGGCGTCGGCAGCGAGGATGGCATCGATATCATCGAGGAAGGCGATGATCGCGGGATCGCTGCGGCGGCCGAGCGCGAGCGAGGCGCAGGTGCGCACGAAGTGCGAGTCGTGTTTCGCGAGGGCGGCGAGCCGCTCCGTCGGCGCGGCCCCGGCGAGGGCGGTGGTCCCGGCGTGGCGCAGGGCGGTCAGGCTCACGACGTGTTCCTTGCGCGCGAGCAGCTTCAGGATCGCCTCCGTCGACGCGGCATCGCGGAGGCGCCCGAGTCCGAGGAGCGCCTGGATGCGGACGCGCTGCGAGGGATCTTCGAGCAAGGGTGTGAGGGCTGCGGTGAGGCCATGGCTTTCGTCGGTGGGAGCGGGAATGACATCGAGTCCTAACAAACGTCCGTGGCGATCCGTCGCCGTGCGGACTGCCTGGGCACGAATTTCGGGGTCGGGGTCGTTGAAGAGCACGGTGAGCTCCGCGTCCTCCGCCTTTTCCTGCCGGAGAAGTTGCCCGATCCCCCAGATCGCGTGGATGCGGGCGAGCTGCGGGGTCTCCACCTTGGCAGAGACGGCCACGAGTTCGGGAAGGGCGCCCCGCTTCACCAGCTCGAACTGCGCCTTCATGCGCACTCGCTGGTCGGCGTGACCCAAGAGGTCGGAAAGGTCAACCAAGCCCTCCAGGCTGAAGTCCGCGCCGATCAGCGTCTTCGTTTCCTCGCGCAGCGGATGCTGCTTCTCCCTCGCTGCATCGATGCGCCAGATCGCGCCCTTTTCGTTCATCGGATACCCGCCGCCCCAGTCGACGCCGCAGAGGGCGCCATCGGGCGAAAACTGGAGTCCTACGATCGGGATGCCGTCCCCGATGCGGTGGTCGTCGCGCATCGTCCACGAGTCTCTCTCTGGCACGACGCGGAAGGCCCACTGCTGGCCGTTCGGGGCGCTCGTGAGGAAGAAGTAGTTCTCATACTCCGGGCCGAGGGCGGTGCCGGGGTTGAACTTGAAACCGGCGGGACCGTTCTCGTAGTTCGCGATCGTCGGCGTGAACCAGCGGGGCTGGGCCTCGTGCCAAGGTTTGTGCATGAGTTCATCGTTCCACGGATTGTAGTCGTCGCGCAGATATTGCCAGTGCGAGCGCCAGCCGAGGTCGCCGTATTGCTCGATGAAGACGAGACGCTCCTTCTCGCCCGCGAAGTCGGCGTCATTGTCGACCCCGAAGAAGTTGCCGTACTGGTCGAAGCTGATCTCCTGGATGTTGCGCTGCCCGTGGGCGAAGACCTCGAAGTTCGACCCATCCGGCTCGCAGCGCATCAGTCCGCCTTGATGGGGGAAGCGGTAGTCGAGACCGTCGGGCGTCTTCACGCGGATGCCCTTGTCGCCGATCGACCAGTAGACGCGTCCATCGGGACCGAGAAAGAGCCCGTGCATGTCGTGCCCGGCATAGGCGAGGTGGGCGCCAAATCCTGCCACAACCACCTTTTTCTCATTCGCCTTGCCGTCGCCGTCCGTGTCGCGGAATTTCACGAGTTCGGGCACGGGACAGACGAAGACCTCGCCCTCGTGCCAGAGCACGCCCCCGGCGACGCCGCCGATGAGATGGTCGAGCTGCTCGGCATAGATCTTCGTTGAGTCGGCGAGTCCGTCGCCGTCGGTGTCCTCGATGAGGTGGACCCGCTCGCTCAGGGCGGTGAGGTCGCGCGCGTCGTGGATCCCGTCGCCGGTGATATCCTTGACCCGCTTCGCGTTGAGGGCGCTGTTTTCCGGCGTGAACTGCTGGCGGTAAAAGACCTCCTTCTCGCCGGCCGAAGTGAAGCTGAGATCGTTTGGAATCCAGTCGGTGTTGTCGCGGATGTCGAGGTCGTTGGCCTTGCGGCGCATCGTCTGGGTGACGTAGGCGCGGCCCTCGGGATCAAAGCTGATCGCAACCGGATCGGGCACCTCGAAGCCGGGCGTCCACTTCGTGTAGGTGAGTCCCTTCGGATCGGGATGGCCCCCTGACAAAACCGCAATGGGGGGCTCGACCGAAACCCCGCGGACCTCGACGTCGTCCCACAGCCCTTTGTCATCGAAGGTGCCGATGCCGATGCGTCCCCAAGCGAAGGTCTTGTCGTGGGCGATGTGGGTCGGTTTCTCCATGTCGTCGAAGTAGATCTCGATGAGACCCGTCGCGACGGTGCGGACGATCTTCACCTGGTGCCAGGTCGCGTCTTTCCAGGGCGTGCCCTCGTTCGCCTGCGCGGAGATGGCGACGCGCGGGGCGTCATCGACGAGGAAGATCTGGTTCGAATGCGGATCGGTCTTTTCGCCGAGGTGGACGTAGTAGAAGTTCGCCGGATCCTGGTAGCCGAAGACGACGCACATGTCGCGGTGACCGCGGGAGGTCTGCTTCGTCATGACGCGGGCGGTGAAGACAAAGTCGCCGACGAAGCCTCCCTCACGGATCGCGATGTTTTCGGGGCTGCGGTGAGGCGGGGTGTAGTTCGAGCCGCCGAGGATTTCGAAAGCGGGATTGCCGTTGTCGTCCGTGATCTGCCACGCCTTCGCGTCGGTCGGAGTCCACCCGCCCGCGCCCTTCGAGAAATCCTCGTGGAAGATCACGGGAAGGTCGGCGGCGGGGAGGGCCGGGGCGAGAGCGAACGTGAGGAGAAGCAGGGGGATTTTCCGCATCGGGAAAGGTGGCACGAAACTACGGATCTGCCAGTGGCGGTGGAAAAAGTAGTCCGGGGCTTCAGCCCGCGTGACGTCCGATTTTCGCGCTAAAGCGCTGGGCTGCTTTCCACCCGATACCGCGTCGCTTCCTCGAAGGCGTAGGCAAAGGCCAGCAGCTTCGCGTCCTCGCCGGGACGGGCGATGAGGGTCACGCCGTTGGGTGTGCCCGTCTCATCAAGTCCGAGCGGCACGGTGATGGCGGGATAACCGGCGGTGGCATAGAGCATGGAATGCTGGTTCGCGAGGCTCACTAGCAAATCCACCTCGTTTTCCGCGAAGGTTCGCGCGAGGATGGCAGCCATTCCCTTGCGCACGTGGATGGCGGCTTCTTCATATAGTGCTTCCATGCCATTCTCCGTCGCTCCCGTATCTTCGCGGATTGCTTGGAGAATCCGGACGGCGAGATCGACCAGGTTTTGTCCGCGCGGGATGCGGCGCGACGGATCGGCCTCGTTGTAGGCCTGCAAGTCGGCGACGTTTTTCACGGGAGCTCCGGCCGCGGCCAGGTAGGGAAGGGTGTCCTGAGAGAGGCCGAGGAAGATCACGGGAAGCAGGTCGGGTTTTTCCGCGAAGGTCTCGTCGAGGTCCCTCGCTTTCGCTCCGGCGCGGGTGAGACCTTCGTCGATGCGAGTCAGCCAGAAGGCGGCGTTTGTTTCCTCCTCGAGGATGGCCTTGCGCAGGACACCGGCGGCGATTCCTTCGAGGGCTTTTCCATCGAGCGAGGCGGCGTAGTCGGTCTCCGTCTCATCGATCACGCCGAGGAGGATCGCCGCATCGGTGACGGTGCGGGCGATCGGTCCGGCGGAATCCTGGAAGCGAATCAACGGGATGATGCCTTCGCCACTGACGACACCGTGGCTGGGTTTCATCGCGACGACGCCATTGCTCGCGCCGGGGGAAATGAGCGAGCCGGAGGTCTCGGTGCCGACGCTGACCATCGCGAGGCGCGCGCTCGTGGCGATGGCCGAGCCGCTGCTCGATCCCGAGACGAGCAGGTCGGCACGATAGGGGTTGACGCCCAGACCGCTGATCGCGTTGTAGCCGGGCGGATCGGTGGTGAGCGATCCGGCGAGTTCAGAGAGGCTCGCCTTGCCGAGGATCACGGCTCCGGCGTGGCGGAGGTGTTGTACGATCTTCGCATCGGCCGTGGCGATGTGGTCGAGGAGGATCTCGGCTCCTGCGGTGGTGTGCATGGGCGCGGCGGTGGCGAGGTTGTCCTTGATGCTGATGGGTATGCCGTGGAGCGGGCCTTTTATTTCGCCCGCGGCGCGGAGCCGGTCGGCCTCGCGGGCTTCGTCGAGGGCGTGGGGATTGAGCTCGAGATAGCTGCGGAGATGACCGTCGTGAAGGCGGATGCGGGCGAGGAAGCAGAGGGTGAGTTCCTCGGAGCTGAGCTCGCCCTTCGCGAGAGCCTCCTGTAATGCGTGAATGGTCGACGAGGCGACAAGACGATCGATCTCTGCGAAGCGGCGCGTGCCGATGCCTTCCAGCGATTCGGCAAAGGTCGAGAAATCAAGCTCGCGGAGCCGTGGGAGATTTGGCGGAGCCGCGGCCGGGAGGGGGGCGGAGCGCTCGCATCCGGCGAGGAGGCAGGCGAGGAGGACAAACAGTAAGGTCGGCCGCATCGGGCAGTGTTTCACAGGACGGCGGGGTGTCCAGCGTTGAGAAAAGGATGCAAGCTTCCCCTTGGAAAGAGCGTCTGAGCGTATACCTTCGTGCTCTTCATGGACAGCGCCCAGCGACGGATTATCGACTCACTTCTCGACTCGTATCACCGGGTCGGGGGAATCAATCGTCTCGACAGCGGCAATCTGCCGTCGAAACGCGCTATTACCGACGTCTGCGTGAAGTTGCTCCAGGTCCTCTTTCCCGGGTATCACGACGAGGAGCCCATCCCGGCGGACGAGCTGGAAATGATCACGGGCGAACGGATCTCGATCCTCGTCGACGTGCTCCGCACCGAGGTGGCCAAGACCCTGCGTCTTCGCGACCATGAAACAGGTGAGCACCACCATGGGCTCGACGAGCAGTCGCGCGAGCTTGTCTGCGAATTCCTCGGCAAGCTGCCGCGCCTGCGCGAGCTGCTCCAGACCGACGTCGAGGCGGCATACGAGGGCGATCCGGCGGCGAAGAATTTCGACGAGATCATTCTCGCCTATCCCTGCATCGAGGCCATTGCGATCCAGCGCTGCGCTCACTGCCTCTACGAACTCGACGTGCCCCTGATCCCCCGGATCATGACGGAGTATGCCCACAACCTGACCGGCATCGACATTCATCCCGGAGCGACGATCGGTTCGCATTTTTTTATCGATCACGGAACTGGTGTCGTCATCGGTGAGACCTGCGTCATCGGGAACCACGTGAAGCTCTACCACGGCGTCACCCTCGGGGCGCGCAATTTCCCCAAGGACGAGAACGGCCGCATCGTGAAGGGCAACAAGCGCCACCCGAACGTCGAGGACCACGTCGTCATCTACCCCCACGCCACTGTGCTCGGGGGCAAAACGACGATCGGGGCACGTTCAACGATCGGGGCGAACGTCTTCCTGCGCGAGAGCGTGCCGGCCGATTCCTTCGTCACGAACGTGGGCGAGCAGCTCAGTCTCTTCAACAAGGTCACGGGCGAGGTGGTCGAGCCGATCGGTGAACCGGTTGATTCCTGATGCCATGGTGGAGTCTGGGGGAGCAGCCGATGCCGCACCCGGGTCGCCGCGGCCCTGGACCCATCCCCGCTCGGGTCGCGACGCGGCCCTTTCCCTCGTCGCCGCCGACCTCTCCCGGGATCTTGGACTTGAGGCCCTCGCGGCGTCCGTGTCGGTGTCGTGGAATCCGCGAATGCGGACCGCTGCGGGCCGCGCTTTTGCGAGGGAATGGAAGATCGAGCTGAATCCACGTCTTCAGGATCTGGCGGAGGAAAGTCGCGATGCGGAGCTGAGAAACACCTTCCTCCACGAGCTCGCCCATCTCGTCGCCTTCGCGCGGGTCGGTCGGAGAAGGATCGCGCCGCATGGCCCGGAATGGCGGCAAGCCTGTCATGATCTCGGCATTCCCGGCGAGGACCGCTGTCACGCCCTCGATTTCCAACCGCGCCGACTCACGAAGAAGTTCGCCTACTCTTGTCCTTCTTGCGAGGCGGTGATCCAACGGGTGCGTCGCCTGCGTCGGCGTGTCGCTTGTTTTCCCTGCTGCCGGAAACACGCCGGTGGCCAATACGATGCCCGTTTCCAGCTTCGCGAAACCCGGTTGGTCTGAACGGAACCGAGGGAGCTCAGCGGATCGCCCTGCGGGCCTCAAGAAAGGCGGCATGAAGCTGATCGTAATCGGTCGCCACGGGGAACTGGGGAAATTCGTCGATCACATTCTGCGGCGGGCAGAAGAGGATGCCGCGGTCGGCTTCGCCGAGCATGTTGGTGTCATTGTAAGAGTCGCCCGCGGCGATGACCTTGAACTTCAGCTCGTGGAAACGCTTCACCGCCTCGCGCTTCTGGTCGGGCATGCGCAGGTGGTAGGCCTCGACCCGTCCTTCGGGGGTGATGCCGAGCTTGTGGCAGAAAAGGGTGGGCCAGCCGAGCTGCCGCATGAGGGGTTTCGCGAATTCGTAGAAGGTGTCCGAAAGGATCACGACCTGGAATTCCGACTTCAACCAATCGAGGAAATCGACGGCGCCCTCGAGCGGGCCGAGACCGTCGATCACTTCCTGGATGTCGCTGATCTTCAGCCCGTGCTCGTCGAGGATGCGGAGACGCCGGGTCATCAGCACGTCATAATCGGGAATGTCCCGGGTCGTCGCGAGCAGCGCGTCGATCCCCGTTTTGTGGGCGACATTGATCCAAATTTCAGGGACGAGGACTCCCTCGAGGTCCAGGCAGGCGATTTCCACGATCTTGGCGGGTTGGTTAAGGGGCATGATTCGACCCTTTCCGGCGGATTTCAAACGCGAGTCTCGGGAAAATGTGATGGGTGCCGCTCGAATGCCCGGATGCCGTTTTGGCGAATTGGGTTAAACTCTCCCCGTGCGCGTTCTTGCCATCGATCCCGCGCTGCGGAACACGGGTTTCGCGGTGATTGAAGAAAGCTCCCCTGTTGCCGGCCGCCGGACGCAGCGGGCGCTCACTTATGGCGTGATCCAGAATCATCGCGAACTTCGCCAGTCCGGCTGCCTCGTCGCGATTCGGGAAAGACTCGTCGACGTGATCCGCGAATTTTCTCCCGAAGTCTGCGCGGTCGAGGGCGTCATCTTCGTGCAGAGCTATCGAACCGCCATCACGCTCGGCGCGGCGCGTGGTGCCGCCCTCCTCGCCGCGGCGGAGCATGGTCTCGAAATCTTCGAATACGCCCCGAAGCGCGTGAAACAGGCCGTTGTGGGACGGGGTTCGGCTGATAAACAACAGGTCGCGTTCATGATGCGGGCGCTCCTCGGGCTCACCGAGACACCGCCTTCCGATGCCGCCGACGCCCTCGCCATCGGGATGGCTCATTGCTACGCGCACGATCCCAAGCGCACTGCCGTCCTCACCGATCCACCCGTGCCGCTGTGACTTCAAAGTGATTTCGTGCCGATGAAGATGGAGGACGCCAGGAATATCCTCGCGCTCGCCGCGGTCGAGGAGGCCGACGAGGGCGGGATCGTCCTTTCCGCGAACGAACGCCACGAGGCGTCCCGCGACGCAGGTTCACCCTTGCAAGCGAATCCAGGCAGGGCCAGGGAGGATGCCTTCCTCGCTACCCGTGCCACCGCCCTCCTCGAGCGGATCGTTTCCCGCCTGTCCTCGTCCGCGTGGCTCGATCCGGCGTCGAGTGCCCATCCGGCGCATCACTCCCCGGGCGTCGCCCTGTGCCTTGTCGCTGTCGCTGTCGTCGGATATCTTACCAATGAACTCGGTCCGGAAAAGCGCATCAACGTCCTCGCTTTTCCCCTCCTCGGCATCCTCGCGTGGAGCGCGCTCGTGTATGCTCGCGAAGCCTGGCTCTTCGCTTCGCGGCGTCCGCCCGAACTGCTCGAGCGTTGGTTCGAGTGGACCGGTTCCCGCGCCGCGAGTGTGGGGAAAGACGATCCCGCCGCCTCCATCCTGGGCAACGCGAAGCGTCTTTTTGAGAAGCGCTGGTCACTGATTTCCGCTCCCGTCACAGCGGCCCGTTTGAAATCGCAACTTCATCTCGCCGCCTTCCTCTTCGCCGCCGCTGCCATCGGTGGGATGTATGTCAGGGGGCTCGCCAACGAATATCGCGCCGTCTGGGAAAGCACCTTTTTCACCGACAGTGCCTCGCTTCGCGGCATCCTCCAGGTCGTCCTCGGACCGGCCGCCTCGCTCAGCGGGCAGAGCCTGCCGACGCCGGCGGAGCTCGACGCCATCCGCGGCGCCGACGCCGCCGGAGAAAACGCGGCCCGCTGGATCCACTGGTATGCGCTGACCATCGCCCTCTTCGTCCTCGTGCCGCGCGGCATCCTCGCGATCCTCTGGAGGATGCGATCGGCCACGCTCGCCCGCTCGCTGCCCTATCGCGAAACCGCACCGCGTTATTACGCCCGGCTCCTCGCGACCTCGTCGGGCTCGGCCCGCGCCGTCGCCCTCGTGCCCTATGCCTTCGATCCTGACATGGACACCAAAAGCGGTCTCGTCCGGCGGCTCGAAATTGAATTTGGTGCCGCGGTCGAGCCGGTCTGGTTGCCGACCGTTGCCTTCGGGGAAGAAGAACGTTTTGCCCTCGCCCCCGCGTTCGCGGTCTCCGAGATCGTGCCGGTCTTTTCCTTTGCCGCCACGCCCGAGCGCGAGGCGCATCTCGCCCTCTACCGCACCCTCTCGGATCTCGCACCCCGCCCTATCCGGTTCATCCTCCTCGAAGCGACCGCCTTCGATCGCAAGTCGCGCGACTTCGCCGATGCCGCGAGCCGCCGCACTGCGCGGGTGGAGGCTTGGGCCCGCCTCTTCGCCGGCGAAAGCGCCGCCCTGCTCCTCCAGCCCGCGACCTGTTCACCCGCCGCCCCCGTCTGAGCCCATGCCCGAAGTCTCCGACAAAGAAGTCGTTCTCAGTCTCATTTCCCACACCAACGTGGGCAAGACGGCGCTCGCGCGGACCCTGCTGCGGCGCGATGTGGGCGAGGTGGCCGACAGCGCCCACGTCACGCTCGTGCCGGAGGCTTATCCGCTGATCGAGAGCGGCGAGAGACGAGCCTTGCTTTGGGATACGCCCGGCTTCGGGTCGAATCTCGCGAAGCTCGCCAAGCGGCTCCGTGCAAGCGACAATCCCGTCGGATGGATCCTCCACCAGGTCTGGGACCGCGCCACCGACCGCTCTCTTTGGTGCAGTCAGGAAGCGATCCGCAACGTGCAGTCCGAGGCCGACGTCGTCCTTTACCTCGTCGATGCCTCGCAGTCGCCCGCCGAGACCGGCTACATCGATCTCGAGATCGATGTCGTCGAGTGGATTGGCAAACCCGTCCTCGTCTTTCTCAATCAGACCGGCGCGCCCGATCCCGAACGCGACGCGCGCAACGAGCAGGCGTGGCGCGCCCATCTTTCGGGTCACCGCATCGTAAAAGAGGTCTCCACCCTCGACGCCTTCACACGCTGCTGGACGCAGGAACACGAGATCTTCGTGAAGGCGGCGGGTGTTTTGTCAGGAGGCAAGCGGGAAACGGCGCGGCTCCTTTCCGAGGCCTGGGTCTCCCGGCAGCTCGATGTCTTCGAGGACTCCGTCGGGATGATCTCCGAGCTTGCCTTTTTCGCCCTCGCCGACACCGAGGAGCTCGGGGCCGCGGGATTCCTCGATAAACTGAGGCAGCTCGTCCGCAAGGGCGATCGCGATCGCGATTTCGAGCGGGCCCAGCGGGCCATGTATGCCCGGCTCTCCGAGAGCACCAAAGAGACAGTGAACCGGCTTATCGCGCGGCATGGTCTCACCGGCGAGACCGCGAACCAAATCGCAGCCGCCTCACGCGATGCGTTTGCGGTGAAGCGGAATCTGGAGGAACCGCTCATGGCCGCGGTGGGAGGCGTGGGTGCGGGACTTCTGGGAGGGCTCGCGGCCGACCTTGCCGCCGGCGGCATGACCTTCGGCGGTGGAGCCCTTCTCGGCATGCTCGCCGGTGGGGCGACCTCTTTTGCCCTAGCGCGGGGCTACAACCTGACCCAGACGGGGACCAATCGCGTCCGCTGGACCGAGCCCCACTTTCTCGATCAGGTGAAATCCACCGTCCTCCTCTATCTCGCCGTTGCCCACTTCGGTCGCGGTCGTGGTGACTGGCTCGATCCCGTTCACAATCCGGCGCATTGGCAGCGGCTGGTCGAGGAAAGGGTGGCGAAAGACTCCGGCACCTGGAAATCCCTCTGGAAAGCAGGCGCCAAGATCGACGATCCCGCCGGCTTGAAGAAGAAACTCGCGAAGGAATTCCGCGGCGTTCTGTTGGGTGTGTTAGGAGATCTCTATCCGGAGAGCCGGGGGATCTTCGGGAAGTGACGGGGTCGCCGCTCAGCGTCGTTTCCAAACTTCCTCCACGCGGCGCTGCGAGGTGGCGGAAAAGAGGGGCTCCCTCAGGGCTTTGCGGAGTCGTCTCGCCAACTCGCGGGCATCCTTTTCGACATAGGTGCGCAGCAGAAAACGCTTGGTTCCGGCGTGGAGGAGGAGATCGATGCTGCCGGGGCTGCGGAATCCCCTGGGAAAGGTTCTCAGATCGATGCGGGTGACTTCCTTCCAAGGAACGAGACGACGACCCCGTGAAAATCCGCGATCATCGATGGTCCAGCGATAGGTCCCGGGCAGGTAGATCCAGAGAGCCGGAACGAGAAAGACCGCGGCGAAGAGATAGCGATGGCCACCGCGATCCTCCATCAGGATCTGGATGAGAATGGCGATGCCGAGGCAGAGGCAGAGGAGCATCAGGCACCAAGCCAGAGCCGCGCGTTGGTTCACGACAAATCGGTTGGTCGAGGGGGCGTTCCCGGACATCCTCGCCAATCAATCACCGGATCTGGACAACGCAAACCGGTTGATGTCTCCGCTTCGATCATCCGTAACCGATCAGGCTCGATCGCGGTCTATCCTGACATGCGCCCCATCCGATCCCTCGCCATCCTGACCCTGCTGACCTTCCAGCTTCTGGTTCACGCCGGTTCCCCCGCGCCCATCGAGGTGCTCCGCTACGAGCCGGCCGATGCGTCGCGCTCCCGCACCGTGCCGGTGAAGGTCTACCTGGTGAAGAGCGCACAGGTCAAACCTGTCATCGTCTTTTCCCACGGTCTCGGCGGCTCGCGCGAAAACGGGGTCTACCTCGCCGAGCATTGGGCGCGACATGGCTATGTCGCGGTCTTCGTCCAGCATTCGGGCAGCGATGAGTCGGTCTGGAAAGAAACCGTCCGCGGCGAACGCATGGCGGCGATGAAGCAGGCTGCGAGCGCACGTTCCTTGGTCGATCGTGTCGGCGACATTCCCTTTGTCCTCGATCAGCTCGAGCGTTGGAACGTCGAACCAGGTCATGCGCTGCACGGCGCGCTCGATCTCGAGCACATCGGGATGACCGGTCACAGCTTTGGGGCGGTGACGACGCAGGCGATGATGGGACAAAAATTTCCCCTCGGAAAAGAGTTCGCCGATCCCCGTCTCGACGCCTTTCTCCCGATGAGTCCCTCGACCGGTCGCGGTCTCTCCGCCTTGGAGGCTTTCGGCCACATTCAGGCGCCCGTGCTCTGCATGACCGGCACGGAGGACACCAGCGTGATCACTCCCGACAAGACCGCCGCATCGCGCCGCGAGGTCTACGCGGCCCTGCCCGCGGGAGACAAATACGAACTCGTCTTCGAAGGCGGGACCCACTCCGCCTTCTCCGATACCGCTCTCTTCGACGACAAGCAACTGGCTCACCATCACCCGGCGATTCAGAACATTTCGACGCGATTTTGGGACGCTTACCTGAGGAGCGATGGAGCGGCGAAGGCATGGTTGCAGTCCGAAAAGCCGCGCACCGAGACCCGACTGATCGAAAAGGACCATTGGGATTGGAAGTGAGAATCGTCCGACCTGCGGTTCACGCAAAAGGGGACGTTGAAGCTTTCCGGCATCGGGCGACATTCCAGCGTCCCATGATGCTTCGCCTCCTCCTTCCCGCCTTCCTCCTTCCGACTCTGCTGTTGGCATCTGATTGGCCGAACTGGCGCGGACCCAAATTCGACGGAATCTCTCCCGAGCTCATTCCCGCGACCCTGCCGGAGGCACTTCCGATCCGCTGGACTGCCAAGGTCGGAACCGGCTTCAGCACCGTCTCGGTGGCCGGTGACAAGGTCGTGACGATGGGCAACCGCACCGTCTCGGAGAAGGAAACCGACACGGTCTGGTGCCTCTCGGCGAACACCGGGAAGGTGATCTGGCAGCACTCCTATCCGTGCGCCCTCGATCCGCTCTACTACGAGGGTGGACCCGGTGCGACCCCGACGATCCATGAGGGCGCGGTCTACACGCTCAGCAAGAAGGGCCACGCGCTGAAGCTTGATCTCGACAACGGCAAGGTCCTCTGGAGCCGCGACCTCGTCGCCGATCACCAGGTGGAATTGCCGGAATGGAGCTTCGCCGGCTCGGCTTTCATCGACGGCGACCGCGTCCTTCTCAACGTCGGTCGCGGCGGCATCGCGCTGAACAAGGAAACCGGCGAGACGATCTGGATTTCCTCCACCGAGACCTCCGGCTATGCCACCGTCGTGCCCTACGAAGCCGGCGGTCCGACCGCCAATCGCTTGCTCTTTTCCGCGAAGGGGCTCATCGCCTTTGATCCCGCCACCGGCAAGGCCGCCTCGGAGTTGCCATGGAAGTCGAGTCGCGACGTCAATGCCGCTGATCCCATCGTCATTGGAAACCGCATCGTCGTCTCCTCCGCCTCAGGATCCGTCATGATCGAACCGAAGGCCGATGGCGGGCCGGTCACGATCTGGGAGCAGAAGGACATGAAGTGGTATTTCAATCCCGGCGTCCTCATCGAAGGACACCTCTATTCGCTGCACGGCACGACGCACCGGCCCACCGAGTTGATGTGTCTTGAGGTCGCTACCGGCAAGATCGTCTGGACCGAGCCCGGCTTCGGCAGCGGGGGCGTCATGGCCGCGGGCAAGACCGTGATCGTTTTTGATAAAGGACTCCTCACCCTCTTCGACGCTGATCCGCAAGGATATAAGGCGCGTCACCAGCAGAAGATCCTCGAAGGCAAATGCTGGACCTCACCCGTGATCTCGAACGGCCGCATCTATTGCCGGAACGCCGTCGGTGATCTCGCCTGTGTCGAGTTGCCGGAGTCTTGAAGGCGCGAGGCGTCGATCGTAGGCCGCCTCCTATCTCCTCTCCGGCAAACTCAGGATCGTGATCTCCTTCCGGTTCGAGGGCAGTTGGGTCGCGATCACTTCGCCTGGCGTGAGTTTCCGCACCCGTTCGAGAAAGGCGGGGATCTGCGCCTGCATCTTCGCATCGTTGATCTTCAGCGTGAGGAGCAGGGTCTTCGCCCGCACCCGCCGTTGCAGCCGCTCGATGTAGCGCAACGCCACGGGGGGAGCGAGGTTCATGTCCGAGGCGAGGAGATCGACGCGACGGGGCAGATCCTCGATGCGCAGTTCGCCCGCCGAGATCGCGAAGTGGGAAAAGCTCGCTCGCTTCCCGTCATCGAAGGCAAGAACGCGTCCGTCCATCTCTCCGGTGTCGACACCGATCACCTTCGCTCCATGCGAGAGCAGTGAGAGGCTGCCGCCGCCCGGCGCGCAGCCGAGTTCCAGCGAGGTCTTTCCGGCGAGGCTTCCCGGATCGCCGAACCCGGCGTAGTGGAGCCCTTGCTCCATCTTCAGCCACGCGCGCGAGGGTGCGTCGTCCGGCAGGATCGCCCGAGGCATGCCGCCGGGAAAAGGAAAGCGGAAACGGTCGTGACGATGCCACCCCACGAACAGCGCCTCGCCTTCGTCGCCGAGGATCACATCGAGGACGAGATCGCCGTGAAGGGGCGGGGAAGCTTCGACCTTCACTCCCGATTCCCGGAGGACGGAGGCGATCTCCGCGGAGCGGGCATCGATCGCCAACCACTCCTCGGCGGTGAATCCATTCTCGGGCAGCACGCGTGGAAAGACATGGACGCGATCCGGCTTCGTCCCGCATCGGCCGGCGATCTCCGGCACTTCCTCCGGCGTCTTCGCCATGCCGAGCGAAGACCCTGACACATGCGCCAAAACCGGGAGCGGTCCGCCCGGTGAAGCCCCCACGCCTTCCCGAACCTTCCACGTCACCAATCCCGGCCGCAGGAAGGCGGGAGTGACCGCCTCGCCATGGCGCGCCCGCATCTCCGCTTTCAGGGCGGATTCCCAGCCCGGATTGCAGGTGGCGAAGAGGAAACTGGGGGAGGCAGCGGTCACGGCGGTGGGCGGGCATCATGCACCATCCGATGGTGGCTTGCCATGGGGAAGATCGGGGTTCTGATCCTCTCGAATGGGAGCCACGACAGCGTTTCGTGGCCGTCTTCTTCGATGGTCTTGGAAACGGCGCTTGCGAAGTTTTCCAGATTAGCTAACCTAGCTAACGATGATCACCGTCAACATGCACGAGGCCAAGAGCCGTCTTTCCCAATTGGTCAAGGCGATCGAAGAGGAAGGGGAGGTCGTCATCTTGCAGCGCAACGGCCAACCGGTGGCCGAGATTCACCGGTACCGTCCGCCTGCGCCGACTCCGATTCGGAGAGATTTGACACCCGATCCGAGACTGCGCCCGATCCTCGCCCCTGGCTACGATCCCGCTGAGCCGCTCAGCGAAGAAGAGTGGCCTGGAGATTGCCGATGAGATTGCTCTTGGACACTTGCGCGATGATCGCGCTTGCGGAGGGCAATTTGCCTACCGCCGCCGCCGCCGCCCTGGAGTCTGCGGAAAAGGCGGTGGTTTCCGCCGTGATCCCGTGGGAGCTGGGTATCAAGGTGAAGACTGGAAAGCTGATTCTTGCCGAGCCTCCGTTGACGTGGGTGCGGAGTTTGTCGGTTGCGTATCAGTTGGATCCTGCGATTGAACCTCTCGATGCGCCTCTTCTTTGCGCCGCAGCCGAGCTGCCCCTTCTTCATCGCGATCCGTTCGACCGGATTCTTGTCGCCACGGCTTTGGCACATCATCTCACCATCCTCACCTCGGACCGAATCATTCCGGAATACCCCGGAATCGAGACAGTCTGGTAAGGGAGTCCCGTCGTCGATCTGATGGGGATGGTCCGGCCGGATCCCGATTTTTCCAAAGGGGAAGTCCGGCAATCCGGGACGGAGGCGGAAGTCGTCGTCTTTCCAATCGACGAAGAGGGGCGGGTCGCGCATCCGACCCTGTTGCATCAAAGCAGCCCGCTCTCCGCAAGCCATTCGCGGAAGCGCTCGGGCCAGGCGGCGGCCGCGCCTCTCGCATCGGGACGATAGCCGAAGCCGTGGCCGGCGTTCGAGTAGATGTGCAGCTCGGCCTTCACGTCGGCTGCCTTGTATTTCAGGTAGAGCGAGGCCATGCCTTCGGCGATGTCGGGGCGGTCACCGTAGCCGCAGGCGATGAAGACGGGCGGCATGCCCTTTTCGGCGGTGAAGGTGCCCGACTTGCCGGGATAGATGAGGGCTTGGAAATCGGGACGGCTTCCGTTACGGTCGATTGGATCGGCGGCGTCCGCCTTGCCGCGATCGGATTGCATCGCGGAGTAGGCGGCGAGTTCGCCTCCGGCGGAAAAGCCGAGGATGCCGATGCGGTCGGGCTGGATCCCCCATTCGGCGGCGCGGCTGCGGACGAGGCGGATGGCGCGGCGGGTGTCGTCCATGGCATGACCTTCGAGGGTGTAGGTCGAGCCCGGTTCCTTGGAGAGCCGATACTTCAGGATGAAGGCGGCGATGCCGCGCTCGCGGAACCACTCGCCCAGCGCGAAGCCTTCATGACCGACGCAGAGCTTGGCGTGGCCACCGCCTGGACAGATGATCACGGCCGTCCCGGTGTGTTTGTCAGGGTCGGGTAGGTAGGGAGTGATCGAGGGACGATGGACGTTCGTGATGTTGCTGCCCTCGATCTTCTCGGGTTCGTCCTTGCGGGCTTCGGATCCGGGCGCGCCGTTTTCCCAGAGGGGGATGGCGGAGGGACGATCCTCGGCGGATCGGACGGGTGAGACGAGGGCGAGCAGGGTGAGGAACAGGAAACGGGTTTTCATGAGAGGGATTCGGGTTTGGCGAGGACGCGGGCGAGGTCGTCGGGGGTGAGGACGCGCCAGTCGCCTTCGGCGAGATCATCAGGGAGTTCGTAGGCTCCGATGGCGAGACGCTTCAGCGCGACGACGTGATTGCCCGCGGCGGCGAACATGCGACGGATCTGGTGATAACGTCCCTCCTCGAGGGTGATGCGGGCTTCCCTCTCGCCGAGCACCCCGAGGGGCGCGGGGAGGAGCGGCTGGGTTTCGCCTTTCAGGACAAGTCTGCCCGAGGCGAAGAGCGGAGCCTCGTGTCCTTCGAGAGGCCGGTCGAGGGTGACGTGGTAGACCTTCGGGCAATGCTTTTTCGGATGGATGAGGCGATGGAGGAGTTGTCCGTCGTCGGTGAGGAGCAGCAGCCCGGTCGTGTCCTTGTCGAGGCGTCCCGCCGGATTGAGCGCGGGAGTGCGCGCGGCAAATCGCTCCGGCAGCAGCTCGTAGATGGTCTGGCCGGGATCGTCGGTGCTGCAAGTGTAGCCGGCGGGTTTGTGCAAGGCGATCACGAGTGGGGCGGGCGGATCGAGCGGCTCGCCGCGGTAGCGGATGCAATCGTGCGGCGGCACCTCGCTCTCGCCGAGGACGCGTCCGTCGAGGTCGGTGACCGCGCCCCCGCGGATGGCGCGCTGCACTTCCTTGCGCGAGCCATAGCCGAGATTGGCGAGGAGACGGACGAGTTTCATGAAGAGGAAAATAGTGTTTCGTCAGGGTTTCCGGGCGAGGATCACCTTGTAGGTCTTGTCCTCGGCGAGGCGCTCGTAGCCGAGTCCCTCGGCCTTGAGGACGGCCTCGTAGGGGAGTTGGCGGTTCGCGACGAGGTAGAGGCGACCGGTGCGTCCGAGGGCGCGGGCCGCGCTCGTGACAAAAGCGCGGCCGAGATCGACGTCGGTGTCGCGGCCGCTGTGGAATGGTGGGTTTGTCAGGATAACGTCGTGGTGACCGGGGATCCCGGTGGTGACATCGTGCCACGAGAAGACGGGACGCTCGCCCCACTCCGCGAGGTTCGTGCGGGCGCAGGCGAGGGCGCGGCTGTCGCTCTCGAAGAGGTGGATCCGTTGGATCCCCGGAGCGAGGCGAAGGGCCTCGGCGGAGAGGTAGCCCCAGCCCGCGCCGAGATCGGCGACCTTCCCGCGCAGGTCCGCCGGAAGGTGGGCGACGAGAAATTGCGAGCCCGCGTCGATCTCGCCGTGGCTGAAGATCCCGGCCCGCGTCGTGTGGCTGGTCCCGGGAACGTGGCGTGGCTCGCCGAGGGTCCTCCATTCCGCGAAGAGCGCCTCGTTCCAGGTGCCGTCGTCGGTTGCATGGAAAACGCGCGATTTGTTTTTCTGGATCGAGTGGACCGATCCCGTGGCGCGGGCGAATTCCTTTTCGAAGCGGCTTGCGCCGGTCGTGTTCGGCAGGGCCGCGACGAGGGTGCCGCCGGGCTCGAGATGATCGCGGGCGAGGGCGAAGGAGGCGAGGATCTCGTCGCGCGATTTGCCGGGGAGAAGGAGCACGACCGGACAACGTCCCTCGGGCGATTCGACCGGAGCGGCGAAGCCCGCGCGACGCCAGGCATCGGCGAGCGGTTTGTGCGGCTGCACCGCGGTGAGGTGCTGCCAGCCCTTCAGCAGGGGATGGGCCTCGGCTCCGAGGAAAAGGCATCTCCCGGGCGCGGGAATCCCGCCTTCAGAGGAGAAGGCAAGCAACAGGGTTTCGAGGGCGGGGTTCATCGCGGCGCGACGACTGTAGCACGGATTCCGCGATTCAAACGACCGCTCCGTGATCGGGGCGGGCTTTTTTCTTTTCAAATCCGGACGGCTCCCGTTTCCTGAGGGCCGTCTTTTTCCAGCATGAACTCCCGTCGCGATTTCCTGAAAACCTCCGCTGCCGCCGGCGTCACTTCGCTCGCCGGGGCCGTTCCCCTCGGCGCCGCGAAGACCGGCCGCATCATCGATTGCCACACGCATTTCTACGACCCGACCCGGCCCGAAGGCGTGCCTTGGCCGGGGAAGGATACTCCCCTGTATCGCCGCGTCCTCCCCGATGACTGGATGGCCGTGGCCGGTCCGCATGGCGTGACCGAAACGGTCGTGGTCGAGGCGAGTCCGTGGGTCGAGGACAACCAGTTTCTGCTCGACCTCGCGGCGAAGGACAAAAGGCTCCTCGGCATCATCGGCAATCTCGATCCCGCCGCGCCCGACTTCTCCGCTCACGTAAAACGGTTCGCCGCGAACCCGCTCTATCGCGGCATCCGCATTGCCTCGGCCAAGGCCGCGCTGCCGGAAAATGCCGGAGCCTACGCGACCGGGTTGAAGCAACTCGCGGAGGCGGGACTCGTCCTCGACATCAACGGCGGACCGGCCACGCCGGGCCTGGCTGCGACCCTGGCAAAATCGCAACCGGATCTCACCGTCATCATCAATCATTGCGGTAATCCCGGCGATGCCGCGAAGCCCTTGCCCGAAGAATGGAAAGCCGGGATCGGCGCCGCGGCCGCCTTGGCGAATGTCTTTTGCAAGGTCTCGGCCCTCGTCGAAGGCGTGCGCGGCGAGCCGGGGGAAGCGCCGGCCGATCCCGGGTATTACCTGCCCATTCTCGACACGCTCTGGAAGGCCTTTGGTCCCGACCGGCTCATCTACGGGAGCAACTGGCCCGTCTCCGATCGCGGCGCATCTTATGCGACCGTCATCGGGATCGTGAAGGCGTATTTCGAAGGCAAAGGCGAAGCCGCAGCGGAGGCGTATTTCTGGAAGAATTCGCAGGTCGCGTATCGGTGGCGGGAGCGGTGAGGAGAGGCCCGGTAGGGGCCGGAGAGATTAACGGTGAAGAGAGGCCCCGGAGGGACCTCGGGGATTGTCTCTTCACGCGTGTGCCCCGCTTGGTCTTCCCGACTTGGCGCCCCCTTTTTTCGCCGAAACGAAAGTCCCGTCGATGAAGCGTTCCGAACTGATCCACCATGAAACCCATCCTGCTCTGCCTCGCTCTTACGATCACCTCCCTGCTGCTCGCACCGCTGGCCTCATTCCACGCCGCTGACACGCCTGCAATCCGCATTACCGACCGAGCGGTCATTTTCAAGCACACGAGCACCGATCCGAAGGACCCGGCGAACATTTCGGGCTTCAATCTGGGCCCAAGCATCGCAGCGCTGCCGGATGGGCGGGTGATGGCCGCGTGGTTCTCGTCGCCGGTTTCTCCGACGGCCGCGTCGGAGAAGAGTTCGCGCTGCGCCGTGGTGATGAAGGGACCGAGGGCGAGGTTTTCGATGTCGTAGAATTCGACGGATTGGTGTCGTTGTGGTCGATGGACTAGAATTTGGTTTCGGCTTTAGCCAATGCGGAAGGCAGGACGTTTTGGGCTGCTGCGAAGCCGCGTAGCGAACCCCAAACTTCTTTTCCACTCTCGATCACCCCAGAATCCCCTTCACCACATTCCCCTTCACCTCCGTCAGCCGCATGTCTCTTCCGGCATAACGGTAGGTGAGCTTCGTGTGTTCCAACCCCAGCAAGTGCAGGATCGTCGCGTGCCAGTCGTGGATGTGGACGGGATCGACGACGCTTTCATACCCGAACTCGTCGGTCTCGCCGAAACTGAATCCGGGTTTCACGCCGGCTCCGGCGAACCAGGTGGTGTAGCCGGTGTGGTTGTGGTCGCGTCCGTCGTCGATCTGCGCATAGGGCGTGCGGCCAAACTCTCCGGCGAAGATGACAAGCGTGTCTTTGAGCAGGCCGCGGCCTTCGAGATCGGTCAGCAGGCCCGCGATGGGGCCATCGACGGCGGCGGCGTGTTTGCCGTGGTCTTCGGTGAGATTGCGGTGCTGGTCCCAGCCGCCGTGATTGACCTCCACGAAGCGCACTCCGGCCTCCAACATGCGGCGGGCCATGAGGCACTGGCGGCCAAAGTCGTCGGTCGTGGTGGTGCCGATGCCGTAGAGCTTTTTCACGGTGTCAGACTCGCTTTCGATGTCGAGCACGCCGGGCAGGGCGTCCTGCATGCGGAAGGCGAGTTCGTGCGACTCGATGAGCCCATCGATGGCGGCGTTCTCGGGCTGGCGGAGCAGCGCGGCCTGGTTGAGCTGCTGCACGAAGTCGAGCTGGGCGCGCTGCCCGGGCCGTGCGAGCCCCGGATGGGCGAGGTTGCTGATCTTGGCCTGAGCGATGGGCTGGCGGCCATTGCCGATACGGGTGCCTTGATAGATGGCGGGCAAAAACGAGCTGCCGTAGTTCGCGGGGCCGCCGTTGCCAGGATTCGGGCTCAGCGTGACAAAGCCGGGCAGGTTTTCGTTCATCGTGCCGAGGCCGTAGGTGATCCACGCGCCCATGCTGGGCCGCGGTGCGGTGGGGATGCCGCAGTGCATCTGCAGGAAGGCGGGCGGATGGTTCGGCACGTCGGTCTGCATGCTGCGGATGAGACAGAGCTTGTCCGCGTGCGTGGCGATCTGCGGGAACAGCTCGCTGATCCACAGGCCGCTCTGACCGCGCTGCTTGAACTCCCAGACCGGAGCCATGAGCTTGCCGGTGGGCACCTTGCCTTTGCCGATGGCTTTGCCCGCGTATTTCGCCAGCTCGGGTTTGTAGTCGAAGCTGTCCACATGCGACGGCCCGCCGTCCATGCAGAGGAAGAGGACGCGTTTGGCCCTGGCGGGGAAATGCGGCTGCTTCGGTGCGAGCGGTGGCGCAGCTTCGGCGAGAGCACGCTGCGTGGTGACTGCGCTCAACGCGAGATAGCCAAAGCCCGCGCTGGTGCGTTGCAGCCATTCGCGGCGGGAAGGGGCGGGGAGTGCTGACTGCGAATTTGGTGAATCGGAGCAAAGCGGAGATAGACGGAGCGAAGTGAAGTCAACTGGAGTCATGGTGGTGGATGGGGACGGGGGCTTGCGGGAGAGTGGGATGGGGGTAGATTCGCGATATGACGCTGGTTCTCGAATTACCGGATGCCTGGAAGCAACTGCTCGGACTCGACACCGAAGACGCGGCGGAACGGGCCCGGCAGATGCTGATCACCGAAAGCTACCGGGAGGGTAGGCTTTCGCGTGGGCAGGCTGCCGAGATGCTGGGACTCGGTTTTCATGAGGCGGAGGCGTTTTTCAAGCGCCATGGAGCGGGACAGCAACCGACGTGGGAAGAGCTGGAGGCCAGTGGTGAAAAACTCCGCGCCGCCCTCCAGGCATGAGCGCCGATGGCGTGGCTCCTTGAACTTTCCCCAAACCTGCGTTTCTTTTCCCCATGCAAGCCACCCTTGATCTTGATGCCGACGTGCTCGCTGCGGCGGAGGAAATTTCCAGGCACACGAATCGCAGTGCCGGCGAGGTGTTGTCTGATCTGGCGCGGAAAGCACTCACGATGACGAAGCCGCCGGTTCTTGCTCCCGCCATCGTCAATGGATTCGAGATCATCCCGGCGGAAGGTCGCGTCGTGACTGCCGAGTTGGTTCAGCAACTCATGGCCGAGAGTGAATAATCTCCGGACATGACCGCGCTGCTGGATGCCAATGTTTTGATCGCTTTGTTCGATGCTTCCCATGTGCATCATCAGCAGGCGCACCAATGGTTCGCCGCCCATCGCGCCCAAGGCTGGGCCACCTGCCCGCTGACGCAGAATGCCTGCATCCGCATTATCTCGCAGCCGAACTACCCGAATCGTTTGCCGGTTGCAGACATCACGCGGCGTCTTCAATCCGCCATCGGGGCGAGCGACCATTACTTTTGGCCGGACGAAGTCAGTTTGACGGAATCCGCGCTCTTTGACCTTGGACAGGTGCTCACTCCCCGCCATTTGACCGACCTTTATCTCGTCGGACTCGCATCCATGCATGACGGATGCCTTGTCACGTTCGACAAAGGCATTCCGGCGAGTGCGGTGCGGAAGGCCGAGAGCAGGCATTTGATCGTTCTGTAGCGTTCACCCCCTCGCCAAGAACTCATGGCTCGCCCAGAGGCTTTGGCAGAGGGCGGCCCAGCCGTGGGTGGCATCGGGATTTGTTTTCACAAACTTCAGCGCGGCTTCGATCTCGGCATCGGTCGGCGGGCGGTTGAAGATGCGCTCGTAGGCGAGCTTTACGCGATGCGGCTCGCTCTTGGGGCGGTCGGTGAGGAGGCGTTTCGCGGCGAACTCGGCGGCCTTCAGCACATAGGGGCTGTTCAGTAGATAGAGCGACTGCGCGGGCACGGTGGTCTGCGGTCGCTGGCCAGTGACGATGCTGCCGGGCGTCATGTCGAAGAGCGCGAGCGACTCCAGCGGCTGGTTGCGCATCACGGGCAGGTAGACGGAGCGATGCGGCGAGATCTGGTCGAGGGCACCGCGCGCCTTGGTCTGCACGCCGGTGACATAACCCTCACCATAGGCCCCGACGGCGCTGCCGACGGGCGGACGCAGGTCGAGCTTGCCTGCGGTGAGCAGCATCGCATCGCGGATCGACTCGGCATCGAGGCGGCGCGGGGTCATGCGCCAGAGCAGGGTGTTGTCGGGATCGGCCTCGAAGTTCTTCGCGTCGTGCGCGGTGCTCAGGGCATAGACGCGGCTCGTCATCAGCTCGCGGATGAGTTTCTTGATCGACCAGCCTTCCTGGACAAAGCGTGCGGCGAGATGATCCAACAATTCGGGATGCGTGGGCGCCTGTCCTGACAACCCGAAATTGTCCGGCGTGGTGACGAGGCCCTGACCGAAGAGATGCAGCCAGACGCGGTTGACGAGGACGCGGGCCGTGAGCGGATTGGCCGGTGAAGCGATCCATTCGGCGAGTTCCCGGCGGCCGCTACCGCTTTCTATGTTCCATCCGCCGTCCGCCAGCGTCGGCAGGCCGCGGGGCACCAGGTCGCCGGGCTTTTGCACCTCGCCGCGGAGGAGCAAAGCAGAGTCGCGCGGTGCCTCGCGCTCCAGCACGCAGGTGACGAACTGCTTCGGCGTGCCGTCGGCCTCATAGGCGGCGAGGTGGGCGCGATCCGTCTCCAGCCGCAGCCGCGTCCGCACGAACTCCGAGGTGGCGAACTCGCGTTTCTTCGTCAGCTCAGCGATGAGGGCGGTGTTTTTGGCGACGGCCTCCTCGAGACGGTCGCGGTCGCCCGGTGTGAGCGGCTTCAGCGCATCCGCTTGTCCGGCCGCTTCGTCCAGTGGCACGAGGGTGCCGGGATTGTTGTTCTGAATGACCTTGATCGTGCCATACTTCGTGTCGGTGCTGCGGAAGATGCCGGCCATCGCGTAGTAGTCGCGCTGCGAGACGGGATCGTATTTGTGGTCGTGGCAACGGGCGCAGGCCATCGTCATGCCGAGGAAAGCCTGGCTCACAGTGTCGATCTGCTCGTCCACCACATCCATCTCGAACTGGAGGGGATTCTTCTCGATGTGGGACTTCGGCCCGATCGCGAGAAAGCCGGTCGCGATGAGCAGACCGGCCCGCTCCTTCTCATCGGCTGCCTCAAGGAGGTCGCCCGCGATCTGCTCGCGGATGAAGCGGTCGAAGGGTTTGTCCTCGTTGAAGCTCGCGATGACATAGTCGCGATACCGCCACGCCTGCGGATAGGCGAAGTCCGTCTCCTTGCCGCTGCTCTCCGCGTAGCGCGCCACGTCGAGCCAGTGACGCCCCCAGCGCTCGCCGAAGTGGGGGCTCTCGAGGAGACCGTCGATGGTGTCGACGAGGCGCTCGCGGGTGGGGTCGGCGAGGAAGGCCTGCACCTCCTCCGCGGTCGGGGGCAGGCCGGTCAGGTCGAGATGCACCCGGCGGAGCAGCGCCGCGGGCTCCGCCTCCGCCACGGGAGCGAGAACTTTCTTCTCCAACTCCGCCAACACAAAACGATCCACCTGGGTGCGCGGCCAGGCCGCGTCCTTCACCGCCGGAGCATCCGAATCCTTTACGGATTGGAAGGCCCAGTGATCCATCCTCGCCTCCATCTTCTCTTCCACCGCCACGGCCTGACCTTCCGGCATCGGCGCGCCGCGTTTCACCCACTCCGTGAAGTTCGCGATCACCGCCTCGCCCAGCTTCCCGCCATGCTTGTCCGGCGGCATCTTCAAGTCGGGATCCTCATGCCGCAGCGAGGTGATGAGCAAACTCTCCTCGGGCTTTCCCGGCACCACGGCCGGCCCGCTGTCGCCTCCCTTCAACAAGGCCGCCCGCGCGTCCAGCGCCAGCCCCGCCTTCAGCGACTCCGCCTCCGCGCTGTGGCACTCGTAGCAGCTCTTGATCAGCACCGGGCGGATGTGCTTTTCGAAATAGGCCAGGTCGGCATCGCTCGGGACAGGAGCGCGGGCACTCTTGCCCGCCTCGTTGCCATCTGTCGGGGAATTCGAAGCCTCGGGTTTGGCGGCAGGCCTTGCTTCGCCCTTTGCGCCTTTCGCTCCCTTTGCCTTACCCACACCGGGACGCGGCTGGGCGATCTTGCGGTATTCGTCCAATGTCAGGGCGCCGTCGCCATCCGCGTCGAGACGCTGGAAGGCGGGTTCGAGATGATTGGGGTTTTCACGGAAGTATTTCGTCGCCTCCTTGAGTTTGCCGAACTCGGCGGCATTCAGCTTGCCGTTCTGGTCGGTGTCGAGTTTGACAAAACCCTCTTCGATCGACGGAGTGACAGGGTTGGATCCCGGCGCGGGCGGAGTCGTTTTCGGATCCGGCGCGGGCGTCGCCGACGCGGGCTTGGGCTCGGGCGCTTTCGCCGCTGCGGGAGACGGTGTCCCCTTCCCCTTCAGATGTTCCTCAAACCACGCGATCTCGAGCGCGGTGGCCTCCTCGAATCCCTCGCGATAGATGCCGTAGTGGGTGATGCCTTTGACGACGTGGTATTTCGACGGCACGCCGCGGGCGGCAATCTCCTTTTGCGCCTCGGCGACGACCTCGTTGTTGCTCAGCTCCTCGTTCTCCGCGACGACGAAGAGCGCGGGCACTTCAATTTTCGCAGCGGCTTCGAGAGCGATGAAGCCGATGCTCTTGGCCGGGTTCGTCCGCATGTTGGAGTATTTCTCCATCTTGCCAGTCATCTTTCCTGTCTCGAGCGGCACCGGCTCCACTTCGCCGCGGGCCTGCTGGGTGTGGAGGCGGAAGGCGGCGGCGAGGGCGCGATCCCGATTCGCCCCGCCGAGTCCCGGCACCTGTGCGACGACACATTTCACGCGGGGATCCGTGCCCGCCATGTAGGTGACGAGGCCGCCACCGTAGCTGCTGCCCATGAGGCCGATGCGCTCCGGATCCACCGACGGCTCGCCCGCGAGGAAGCTGATCGCGGCGCGAATGTCCTCGGTCTGGTCGGTGTAGTTCATCTGCCAGCGCAGGGCTTTCACCTTGATCGTCAGTTCGCCCTTCTCGTCGGGCTTCGGCTGCGGCTCGGCGGCCATGAGCTGGCTCTCGCTCTCTCCCCAGCCGCGATAATCAAAAGCGAGCGCCACATAGCCCTTCTCCGCAAAGATCGGCCCCAAACGCCCGCCCGTGCCGCCCTTCGTGCCGCTCGTTCCCGCGCAGAAAACGATGGCAGGCAGCTTCTCGCCTTCCTTGCGATTCTTCGGCAGGTAGAGATCGCCCGCCATGCGCGTGCCATCGCTCCAGATGGTGATGGCGCGTTTTTCGACCGTGTCCGGGATCGCTCCGCGGGCGGCCGGTTCGTTGGGATTGGCCCCCGGAGCCGGAGCCGGAACGGGCGCGGGTTCCGTCTTCGGGGATGGAGCCGGCGTCGCGCCCTTCGTCTGGCCTTTGCCTTTGGCGAACTGCGCCGATACCTCCGCGACCGTGCCGACACCGTCCTTGTCCGCGTCGATCTGGTCAAAGAGCTTCGGCATCTCGTCGCGGGAGATCTTGCCGTCGCTGTTGCGGTCGATCTTTTTGAACCATTCGGGGATGGCCTCCTGGGCGATGACGCACGTGGCAAAGAGGAAAAGGGCGAGTGTCGGACGTTTCATGGGGTGGATGAGCTTGGCTGCTGAAGGTTGGTTCCCTGATCGGGCGAAAGATGGACATTTTTCTCCTCTCCCGAAAACGCCGGGAGCCTGCCGGAGGAATCACTTCGCGCTTCTCCGGCTGCGGAAATAGGCGCGCACCTCCTCCAGGGTGGCGTGGCCGTCTTTGTTGGCGTCCACGGTATCGAAGACCTCCTTTTGCGGATATTCCTCGCGGGTCAGTTGGCCGTCGTTGTTCGCATCAGCCGTTTTGAAGGCCTCGTCGACCCGGGAACCCGGCGTGGCGGGATTGCCGAGTCGGCGCATGGGACCACCCCCCGGGCCGGACTTCAGCTCTCCGCCCGGCTCGGCGTTGCGCTGGTCCTGGCGGATCCATTTGGCGGGAATCGTGCCCGTTTCCCATTCGGCGAACCGGGCGGTCAGCTCGGCCAGTTTGGCGGGCTCCTTCGCGGCGAGGTCTGTCGTCTCGCCGAGATCGGTCTTGAGGTTGAAGAGCTGGGGGGTGCCTTCGCGCGGCGTCTGAACCAGTTTCCAGTCGCCCATGCGAATGGCGCGTTGCGCACCGGCCCGCCAGCAGAGGAACTCGTGCAGCGCGGTGGTTGTCTCGCCGAGGAGATGAGGGAGGAGGTTCACGCCGTCCAAGGTGGTTTCGGCTTTAGCTGAATCCCCGTTGGTTTGGGCTGAAGCCCAATCTACTTTCGCCGCCGCGAGGGTGGTGGCATGGCAGTCGAAGCCCATGACCGGCTGGGTGTAGGTCATGCCGGCGGGGATCGTGCCTTTCCACTGCATGACGAAGGGTACGCGGATGCCGCCCTCGTAGATCTGGCCTTTGAAGCCGCGCAGCGGTTCGTTGCGGCTGCTCGTTTCCGCCGTGGGGCCACCGTTGTCGCTGTAGAACATGACCAACGTGTTTTCCTCCTGGCCGAGTTCGCGCACCTTTGCCAGCACGCGGCCCACGGCGGCATCGAGTCCGCTCAACATGCCGCCAAACGTGCGCCTCTTTTCATCCGCGATGCCACCGAGCGCCGCTGAATACGGGTTCGCATCCATCGGCGAATGCACGGCATTGAACGCAAAGTAGAGAAAGAACGGCTTGTCCTTAAAGCGCTCCACGAAACCCACCGCCTCATCGGCAAACTCATCGGTGAGATACTTCGTGTTCGTGACCGGCTCGCCGTTGCGCACGATGGGATCATTGTCGGTCCTGCCCGGCAGATAGTTCCGCGCTCCGCTGAGGAAGCCGAAGTGATAATCAAAGCCGCGTTCATGAGGTCGCAGCCCTTCTTTGAAACCGATGTGCCACTTGCCGATTATGCCCGTCGCGTATCCAGCGGCTTTCAGCTTCTCGGCGAGCGAAGGAATCTCTCGCGGCATGCCGAAGTTCGGATCGGCATAGCGCTCCGGCCCCGGGTTGTGCTCAAAACCGAAGCGATGCTGATACATTCCGCTCATCAGCCTCGCCCGTGACGGCGAGCACACGGGATGAGTGGCGTAGCCGTCGGTGAAGCGCACGCCATTCTTCGCTATGCTGTCGATGTTCGGCGTGGGGATGTCCTTGCAGCCGTTCACCCCGATGTCGGCGTAGCCGAGGTCGTCGGCGAGGAAGAGGAGGATGTTGGGGCGATGCTCCACAGCGAATGAGAGCCGAGGCGAGGCCGGGACAGCCATCATCAAGGGGAAGCCGATGCTGCCTGCAAGGCGGGCGAAGCGAGGCAAATGACGAATGCAGAATGACGAAAGGAGAATGAAGGCGACGAGCGGCTTCATGGAGCGGGGGAGATTTGGAGTCATGGCTGAGGACTTGGCCGACGGATCGAGTAAAGATGCCGGTCCGTGCGGATGAGGAGCCGGTCTCCGACGAGCGCGGGCGTGGCCATGCACATCTCCCCGCCCAACGAGTTCGTGTGAAGCAGCTCGAACTTGTCTCCGGCGCGGAGGACGGAGGTGTTGCCGTCCTCGTCGAGGCAGAAGAGTTTGTCGCCCACGGCCCAGGGAGACGCGGTGAAGCCGGGGCCGCGCGGGAGTCGCTCTTTGACGTAGAACGGCTGACCGGTTTTCGCGTCGAAGCAGCTCAGCAGGCCGCGATCATAGAGCACGTGGAGTTTGCCCTGGTGAACGAGCGTCGTGGGGTTGTAGGGCGCGATACCGGGGTCCCACCACGCGATGAACTCGGTGCTGCGCTGGCCCTCCGCCGGGGTGATGTCGCCGCTGGCGCTGGGCTTGATGGCGTAAAGCGACTTCATGATGCGGTCGCCAACATAACCAGAGCTGACGTAGAGCAGCCCGTCCGCCGCATACGGCATGGCGATGGTGATGCTCGACATGCCGCGCAGGGACCAGAGCAGTTTGCCCTCAAGGTCGTAACTGCGCACCGCGCCGCTGCCGGCGGTGACGATCTCGGTGCGCTGCTCATGCTGCCAGACAAAGGGCGGCGACCAGTTGCTCTTTTCGTCGCGGGGCGTGCGCCACATTTCCTTGCCGGTGCGTTTGTCGAGGGCGAGCAACTCGCTTTGCGCGTCATTGTCGCACTGATAATAGAGCCGCTCGCCATGCAGCACGGGCGAGGCTGCCGTGCCCCAGCCCGCGCGGGTCGGCCGCGGCTCCAGCGGATGTTTCCACAGCTCCTTGCCCTCGATATCGAAACAAAAGAGGCCCACACCGCCAAAGCAGGCAATCACGCGCTCGCCATCGGTGGCGGGCGTCTCGGAGGCGTAGCTGTTTTTCAGGTGAATCGGCGTCTGGGGTCGTCCCTGATGCACCGTCTTCTCCCACACCGGCTTCCCCGTGGCGAGATCGAGACAGAGCACCTTCCAGACATGCTCCGTGGCCGGAATGTCCGGCCGGTTGCCACCGAGATAGAGCCCCTTCTTCGGCGCTTCGGTTTCGCCGGTGTTGATGACCGTCGTCAAAAACACCCGCTCGCCCCAAACCACCGGCGAAGACCATCCGCGCCCCGGAATCGGCGTCTTCCACTCCACGTTCTCCGTATCCGACCATTTGTCCGGCAGATTGACGTTGTCAGAAACCCCTCGCGCGTCGGCACCACGGAATTGCGGCCAGTGGGGCGCGGACGTTTCCTGGCCAACCAGCCCGCCGAGCGCCGCGAGCCATGCCAAGGTCGGGAAGAGAAGCCGACGTTTCGACTTCATGGCTGCGTTCCCCTCCGCTGCAAGCGTTCCTGATTCGTCTGGCGGAGGATCTCGCGCTGCTCTGGCGTGAGCTCCTTCCACACATCCGTGCCGTGCCGTTTGAACGCTTCGGCGACCTTGGCGGAGGCTTCGGCCTGGATCGCGTTGAAGTCGGAAAGCAGTTGCTCGTAACTGGAGCGCATCGCGGCCTGCTGTTCGGGCGTCGCGTCGAGGCGGGCGAAGTCCTGAGCCATGCGGTGCTCGATCCAGCGTTCGGCCCACTCCTGGCTGCGGGTCCAGGCGGGACGACCGGACTGGACGCGGTTCGACATGGCGTAACCGCACAAGGTGCCGACGCCGAAGAGGGCGACGAGGCTGAAGAGGATCCGGGTGAGAAGTTTCGTTTTCATGGTTCTTCGGGAAGCTGGTTCTGGAGAATGAGCTGGGCAATGAAGGCGGGATCGGACCCGGGATCGGCGGCATCGGTTGCCTCGCGCGCCGACCACACCGCCCAGGTCGCGGCGACCAATCCGATGGCGAGCGCGGCGAAGGAGGCCCGCGACCACAACTGGAGGATAGCGAAGGAGGGCTCTCCGGTTTGCGGTCCGGCGATCCAGGCGAGGAACCGCTCCGCCAACGAGGGTTGCGGAATCCGCACTGCAACCGACGCCGCCGCGAGGGATTGCGGCAGGGCCGCCTCGAGAAACCAGTCATGCCGCAGCGCCTCGCGGCCCTCGGGCCGGTCGAGGAGATCGTTGAGGCGGAGCCAGTCCTCTGGGGCGAGTTCGTCCTCGCGGAAGCGGCGGAGGAGTTCGGGGAGATCGTCGTTCATGGGTTCAGGGGTGGGAAAGTTTGCGTTCGACGCAGTCCGAAAGGGCTTGGCGGAGGCGGTAGAGCGCCTTGGTCACGCCGTCGAAACTCTGTCCGACGCGGCGCGCGATTTCCTCGACCGGGACGCGGCCCTCGTAGCGGAGTGAAAGGAGGCGGCGCGACTTTTCCGGCAGAGCGGCGACACAGTCGTCGAGGGCCTGCTGCCGCCTTTCCCAAAGATCGCCGGATTCGTCGGTCTCCGCGAAGGCCTCATCGACGCGGGCGAGAAAGACCTCGAGCACCTCGCTGTCGGCGACCACCTTCGCGTTCCGCTGCCGCCGCCAGTGTTTCAGGATGAGGTTCTTTGCAACCGCCCGGCACCAAGCCGACTGGTTTTCGAAGACGGTGCCCTTTTCCACCTCCGCGGCGAGCAGGAGCCAGACTTCCTGGATCACATCCTCCGCCGCATGGACGTCGCGGAGCAGCCCGCCGACAAAGGCACCAAACCGCTGCCGGTCGCGAATGAACGCGGCGGCGGCGTGCTGGAGGGCTTCGGATTCACGGGACATGCAAAGGGTTGTTCCTTGAACCTCGGAGAGATGGACAGAGTTTTTTACGGAATCATGCTCATTCTCAGGCGTGTCTTTGTGGTTTTCGGGAAGATCTCCAGTCAACCACCAAGACACTTTGCCGGGTCGGGATCACGGCTGCCGGCGTGAATTGCGTTCAGGCAGATGTTGAGGATGTCTCCACCGCTCAGGTCCCGGCTTTGTTCTGCGAGACCGCGCCCAGCAGCGGCAGTCCCAGGGGCTCCAGCATCCGTGCCGCCGCAAGGTAGCTCTCACGCCCCGCCGGGGCGCTATTGGATCCATTTTTTCTATCCCGAGGGTTTCACCCCCGGCTACCTTCTGGCGTCCCTCCGGGACTCGCAGTCCGGGACTCTCAAACCCTCCCTGCGAACCGCGCCCCACTCCAAACTTCCGGCTGGCATCCTCCGACCCTCTCGGCGACGATCCGGGCGCATGCCTGAGATCACGCCTATCGCGACCCTGCGCACCTGCTACACGGACAAGTTCGGCGTTCCGCGGCAATCGGGACTCGTCCCCGGCGCTTGGGGGATCGTCGAATTCGAGTCGGCCTTCCGTCGTGCCGAGGCGCTACGCGGGATCGAGGCCTTCAGCCACCTCTGGCTCATCACCCAGTTCCACCTCGTGAAAGAGGAACCCACGGCCTTGACTGTCCGTCCCCCGCGACTCGGCAGCAACGAACGGGTCGGGGTCTTCGCGACACGCTCGCCCTTCCGGCCGAACCGCCTCACCCTCTCGGTCGTGAGACTGGACCAGGTCGAGTGGGAAGGGCCCGCCGCACCGCGTTTGTTTGTCTCGGGCGTCGACCTCGTCGATGGCACGCCCGTCTTCGACATCAAACCCTACCTCCGCTACGCCGACAGCGTGCCCGGCGCCGTGAGCGGTTTCGCCGACGAGGCCCCCTCGCGCATCCCCGTGCGATGGGACGTGGCGGTCGATCTGCCGAAGGAAACGCGCCGGCTCATCGAGGATTCCCTTTCCCTACAGCCGCAGCCCGCCTACCACGACGACCCCGCCCGCCTCTACGCCACCGAGATCGCCGGATGGCATGTCCGCTGGATCGTGCGGGACGAAGAAGCCCGGGTGCAACACTGCGAGCCGAAGTCCTGACAAAACCACACACGCTTCCTCCTTTCGTGATTCCTCCCCGCCTCGCACTTCCCCTCCGCGCTGCCGTCGAGACGCTGCGGCAACACGGTCTCGAACCCGACCGCTGCGAGATCCTCCAGGATGGCCACACCCTCGTCGTGCGTCTCGCCGCCGATCTCGTCGCCCGCATCGTCACCGATCGCGAGGGACCCCGCCAGGGCACGGAATGGTTCGCCCGTGAAAACGCCGTGGCCCGCCATCTCGCGCTTCATGGGGCGCCCGTGATCCCGCTCCATCCCCAGGTGCCGCCCGGACCGCACGAGCATCTCGGCTACACGATGAGCTTCTGGGTCTTCGTGACCGAGGTCGAAACCGAGCCCGATCCCGCCGAGATCGGCACCACCCTGCACCGTTGCCACGAAATCCTCGCGACCTTCCCCGGGGAATTGCCGAGGCTGAAAATCCTCCACGAGAGCATCGCCCTGCTCGAGACGCCCACCGTCGTCGCCGCCTTCGATGAGCCGACCCGCCGGATGCTGCGTCGTCATCTCGAGGAGACGGCCGGGATCCTGGGCACCTTTCCCAAACAGGCCCTGCATGGCGACGCGCACTACGGCAATCTCATGCAGATCACGACCGGACTGCTCTGGACCGATTGGGAGGACGCCTTCTCCGGTCCCGTCGAATGGGATCTCGCCTCGATCACCTGGAACGCCCTCCACCTCGACAACGAGCCCGCCAAAGCCGCGGCGATTCTGGATGCGTATCGCGGGGCGGGCGGGAGTTGCGACGAAGCCGCCTTTCAACCAAGCCTCATCGGTCGCGCCGCTTCGATGGTCTCGTGGTATCCCGTGCTGTATCCCGACCCGGGGCCGGAGCGCTTGGAGAAGCTCGCGAGGCGGTTGCGATGGTTGGGGGAATTGGGGTGAGGGGGGCTCGGGGCCGGAGCCGCCGGGTTGGTGCATAGCCTTCAAGGTGATTGCGGAACCTTTTTCGGGTAGGGAGCAGTTCTTGACTTTCGTTGTGATTTTCGTCACGACGTTGGCGTTTTCAGATCTCGTCTCCTAGACTCGTTTCTTCGCTCACCTCTCTTCATGATCTTCGCAATGATGTCGACTCAACATGGACGAGCCCTTGCCACGATGATCTTGGGGGTGGGGCTCTCTTTGGTGTTTTCCCAGATCGCCGGTGCCGAACTGCCAGAGCTGCTCGAACTGCGGACGAAATTCGAAAAGGCGGACGAGGCCCTAAAAGATCCCGAGAAAGAACTCAACCGAAAATATGTGGCCTCACTCGAGGCCCTGCAGGCCAGGGTGCGTGCTGCGGGCGAACTGGAACGCACGCTTGCGGTGACCAAGGAGCTCGAAAGCTACGAGGGCGCTCAGAATCTGCTCGTCGAGGATTTTCCCGAGTTGCGCCGCATCCAGGAAGAATACCGGCGGGAGTTGCTGCGAGTTCAGCGGCTCTACGCGAGAGACCTGGTGCCTCTCCTCAAATCCTACCGGGACGCACTTACGAATCTGAAGGCCGTTTTAACCCGCCAGAACCGGCTTGAGGCGGCGATCGCGGTCGATACGGAAATCAAAGGACTGGAGGAAGGCATCCGTGTCCAGACGGTCACGAATGAACCGGTCCCGGAGGAGCGGCAGGGGCTCCGCTTGGAGATTGCTGGAGCTTCGAGCGTTTGGAAAAACGAGGCGGTGGTGCTTCCCGGACAAACGCCGATCGCGATTTCGGGAACGATCGGGTTGCCGTCAGATGTGAAATCCCTGCGTTTGCGAGCCGCGAGCGCCTACGGCAGCGAGCGTTTGGGATTCGAGTTCGCTGGACTCAAGCACGAGGAGGGCATCGAGAACGGCAGCCACCGTTTCTACGAAGTGGAGCTCCGGGAGGGAACGGAAAAGGTGGGAATCAAGATCGGCAGTCAATCGGTCTCGAACGCATGGAGCTGGGGACCCTTGCAGTGGTCGATCAACGAACGGGAGTGGAAGGACATTCCTCTCAGAAACCTTTCGCATTGAGGGGGCTTCCGAATGCGCGGGATCGTCCATGGCGACACGCTAGTTCAAACTTCGTTTTCTATTCGACTCAATTTGCTCTTTCCGAGCGAGTCGGAGTGGGAGTTTCGGTCGATCAATCCCCAACCCAAACTTCAATAGCGCTTACGATTCCTGCCAGACGGCGGGGCTGCTGCTGCCGATGCCGAGGAGATGAGGCACTTCCCGCCGCATCCGTCCTGACGCCGGTAATCTACGGGAAATGGCAAAGCATTTGGTCTGCGTGGGTCAGAACCTTGCCCGAATCCGGCCGCAGAGCCAACGTTTTTGAAGCGAATCCGGACCGTTTCATGGACCGCGAGCCGGAAAATCGATCCACTTGGGCATAGAAGTTCGCTCCCGCTTGTTTCCGATTTGGAAATCAGGTGGGCTTTTCCGAATCGCCGCGCGGACGGCACCTCAATTCACCCCGGAAAACGCCCACCCCTCCTTTGGGAAAGGATCGCGTCGATCGAGAACGAGGCGGTGTTCATCCCCAAGATCGAGCTTAGGCCCGGCCCACGCAGGATCGACTTCCGTCCACCGATCCGGGCAAAACTCCTCGATCTTGTCCCGCCAGTTAGCATGAGGCGGCATTTCAATCGGCCCCCTCGTGTCGGCCAGCCACCTTCCGCTGCATCTCCCGATACAACCGCTCAATCGCCTCCTCGGGCGATTCCATCATCAAACTCTCGCGGATCTTGCTCGCATACAGCCCGAAGGCGAAGGGTGAGACGGCGGGGACTTCGACGAGTTCCCACTCCATCGCGTGGGCCTCGTGGAGGAAGGCGACGGCGCGGTCGAGATCGAGGAAGGTGTGTTTGGCCTCGTGCACGGCCTGCTCGAGGAGGGGATGATCGGGCTCGTGTTTGGCGAGCACCTGGTAGAGCAGGTCGGCGCTCCAGCGGATCTGGCGCACGGTGCGTTCGCCGCCGGTGACGTTGCGCGGGATCATCAGTCCGGTCTGGGCGATGCCGGAGAACTGCCACTTCACGAGCTGGGAATCGACGAGGGCGGTGTGGAGGATCTCCCCGGCTCCCTCGGCGGAGAAGAGCTCGCGCCATTCGGCGACGCCGAGATCCTGGAAGCGCCGGACGGTGAGGAGAAAGCCGTAGTCGTCGAGGGTGACGAGGGCGTTGCCGCCGACGGCGTCCTTGAGTCGTTTCACGAGGATGCGCGAGAGGGCGTCGTTGGCGCTGCGGCCGATGAGGCTGTGGAAGAAAAAACAGACCCGCTCGCCGTCCTCGTTTTCCTCGTCGTCGGGCAGGTAACGTTCGATGAGGAAGCGGCGTTCCGTGGGGATGCGTGAGATGAGGGCCTGCGTCGTGAAATGGTCGAGGATGGCGGTGGCGTTGGTATTCGAGATCGACCATTCCTCGACGAGCCAATCGGCGATGGTCTCGGCATTTTCGCGGCGAATGTGGAGCCGGTCGTCGATCTCGGTGCGGAGGGCGGCGACGGCGCGGGCCATGCCGGAGGCGAGGGGCATCTTGTTGGCGTTCCAGCTCGGGACGGTGGGGAGGCGGCCCCTGGCTTCCTCGACGAGGACCTGGGCGGGCGAACTCTCGGCGAGCCTCACGGTGCGGCCGGCGAGCACGAAGACATCGCCGGTCTTGAGTCCTTTCACGAAGCTTTCCTCGACCGAGCCGAGGCGGCGGCGTTTCAGCATCACCTTCACCATGCCGTCGGCGTGGATCGTGCCGATGTTGACGAGGTAATCGCGCTCGACCTTTTTCGAGACGGTGTGGTAGCGGCCGTCGCGCTCGACGATCTTGCCGAAGGTCTCGCGGTATTGGCCGCGCAGGGATTTGCCGCCGCCTTCGAGGTAATCGACGAGACGCTCGAGTGCCTCGCGCCCGAGCTCGCGGAAGGGATAGGCGCCGCGAAGCACAGCGAGGGCTTCATCAACGGTGATTGCGCCGTCCATCGCCATGCCGACGAAGTGTTGCACGATCACATCGGGGGCAAACTCGAGGATCTTCACGGGATCGAGCCGTCGCTCGTGGGCGAGGCGGGCGCAGACGAGGCATTCGATGAGGTCGTTGATGTTTGTCGCGACGAGGACGCCGTGGCTGACTTGGTCGATCGAGTGTCCCGAGCGTCCCACGCGCTGGAGGGCGCGCGAGATGCCCTTGGGCGTGCTGATCATCACGACGGTGTCGATGTGACCGATGTCGATCCCGAGTTCGAGGCTGGTGGAGCAGACCACGGCGCGCAGGTCGCCCGCCTTGAGCCGGTCCTCGACCTCCTGGCGGATGTCGCGGTCGAGCGAGGAATGGTGGCATTCGATCGTCTCGGCGAGCGCGGGCAGGGCGAGCTTGAGCCGGTGGGTGATGCGTTCGGCGCCGGACCGCGTGTTCGTGAAGAGCAGGGTGGTGCGATTCCGCTCGATGATCCCGGCCATGTCGGTGATGACGCGCAAAGCGGTGTAGCCGGCGGGCGGGTAGGCGTGCTTCCGCAGCGGCGTGAGCACCTCGATGAGGGAGCGGCGTCCCGTCGCGACCTCGTGGACGACGGGGAGCGGTCCCGATCCGCCGAGAAAGGCGGCGACGGTCTCGAGCGGCGCGACGGTGGCGGAAAGACCGATGCGGCAAAGGGGTGTGATGGGTGTTTGGTCAGGATCACGGAAACGGCGGAGATGCTCGAGCCGCTCGAGCGAGACGCTGAGGTGGGTGCCGCGTTTGTTTTCGGCGAAGGCGTGCAGCTCGTCGACGATGACGAAGTCGCAGCGGGTGAGGGCCTCGCGGAAGCCGGACTGGGGGAGGAGAATGGCGAGGCTCTCCGGTGTCGTCACGAGGATGTGGGGCGGCTTGCGGCGCTGCTTTTGCCGCTCCGCCGCGCTCGTGTCGCCAGTGCGGAGTCCGACGGTGATGATGCCGTCGAGCCCGAGTCCGGCGAGGGGTTCGTGGAGATTTTTGCGGATGTCGTAGGCGAGGGCGCGCAGTGGCGAGACGTAGAGGCAGCGGACGCCCTCGGGCCGCAGGCGGCCCTCGTGATGCTCGCGGGCAAGGCGGTCGATGATGCCGAGGAAGCCGGAGAGCGTTTTCCCCGATCCCGTCGGCGAGGAGAGCAGCACCGATCGTCCCGCGGCGATGTCGGGGATGCAGAGGCGCTGCCCGTCGGTGGGACGCCCGAAACGCTCCCGGAACCACGCCGCCGTGGACGGGTGGAGGGAATCAAAAAAGGCGTCGTCGGTGTCCACGGCGATGGATACGGCGGCGCGCGCGGTCCGGCAAGGCGGAGGTGGGGGAATTCAGGAGCGGGTTAGGAGGCTGTTGAAAAACTCCGCAACGAAAAATCTTGGTTTGTTTTGGTTCGGAAAGCCAGCGGCTTCGCCGGGATGTTTTTGGAACGTCCCTGCGGGCTGCGGCCCTTTCACCGCCTGGCTTCGTTGCTCCTCAGTCGTGGGGGAAGCCCCACTTCCTCGTCGCGCCTTTCCAGCCGGTAAAATGACTCGCAGTTTTTCATCACGGAGTTTTTCAACAGCCTCTTAGGCCGAACTCTTCGGGTCGTCTTTCATGTGGACGAGCTTCCGTCAGGCCGGTTTCGTCGAATCTGTGCGGCCGGTAGAAAGAGCATTCTTGGGCCCCGGAGGGGCCGGAGAAGGTAGCCGGTGGTGGAGCGGAGCGGAGCCACCGGATCACCATCGAAAGGAAATCGTGCGCCCCGGCAGGGGCGCGAGAAGCGTCTCCCTCACCAGAGCCACTTTTCATCGAACTCCACCATGCCGCGCTCGAGGAATTCCCGATACTCCTCCTGAAACGTCTTTGTCTGATGGTGTTTCTCCTGGCCGAGGACGTAGGCTCTCGCACTCTCGATCCCGGAGGCGGCGAGGGTGAAGGCTCCGTAGCCCTCCTGCCAAGCGAATCCCGGCCAGTCCAGCTCTTTCCGGATCCAGGCGGAGGATTCACTTTTCAGTTCCCTCATGACGTCCGCGAGGCGATGGCTCGCCTTCAATCCTGCGAGCACGTGAACGTGGTCGCCGGTTCCCCCAACGGCGTGGGCGAGACCTTCCATCCCGCGAAGGGTGCCGCCAAGGTATTCGTGGACGCGAGGCCGGGTTTCCGGAACAAGCCACGGTTCGCGATGTTTCGTCGAGAAGACCAGGTGGTAGTGCAACGAGGTGTGCGTCGAAGCCATGTCGGACGATTCTCGCGCCCCTGCCGGGGCGCAAGTGATTCATGTGGGATGGGACCGGTGGTTCCGCTGCGCTTCACCACCGGCTACCCTCTTTCGTCCCTCCGGGACGCCGGGAAACGGTGAGGTATTCGTGAACGCGAGCCCGGGAATCGGGACCAAGCCACGGTTCGCGATGTTTCGTCGTGAAGACCAGACCGCAGTGCAACGAGGTGTGCGTCGAAGCCATTCCGGACGATTCTCGCGCCCCTGCCGGGGCGCAAGTGATTCATGTGGGATGGGACCGGTGGTTCCGCTGCGCTTCACCACCGGCTACCCTCTTTCGTCCCTCCGGGACGCCCTTCATCGGCGTGCGCTCCGCCCCTACTCCGGTCCAACCTCGCGCCCCTGCCGGGGCGCATGTGATTCATGGGGGATGGGACCGGTGGTTCCGCTGCGCTTCACCACCGGCTACCTTCTTTCGTCCCCCGGGGACGCCCAGCATCGGCTTGGGTCCCGAAGAATCCACCCCAGCCCCGGTCCCACCCCCGCGCGATTTCCCGACAATCCCCCTTGCTCCCGGGGAGGCCCTCTCTAAGCTAAACACCGCCCTTTCCCGTCCCGCCAATGCCGACCGATCCCTTCATCCACCTCCACCTGCACACCGAGTATTCCCTCCTCGACGGGGCGGTGCGCATCGCGGATCTGATGAAAAAGGTCGAGCGCTGCAAGATGCCGGCGGTGGCGATGACCGATCATGGCAACATCTTCGGGGCGATCGAGTTTTATCAGAAGGCGAAGAAAGCGGGGATCAAACCCATCATCGGATGCGAGGCCTACCTGACTCCGCCCGGGGTGCCGTTCACGGAGAAAAAAGCCGAGATGGTGAGCTCGGGCAAGGTGAAGAAAAAGCGCAATTCCCACCTCACCCTGCTCGCATCGACGAACGAAGGTTACGCGAACCTGATGAAGCTCGTCAGCCTCGGTCACCTCGAGGGCATGTATTACAAACCGCGGATCGACAAGGAAGCCCTTGCCGCGCATTCCGAAGGCCTCATCTGCCTGAGCGGCTGCATCAACGGCGAGGTCAACCAGTTCATCCAGAACGAGGACCTCGATTCGGCGCGCAAGAGCCTCGGTGAATTCGTTGACATCTTCGGCAAGGACCGGTTTTTCCTCGAAGTGCACGACCATGGATTCTCCGAGCAGGCCACCTGCACGCGGCAGATGGTGCAGTTTGGAAAAGAATACGGGCTCGGTCTCGTCGCGGCGAACGATGTCCACTTTCTCAACCAGGCCGACCACGACGCACACGATGTGATGATCTGCATCGGCACCGGCTCGCTCCTCATGGACGAGAACCGGATGAAGTATTCCCCCGAGGTCTACTTCAAGACGACCAACGAGATGCGGCGGCTGTTCAAGGACCTGCCCGAGGCCTGCGACAACACCCTGCGCATCGCGGACATGTGCAATGTCGCGATCCACCTCGACTCGACCAGTTCGGAAAAATACCCGCAGTTCGAGGCTCCCGACGGCAGCCCGCGCGAGGAGTATTTCAAGAAAGTCTGCTACGAGGGCCTCGCCTGGCGCTACGGCGGACGAGCGATGCGCGACGAGGAGCTGCGCACCCGCCTCGATTACGAGATCGGCGTCATGGCGAAGATGGGATTCGTCTCCTACTTCCTCATCACCTGGGATTTCGTGAAGTGGGCGAAGGACAACGGCGTGCCCGTCGGTCCGGGCCGGGGTTCGGCGGCGGGCTCGCTCGTCGCCTACGTCCTCGGGATCACCGATCTTTGCCCGCTGCGCTTCGGCCTCATCTTCGAACGTTTCCTCAATCCCGAGCGGGTCTCGCCGCCCGATATCGACATCGACTTCTGCCAGACGCGGCGTCCCGAGGTGATCGACTACGTGCGGCGCAAGTATGGCGAGCGCGCCGTCTCCCACATCGTCACCTTCGGCACCCTTGGGGCGAAGAGCGTCGTGCGCGACGTTGGCCGGGTCATGGGCCTGAGTTTCTCCGAGGGCGACCGGATCGCGAAGATGATCCCGACCGAGCTGAACATCACCCTCGTCGACGCGAAGAAGAAGAATCCCGAACTCGCCACCGAGATCGCGAACAATCCCACGATCGGCGAACTGTGGAAATACTCGACCTTCCTTGAGGGCCTCACCCGCGGCACCGGCATCCACGCGGCCGGGATCGTCATCGGTGACCGCGAGCTGACGAACTACGTGCCCCTCATCCGCGGCAAGGAAGGGGAAGTCGTGACCCAGTATGCGATGAGTCCGCTCACCGACCTGGGCATGCTGAAGATGGACTTCCTCGGCCTGAAGACCCTCACGGTGATGCAGGACGCCATCGACCTGATCCGGCGCCACACGCCGGACTTTGTCCTCGACAATGAGGGCTTCGACGACAAGGCCACCTTCGAGCTCCTCAACCGCGGTGAGACGACCGCCGTGTTCCAGCTCGAATCCGGCGGAATGATGAGCCTTTGCCGCCAGTTCGACGTGAACCGGATCGAGGACATCATCGCGCTCATCGCCCTCTACCGTCCCGGTCCGATGGAGCTCATTCCCGATTTCATTGAGCGGAAGAAGGGCAAGAAAAAAGTCCAGTATCTCCACCCGCTCCTCGAGGAGGCGAGCAAGGAGACCTACGGCATCCTCATCTACCAGGAGCAGGTGCAGCGGGCCGCGAACCTTCTCGCCGGCTACTCCCTCGGCGAGGCCGACCTTCTCCGGCGGGCCATGGGGAAAAAGGATCTCGCGAAGATGGTGCAGCAGCGGAACGCCTTTGTTGCGGGCTGCAAGACGGTGAACAACATCCCCGAGAAACAGGCGAACGATATCTTCGACCTTCTTGAGAAATTCGCGGGGTATGGCTTCAACAAGTCGCACTCCGCCGCCTATGGGCTGATCAGCTATCAGACCGGCTATCTCAAAGCGAACTACCCGGTCGAGTTCATGGCTGCGGTCTTGTCGAACGAAGTCAACAACACCGACAAGATCTCCACCTTCGTCGCCGAATGCCAGCGCATGGGCATCGCCATCCTCGCGCCCGATGTGAACCGATCCATGCTCAAGTTCGTCCCCGAAGGACACGCGATCCGCTACGGTCTTGCCGCGGTCAAGAACGTCGGCGAAGGGGCGATGGAGACCGTCATCCGCGAGCGCGAGGCTAACGGCGAATTCAAGTCGCTCGAGGACTTTGCCGGGCGCCTCGACAGCCGTTCGGTCAATCGCAAGATCCTCGAGAACCTCATCAAGGCCGGCGCCTTCGACTTCACGATGGAGCGCCGCGACGACATGTTCTCGCGCGTCGGCCAGGTCATCGCGGGATCGACCGCGGCCCAGCGCGACCGGGCCACCGGGCAGACCTCGCTCTTCGACATGAACGAGCTCATGACCGCCGCCGCTCCGCCCGAGGTCATCGAGGAGGACCGTGTCGTCTGGAACCAGCGCGAATACCTTGCCCACGAAAAGGACCTTCTCGGCTTCTACGTCACCGGCCACCCGCTCGACGAATTCCGCGGGGTCATCGAGAAAGGCAAGTTCTCCACCCTTGCCGACCTGCCCCAGATGAAACCCGGGAAAAAGCCCGAGCGCTTCGCCGGCATGATCGGCGAAGTCGCGATCAAATACACCAAACGCGAGGGCAAGCCCTTCGCTGTGCTCCTTTTCGAAGACTTCACCGGCTCCACCGAAGTGATGGTCTGGAACGAGACCTACCAGAAGTGCAACCAACTCCTCTTGAAAGGTTCCGTCATCGAGCTGAAAGCCAAGATCGAGCAGGACGCCCGCACCGAGACGAACCGTCTCATGGCTGATGAGATCAAGGCCGTCGTTCAGGATCCGAACTACGTGGCCCCCGCGATGAATGGTCACGCACCCATTGGTGGTGACGGCCGCAACGGACATCACGCCCCCGACGGAGCCAAGCCGGGTGTGGCCCAACCCATCGTCGTCGAGCTCGATGCCCGCCGCGACACCCTCTCCGCGATCGAACAACTCCGCCTCGCCGCGACCGACCACCCCGGCGAACGGCCGCTCCACCTGCGCGTGAAGACCAAGGATGGCCGCATCGTCACGATGGAGGCCGGAGGGAGATACCGCGTTTCGGATGACTTCCTGTCGGCTTCGGGGATCGAGTTGTGGGTGGTGTGAGGGGGGGCACGGGTCACGGGTCACGAGGCTTCAGGATCGGGCAGCCCGCAACCGCGCCAGATTCCGACCTTGTCTCCGCAAGCCTGCGGCCGCATTCTCCGCACGATGAAAACTCCGCTGCTTGTTGCGTTCGCTCTTCTTTCCCTCACGCTGCCCGTCCTCTCCCAGACGACCGTTTCGGCCCCTCCGGCGAAACCCGTTGTCGTCCTGCCGCCGCAAAAGGCTTATGTGGCGGCTCAGAAGTTCGCCAACGACGGCAAGGTGAACCCCGGTTTCCTTGCTGCCCATGAGAAGTTCGTGGCGCAGGCGAAAGAGGGCAAGGCGCAGCTCGTTTTCCTTGGTGACTCGATCACCGCGGGATGGGGGAGCAAGTCCGCGATCTGGAACGCGGCCTTCGGCAAATACGATCCGGTGAATTTCGGCATCGGCGGCGACCGCACCCAGCACGTCCTCTGGCGCATCGAAAACGGGGAGCTCGAGGGAATCAAACCCAAGGCCGTCGTTCTCATGATCGGGACGAATAATTCGGGAAGCGATTCCGCCGAGGACATCGCCAAGGGCATCACCGTCATCGTCGACACGATCAAAGCGAAGCAGCCGCAGGCCAAGATCCTCCTTCTCGCCGTTTTCCCGCGCGGTGAAAAGCCCACCGGCAGGATGGGGGTCGCGAACGAGAAGCTGAAGCAGGTCAACGCCACCATCGCCAAACTCGACGACGGCAAGACCGTCCACTTCCTCGACATCGGCGGGAAATTTCCCGTCGTCGATGGCAACCTCAGCGCCGCGGCCATGCCCGACTTTCTCCACCTCTCCGAATCCGGCTACCAGATCTGGGCCGATGCGATCGGCGGGAAGCTGGCGGAGTTGATGCAGTGAGGGGCCGGGTGTGGTGTGAGGAGTCACGAGGTTGCGAGATGACCTTGTCGAGGGTCGGATCGTGCCCTGTTGGTCGGCCCTTATGGAGCCTCCTTGGCAGAAGGGTAGGAAGGCACGCCGATCCTCGAAAACGGATAGTAGATTTTCGTGATCTTCCCGATGATGGCTGATGCCGGTAGATTACCCCAATGGCGGCTGTCCCAGCTATTCGAGGTATTATCACCGAGGGTGAAGTATTCCTGCTCCCCCAGCTCGAAAGTCGCGCTGCCGCTCGTTGATCCGGACTTCGCTTCGTAGGCAATGGGGGGAATGCCATCCACTTCGGACAGGAGTCGGCCATCGGCGTAGATGGCCCCGTCGCGGATTTCGATGGTTTCACCCGGTAGCCCGACGAGCCGTTTCACGAAGTGGTTTTGGTCAACGTTCTCGTATCTCGGAATGCCTCGAATCTTAGAGGTGTCGAAAACGATGAGGTCACCACGGCGAGGTTCGTTGAAATGGTACGACATCCGATCCACCACGACATGATCCGGGGTATTCCCTTCGCGGGTTCCCAAAAGAGTTGGCTCCATCGCGGAGCTTGGAAGCTTGAAGTTCTTGGCAACGAGGCTTCCGGGTGGTGGAAGTAGCACAGATGCGATGAAGACCAGTGTGAAGCTGATCCATAGCCGGGGAGTCATTCTACCGGGGCGACAACTGTCGATCAACATCCAGATGCTGGCGGCCATAAGCAGGAAGAGAGCGGCCAAGCCAACTACCAACGGAATCTTTTCTGAAGCAAAGATGACCGCGAACAGCAATGCTCCGAGGTAGAGGCTGGCGAACCAGCAGAAGCCCCGGCCGATTTTGCCGGCACGGACCAGTCCTAATCCCGGCACCAACAAACTGAAAACGACACCCGGCCAACGGGCGCGATTTCGGTCACCTCTGGCGCTGCGGTCCACTGAAGGTTTTTCAGACATGGTGGTAACACGCCAAATAAGCACATCGTGCTATGCTTATCGCATGCGAATAGTCCCCAAACGCCGCCGGAATGGCCATATTTGCCCCGATTCAGCAGACCTCCGCCGCCTCACTTCCTCCCCGCCGGCCAATGCAGCTTCTCGAGCGCGGCGGCTTCTTCATCGGTGAGGCGGCCGGGCTCGCGGGTGCCGGAGCCTTTTTGTTTGGTGAGAGTGTCGCCGAGTTCGGCGCGGGCGGCTTCGGCGTGTTTCATCAGCTCGGCGACTTTGTCAGGATGGGCGGCGGCGAGGTCGCGGGATTCGCCGGGGTCGGCCGCGAGATCGTAGAGGGCGAGTCCGGTTTGGCGGTTTTGATAGGGGGAGGGAAGGCCGCCGTCGCCTCCCGGATTGCCATCGAGACTGCGGTAGGAGTGGGGCAGCACGAGTTTCCACGTGCCGCTCGCGACAGCGTGGAGTTCGTTGTTCTTGTAGTAATACCAGTAGGCCTCGTGGGGATTCTTCGCGCCTTCAATTCCCTGGATGAGGGGCATGAGATCCTTGCCGTCGATCTCGCGTTCGGGAAGGGGCGCTCCGATGAGACCGGCGAGGGTGGGGAGAAGGTCGATGTTCATCCCGGGCTCTTCGCAGACGGTGCCGGCGGGAATGATGCCGGTCCAGCGCATCACGGTCGGTTCGCGCACGCCGCCCTCCCACGCCGTGCCCTTGCCTTCGCGGAAGGGACCGGAGGATCCGGCGTGGGTGCCATAGGAGAGCCAGGGACCGTTGTCACTGGTGAAAATGACGAGGGTGTTTTCAGCGAGCCCGTTCGTGTCGATGGCGTTGAGGATCTCGCCGACTGACCAATCGAGCTCGGCGATGACGTCGCCGTAGAGACCGCGTTTCGTCGTGCCGGCGAAACGTTTGCTGACGTGGAGCGGCACGTGCGGTTGGGGGTGGGGGACGTAGAGGAAGAAGGGCTCCTCGCGGTGGCGGTTGATGAAGTCGACGGAACGGGCCGTGAGCCAGGTCGTCATCATGCGCTGGTCGTGCTCGTCGGCGATGCGGAGGCGCAGGTTGCCCTCGTAGAGTGGGAGTGGCGGGAAGTCCCTGTTGGTGGGATGCTGCGGCCACATGTCGTTCGAATAGGGGATGCCGAAGTATTCATCGAAGCCCTGCTGGAGCGGGAGGAACTTCTCGTGATCGCCCAGGTGCCATTTGCCGAACGCGGCGGTGGCGTAGCCTTTCGTTTTGAAGACCTCGGCGAGAGTCGTTTCCTCGGGATTCAGTCCGTGTCGGCTGCCGGGACTGAGGGCGCCGTGCATGCCGAGGCGGTTCGGGTAGCAGCCGGTCATCAGTGCGGTGCGCGAGGCGGAGCAGACCGCTTGGGCGGCATACCAGCGGGTGAAATGGCGGCCTTCCTTGGCCATGCGGTCGAGGTTTGGCGTTTCGAAGCCTTCGGCACCGTTCACCCCGATGTCTCCATAGCCCTGGTCGTCGGTGAAAATGATGACGACGTTGGGGAGTCGTTCCGCCGCGGGGGAAGTCAACGCGGCGAGGGAAAGCGGAAAAAAGAAGAAGGCAATTTTATTCATAAGATTCACTTGGATTTCACGGCGGGCGTTTCATAACATAACCATCCGGAGGCGGCCAAGGCGCGGTCTCACTTCGAAACGGTTCCCTTTTCCACTCTTCACCGCCTGACCCTCCCCATGCAAGTCCGCACCGAAGACTACGAGCAACTTGGCAAATTCTACCTGGGACGCAGCTATGACCCGGGTGAGAAGGCGATCGGTGACGATCTCGTCCTCTACGATTCCAAGGATCTCGTCACGCACGGAGTCGTTCTGGGGATGACGGGTTCGGGAAAGACGGGGCTCTGCATCGCCCTGCTCGAAGAGGCGGCGATGGACAATATCCCCGCGATCGTGATCGATCCAAAGGGCGATATCTCGAACTTGCTCCTGACCTTCCCCGATCTGACGGCTGAAAGCTTCCGACCATGGATCAACGAAGACGACGCGGCGAAAAAGGGTGTCAGCCCGGACGAGCATGCGGCGAAGACGGCGGCGATGTGGGAGAAGGGGCTCGGTGATTGGGGGCAGGGCGGCGAACGCATCCGCCAATTCCGCGACAAGGTCGATCTTGCGGTCTACACCCCGGGTTCGAGCGCGGGCTTGCCGGTCTCGATCCTGAGTTCGCTCGACGTTCCTGACTTCGAGATCGTTGACGATGCCGAGGCGCTCTCGGAGCGGATCGAGTCGACGGTATCGAGCCT
>Ga0172376_10000525_pt1 | contig 49471 bp, 46 predicted proteins | sample Lak35m_FD_121114 | JGI IMG/M metagenome (GOLD analysis project Ga0172376, IMG submission 121114) | Freshwater microbial communities from Kabuno Bay, South-Kivu, Congo - kab_092012_35m | ecosystem: Environmental > Aquatic > Freshwater > Lake | place: Democratic Republic of the Congo: South-Kivu...
CCTTAATTTAAATCTGCACTCCGCGACCAGATTGCAGCAGTTTATTGGCCAACATGACCAAATTCTTTATTCCATAAAAAGAGAACTTACGGAATCGCCTTGGCTTATTCGACGAATCGTTTCAGCCAAGAGTTCAGCAACACTTAATTGCCTAATTTTTTTACATGCCATTGCCGCCTTACTGAGCGGAATGGTATTTGTTACAACTAATTCATCCAATTCAGACTCTGTAATAATTTTTGCGGCATCCCCTGAAAGAATCGGGTGTGTTGCATAAGCTACCACTTTAATAGCACCGTTATTTTTTAAAGCAGCCGCAGCTTCGCATAGTGTATTTGCAGTATCAACCATGTCATCAATAATGACGCAGGTTCTATTTTCCACTTCGCCGATAATATTCATCACTTTAGACACGTTGGGCTTGGGCCTACGTTTGTCAATAATTGCAAGATCTGAACCTAACTGTTTAGCGCAAGCTCTAGCTCTTACAACGCCGCCTACATCAGGTGAAACCACTACAAGATTTTTATGATTTTGTTCAAGCAAATCTTTAAGAAGAACAGGTGTGGCATAGATATTATCTACAGGAATATCAAAAAATCCCTGAATTTGGTCGGAGTGAAGATCCATAGTAAGGAGTCTATTTACACCAACACTTGTCAGCATGTTTGCGACAACTTTAGCAGTAATAGCAACTCGAGCAGATCTTGGCCTTCTATCTTGTCTTGAATAACCAAGATAGGGAATTGCTGCTGTAATTCTTGATGCCGATGACCTTCTTAAAGCATCTACAATCACCATAACTTCCATTAAATTATCGTTGGTAGGATGACTTGTAGATTGAAGAACAAAAACATCTCTACCGCGAACATTCTCAAGAAGCTCGACCATAACTTCGCCATCACTAAAACGGCCTACGTCTGCACGTCCAAGTTGAATGCCTAAGCTCCCAGCCACTTGCTCAGCAAGAAGAGGGTTGGCATTTCCCGTAAAGATCATGACGCTATTGTTATCCAAAGTCTTCGTCCTGGTTATGAGCGGTCTATTTAAAAATGGCAGGGGAGGAAGGATTCGAACCTTCGCATGCTGGAATCAAAATCCAGTGCCTTAACCAGCTTGGCGACTCCCCTATGGTTACTATGCTCCCAGCATTAAATTCAAATGCGGGTGGCTATTTAATCCTTTAACTACGAAGCCTACTGTGTCTTGAGGCTTTTTATCTAAAATTTCTTTGCCAATATCTATCGAATTTAAAGGGATAAAGATGCATGATCCTGAGCCCGTCATTTTTGCCTGGCCAAATTGGCCTAACCAATCAAAAACAAGGGCAATGCCTTTAAATTTTTTTAAGACTCCTTTTTCTAAGTCGTTGGCCAAATTTTTTAGGTCCAATTCATCGGAAAAGCCTGCTATTTTCAATGGAATCCGGTCTTTTGTCAATTCAAGTGACTCAAAAACCTCTCTTGTGGAAACCGTCACATTTGACGCTATGACAAGGTAATCTCGCATTGCGATAGAGAAAGGCGTGAGTTTTTCGCCTATACCTTCAGCCCAAGCATTTTGGCCAAAAACAAAAAAAGGGACATCAGCCCCTAATTTAACGGCTAATTCTTGAAGCTTTTTTTGACTTAGATGGCATTGCCATAGGGCATTTAAAGCAATAAGCGTTGTAGCAGCATCTGAACTTCCGCCACCAAGGCCACCCCCCATCGGAATATTTTTTTTAATAAAAATATCTGCTCCCGACTGATTCTCACAAAAAGGCTTTAATATTTGAGCCGCTTTGATTGTTAAATCATCACATTCCTGAATCGCATGGTGATCTGAAATGCGACGAATATTCCCAGATGTATTTGTTTTAATAAAAATATGATCATAAAGGCTGATAAGCTGGAAAACTGTTTGAATGTTGTGATAGCCGTCAGTTCGCTTGCTAACGACATGAAGGAATAGATTTAATTTAGCAGGCGCTAAAAACTCCTTAAAACCCATACCTATAAGTTCATTTGCCTGCAATGTTAATAATCTCTTCTACAATAAAATTAAAATTGAATGTGCCTTGAGATATTGATATTTTGGATGGAATGGTATGTTTGTCTTGCGTCTTAAATGCATTAATTACAATCTTCCATTCATCATTATAAAAATGCGTAGCTCGATTCAATTGATTATCTTCTTTGTGTAAATCTTTAATCCGTTCAATATGATTTGTAATAAGATGTCTAAACAAATCCGGTGAAATATTTTTTCCGAATAAAGTTTGTATGTAATGATCAAAATCATCATCAGATAAAACTTTTCCATTGGCATCAATAATCTTTTTTTCTTTAGCTGAGTAAATGATTTTTGCAATCTGATTATTGAAAGGTGAAAAGATATCAATTTCATCTTGATTGTTTTCATAGCGCCAAATAAGCCGACCCGAACCACCTCTAGAGTCAACAGAATAGGAGAATTTAGCTTTTATAGAAAATTCTTCAATAAATCGATTTTCATTAATTGCTTGAGGCGTTTCAATTGAAGGCGCATGAGATTTAAATATCTCAAATGGATCGTTTAAAGTTGCGCAAGCAGAAAGAAAAAAAGGTGCTAAAAAAAATTGAGCATATTTAAAATTCAATTGGTGGTTAACTCTTGAAAATTAATGAAGCCTTTTAAGCGTTTCTTTTAAAATTTCATTATCAGGAAATGATTGAAGTGAAATATCCCAAATATCATTTGCTTCTTTTTTTCTTCCTTGAGCCCATAAAATCTCACCTAGATGCGCTGCGATTTCAGGATCAGGTTGCACGTCGTATGCTTTTTGAATAAATGAAAGCGCTGAATCTAATTTGCCTAATCTATAATATAACCAGCCCATGCTATCTAAAATATAATGATTGTTAGGTGCTATTGATAAAGCAACTTCAATATATTTTTTAGCGTCTTCTAAATTGATATTGCGATCCGCATATGAATATCCAAGGGCATTGTAAGCAACAGCATAGTCAGGTTTGATTTTAATAGCTTCTCTTAAAAGTTTTTCCATTAAGTCATATTTATTTAACTTGTCGGCTAGAAGCGCATAATCAAATTTAAATTCAGGTGAATGAGGGAAGTTCGATGCCTCATTTTGCATAAGTTGAAAAGCTTCTTGGTGGCGATTAGACCTGGTGAGAAATGATGCCTTGAATTGAACGAGGTTTAATTTTTCCTCAGGCGAATTCACCTTGAGTCCGTTTAAAAACTCTAAGGCTTTGTCAACAGATTCTTTTTTTGCAATAATTTCGGCCGTGATTAATTTTGATTCAATAAAGCGAGGTCCATTGTTAATTTTATTGAGCCAAGTGATCGCTGCTTCACTTTGATTTTTTTTGTCCGCTATCTTTGCAAGATAGACAAATATTTGCTCTTTATCTTTGGGATTTCTTTTTAAGCTTTGAAGGAAATATTTTTCCGCAAGATCGTAATCTTCAAGCTCTACTGATAATAAACCTACAGCAATTGTAATTTCTGCTGAACTATTAGCGGTATTTACAAGTTTGATAAATTCAGTTTTTGCTTCCTTAAACTTTCGACCATTAGTAAGTAATTTTGCATATTCCAGTCTTACCTCACTTGATTTCGGATATTTATTTAAAAATTCACTATAAAAAGCAAGAGCTCTTTCAGGATCGTCTTGAGCTAAGATCTGCCCTTTAAATAAAATAGGCATCTCCCAATCTGGCTTGATTTGATTTATCGACGCCAATTCTTTTTCGTATGTTTTTCGATCTTTGTTTAACCAGGCCGCATGTGCTACCGCAAAATGCGCCTCAGCTAATTTAGGATAGGGTTGGGCTAAATCTGCGACAAGAGTCAAAACGGCTTTTTTATCGGACACTCTAGATAGCAAACTATTTAAATACAAAAAACCACTCGCTCTTGTTTTTTCTTTTAGCAGAAGGTTTTGAAGAATTGGCTTGGCTTCATTAAGTTTATTATTTGCTATTAGAATCTCACTGAGCGCTTGTTGCGCATCAATAGAGTCTTTATTAAGCTCATTCCAAATTTTAGAAGCCTCTAAGGCTATTGCACCATTTCTTGTATAGCTAGTCAGTCTGGTTGCACGCTCTGCCAAAAGTGCATTATCTGTTTGCTTTGCTAAATCTAAAAAAAGTTCGCTAGCAAGATTCAGTTCGCCTCGCTGAGAGGCAATTTCAGCTAACAAAAGCTTAAAAACAAGATCCGGATTGGTATAATTATCAATAGAACTCGACGGATCAGGTTTAGCATTAGCAAGAACACCAAAGAATAGAAGAGTTAAAAGCGCGAATATTCGAAGCAGATGCATAAAGTTTCCTGAGATTTGATTTCTACAATAGTTTAAACTAATTTGACTGATAATTAGTCTGATAAAAATGATGTGATGGTTAATAAACCAAAACAATATTTTTAATATGTATAATCTATGATTCATTTTTTCAATAAAAATTCAAAAAAACATCTATGTCGAATTTAACCTTAGAAGCTATTGAGCTGACACGTCTTTTTGGTGGCCGTGAGGCTGTTAAAAATGTAAGTTTTCACCTAGAAAAAGGCGAAGTTTTGGGCTTTTTGGGGCCGAATGGCGCTGGCAAATCTACTACCATGCGCATGCTCACAGGTAATTTAGCTCCTTCGATTGGTACGGTAAAAATTTGTGGAATAGACATGATCGAAAATCCTAAAGAAGCAAAAGCACTGATTGGCTATTTGCCTGAAATGCGCCCCATATATAAAGAACTTACGGTTGATGAATTTTTAACTATTGCTGCTCGTCTTCACAAAGTACCTAGCAAGCAAATTAAAAAAGCTGTAGATATTGCAAAACAAAAATGCGGTTTAAGTCATATGAGCAAGCGATTAATTGAAAACTTATCTAACGGTTATCAACAGCGTGTAGCTATTGCTCAAGCTATTATTCATAATCCATTAGTTGTGATTTTAGATGAGCCAACAGTAGGTCTTGACCCGATTCAAATTAGAGAAATTAGATCTCTTATTCGTGAAATAGGCCAAAAGCATAGCGTTATTTTGTCCACACATATTCTTCCTGAAGTTGAGATGGTTTGTGATCGTGTGCAGATTATTGATAAGGGTAATTTAGTATTTCACGGCTCTATTGACGAATTGAAACAATATCGACAAGGCAATAAACTTTTGGTAGGTTTTTCAAAAGCACCTCCTTTGTCAGCATTGAAAGATATCGAAGGTGTGACTAAGGTTGAAAAAGTTGAAGCAGGTATGTATCGCATACATTTTAAAAGCAAACAATCACCATCAGAGGATATTGTGAAACTGTCAGTGAAAAATCGTTGGGGTCTTTATCAAATTGCCCCTGATCAAACAAGCCTTGAAGATGTTTTTGTACAATTAACTGAAAAGAAACAAAAAAATTAAACACATATGAGTGGCAACTAAAAATGATTTTAAATATTGCAAGAAAAGAGCTTAAAAGTTTGTTTGCGTCCCCAATGGGATGGATTATTCTCGCGCTTCTTATGATGGCATTTGGAAGCTACTACCTTACAGGTGTTAACAATTACTTTGAGGTAATGTCAGGCGCGATTAGACCAGCTGAGCGTGTAGGCGTCACTATATTTGTTGGGCAAACAGTTTATAGTATTGCTTCTTTTATTATGCTTTTTGCAGTTCCTCTTCTCACAATGCGACTTATTAGCGAAGAAAGACGAAGTCAAACCTTACCATTTTTATTCAGCGCACCCATTTCACTTACTGAAATAGTTTTAGGAAAATTTGTAGGCTTAATTGTTTTTTTAAGCATTCTTGTTTTTTATATTTTTCTTATGCTCACAACACTTAATATTTGGGCAGATATAGACTTTGGGTATCTCATTGCAAACTCGATAGGCCTGTGGCTTCTTGTAGCAAGTTTTTCAGCGCTCGGTATTTATTTTTCAAGCTTAACTCAACAACCTATTATTGCTGCAATATTAAGTTTCATTTCGCTTTTTGCATTAATGATTATGGAGCGTTTTTTTGCAAGCGATCCTAATCATTGGTTCGCATACTTATCACTCATGAAACATTTTCAAAGCTTTTCAAGGGGTCTTATTGATAGCTCAGATTTAATGTATTTCTTTTTATTTATATCAACATTTTTAACATTAACAATCAGACGTCTCGATGCTGACAGGCTTCGTGGATAAATATTTATGAAAATTAATTCAAAATTAAGATTACAAATTCTCATTCAAAATAGTTTTTTTGTTGTTCTATTTATTGTTTTGGTATTTCTTTTGGGTTTTCTTGCAAATCAATATAAATATTCAAAAGATATTACACAGGCCAATCGCAATACGCTCACGACTGGCAGTATTAATATCCTTAAACAAATGAAAGGACCAATTACACTGACCGTGTTTGCATCTAAAGACGATGTCAACAATGGAGATACTTTTAGGCAAGGTATTATTAACTTCATGGCCAGGTATCAAAGAACTAAACCTGATATCAACATTAAATTTATCAGCCCTATAGAAGAGCCAAAATTAGCACAAGAAATGGGAATTAAGGTAGATGGTGAAGTTGTAGTTGAATATCAAAAAAGATCGGAACACATTAATCCTCCTTTTGCGGAACAAGAGATGACCAATCTCTTTATGCGTTTATCTAGAACCAATCAACAAGCAGTTATGTATTTAGATGGTCATGGTGAAAGAAATTTAATTGGGCTTAAAAACAATGATGTAGGTGAATTAGGTAAGCAATTAGAATCGAAGGGCTTTAAACTTGCCAATCCAAATCTTGCTGTTGAATCAGAAGTACCTTTAAATGGTGCAATGTTAGTAATTGCTAGCCCACAAAAAAATATTCCAGCTGTGGAAGCAAAAAAAATTAAAAAATTCCTAGAGTCAGGCGGTAATTTACTTTGGCTTCTTGATGATAATAACTTTCATGGTTTGGAAGAAGTGGCTTCATATCTTGGGCTTACTGTTTCAAATGAACATGTAGTAGACCCAACAGCAAAAGTTGAAGGCGCCAATGAAAATGTGTCTTTTGCATCCTCTTATGGCGTCCATGCAATTACTAAAAACTTTATGCTAAGAACGCTCTTTTCGAATGCGCATGAAGTAAGTGCTAAAGGTACGTTAGACAATGGCTGGGAAGTTAGTAAACTTATCGAGGTTTCTCCAAATGGTTGGTTAGAGTCTTCACCATCAAAAGCGAATCAAAAATCAACTTTTGATAAGAATAAAGATAAACCAGGCCCCATTAATATCGCAGTCGCTCTCCAAAGAACTTATGGTAAAAAAGGCCAAAGAGTTGTGGTGGTTGGCAATGGAAATTTCTTATCTAATACATTTATTACGACAGGTGGTAATTTAGATCTTGGCATCAATATGATCAATTGGTTGTCAGGAGACGATAATTTAATCTCTATTCAGCCTATGCCTTTAAAAGATGTGAATGTAACTATTCCAAACGATAACACTTCTGTCTTGATCGCCTGGACAGTATTCCATAGCTTCCAGTATTTCATTCCTATCATAATTTTTGTTTTAGGCATATTTTTGTGGTTTAAGCGCAGAAAAGCTTAGTATAGAAATATGAAAAATCGTTGGCTAATTAATATAATTTTGCTTGTGATCGTTTTATCGATTTCTCTTTTTTTAGCTCTCAAACCCCCACAAAAAAAACAAACAAAACAATTTGAAGTCAGCACTTTCAATTTAAGTGATTTTGATGCTGTAAAGATTGATTTTCCTTCTAGAGCATCTGTTGTTTTTAAAAAAAATAATGAAGCCTGGGATATGCTTGAACCTATCAAAGGTCGCGCAGATCAATTTTTAGTTCAAAAAATTATTTCTGTCATGGCAACATCTAGTAGCGAGAAATTAACATCAAATGACCTGCCTAAATATGGCTTAGATAAACCTACCGTTAAATTAAAACTTCAACATAAGGGCGCAGAAGAAGAGTTTATTTTTGGCACATATAATTCCGTCACGGAAGATCAATATCTTTTATATAAAGATAACGTATATCTTATTAGTGGTTCTTATTCAGAGGCAGCATCTACACAGCCGATAGAGCTTATTGATAAATCACCTTTAAGTAGAACAGAGCAAGTTAAAGAATTTGACTTTTCTCGTCTTGAGCAATGGCAATCTAAACGCTTAAAAGTATCACGCATTAATAACGAATGGAAAGCCAGTGAAGGCAATTCATTTAAACAAGATGATATGGCTGAATGGTTTGATATGACTTGGGTAAAAAATCCTGCAAGATCAGTAGAAAAATATCCATTAGATTTAAGAATCCCATATAAGAGTTTTGATGTTCGCACTGAAGATGGTAAAAAAATTACTTTTTTACGCGTGCAAGAATCTCCTGAAACTCAACTATTTAGGGTTGATGAGGGTTTACTCTATCATTTCGGCAGTGATATTGGATTTACGATGATGAATCCACCGATTGAGCAGCCTAAAAAATAAATTTATTTATGCCGGAACTTCCTGAGGTTGAGATTACCTGTATGGGGCTTCAGCCCATACTTAAAAAATCTATCAAAGATATTATTGTTAGAAACCCCTCTCTAAGATGGCCAGTTCCATCGCATTTAAAAAGAACACTTCCTAACCAAAAAATATTAAATATTAAAAGACGTGCGAAATATATTCTTATTCAATTTGAGAGTGGACATCTAATGATTCATTTGGGCATGTCCGGACGACTTGAAATTTTAAGGAAAGATGTTTCTCCTCATAAGCACAATCATGTGGATATTCAATTTCACAACGCAAAGAGTATTTTAAGATTTACAGATCCCAGAAGATTTGGCTCCATACTTTGGGTAGAGGGCGACATTAACGAGCATTTTTTGATATCAAAATTAGGCCTCGAGCCATTAGAAAAATTATTTACTGAAAAATATTTATTTTTAAAAATACAAAATAAAAAAACTACCATTAAAAATATTATTATGGATAGCCATATTGTTGTTGGGGTTGGAAATATTTACGCGAGCGAATCATTATTTAAAGCTGGGGTGCTTCCAAGCAGATTAGCTCAGGACGTAACATTAAATGAATGCAAGAAGATCGTGAAATACATCAAAGAAACACTAAATAATGCTATCGAATTAGGAGGCAGTTCACTTAGAGATTTTTATAATGTGAACGGACAGTCTGGTTACTTTCAACAAACATATGCGGTATATGGAAGAAAAGGGAAAGCCTGTCGCAAATGCAGATCAACCATTGAATCAATAATTATTGCGCAGCGATCAAGCTTTTTTTGCCCTAAATGCCAAACTTAATTATTGATTTTTTCTGCTTCCTTTATGATATTGGGAAGCAATGAACCTACTATCATTCCAATAATGCTATTACCTAAGCCTATAAGTTGTGCTGGTATAGGTGTATGGTCACCGAGAAAAATTTCAACAAATAACCAAGACCCTATTCCTCCAATGATAGCTAATAAAGCTCCCTGACTATTTGCTTTTTTCCAAAATGCACCAAACACAAGCGGGACAAATGCGCCGGCAAGTGTAATTTTATAAGCTGATTCAACCATTCCAAAAATTGAAAGATTTGAACTGAGTGCATAAAGCAAAACAATAGAAGAAAAACATATAAGTGTAATTCTCATAATTTTAAGTAGATGCTTATCGCTAATTTTTGGAAAATACCCTTTTACAATATTTTCTGCAAAAGTAATGGAAGGCGCCAAAAGTGTTGCAGATGAGCAGCTCATAATCGCTGATAAAACTGCCCCGAAGAATATTACCTGTGCAAATAAAGGCATATAATTAAGCACAAGCATTGGTAAAACGTGTTGTGAATTTGTATTTACAAGGCCATTAAAATATTCTGCATCAATTAAAGTTGCTGAGTAAGCAATAAACATTGGTACAAATGTGAATGTAAAATAAATTAATGCTCCGAGTATTGAGCCGTATAAGGCAATTTTCGCAGTTTTCGCGGATGTAACTCGTTGAAATACATCTTGTTGGGGAAGTGATCCTAACATCATAGTAATCCATGTCCCAAAAAAAGTGATCCATGTCCAAATATCACCTTTAGGGAAAAAATCTAATTTATGATTAGTGGCTGCACTTTCAATCACAGGGGTAATTCCGCCCGTTAATTGAGAAATCGCATTTGCAATATAAACAAGCCCACCAATAACCACGATCATTTGAATAAAATCTAAAATAGCTACAGACAACATGCCGCCAAATGTTGTAAAAGTAAGCACAATTAAAGTGCCAATAATCATACCCATTTGCTCACTAATAAATTGATCTGTGATTAGATTAAATATCAAACCAAGCGCTTTAATCTGAGCTGCAACCCATCCTAAGTAAGAAATAACAATAGCAATGGTCGTTAAAACCTCAATACTTCTGTTATACCTGGCTTTATAGAAGTCACCTAAGGTGATGATATTTAATTTGTATAATTTAGAGGAAAAAAATAAGCCAGCAATAATCAAACAAAGACTCGAACCAAAGGGGTCAGCTACAACGCCATTTAATCCTTCTTTAACAAAAGTTGATGAAACGCCAAAAATTGCTTCTGCGCCAAACCATGTAGCAAAGACGGTTGCAGTGACTATAGGAAGGGGAAGGTGGCGACCTGCTACAGCATAATCTTTTGTATTCTTAACTCGAGAAGATACAAAGATACCGATTCCAATAGTGACTAATAGATAAAGGGATACAAACCAGATAAGCAATTAATGCTTCCTTAATTTATTTAATAAAATAAAACAAGATCACTAAATTTACCAATAACGTAATTCCAATGAAAGTGATTATGATTTTAAACCAACGAGTTTGATTCTTATGAGACTTTAAGAAGTTTTCAAAGTCATCTTTTGTCATTACATTTTTATTTTGTGAATTACTTTTTTCAAGAAACTCATGAATGAGTCTAGGTAATTTAGGGGTAAGATGAAGCCAATGAGGAAATTCATTTTTTAAGCTTTTAATAATGTGTTTAATACCTTTCTGTTCCGACATATATTTTTTTAGAAATGGCGCAGCTGTTTTCCATAAGTCTAAATCAGGATCTAGGTTTCTACCAAGACCTTCTACATTTAAAAGTGTTTTTTGGAGCATTGTTAGTTGAGGTTGAATTTCCATATTAAATCGTCTGGACGTTTGAAATAATCTAATGAGTAGACGTCCAAATGAAATTTCTTTTAAGGGCTTATTAAATATAGGCTCACATACCGAGCGAATAGCATTTTCAAATTCATCAATAGAAGTATCCTTAGGGACCCATCCAGACTCGATATGTGCCAGAGCTACATCATGGTAGTCACGCTTAAAAAAAGCTAAAAAATTACGTGCTAAATAGTTCTTATCGTTCTCATTCAAAGAGCCCATTATGCCAAAATCCATAGCAATATAGCGTCCATCATCAGCCACTTGAATATTGCCAGGATGCATATCTGCATGAAAAAAACTATCCCTAAATACTTGGGTAAAAAATATCTCTACACCATTGCGAGCAAGTTCTTTGATGTTAATTTTTTTCTTACGAAGTGTTTCGACATGGCTGATTGGTGTTCCATGCATTCTTTCCATCACCATCACATCTTCATTGCAAAAATCCCAATAAACTTCTGGAACGATAAGTAATTTTTTATCTTTGAAATTTTCACCTAAGCGACTACAATTTGCTGCATCTAACATAAGATTTAATTCGCATTGCACATGCTTATAAAATTCAGTAACCACTTCTCTTGGTCTTAAGCGCTTTCCATCAGACCAGATTAATTCTAGTAAGCTAGCAATAAGATATAAAAGCTTAATATCTTTATCGATGACGTGCTTAATATTGGGCCTTAATATTTTAACTGCAACATGCTTACCATCATGGAGTGTTGCGAAATGAACTTGAGCTACTGATGCGCTTGCTATTGGCTTATTATCAAATGATTTAAAAATCTTATCCAGTGAGGTGCCATACGAACTCATAATGACTTTTTCGACATCTTTGTATGGAAAAGGAGGTACTTGATCTTGCAGCAAAGCTAATTCATAAGCAATGTCGACGGGAATGAGATCTCTTCTAGTAGATAACATTTGGCCAAACTTAACAAAGATAGGACCTAAATTTTCAAGCGCAAGCCTAAGTCTTGTTCCTCTATTTTTATTATGTGGCCTGAAGAAAAAGATTATTGAAATAAAGTGAGCAAGAAGATTGAGCTTTCGATTGAATACAATAAACTCCTCAAGGCGATACTTAAGGAGTATGTAGATGATGTAAATAAGCCTAATATATTTCATAGTTTTTGAAGTCTTTGCTCTAAGCGATCAACATCAAATCTTAAGGTATCAACTTCTTTATTAAATTGATCAACCAGTCTTTTTTTTGCAATAAGTGGTTTTTCTTCAAGCCAATATTCTTTGAAGGTATCTGCGACATTGAATGATGTTTCTTTTGTGGTTTTAAGGACTTTTTTCCCCAGTTTGACAAGATGATAAGCAGGAATATCACCAATCACTTCACTTAAATCGTCTTCGTAGTCCCATTCAATATCTTTTAATGCGCTACTAATTACTGTTGCAAAATCTATATCGCCTTTAATTTCAATATTTGCTTTTTTGTTACCGCGCATAAGCTCTAAAGCTGATGATATGGATAATTTAATTTCTGCATCATAATTATCAATATATTCCTTATATTCTGGGATACCGTCTTCAGTAATCCTTAATGCATAATGAATCGGACCAACAACAAATAAAATAGATTTTGATTTGTGTTTGGAAAAGTCTTTTTTTAACCATTCATTTTGTTGAAATAAATGATTGGTAAGGTTTCTTTTTATGGTGTCGATAATCAAAATTTGTATCCCATATGAATTGCCACGACGCCTGAGGACAAATTGAGATACTCTACTTTAGAGAATGATTCTTCCTCCATCATTTTTTTTAATGACTCTTGGTCAGGATGCATTCTTATAGATTCAACAAGATATTGATAGCTTGATTCATCTTTGGCAAATAATTTGCCTAATTTTGGTAATAATTTAAACGAAAATTGATCATAAAAAAATTGTAATGGTTTCCATATTTTTGAAAATTCTAGAATTAAAATTTTTCCCCCTGGGGATAAAACACGATAAATTTCTTTCAGTGCCTTCTTTTTATCCGTCATATTACGAATGCCGAAACCAATAGTGACACAATCAAAATAGTTATCAGGAAAGGGAAGAGATTCAGCATCGCATAAGATGGAAGGTATAAAAATGCCCTGATCAATTAATTTATCACGACCAATATTTAACATAGATAAATTGATATCAGAATGAATCATTTGACCTTTAAAGTTGGCTGATTGCGCCCCAATTTTTTTAGCAAGAAGAATAGATAGGTCTGCAGTTCCTCCGGCAATATCTAGAATGCGAGCATCTTTTTTGACGTTAGATGTATTCACAAGAAATTTTTTCCAAATATGGTGCATACCAAATGACATCAAATCATTCATTAAGTCATAATTTGAAGCTACAGAATGAAATACAGAGGCTACTTTACCTGCTTTTTGTGATGCATCTATTTCACTATAACCAAAATGTGTTTTTTTATTAGCCATCTGTTTTTATTCTTTGAATACCAGCATTTGATAATTTTTTTATATATTCCTCCCAAAGCACCTCATAGGTTGCAGCAAGCTCATATAGATAATCCCATGTATAGATGCCTGTGTTATGACCATCTGAAAATACTAATTTGACTGCATACTGACCGACTGGCTCGATACTTTCTATGGTGACATTTTCTTTATGTGTTTGAAGTATTTCTTGGCTTGGTCCATGACCTTTTACTTCAGCCGATGGTGAATGCACTCGAAGAAATTCACAGGAAAGCATACATTCAGTTAGGTTGCTAAATTTTATTTCTAATAGCTTGGATGCTTGATGCAGCTTAATTTCTAAGGGGTATATTTTAGCGTTACTTATTGTCACTTTATGGAAAAGCCTAAAAAAACTATATTATCGGAGTTCTTTTGGCTTTTTTGGTAAATTTAAAAAATTAATGACTGGAAGACAACATTAATAATTTAATTTTTTTCATTGCTGCTTGCTCGATTTGTCGAATTCTTTCTGCTGATACACCAAGTTTATCTGCAAGTTCATGAAGTGTTGAAGCGTCTTTATCTTTTAACCATCTTTCTTCGAGGATAAGACGGCTTCTTTCGTCAAGCGATGAAAGTGCTTTGCTAAGGGACGATAAACTATTCCCTTCAGCTTGATCTATCTCCATTTGTTCTGAAGGCTCTGGCGTTTCATCTTTAAGATAAGCAATGGGCCTGAAGACATCATCTTCCGATTCTTCCGAGCCATAATCTAATGAAATTTCATTGCCATTAAAACGATACTCCATTTCACGAACATCCTCAGGTTTGACGTTAAGCTCTTTAGCGATCGAATTGATCTCATCTGATTTAAGCGGCTGGAGAGTTCTTTTCATGCTTCGCAAATTAAAAAATAATTTACGCTGAGCCTTTGTCGTTGCTGTTTTAACTAAACGCCAATTTTTAACGATGTATTCTTGAATTTCTGCTTTAATCCAGTAGATTGCAAAAGACACCAGTCTTACGCCTCTCTCAGGGTCAAATCGCTTTACAGCTTTCATAAGGCCAATATTACCCTCTTGTACTAAGTCTGATTGAGGAAGTCCATATCCAGAATAGCCCTTAGCCACTTTAGCTACTAGCTTTAAGTGAGACAAAATAAGTGTTTTAGCAGCCTCAAGGTCGTTTGATTTTTTAAGACGCATACCAAGTTCCATCTCTTCTTCCGCAGTAAGAGAGGGAATAGTTCTAATGGATTGCATATAGCGATCGTAACTATCAATAGAGCCTAATGTAGGTAAGCTTAAGTCCAAAGTCATCTTAATAAAATCCTTTATAAAAACTTCATTAACAAGCGTAATTTTAGCACTCTTCAGTAGAGAGTGCTAGTTTAATAAAGTTCCTTAAATTTGAAATTAACCTAATAAATACAATAAGTTAAGTAGGCTATAATTTTTTGATGGATTGATTAATCGAGATAAAAGACGCCGCGACAGCAATCAGAATTGAGCTGCCAACAATAGATAAGTACTGTACGAGAGTTAAATCAACAATAATGAATTGGGCCCCATAGAGAGCCTCAACTTCAACAACAGTTTTATTTAAGAATATCACAATCAATTTGAGGCTAAGAGCTGCAGTTAATCCGCCTCCTAAACCATAAATAAACCCGCTGTATAAAAAAGGCCTTCTTATGAATTGATTGGTAGCACCCATTAATTTACTCAATTCAATTTCTTCATGGTGAGAAGTCATTTGAAGACGAATAGTATTACCAATGACTACTGTGAGCATGGAGGCCAATAAAATTGACGCTAAAAAAATAGCTTTATCTGCTAAATGAAGCACAGAGTTTAATTTTTTGACCCAACCCGTATCAATAACCACTTGGTCTACCCCCTCAAGTCTTTCCAGAAAGGATTTTAAAATCACAATTTGATTTGGATTGACGGTGTTGGGCGAAACAAAAAAAGCATCAGGCAATGGATTTTCTGAGAGCCCATTATTTGATTCATTAAAGCCCATTGATTTTTGAAGTTTAAGCCAAGCTTCTTCTTTTTTAACATAATGATAATTATTAATTTCAATACGACTTTTTAAATCTTTTTCGATTTTGTTTTTTGCATCTACTGAAATATCTTTTTTAAGGAAAATACTAATTTGAGATTCATGCTGAATAGTTTCAGAAATCGATTTTAAATTTTGCACTACCAGGAAAGATATGCTCGGCAAAATCAATGTAACACCTATAACCAAGAACATCATAAGAGTAGAAAGCATTGATGCGTGACTCCGCTGAAGCGCTTTAAGTAGCATTTGATAATGAGAAACGAAGTAATCCATCTATTGGTCAGTAATCTTTATAAGATTGCCTTCTTGTAAATAAAGTTGCTTATGTCTTTTTGAGGTAGTTGGTATTTCATGAGTTGCGATAATCACAGTCACCCCCAGTTCTTGGAAGCTATAAAAAAGATTCATAATTTCATCTGCATATTTCTTGTCTAAATTTCCTGTGGGCTCATCAGCAAGTAAAATCGAGGGCCTGCAAGCAATGGCTCTTGCAATTGCAAGACGCTGTTGTTCGCCGCCTGACAAACTAATAGGCATTGATTTTTCCCGATTCAGCAAGCCCACTTTATCTAGAGCTGCTCGAACACGACCTTTAATATCATTTATGCCTACCTCATTTATCTCCAAAGCAAGCGCAATATTTTCATAACAATTACGATCATATAGAAGTTTATGATCTTGAAAAACTAAACCAAATTTCCTTCTTATATATGGAATGGCAGCTCTTTTTATTTGGCTTAAATTTTGATTTTCAAAAATAATTGTCCCGTGTGTAGGAAATTCAATCGCTGTAATTAATTTCAATAATGTTGATTTTCCTGCACCTGAAGGGCCTGTTACAAAAATAAGTTCACCAGCATTAATTTCAAAAGTAATATTTTGTAATGCTTCCAAATTTCCCGGGTATCTTTTGTGAACTTGATCAAATTTAATCATTGATAAAAACCGATTTTAAAAAAGCGCATCTACATATTCTTGCGCGTTGAAAACTTTTAGATCGTCTATAGTCTCACCAACGCCAATGTATCTTAATGGGGTAGGCTGTTCTTTGGCTATCGCTGCAATAACGCCACCTTTAGCGGTACCATCAAGCTTAGTTAAAGCAAGACCGGTAATTCCTAGAGCCTCGTTAAATATCTTGAGCTGACTGATAGCGTTTTGCCCAGTATTTGCATCTAATACAAGAAGAATCTCGTGAGGCGCTTCAGCGTGGCATTTATTAATCACACGTTTAACTTTTGTAATTTCATCAATTAAATGTTTTTGTGTGGGCAATCTCCCTGCTGTGTCCGCAATCACAATATCAATGTTTTTTGCTTTCGCAGAGTTGATAGCGTCAAAAATAACAGCACTTGGATCACCCGAAGCTTGTGAAACAACATGAACATTATTTCTTTGCCCCCATACTTGAAGTTGCTCTGTGGCGGCTGCCCTAAAAGTATCGCCTGCAGCGATTAATACGGATTTACTTTCATCAAGGAAAATTTTTGTAAGCTTTCCAATGGTAGTTGTCTTCCCGGCACCATTCACCCCAACAACCATAATGACATAAGGATTTGTTCCTTTTATTAGTAAGGGATTTTCGATAGGGGTTAATAATTCAATTAATTTTTCTTTGAGCAAACCCTTAATCTCATCTGCATTTTCTATATTATTCTTTTTTACAGAGGCTCTAATGCTATCCAGGAGATAGGTGGTAGCGGAAATACCAACGTCGGAAGTAAGTAATATTGTTTCCAACTCTTCAAAGAGCGCCTCATCGATTTTTTTACCAGTAAATAATGAAGTAAGTTCAGTGGTTAATTTTTCTCTAGTCTTGGTAAGGCCTTTCTTTATCTTGTCAGCAAAACCAAAGAAACTACTTTTCTTTTCTTCTTTTGGGATTATTTTTTCTTCAGAAGTTGTAATTGGTTTTTTTTCAACACCTTTTGGAGCCGTCTTCAAAGGTGCTTCCGCCTTTAAAACTTTTTTCTTATCAGAAATTTTTGGAGTTTTAGAGACTTTTTGTTTTGGCGCTAAAGAGACTTTTTCTTGTGGTTTTTTGGTGACTTCTTTTTTTGCCGCAGATTTCTTTTCTGGGCTGTCTTTCTTTATAATTTTTTTGAGGAATTCAAACATTTTTTAAAATTTTAAGAACTTAATGAGATAAAGAAAAGTCTACGAAACATTGATATTCATTATAATAGCTAAATCACTTAAGGATGAGACGCCTTGTTAAAAAATATTTTACTTTTTTTATTGTTGTTTCCAAGTTTACTTTTTGCACAAACTTCAGAATTTAAGCTTTCCAACGGATTAAAAATTATTGTAAGAGAAGATCATCGCTCCCCCGTGGTTGTCTCTCAAGTTTGGTATCGAGCAGGTAGCCTTGATGAGGTGAATGGTAAAACTGGTGTAGCCCATGTTCTTGAACACATGATGTTTAAAGGGACTAAAAAAATTAAAGCAGGAGAGTTTTCTAGACTTATTGCCAAAGCAGGTGGGAAAGAGAATGCTTTTACAGGAGCAGACTATACCTGTTACTTCCAGCAGCTTGAAAAATCAAATCTTGAACTTTCATTTAAACTAGAAGCAGACCGGATGCAGAATCTAAATTTATCTAAAGAAGAATTTGATAAGGAAATTAAGGTAGTAATGGAAGAGCGACGATGGAGAACTGAAGATAAGCCAACGTCTCAAGTTAAAGAGCAATTTGGGACCACTGTTTTTAAATCCCATCCTTATAGCAGGCCTGTGGTTGGCTGGATGAATGACCTGGAAAATATGACGGTCGAAGATGCAAAAGAGTGGTATAAAAATTGGTATGCTCCTAATAATGCGATTTTAGTAGTGGTTGGAGATATTTACGCTAACGATGTTCTGGATCTTGCAAAAAAATACTTCGAAAAAATTCCTGCAAGAAAATTACCAGAAAGAAAACCTCAAATTGAACCTAAGCAAAATGGAGAGAGAAGGTCTGTAGTTAAGGCGCCAAGTGAATTATCTTATCTTTTGATGGGCTATCCTGTTCCAACCCTTAATGACCGCAATGGAAATGATGAAAACTCCTGGGAGCCCTACGCATTAGAAGTTTTATCCAATATCTTCGCTGGGAATAGCTCCTCAAGACTCAATCAAAATCTTGTAAGAAATCAACATTTGGCTGTTAATGTCAGCGCTGGTTATGATTCGTTAGCTCGAGGACGAATAAGTATCTTCGTTTTGGAAGGGACTCCTAACGACTTTAAAAAAATTAATGATCTTGAAAATGCATTGCTTCAAGAAATAGAAAAAATTAAAAAAGATGGTGTCACTCAAGAGGAATTAGACAGGGTGAAGGCAATCGTTATTGCAAGTGATGTATATCAAAAAGATTCTATGTTTGGAATGGCAATGGAAATTGGACAGCTCGAAACAATGAATTATTCTTTCCATTTAAGCGATGGATATATTCAAAAAATTAATAGCGTAACATCTGATCAAATAAAAAATGTCGCTAAAAAATATTTAACTCGAGATAATTTATCACTAGTTATTCTTGATCCTCAGCCGATGAATCAAAATTTAAGCCCTAAGGGACGTCCGCATGTTCATTAAAATTATTCAACTTATTTTTTTGTTTGTGTGTTTCCAGCAAAATAGTTTTGCTGCTTTAAAAATTAATACATGGGAAACAAAAGAAGGGGCTAAAGTTCTTTTCGTTGAGAATCATGATCTTCCAATACTTGACATCAATGTAAATTTTTTTGCAGGTAGTGCGCAAGACCCTATTGGCAAAGAAGGTCTTGCGCATTTAACTAATCATCTTATGAATCTGGGTGCTGGTGGTATAAATGAAGAAAAATTAGCCAATCAATTTTCAGATATTGGTGCAGCAATTGGCGGAGATGTTGATCTCGATAGAGCTTACTTTAAATTAAGAACCTTGAGTTCCCCTGTGCAGAAAGACAAAGCACTTACACTATTTAAATATGTGATACATGCACCTGATTTTCCTATTCCGGTATTAAATAGGGAAAGGGATAGAATTATCGCAAGTATTAAACAGTCTATGACTCAGCCAGAAACGATTGCTAATTTAGCATTCATGAAATCTCTATATGGCGATCATCCCTACGCGCATGATGAGGCTGGAAATATAGATACTTTGCAGAAGCTGAATCAAGCCGATTTAAAACAATTTTATAAAAATTATTATTTATCTTCTGAAGCCTCAATCGTGATCGTTGGAGATGTGAGCACTGACGAGGCAAAAAAAATAAGTGAGTCCATTAGTCAAGGGTTGCCTCAGGGGAATGAAAAACACAATATAGCTTCTGTCACAGATCAAAATTATGCAGGGGTAAAAAAAATACAGCACCCTGCAAAACAGGCTCATATATTAATGGGTATGCCAGCATTAAAACGCGGTGAGAAAGATTATTTTCCTTTGTATGTCGGAAATTATATTCTAGGCGGGGGTGGTTTTGTCTCAAGGCTCACTGAAGAGGTTAGAGAGAAAAAAGGGTTGGTTTATAGTGTATATAGTTATTTTAAGCCATTGTATGTTGAAGGTCCTCTCGAGATTGGTTTGCAAACTAAAAAGGAGCAAGCGGATGAGGCTCTTAGCATTGTAAATTCCACTATTAAAAAATTTATCGATGAAGGCCCAACTGAAAAAGAACTTATTGCTGCTAAACAAAATTTAGTTGGCGGATTCCCCTTAAGACTTGATAGCAATGCAAAAATTGTTGAATACTTAAGCATGATCGCTTTTTATAAACTGCCAATTTCATATATTGATAATTATATAAATGAGATTAATAAAGTAACTATTGATCAAATAAAATTGGCATTTAAAAATAAAATTGATCCTAATAAACTGACGACCATTATTGTAGGTGCAGAGTAGTTTTTGAAGATACTCAAAAATCAAGTCAAAATTATTGGTGGGCAATGGAAAAGAAAAAATGTTTCTTTTGTCAATACTCCGGGATTAAGACCTACTCCAATTAGAGTTAGAGAGACTTTATTTAACTGGTTGGATCAAGATCTAACCGGGAAGGTTTGTTTAGATCTCTTTTCGGGATCGGGCGTCATTGGTTTTGAATCTCTTTCAAGAGGTGCTTCAAGTGTAGTAATGGTTGAAAAATCTCCCCAAGTTTTTAAAATGATTCAGGAAAATAAAAAGCTTCTTCAGGCAGAGAAAGCTCAACTTCATTTTATGGATGCACTTGTATTTCTTCAGAAGAACAATGCTAAGTTTGATATTATTTTCTGTGATCCTCCTTTCAATGAAAGCTGGGAAGATAAATTATTTCCTCAATTAGCTAACCATTTAACAAAGGATGGGCTAATATACTTTGAATCAGAATCTGCTTTTAAAGAACACAGTGCACTTGATGTTTTTAAAAAAAGAAAAGCAGGTAATGTTTTTTATCATCTTGTGACATTAAAAAATAATGAGTCAATCTAATTTATCTATCGCCGTTTATCCTGGAACCTTTGACCCTATTACATTAGGCCATGAGAATATTGCTCATCGCGCAACAAAAATCTTTGATAAAGTAATTGTGGCTGTTGCTAGCAATACAAGCAAACAATGTTTTTTTGCCTTTGAGAAGAGAGTAGATTTGGTTAAAGCTGTATTCAAAGACCATAAAGAAATTGAAGTGATTGGGTTTAATGGGCTTTTAATGGACTTTGTTGAATCACAAGATGCTCAAGTAGTTATTCGTGGCTTAAGGGCTGTTTCTGATTTTGAATATGAATTTCAATTAGCAGGTATGAATCGGAAAATTTATCCAAATGTTGAAACTCTTTTTCTAACGCCTTCTGAGCAATTTACTTTTTTATCTTCAAGTTTAGTTAGGGAAGTTGCTACTTTAGGTGGAAATATAGAACAATTTGTATCTCCAGTTGTGAAAGAAGCTATGAAAAAAACTGGACGTTAATCATGGCGCTAATGATTACGGATGAATGTATTAACTGTGACGTATGCGAACCCGAATGTCCAAACAATGCGATTTATCAAGGGCTTCAAATCTATGAAATCAATCCTGATTTATGCACAGAATGTGTAGGACATTTTGATACGCCGCAATGTCAAGAGGTGTGCCCTATAGATTGTATTCCAATCCATCCTCAATTTGTTGAGTCCAAAGAAACGCTCATGCTTAAGTATCATCAACTACAAAAAGATAAAGTGAGTTAGTTATGCGTGTACTTCACACTATGATTCGTGTCACTGATCTAGAAAAATCACTCAATTTCTATACTAATATTTTAGGTATGAAGCTTTTAAGGCGGCATGAATATCCTGATGGAAAATTTACATTAGCTTTTGTGGGATTTGGTGATGAAAAAGACCATGCAGTCATTGAGCTTACTTATAACTGGGGTGTGACAACCTATGACAAAGGCAATGCTTTTGGGCATGTTGCAATAGAAGTTGAAGATGCTTACAAGACTTGCGAATTAATTAAAGCAAAAGGCGGGAAAGTGATTCGTGAAGCTGGCGCAATGCAACATGGTTCAACAGTGATTGCTTTTATTGAAGATCCAGATGGTTATAAGGTCGAATTAATCCAAGCTGGCACTTTTTAATTAATCAAACAAGTCTTTCATTTTATCAAGCCAACCTTTTGATTTTGGACTGTGCTTACCTCGATCTAATTGATTAATCTCTTCAAGTTCTTTTAATAATTCTTTTTGTCTGTCTGTGAGTTTTACAGGCGTTTCTATAGAAACATGACAATGTAAATCGCCAGGTGAACTTTGTCTTAAAGGTTTAATACCTTTACCTTTCAATCTAAATACAGCGCCTGTTTGAGTCTCTGCTGGTATTTTCATTTTTGCATGACCATCTAAAGTGGGTACTTCTATTTCGCCGCCAAGAGCTGCAGTGGTAAAGCTAATAGGCATTTCACAGTGTAAATTACCGCCATCGCGTTCGAATAAATCATGTTTCTTTAAATGAACAACAACATACAAATCTCCAGGAGGTCCACCATTAATTCCTGACTCACCTTCGCCCGATAAGCGAATGCGATCACCTTCGTCTACGCCCGCAGGGATCTTAACGGAAAGCGTTTTATTTTGTTTAACGCGACCAGCCCCATGGCAAGTTGAACATGGTTCTTTGATAATTTTTCCAGTGCCATGACATTTAGGACATGTTTGTTGCACAGAAAAAAATCCTTGCTGCATTCTAACCTGACCATGACCATGGCATGTGTCACAAGAGACTGGTTGTGTGCCAGGTTTGGCGCCAGTTCCCTTACATGTTTCACAAGATGTCATGACAGGGATGCGAATTTTTGTTTCAGTGCCTTTTGCAGCATCTTCAAGATTAATTTCCATGTTATAGCGAAGATCAGCGCCTCGATATACATTAGATTTTTGGCCACCACGACCGCCACCAAAAATGTCACCAAAAATGTCACCAAAAGCATCATTAAAGTCTGAAAATCCTCCAGACCCATGACCGCCCATACCAGGATCTACACCTGCGTGACCATATTGATCATAACTAGCTCTCTTCTGTGCGTCTGAAAGTATTTCATAAGCCTCTTTGGCTTCTTTAAAACTCTCTTCAGCTTTTGGATTGTCAGGATTGCGATCAGGATGAAATTTCATCGCAAGTTTACGATAAGTTTTTTTTATTTCATCTTCTGAAGCGTCACGAGATACACCAAGAGTCTCGTAATAATCTTTTTTGGTAGCCATGATATTTTTTCAAAAAAACAATACAACATCAGATTAGCTGATGTTGTTTTAATGGTTAAAGTTTATTTGTCTTTTTTGTCTTGCTTAACTTCTTCAAATTCTGCATCCACTACTTCAGCGTCAACTGTTTTTTCTTCTTGCTGAGGTGCGTCTCCAGCATTAGGTTGTTGTGCTTGTTGTTCAGCATATATTTTTTCACCTAACTTTTGAGATGCTTCCATTAATTCTTTTGTTTTAGCCTCAATTTCTTCTTTATTGTCAGATTTTAATGACTCTTCTAAAGACTTTATAGCGGCTTCAATTTTTTCTTTTTCAGCTGCATCTAATTTATCTCCATGATCCGTGATAGATTTTTTCACTGAATGAATCATACTGTCGGCAGAGTTTTTAACATCTACAAGCTCTCGAATTTTACGATCTTCGTCAGCATATTTAACAGCGTCTTCTTCCATTTTCTTAATTTCTTCTTCGCTGAGTCCGCTATTTGCTTTAATTGTAATTTTATTTTCTTTGCCAGTAGCTTTATCTTTAGCAGATACATGCAAGATACCATTAGCATCAATATCAAAAGTCACTTCAATCTGAGGTGTACCTCTTGGTGCTGGGGGTATTTCAGTTAAATTAAATTGACCTAAGCTCTTGTTACCGGGAGCCACTTCACGCTCACCCTGAAGCACATGAATTGTTACAGCATTTTGATTGTCTTCAGCAGTTGAAAATACTTGAGATGCCTTAGTAGGTATCGTTGTATTTTTCTTAATAAGCTTAGTCATAACACTTCCAAGTGTTTCAATACCTAAACTCAATGGTGTGACATCTAGAAGTAAAACATCTTTAACATCACCTTGAAGAACGCCACCTTGAATAGCTGCACCTACCGCAACTGCTTCATCTGGATTAACATCTTTTCTAGGCTCTTTACCAAAGATATCTTTTACTTTTTCTTGTACTTTTGGCATACGACTTTGGCCACCAACAAGAATGATGTCAGATATATCGCTTCCAGAGACACCAGCATCTTTCATTGCAACCTTACAAGGCTCGATTGTGCTTTCAATCAAATCATCCACAAGAGATTCAAATTTTGCGCGCGTAATTTTTACGACAAGATGCTTTGGACCGCTTGCGTCTGCTGTAATATAAGGTAAATTCACCTCTGTTTGTTGGCTACTTGAAAGCTCAATCTTTGCTTTTTCAGCAGCCTCTTTTAGTCGTTGCTTAGCAAGTAAATCATTTCTTAAATCAAGACCATTTTCTTTTTTAAATTCATCAGCCAAGAAATCAATAAGACGATTGTCAAAGTCTTCTCCACCTAAAAAAGTGTCTCCATTCGTAGATAACACTTCAAATTGATGCTCGCCATCAACAGTTGAGATTTCAATAATAGATACATCAAATGTTCCACCGCCTAGATCGTATACAGCAATCTTTCGGTCACCCTCTTGTTTATCTAAACCAAAGGCAAGCGCAGCTGCAGTAGGTTCATTAATGATACGTTTAACCTCAAGACCTGCAATTCGACCTGCATCTTTAGTAGCTTGACGTTGGCTGTCGTTAAAATAAGCAGGAACAGTGATAACTGCTTCAGTAACCTCTTCACCAAGGTAATCCTCAGCAGTTTTTTTCATCTTGCGAAGAACTTCTGCTGAAATTTGAGGGGGGGCCATTTTCTGGTCGCGAACTTTTACCCAAGCATCGCCATTGTCAGCCTTAGAAATTTCATATGGCATTAAGCCAATATCCTTTTGCACTTCTTTTTCTTCAAAACGACGGCCAATTAATCGCTTTACAGCAAATAATGTATTTTTTGGATTAGTGACTGCTTGTCTTTTTGCGGGAGCGCCAACTAGAATCTCACCGTCATCTTGGTAAGCGATAATTGAAGGCGTCGTTCTAGCGCCTTCTGCATTTTCAATCACTTTGGGCTTTCCGCCTTCCATGACTGCCACACAGGAGTTTGTTGTTCCTAAGTCAATACCGATAATTTTAGCCATTTTTTTTCCTTAAAAAATCTGTTTAATTTGATAAATCTATAATTGGGATGGTCTTGAATATTTCAAGAGCTTATGTATTTTTAGTTTTTGATACAGTTACCAAAGCTGGTCTTAAAACTCTTTCATTTAATAGGTAGCCTTTTTGAAGCACAGCCAAAATTTTATTTGGCTCTTCTTCTGATTCAATCATGCTGATTGCCTGATGTTGATTGGGGTCAAATTTTTCATCTAATGCCTTAATTTCGAGGATGCCAAACTTTTCAAATACATTAATGAGTTGTTTTTGTGTGAGTTCTACGCCATTTTTATAACTATCTACATTTGCATTTTCAATTGTAAGTGCCGCATCGAGACTATCTTTTACGGAAAGCAATTCACTGCTAAATTTCTCAAGTGCGAATTTTCTAGCCTTATCAATATCTTCAACGGAACGTTTTCTTATATTTTCGCCTTCAGCTTTCACATAGAGAACCTGCGCTTCAGCTTCAGTTAATTTTTCCTCAAGAAGCTTTATTTGATTTTCTGGATTATTTGAAGTGGATTGATCTAAATTGTCTTCCGAATCATCAATAGATGAATTTTTTTTGTCTTCTGTGTTCATAATTTGACCTTTTAAAACTTTTGAAATATTGCGACTTAAAACAAATTTGGGGGCGAAGCTTTAAATTTCAAGGGTATAAAGTTAAATAATTGCTTCGATTTGGGAAATCGTTGATTCAACAGTGGGAATGATCCCAATTTCGCCTAGATTGACAGACGGCACTTTGATATTAGGATAAACGCCAGTAAGGTACGGATTGCTATCCATATAAAGACCTATGGTTGGAATCCCAAGGGCATTTGCAAGATGAGTTAGCCCCGAATCGACGCCAACAACGCATTTTGCGCTCGAAATAATATTAGCAAGATCACTAATCTTCATTTTAGGAAGCACTAAGCAATTGGTGGATGTTTTTCGAAGTATTTTGGAGGCTTGGTATTCTTCAAGATTGCCCCATGGCAGCAAAACTCTTAGACCTAAAATATTAAAAAATTGAACAATTTTTTGCCAATGATCTATAGGCCACTGTTTGGTTTTTTTACTCGATCCGTGAATCAGAACGACATAGCGCTCTGATAGATTGAAGTTACTGATAATGTGGATTTCTAATCCAAAATGAGCAGGATGATCTAAGAGGTCGTATTGAAAACATTTGGCTGCCAACTCTCGATTACGAACTACGGCATGAATTTGTTTTGATACAGTATGCGTGTGTTTGTAGAAATAAGAAGCAGCCGCTTCTCGAATGGAAGCCTTATCAAAGCCATGAATGTCGCCATGCGTAAATAAAGTAAAAAACGCACTTTTAAGTAAACCCTGGAAATCAATCACGATGTCATAATGATCCTGGCGAATTGCTTTAATTGCTTTATAAAGGCCTGTCCATGTTGTTTTTTTTCTAAGGTTTTTTTTCCAAGACCTAAGAGAGATAGTGATAACTGAATCAATTTGAGGATGGAGCCTTGGGATATCAGCAAAAGACTCTTCGACTAGCCAATCAATTGAGCTTTCAGGAACAAAATATTTAATATCATTAACAACAGGCAAACAGTGAATAATATCCCCGAGCGAAGATGTTTTAATGATGAGTATACGAACCATATAGAGAATTTTCGCATATAAATCAATGCCCATAAATGATTTAAATGATTAATTCACATTTAATCGTTTGACGCTTACAGAGTGTTTCTAGGATAATCTGTCATAGAGATTTTTTATTCATTCATAACAACATATTAATTTAATGAAACATTCCATAATAGAAATCACTGAAAGAATTAAAGAAAAAAGTAGACCAACGAGAATTGCTTACTTAGCTCGTATTGATGCTATGTTGCTAAGACAGCGTGGTGCTGATCGTTTAGGATGCGCTAATGTTGCGCACGCTATTGCGGCACTCCCTAAAAATGATAAGTTAAAAATCGTTAGCGAAAAAAAACCTAATATTGCAATCGTTTCCGCATATAACGATATGCTTTCAGCACACAAGCCATATGAAAACTATCCATCGATTATTCGTGACGAAGCGAATAAGTGTGATGCAACAGCGCAAGTCGCGGGTGGGGTTCCTGCAATGTGTGATGGCATTACGCAAGGCGAACCCGGTATGGAATTGAGTTTGTTCTCTCGAGATACCATAGCAATGGCAGCCGCAATTGGATTGTCTCATGATGTATATGATGGCGCACTCATGCTTGGTATTTGCGACAAAATTGTGCCTGGCTTGTTAATTGGCGCGCTTCATTTTGGTCATTTGCCCACAATTTTTGTTCCGTCTGGCCCTATGTCTACTGGTATCGACAATACTTCCAAATCTAAAGTGCGTGAGAAATATGCACAAGGCCTTGTAGGTCGAGAAGAGTTGTTAGCATCTGAATCTGCTGCATACCATGGAGAAGGCACTTGCACATTTTATGGAACAGCAAATAGCAATCAGATGTTAATGGAAGCGATGGGGCTTCATGTTCCAGGCGCAGCATTTATTCGCCCACACGATGATATTAGAGAGGAGATAACGCGAGAATCAGTTCGCTCTCTTTTAAACATTATCAAAAATAAACAAAACAAACCCATTGGTAAATTAGTTGATGAGCGAGTTATTGTGAATGCTATGGTGGCTCTGTTAGCTACAGGCGGATCAACCAATCATCTTATTCATTGGGTGGCGATTGCAAGAGCTGCGGGGATTATTATTGATTGGAGTGATTTCCATGATCTTGCAGGCTCAACACCACTCTTAGCAAGTATTTACCCAAATGGCAAAGCAGATGTGAATGAATTCCAAACCGCAGGCGGCCCTGCGTTTGTGATTCGCGAACTCATCGATACAGGGTGTATGTATCCAGAAGTGATGACTGCCAGTGAAGGCGGTTTAAAAGAATATGCTAAAAAACCTACAAAAGAAGATGGCAAGCTTATTTGGAAAGATTTACCTAAAGAGAGTGGTGATGAAACAATTATCAGAACCGCAGACAATCCGTTTAATCAGTCGGGCGGTCTAAAACTTTTACAAGGCAATCTTGGTCGCTCAGTGATTAAGATTTCTGCTGTACCTCCGGATCGATATATTATTGAGGCACCCGCAATTATTTTTGACACACAAGAAGAACTGCTTAGTGCTTTTGATCGAGGTGAGCTTGAAAAAGATTTTGTTGCAGTTGTAAGATTTCAAGGGCCTAAAGCTAACGGAATGCCTGAGCTACATAAGCTCACACCTCCTCTAGCAGTGCTTCAAAATAAAGGTTTCAAGGTGGCTATCGTGACGGATGGAAGAATGAGTGGCGCTTCCGGAAAAATTCCGGCTGCAATTCATTTAAGTCCAGAAGCTTCAGCTAATGGACCTATCGGCAAAATTCGCAACGGCGACATGATTCGTTTAAATGCGATGGTTGGAACTTTGAATGTATTAGTTGATGAAGACACCTGGTACGAGAGAGAAAATGAAAATCTTTCTGATCAACTTAGAAATAATAATGCGCACGATATCGGGCGCGAATTATTTGCTGGCATGAGAAAAAATGTGATTTCTGCCGAAGAAGGCGCAATCACCTGGCTATAAATTATATAAGGACAATATGAAGACATTAGATTTAGCAAATTACGGTCCAGTGATTCCAGTTATTGTGATTGATAAAGTGGAAGATGCTGTCCCTATGGCAGAAGCTTTACTTGAAGGTGGTATTAAAGTTTTAGAGGTAACATTAAGAACTTCATGCGCCATTGAGGCGATGGACCGAATTATTAAACACCTACCTGAAGCGGTTGTAGGCGCGGGCACTGTAAGAACAAAAACAGATGCTTCAGCCGCAAAATCAATTGGCTGTCAATTTGCTGTGAGTCCAGGATACACAACAGAAATCGGTAAACATTGCTTAGATATTGAATTACCGTTATTGCCAGGTGTATCAACTGGAAGTGAAGTGATGATGGCTAATAATGATGGGTATTATTTCCTTAAACTTTTTCCTGCGGTTGCAGTAGGGGGCATTAATCTTCTAAAAGGATTCGCTGGCCCTTTTTCAGATGTAAAATTCTGTCCAACAGGTGGCGTGACTGTCCAATCAGCACCTGATTTTTTAAGTTTGCCCAATGTGCCAGTTTGTGGAGGCACATGGCTCACTCCAAAAGATCTCGTTGTAAACAAAAACTGGGTTGAAATTACGAAATTAGCAAAAGAAGCAAGCGCGATTAAACGCCCTTAATTCAATTCCATGCTTCCCATCTCCCAATACAAAACGATCTTATTTGATTGTGATGGCGTCGTACTTAATTCAAATTTTCTTAAGATAGAAGCTTATCGATTAACGGCTCTTAAGTTTGGAGCCTCTGAAGAAGATGCTATGAAGTTAGTAAATCATCATATCGAATATACTGGCATATCTCGAAATATTAAATTCACTTATTTTTTAGAAAAAATTCTTAATAAGACAGTAAATGATGCTTCGATGAATCATCTTTTAAATCAACTCAATTACGAAGTTGAAAGACTTCTGGAAAATTGTGAAATCGCTCAAGGTCTTGAAGCCTTAAGAGAAAAAACTAAGGATTCCAATTGGATGATTGTCTCTGGTGGAGATCAGGAAGAGATCATCCGTTTGTTTACTAGAAAAAATTTATTAAAATATTTTGATGTCGGTATTTTCGGAAGTCCTGATTCAAAAGAAGATATTGTGAAGCGCGAATTAAAAAAATCTACGGGACAAAAGCCAGCTTTATTTATTGGCGACTCTAAATATGACTACCAAGTTGCTAAAAAAAATAATTTAGATTTTATTTTCTTAAGTGACTGGACTAATTTTTCCGAATGGAAAAGTTTTTGTGCGGAAAATAAGATCGAGATTTATCAGAAGCTAGATGATCTTAATCATTAAATTATTTTTCTGATAATCTCTTCAGGCTTAATATTTTTTAGGCAGTTCGTATGTTGAAGCGGACAAACCCTCTTAAAGCATGGACTGCATGAGAGACCCAGATATACTAATTTAGCATGACGACTTAGTGGAGGTGTTTTTTTTGGGTCAGAGGAGCCGAAAATAGCAACTTGTTTAATCCCCAAACTCCCAGCTATATGCATTAACCCAGAATCATTGCTTAAAAATGAGTTGCATATACTCATTACATCAATAACTTCTTCAAGTTTTGTCTTGCCAATAAGATTAATTACTTTATTTTTTGTAAGTTGGTCCAGTGATTCTCCAAGATCATAATCATTTGAAGATCCTAGCAAAATAACTTTCCAGTCATTTTCTATCGCTTCAATTGCGACTTTTGCAAAATACTCAACAGGCCATCTTTTAGCTTCACCATATTCAGCACCTGGAGCAATTCCTAAAATTTTATCTGATGGTTTTAATGTGCCTTTTAAAAACTTTCTTGCTTGATTAGGCTTCGAAATGAGGTGAGTTGATAAGCTCGTTTTAACATGTTTATTCTTTGGTGCGAGCGCTAAAAATTGATCAACAGTTCGATAAAGGCTTTTATCTTTTTTAATACGATCATTAATAAGTCCAAAGCGCAATTCTCCCAAAAATCCAGTGCGCTTGGGAATATTGGCGAAAAATGGAATGAGTGCTGATTTAAACGAGTTAGTTAATACAATGGCTTGTGTGTAACCCTCAAATTTTAGAGTTTTTCCTATTTGGTAGCGTTTAAATAAACTTAGTTCACCATGCGAAAGTGGCAGAGCAATCGGTTTGTCAACTTCAGACATTCGAGAGACTAAGGGGATAGTCCATACAGGCGAAGCTACGTGAAGTTCACCTTTGGGGTAATGATCTTTAATGACTTTAAAAAGTTTTTGTGCCATGACCATGTCGCCTAGCCATGACGGACCTATAACCAAAATTTTTTGAGAGCTCAAAATCTTATGATATTTTTTTGATAATAGCGCTAGTACTTCTTCCGGGAACGATCGAAACCAATTCAACTTTACCATTCCATTTTTTTAATTCTTGATGGCCTACCACTTGATTCTTTTTGTAATCGCTGCCCTTGACTAAGATATCAGGCTGGATTTTTTTTATTAAATGTAGTGGCGTTGCTTCACTAAAAATGACAATACCATCTACAGAAGAAAGTGCTGCAAGGACTCTTGCTCGATCTTCTTGATGTATCACAGGCCTCGAATTTCCCTTTAGTTTGGTTACAGATGAATCGCTATTAAGAGCAAGAATTAAAATATCGCCTAATTTTTTTGCTTTTTCAAGGGAAGTCACATGGCCAGCGTGAAGAATATCAAAGCAGCCATTTGTAAATACAATTTTCTTTTTTTGTTTTTTCCAGATTGCTACTTGCTCCATGAGGCTTTCAAGCGAGTGAATTTTTTTCTCTTGATCTGAGTGTTGTGCGTTTAAAGTTTTAATTAAGTCTGCATGCGTAATCGGAATCGTACCTAATTTGCCAATTACTATACCTGCAGCAATATTAGCAATATTAAGTGAGGCTTCAATGGGCATTTTCGCGATCATACATGCCGCTAGAGTCGCAATAACTGTGTCGCCAGCTCCTGAAACATCAAAGACTTGTTGTTGATTGACAGCGGGTAAATTTTTAATCGTATTGCCTTGGATTAAATCAATACCATCTTCACCCTTTGTCATTGCTATAAATTGTAAATTAAGGGATTTCTTTAATTTTAAAAGTGGTGTTAAAAAGTTAGTATTTTTAGTGATATGAATATGACAGGCTTCAATCGCTTCTTTTTTATTTGGTGTAATAGCCGTTGCATTTTTATATTTTTCATAGTGAATACCCTTGGGATCTACTAGCACAGGTATTTTTTTTAATCTTGCAATTTTGATCACGTGCTGACATAAACGCTCACTTAAAACACCTTTTGCATAATCTGAAAGTATCACTATCGCTGGTTTTTTATTCAGAAGCGTTGTAATTTTTTTAATAAGTGCGTGGGAGTCGATCAAATCAGCGGTTGCTTCTTGATCGATTCGCATCATTTGTTGATGTTCGCCAATAATGCGCGTTTTTGTTGTAGTTGGATTCTTATCTTTTAAGATGCCATCTACACCAATATGATTTTTCTTAAGAATTTCGAGTAATTTTTTTCCATCTATATCATTTCCAATCTGGCCAGCCAGCACCGTTTTAATTCCTAGGAGCGATAAATTTGCTGCAACATTACCAGATCCTCCAATGCGATCAAAAGACTCTTTAAGCCTTACGACGGGGACAGGTGCTTCAGGAGAAATTCTTGATACGCTACCAATTAAATAACGATCTAACATCAAGTCGCCAATAACTAATGCCCATTGATTGCGTGCATTGAATTTATTTTTGATAATTTCAATATCAGTCATCTATTAGATACTCTCATCAATGAGTTCACAAAGCGTATGTCCGATTAGGATATGCGCCTCTTGAATTCTTGCTGTTTCATTTGAATCTACGACGATACTGTGATTTGATATTTTTTTAATAAGCCCGCCATCGCCCCCAGTTAGTCCGATAGTAATGGCACCTAATGTATTTGCTTTTTCTAAACCTTTCACCACATTTTTACTGTTACCTGATGTAGAGATGCCAATCACCACATCATTCCTTAAGCACAATGCTTCAACTTGCCTTGAAAAAATATGTTCAAAGCCATAATCATTTCCAACTGCTGTCAGAATTGATGTATCTGTCGTTAATGCAATCGCAGGCAAACCTTTTCTTTCTTTAACAAAACGACCAACAATTTCTGCCGCAATATGTTGACTATCGGATGCACTTCCGCCATTGCCAAAAATCAATACTTTGCCACCAGCGTGAAGTGTCTTTTTAATAATATCTGCGACTTCGTTCACATCATTGATGACAGAGGATAGTTTATGAATCGTATCAAGATGACTTTTAAAAATAGATTCTATTCTTTTTATATTTTCACTCATGCGTATGTATCACTTTTTGTTAAGTAATTCGTTGCGTAATCTTTAACACCTTCTTCAATAGTTAAGAAAGGTTTTGTATATCCCGCATCTTTTAGTTTCTTAATGTTTGCTTCTGTAAAGTATTGGTACTTTCCTTTAAGATCATTTGGCATATCAATATATTTAATTGCATTATGATCGCCCTCCACACTTTTAACGAGCGACTCTGCTAGCGCTTTAAAGCTCGATGCTTTTCCTGTGCCTACATTATAAATACCTGAATGATCTTTGTGGCTTAAAAAATGTAAGACAGCTGCTGCCGCATCTTTGACATAAACAAAATCTCGTAATTGCATGCCATCTTGATAGTCCGGACGATCGCTTTTAAAGAGCCTTATTTCACCTTCTTTTTTAAGTTGGTTAAATGAATGAAATACGACGCTTGCCATTCTATTTTTATGGTATTCGTTAGGACCATATACATTAAAAAATTTAAAACCACACCAATGTGGCGGTGTTTTTTCTTTCGCGAGCACTTGCTGAACAGCCCATTGGTCAAAGAATTGCTTTGAATAGCCGTAAGCGTTTAGGGGCCTTAGTTTGCTTAGCTCAGACTCTTTGTCATCATATCCAAACTCACCTCCGCCATAAGTAGCTGCAGAGCTTGCATAAAGAAAAGGAATTTTGTGTTCGCTTGCGAAGCGCCATAAATTTTGGCTGTAACGAATATTATGATTTAAGAGTTTGTTGAAATCAGTTTCAGTTGTAGCGCTGATTGCACCCATATGAATAATGGCTTCAATATCTTGTTTTTTTTCAAGCCAAGGAAAAAGATCATCTTTATCAAGATAATCGATATATGTTCGTTTGCTTAAATTATTCCATTGATCTGGGTGTTGGATGTCATCGACGATAATGATATCTTTTCGATCAAGGATAGTATTAAGATGCCAAGCAATGACACTTCCTATCATGCCAGCACCACCAGTCAGTATTATCATAATGAAATATTGTCTTTAAATAATTAAGACTGCTTTTTTTCTATGAGAAGAGCTCTTTTTTTAGTGATTGCTGAATTTCGAGTCTCTTTTTTAGCTGTCCAAGCCTTATCAATCCAGCCTTGTAAATTTTCTAGAATTATACCTTGCATCGCATTAATCCATTCCGGATCATCATTGAGCGCCGGAATATAGCTAAAACTTTTACCACCATGGCTTAAGAAAATATGTCTGCCCTCAATATTAATTTCCTCCAAAGTTTCTAGACAATCACTTGAGAATCCAGGGCAAATGACATGCACATTTCTTTCTTTCTTTTTGCCCAAATCGGCCATTATTTCAGCGTAATACGGTTTTAGCCATTCAGCCCTACCAAAACGCGATTGGAAGGACACCATGTATTCACTTTCTTTTAATTTCAAAGCTTCAGCCAGTAAGCGTGCAGTTTTATAGCATTCGCAATGATAGGGGTCACCTTGCATCAATGATTTTTTCGGTATGCCATGAAAACTCATAACTAATTTTGAAGGCCTTCCATTTTTTTTCCAGAACTGTAAAACGGATGATTTAAGCGCATTAATATAAAGAGGGTGATCATGATAATTTCGCACAGTTCTCACCGCAGGAACATTTCTTGTTTTAAGCAGTACACGCCATAAGGCATCCATTGCTGATGCGCTTGATGAAGCTGCATATTGTGGATAGAGGGGAAGCAAAAGAATTTTAGTACAATTTTTTTCTTTCAATTTAAGCACTGCATTTTTCATTGAAGGATTGCCATAAGACATTCCTAATTCCACTTCAATAGGCTGAGAAACTGCTTTTTTAATTTTTGTGCTTAATGCTTTTGTTTGATTTGTAGTATTAACTAAAAGTGGAGGGCCTTTTTTAGTCCAAACTTTCGCATATTTTTTTGCTGAGCTTCCTGGCCTAAAGACCAAAATAATAAAATGAAGTATCCAGCACCAAATAAATCGGGGCACCTCGACAACTCTTCGATCCATAAGAAATTGCTGTAAGTATTTTCTTACGGCATGAGTGCTGAGAGAATCTGGAGTGCCAAGGTTTGCAAGTATGATGCCAATTTTTGGCACGTCACCATGTTGATATTGAGGTTCTTTTGTGAAGTAATTCATTTAATGTTGACTCAGTGCGTTAGAAAGAAGTTTTGCTGTGATATCGACAATAGGAATGACTCTTTCGTACGCCATTCTTGTAGGCCCAATGACACCAAGAGTACCTACGATTTCACCATCTGTTTCGTAAGGAGAAGTGATGAGGCTGCATTCATCTAAAGATGAGTAGCCTGATTCATTTCCAATAAAAATTTGAATGCCTTCGGCAAGTTGACTTTTATCAAGAAGCTTCATGAGTGCTGTGCGCTTTTCAAAGACCTCAAAAATTTTTCTTAAGCTTGATATATTTTTCGCTAGCTCTTCAGATTGAATAAGATTACTTTGCCCTGTAATCACAATTGATTCACTTTCAGGAGAGATAACATCATTGCCTACTTCGATAGCTGCTGTCATAAGTTTAATCATATCAGCATGCATTTTAGATAATTCATCTACAAGCGTATCTTTTACTTTGGCAAAAGTGTTTCCGCTAAAATTATGATTAAAATAATTTGCAGCCTCAATTAAATCATCGTGAGTGTAATGCTTTTCAGTCATCACAATTCTGTTTTGAACGTTACCGTCGTTTGTTACAATAATTACAAGAATTTTTTTCTCAGATAAGCCAATAAATTCCAGGTGTTTGAATGTTGTTTTTTTTGCTTTGGGTATGAGGATTACGCCAGCAAAATGTGTCAGTGTCGATAAAATATCCGCGGCATTATTAATAATTTTTTTGTTATCACCAATATTCATTTGATCTTTTAATGAGGTGACCGTTTTATCGTCTAAAGGCTTCACGGTTAGAAGAGAGTCCACAAAAAGCCTATAACCTAATTGCGTGGGAATTCTTCCTGCAGAAGTGTGAGGACTTGTAATAAAACCGAGATCCTCAAGATCTTTCATGGTATTGCGAATAGAAGCCGGACTTAAATCAAGGCCTGATGATTTAGAAAGGGTCCTAGACCCGACAGGTTGACCATCATGAATATGTTGTTCAATGAGGGTTTTTAAAAGAATTTGGGCGCGCTTATCTAGCATCATCAAATAGGGTTATTCATATAAATCGATATGCTTTAAAATACTCAGTAAAGCTTAATTTTCAAGGTGTAATAAGCCATTCTAACACGCAGCACTTTTGTAAATGAATGCTTATATACTAAGTTTTTCTTTATTAAATTGCTATATATTCTTACGTCTTAGGTATGCTTTAATTCAATTATGGAAAGTCTCTTTAAATCAGTCGCAATTATCGGAAAGTATGCGAGCGGAAGCGAATCTACTGACATTGAATCGCAGCTTTTAGAGCTCGCTCAATATTTAACGAATAAGCATATCAATATCTTTATTGAGGCTAAAACTCATCAATCTGGGAAGTTTCAAGCATTTAAATCGATTGCATTAGAAGATATTGGAACAAAAGCAGATCTTGCGATTGTCGTCGGTGGTGATGGCACCATGCTAGGCGTTGCAAGATCTCTAGTGAATTTTGATATTCCTTTGATAGGGATCAATCAGGGACGTTTTGGATTTTTAGCAGATTTAAATACAAGCAATATGCTGGAATCGATCGATGAGATATTTCGAGGCTCTTCGTACAAAGACAAAAGAATGCTTTTGCAATCTAAAACTTTTAGAGGCAAGACATGCATTCATGAGTCATTAGCGCTCAATGATGTGGTTGTTCGAAGCGGCTCCCGTCTGATTGAATTAGAAGTGTCAATTAATGGTAGTTTTGTTCATAAACAAAGATCAGATGGTCTCGTAGTCACTTCACCGACAGGAACAACTGCTTATGCACTTTCCGCAGGCGGCCCCATTCTTCACCCTGCATTAGAAGCCATTTCGATTGTACCAATTAGTCCGCACACATTAAGTAATCGTCCTATCGCTGTGAGCAGTCAAAGCGTTATCGAGATCCATGTGGTGAATATGGATGAATCTTATTTAAGCATTGATGGACAACTTAAAGTGCCGCTTGAACTTCATGATCGTGTTGAAATTAAGCGCGCTGAAAAAATGATTACGCTTCTTCATCCAAAAGACTATTGTTATTTTGAGATGTTAAGAAAAAAATTAAACTGGGGTTAATGAAGCGCTATGTTACTTAATCTATCTATCCTTGATTTTGTAATTGTCGACAAAATGAGCTTGGATTTTAAATCTGGTTTTTCAGCATTAACAGGTGAGACAGGCGCTGGAAAATCAATTCTCATTGACGCACTATCCCTGGCTTTAGGACAGCGTAATGAAGGTGGGGTGGTAAGGCTTCACCAAGATAAAGCAGATATCAGCGCCATCTTGGATATTAAAGACAATCAGGAGGTGATTGATTGGCTAAAAGAAAACGAGCTTGAATCTGATAGCCATGAACTCATTTTAAGAAGAGTGATTCATGCGGATGGAAAATCAAGAGCTTTTATTAATGGCAAAGTAGCAACACTGCAACAGTTAAAAGAATTGGGCGAGTCACTCGTTGATATTTATAGTCAAAACTCTCACCATTCACTTTTAAAATTAAGCGCGCAAAGACAAATTTTAGATGATTTTGGCGGTCACTCAGACTTAGCCCTAAAAACTTATAATCTATATCAAACATGGCACAAGCTTTATCTGCAAAAAATTGAGTACGAAAAAAATGCGCAAATTTATAGTGATGAGCTTGCAGAGTTAAGAGATAAATTAAGGGAGTTAAAACAACTTTCATTTACTTTGGGCGACTGGGAAGCCCTGCAGCAAGATCATGCCATGATGTCTCATGGCAACGAGCTTATTGAAGATATTAATTTTTGTATTGAAGTTTTAGAAAAAGATGAAACAGCGATTTCAGATAGACTCCATTTGATCCAGCAAAAAATTTCTCATTCGGTAACCATTGATGAGAAGTTAAAAGAATCTTCTGAGCTTATTAATTCCATTAATATTCAAACAGAAGAACTTCTTCGCTCTCTTAATCGATATTTGCAAAAAGTTGATTTAGATCCAGAAAGACTAAAAGATATTGAAGCGCGGATTCAAGCGATACATAACTTTGGTAGAAAGCATCGTATCAAGCCTGAGGAGTTTGAATCTACACTCATTACTTGGCAAGCGCGTATGGATGAGCTTGCGTCTTTCCAATCAGATGACGGTATCGATGCTAAGGAAAAAGTAGCGCTTCAAGCTTTTAATGAAAGCGCACAATTATTAACTGAAGCGCGAAAAACTGCTTCCGCGACTTTAAGTCAAAATATCACTCAAGCGATGCAAAAACTATCTTTTAGCCATGGGCGCTTTGAAGTGAAACTCACATCTCAAGATCCAACAGCGCATGGTCTAGAGCATATTGAATTTCTAGTAGCATCCCACTTAGGCGCTGAACCGAGACCTATTCATAAGGCAGCGTCTGGAGGTGAGCTCTCTCGCTTAAGTCTTGCAATTCGTGTGGCATCCATTTCCAAAGCAAATGTGCCGTGTATGATTTTTGATGAGGTGGATGTAGGTATTGGAGGTAGTGTTGCAGAAATTGTAGGTAAGCTTTTAAAAGAATTAGGTAATCACGATCAAAGACAAGTGTTAGTTATTACCCACTTACCACAAGTTGCATCATTAGCTGTTCATCATTACAAAGTATCCAAAACACAAGAAAACAATCAAACACTCAGTCACATTCATTTAATGGATGACAAGATGCGTATTGATGAAATTGCGCGTATGTTGGGTGGTATATCGATTACCGACACCACAAGGGAACATGCGAAGGAAATGTTACAGATTTAAACCTTGTTAGGGCAGGGTGTTTTTGTACATTCAGCATAGATATAAAGTGAATGTTCTTGGATGACAAATCCTTTTTTACTTGCAATGATTTTCTGTCTTTTTTCAATTTCATCATCGCAAAATTCTTCTACATGACCACATTGCATACAGACAATATGATCGTGATGTTCTGAGTCACTTAATTCAAATACAGCCTTATCACTTTCAAAATGATGACGCATTAAAAGACCTGCTTGTTCAAATTGAGTGAGCACACGATAGACTGTTGCAAGACCAACATCTTCACCTGATTTAATTAACAGCTTATAGACATCTTCGGCTGAAAGATGTTTGGCATCGCTGTGCTCAAAAAGACTTAAGATTTTAAGTCGGGGAAGCGTTGCCTTAAGCCCTGATTTTTTTAAATCTTTATGATCTTGTGCCATCACATCACCTTAAAAATTGCTTTACGAAACATTTTGAATACTGTCTAGCATGTTATATTAATACGCATTATGTTTAAAGTTATAAAAATGCGTATATTCCTTCTTGTTTTAAGTCTTTTAGTTACTTCCTGCTCTTCTTCATTACCCTCTATTAAGCCTTATAAGATGCCAATTCAACAAGGCAATTTAGTCACCTCAAAAATGATGATGCAATTAAAGCCAGGCATGACAAAAACCCAAGTGCGATTTGTCATGGGCACACCATTAATTTCTGATAGCTTTCATAAAGATCAATGGGATTATTTTTATCAAATGGAAAAAGATGGTGCCATTATTGAAAAAAGAAGAGTCACTTTAATGTTTGAAAAAGACTTACTCGCAAAGGTAAAAGGTGACGTTATTCCTGCCACTCAAAACAAGAATGAAGAGCGTCAAGAAATAGCGCCTCAAATAAATAATGAGGCTAATCAGAAACCAGTTCAAAAAGAAAAAGGTATGCTCGATCGTTTAAAATTCTGGGAAGATGAAAAGGAAAAACCTGCTCCAAAAATAGCCCCATCTAAAAAAGAAGTGCCCGCAGAAGAAAGAAAGATTGTGACACCCAAGAAAGAAATGCCTGAGCCAATGAAGGCAGCAGAGCCTGAAATTAAAAAACCTGCGACGGAAGCTGCGCCAGTAGAAATTAAAAAAGAGCCGATGGTGGTAAAACCTGATGCTCAAAAAGCTGACAATTCAAAACCATTGCCAGCTGAAACTGATCCCAGTTATTTTGATTTAATGCTAGAAAAAATAGGATTCTAATCATATGAGTAAAATAAATATTCTTATCGTAGGCGCATCTGGCCGCATGGGTCAGACGTTGATCCAAGAAATTGCTGCTGATAAAGAATTAGCGCTTGTGGCGGCTATTGATCATAAATCGAGCGAGAAGCTAGGTCGCGACGCAGGAGAAGCATTGGGTATACCGACAGGCGTTAAGATCGATCACGACATTGCTAAAGTGATTTCGTCTGCTGACGTTCTGATTGATTTCACAAGACCTGAAGCAAGTCTTGCATATTTGAAGCTATGTGAAGCACATCAAGTAAAGTATGTCATTGGCACCACTGGATTTTCAGATCAAGAAAAGAAAATGATTCTTGATGCTTCAAAAACGATACCGATTGTTTTTGCACCTAATATGAGTGTGGGTGTTAATTTATTAATTTCATTGGTTGAAAAAGCAACGCAATTACTCAAAGATGATTTTGATATTGAAATTATTGAAGCTCATCATCGACATAAAATTGATGCACCTTCAGGAACGGCCTTGAGATTAGGCGAGGCGGTTGCGAAAGCAAGCGGTAGAGACCTTAAAAAGGATGCGCAGTATGAGCGTTTTGGCAATACAGGTGAGCGCAAGCAAACCACTATTGGCTTTTCAACGATTCGCGGTGGCGATATTGTAGGCGATCATACGGTTTTGTATGCAGGCACCGGGGAACGCATTGAATTAACGCATAAGGCTTCAAGTCGAGCGACCTTCGCTAAAGGAGCACTCAGAGCTGCTAAGTTTTTATCTCAGCAAGAAACTGGTCTTTTTGATATGCAAAAGGTCCTAGGGCTTTCTGATAATTAACCATTTATCGTGGTTTAGTGCGTTGAAATAAGGCGCTAAATCGACTATAATATCCACGATATTTGAAACGGGAGCTGCTAATAACTTCTCCCGTTTTGTATATCCAGTACCCAAACCCTTGAATTCGCAAATACTGGAGAGTCATTTTGTCGCGAAATATGTCGGCAGTGTTAGTGCTTGCAGACGGAACTAAGTTTCGAGGTATTTCAATTGGGGCTCCAGGTTTAACCACAGGTGAAGTTGTTTTTAATACTTCCATGACTGGTTATCAAGAAATTCTGACTGACCCTTCTTACACAAAACAAATTGTCACACTTACTTATCCTCATATTGGTAATGTAGGGGTTAATCAAGAAGATATTGAATCTGATAAGGTCTATGCGAGCGGCTTAATCATCCGCGATCTCGCTATGATTAATAGCAATTTTAGAAGTGAACAAACCCTCTTTGCATACTTAAAAGCAAACCACATTGTTGCGATTGCAAATATTGATACAAGAAAACTTACAAGACACTTAAGAGAACATGGCTCACAAGCGGGCTGCATTATTGCTGAGTCTGATGATGATAAAAAAGCACATGAAGAAGCTAAAGCTTTTCCAGGACTTTCCGGTATGGATCTCGCTAAAGTTGTGAGCTCTAAAAAAACCTACACATTCAATCAGGGCGAATGGTCATTATCTGAAGGCTACAGCAATCACAAAGAATCTAATTATCATGTGGTCGCATTTGATTACGGTATCAAGAAAAATATTTTAAGAATGTTAGTTTCAAGGCGATGTAAAGTGACCGTAGTCCCTGCTGAAACTTCATATGAAGAAGTGATCCGATTAAAACCTGATGGCGTATTTTTATCGAATGGACCTGGCGATCCTGAGCCATGTGATTATGCAATTAAAGCTATTAAACAATTGGTCGACGATGGATATCCTACTTTTGGTATTTGTTTGGGCCATCAACTTTTAGCATTAGCAAGTGGCGCTAAAACATCCAAAATGAAATTTGGACATCATGGTGCAAATCATCCCGTTCAAGATTTAAAAACAAAGCGTGTTTTAATTACTAGCCAAAATCATGGCTTTACAGTCGATCAAACTTCACTCCCTAAACATTTAGTAGCCACACATCAATCTCTTTTTGATGGCAGCTTGCAAGGTATTGAAAGATTAGATCAGCCCGCATTCAGTTTCCAAGGCCATCCTGAAGCAAGTCCTGGCCCATCGGAAATGAGCTATTTGTTTGATCACTTTATTGATCTTATTGAAAAAAAGAAAATGAGCCATGCCAAAGCGTAAAGATATTAAGTCCATTCTCATTATTGGCGCCGGCCCTATTGTCATAGGTCAAGCATGTGAGTTTGACTATTCTGGCGCGCAAGCGTGCAAAGCACTTCGCGAAGAAGGTTATCGCGTCATCTTAGTGAATTCAAATCCAGCTACGATCATGACAGATCCTGAAATGGCGGATGCTACTTATATCGAGCCTATCAACTGGCAAATTGTTGAAAAAATTATTGCAAAAGAAAAACCAGATGCACTTCTCCCTACAATGGGCGGACAAACTGCGCTCAATTGCGCACTTGATTTAGACAAGTTCGGCGTTCTAAAAAAATATAACGTTGAATTAATTGGTGCCTCTAAAGAAGCGATTGATAAAGCAGAAGATAGACAAAAATTTAAAGAAGCTATGAATAAGATTGGTCTTGGTTCTGCAAGATCAGCTATTGCACATAGCTTAGAAGAGGCGATACAAGTTCAAGCAGGTATTGGTTATCCAGCGATCATTCGTCCATCATTTACGATGGGGGGAAGTGGCGGTGGCATTGCATACAATCGTGAAGAATTTATAGCGATCTGTGAAAGAGGATTGGAGGCGTCACCTACAAAGGAACTTCTTATTGAAGAGTCTCTCCTTGGGTGGAAAGAATACGAGATGGAAGTGGTGCGTGACTCTCAAGATAACTGCATCATAATTTGTTCGATTGAAAATTTAGATCCGATGGGTGTGCATACAGGTGACTCCATTACTGTAGCTCCTGCGCAAACACTTACTGACAAAGAATATCAAATCATGCGTAATGCATCGATTGCGGTCTTGCGAGAAATTGGAGTAGATACAGGCGGCTCCAATGTGCAATTTGCAATCAATCCAAAAGATGGACGCATGATAGTCATTGAAATGAATCCTCGTGTATCTCGTTCATCTGCCTTAGCCTCAAAGGCAACAGGTTTCCCAATTGCAAAAATTGCAGCCAAACTTGCAGTTGGCTTTTTACTCGATGAATTAAAAAATGAAATTACAGGAGGCGCAACACCTGCATCTTTTGAGCCAAGCATTGATTACGTAGTCACCAAAGTACCTCGCTTTGCGTTTGAAAAATTTCCACAAGCAGATTCAAGGCTTACGACCCAGATGAAATCTGTAGGTGAGGTGATGGCCATTGGACGCACCTTCCAAGAGTCTTTCCAAAAAGCAATAAGAGGTCTTGAAATTGGCGTGGATGGCTTAGATGAAAAAACAACAGATCAAGATCTTATTATTAAAGAGCTAAGAGAACCAGGGCCTGAACGAATTTGGTATGTGGGTGATGCATTTAGATTAGGTATGTCGATTGAAGAAGTTTTCGGGCACTCAAATATTGACCCATGGTTTTTACATCAAATTAAAAATATTATTGATATCGAAAAAGATTTGTTAAATACCTCACTCAATGATTTGTCAAAAGAAAATTTATTTCAGTTAAAACAAAAAGGATTTTCTGATCGAAGGCTTGCAACACTTTTAAAAGTTAAACAAGAAGATGTGAGAAATTATCGCCATAAACATAATTTAAGACCAGTGTATAAGCGTGTGGATACCTGTGCTGCAGAATTCTCAACGAATACAGCTTATATGTATTCAACGTATGAAGAAGAGTGTGAAGCCAATCCTACCCTAAAGAAAAAAATTATTGTCTTAGGTGGCGGACCCAATCGTATTGGACAAGGTATTGAATTTGATTACTGCTGTGTGCATGCAGCTTTAGCATTGCGTGAAGATGGATACGAAACCATCATGGTCAATTGTAATCCTGAAACGGTATCTACTGACTACGACACCTCTGACCGACTTTATTTTGAACCCGTCACACTTGAAGATGTATTAGAAATTGTCGCAATTGAAAAACCATTTGGCGTCATTGTGCAATACGGTGGACAAACCCCATTAAAGTTAGCTAAAGATTTAGAAAAAGCAGGCGTGCCAATTATTGGTACCACGCCTGATGCCATTGATATGGCAGAAGACCGTGAGCGCTTCCAAAAAATGTTAAATTCGATTGGTCTTAAGCAGCCCCCTAATCGAACAGCGAGAACACCTGAAGATGCGATTCGCTTAGCTGAAGAAATTGGTTACCCGCTTGTGGTAAGACCGAGCTATGTGCTTGGCGGTCGTGCGATGGAAATCGTGCATGAGCAAGCGCAACTTGAACGTTATATGCGCGAAGCTGTAAAAGTCTCCCATGAATCTCCTGTGCTTCTTGATCGATTTTTAAATGATGCGCTTGAGGTTGATGTTGATGCATTATCAGATGGCACAGATGTCATTATTGGCGGCATTATGGAGCACATCGAACAAGCGGGTGTTCACTCAGGTGACTCTGCATGTTCACTTCCTCCTTATAGCTTGTCTAAAAAAATTCAAGATGAATTAAGAAAACAAACCGTTGAAATGGCGAAAGCACTTAATGTTGTAGGCCTCATGAATGTGCAGTTTGCGATTCAAGGTGATGTCATTTATGTTTTAGAAGTCAATCCTAGAGCATCTCGTACTGTTCCTTTTGTATCTAAGGCATGCGGGTTACAGTTAGCTAAAATTGCAGCACGGAATATGGTGGGTATGAGTCTTAAGTCACAAAAAGTGACGAAAGAAATTGTGCCTAAATTCTTCTCTGTGAAAGAAGCCGTATTCCCATTTATTAAATTCCCTGGTGTGGATACGATTTTAGGGCCTGAAATGAAATCAACAGGTGAAGTCATGGGCTTAGGTAAAACATTTGCGGAAGCGTTTATTAAATCTCAACTTGGCTCCTCTACAAAACTACCCAAAGATGGAAAAGCGTTTATCAGTGTGCGTCGTGAAGACCACCATAAGGTGATTGAGATTGCGAAAGCATTAGATAAATTAGGTTTTCAGATTGTGGCAACGAGGGGCACTGCAAAAGCATTGATGGATGAAGGGCTTCAAGTTGAGCCAGTCAATAAAGTGGCAGAAGGAAGGCCTCATATTGTTGACATGATTAAGAACAATGAGATTTCTTTTATCGTCAATGTGACGGAAGATAAACGTGCCATTGCAGATTCGTATGAAATTCGTAGATACGCATTACAAAATAAAGTAACTTATTACACAACCATTGCAGGTGCTAAAGCGGCATGTATTGGTATGAACTTCGTAGAAGAGATTACCGTCACCTCTATCCAAAGCTTGCATAAAGAACTTAGTTAAAATACACTCAATTTTTATAAACCACACTCCATTTAAAGAGCGTGGTTTTTGTTTTAATAGGAATGAATATGCTCAAACAAATACCCATGACCATTAAAGGCGCTGAGCTTCTTAAGGTAGAATTGCAACGTTTAAAAAGTGTTGATCGTCCGAATATTATCCAAGCTATTTCAGAAGCAAGAGCGCAAGGCGACTTATCTGAGAATGCTGAATATGAATCTGCAAAAGAACGCCAAAGTTTTATCGAAGGTCGTATTGCAGAAATTGAAGCAAAATTATCAAATGCGATGGTGATTGATCCCTCGACCATTGTAGGTGAGAATCAATGTGTGTTTGGTTCAACCGTTGAAGTTCAAGACCATGATACAGAAGATATCTTTACCTACCAAATTGTAGGAGATGATGAAGCTGATATTAAACAGAAAAAGATTTCAATTAATTCACCGATTGCAAAAGCATTTATTGGAAAAGTTGTTGGGGATGTGGCCGAAGTGAATACTCCGGGTGGTGCCAAATCGTATGAGATACTCGATATCAAGTATCTATAAATGAAACCCATTTTTGTATTAAACTAAAAACATCATGAAACAATGGTTAGAAAACTTAGCAATCATTACCGCGACCTTTTGGATAGGTGGGTTGTGGGTTGTGGGTATTGTAGCTTATGAATTATTCAAACTGATTCCTGAGGCACAACTCGCTGGAAATATTGCAGGACAGCTTTTTCGAATGATAGCTTATGTGGGTATGGGCGCTAGTATCTATCTTCTGATTCAACGTGTTTATCAGTATGGTACAAATGCATTAAAACAAGCTTTCTTCTGGATTATTCTGCTCATGCTTCTTCTTATTTTGATTAGTCACTTAGGCATTAATCCATTGTTAGAAAAATTCAAATTAGAAGCGATGCCAAAAGATGTTATGGAGAGTGTCTTTGCAGATCGATTTGCAACTTGGCACGGCATCTCAAGTATTGCTTATTTGCTTGAGTGTTTCTTAGGTATTTTTGCTATCTTAAAAATTAGATAATTATTTGGGCAATACAATCTTAGGCTCTGCCGACGTCCGATAAACAATAATTTGTAAGCCGATATGATGGACAGCGGTCGCTTGAAGTGCCTCACATATTTCATTTAACATGGATTCACGAACTGACTTTTCGTCATTTTGGATTTTAATTTTAATCAATTCATGAGCTTTAAGACTAAGATCGATCTCTTTAATGACAGATGCTGTTAAGCCTTTATTGCCAATTCTGACAACTGGATTTAATGTGTGAGCTAAGCTTCGAAGATATGCAATGGCTTTTGAATTCAAGGTAGAAAACTTCTAAAGATCTAAAGAATCGATTTTAACAGATGAAAAGAACAAGAACTAGCAAGGCCTGGATGCAGGAGCATGTGAATGACGCCTTCGTCAAACAAGCTCAGAAAGACGGCTTTCGGTCGAGGGCTGCTTATAAGCTCATGGAGATTCATGAGAAATATAAGCTTATCAAGCCTGGGATGAATGTTGTTGATTTAGGATCAGCCCCGGGAAGCTGGTCTCAGGTAGTAGCCAAACTTCTTCAAGGCAAAGGCCACATTATCGCTATGGATTTGTTGCCCATGGACCCTATCCCCAAGGTTGATTTTATCCAAGGCGATTTCAGAGAAGAAGCCTCTCTAAGAGAGCTTGAAGCCTACTTAAATAATTCACCGATAGACCTTGTAATTTCGGATATGGCCCCCAATATTACAGGTATCAAGACAGTTGATCAGCCAAGCGTCATGTATCTCACTGAGCTGGCTTTAGACTTTTCTTTACAATGGTTGAAACCCGGCGGCCATTTTCTAGTCAAAACCTTTGTAGGTAGTGATTTTGATGAATTGGTAAAAAAGATGCGTCCTGAGTTTGAAAAGGTGATTACGGTGAAGCCTAAAGCTTCTCGTGATCGAAGCAGTGAAGTTTACTTGCTAGGCTTTGCAAAAGCTTAAAAAGTCACAATGAACTCACGTAATTAGGTTTAAAATAAAATGATTAAAACAGATGATACGAGGTCATCCATCAATTGAATAACAACACACTTAAAAGTATTGCCATTTGGGTTGCGATTGCACTCATTCTTATGACTATTTTCAACCAATTTTCCGGCTCTTCGAAAAATGATACTTCACTGGTCTATTCACAATTCATGGAGCAGGTTAAAGATGGCAAGATTGCCAAAGTTGAAATTGATAACCACAAAATTAAAGGAACAACGAGCGAGGGTAAGAAATTTAATACCTATGCGCCGACAGATCCTTGGTTGGTATCTGATCTTCTAAAAAATAATGTCATTGTTGAGGCTAAGCCTGAAGAGCAGCAATCAGTCCTTATGAGTATTTTCATTTCATGGTTCCCGATGATCCTTCTTGTAGGCGTATGGATTTTCTTTATGCGTCAAATGCAAGGTGGCTCCAAAGGTGGCGGCCCGTTCTCATTTGGTAAAAGTAAAGCGAGACAGCTTGATCAAACCAATAATCAGACGACATTTGCTGACGTTGCAGGATGTGATGAAGCTAAAGAAGAAGTCACAGAGATTGTCGAATTCTTAAAAGACCCAGGCAAATTCCACAAACTAGGCGGTCGTATTCCAAGGGGTGTCCTCATGGTGGGACCACCAGGTACGGGCAAGACATTGTTAGCGCGTGCTATCGCTGGCGAAGCAAAAGTTCCTTTCTTTACAATTTCAGGATCTGACTTCGTAGAAATGTTTGTAGGTGTAGGTGCTGCTCGTGTTCGCGATATGTTTGAGCAAGCCAAAAAAAGTGCACCATGTATTATCTTCATCGATGAAATTGATGCAGTAGGTCGTCATCGTGGCCAAGGGACTGGCGGTGGCAATGATGAGCGTGAACAAACACTCAATCAACTTTTAGTTGAGCTCGATGGCTTTGAAGCAAATTCAGGTGTAATCGTGATTGCGGCAACTAATCGTGCCGATGTATTAGATAAAGCTTTACTCCGCCCAGGACGTTTTGATCGTCAAGTGATGGTGTCACTCCCTGATATTAAAGGTCGCGAAGAAATTTTATTGGTTCATATGAGAAAAATTCCAGCAGACCCTGATGTGAAGGCAAGTATTATTGCAAGAGGTACGCCCGGTTTTTCAGGTGCAGACTTAGCAAACCTTGTGAATGAGTCAGCATTGTTTGCAGCACGTCGCAATAAACGTACCGTAGATATGCAAGATTTTGAAGATGCTAAAGATAAAATCTTTATGGGCCCTGAAAGAAAATCACTCGTGATGCGAGAAGAGGAACGTATGAATACGGCATATCATGAATCAGGCCATGCCGTCGTTGCGAAATTGTTACCGCACGCAGATCCTGTTCATAAGGTGACCATTATGCCTCGCGGTTGGGCATTAGGACTCACTTGGCAATTGCCAGAGTTTGATCGAATCAGCAACTACAAGAATAAGATGCTAGAAGAAATTTCGATTCTCTTTGGCGGACGTATTGCTGAGGAAGTCTTTATGAAGCAAATGTCGACAGGTGCATCAAATGATTTTGAACGTGCAACAAAATTAGCACGTGATATGGTCACGCGTTACGGTATGTCAGATAAATTGGGTACGATGGTTTATGTTGGCCAAGATCAAGAATCATTCTTTGGCGCAATGTCTTCTAAAACAATTTCTGAAGCCACCCAGCAAAAAGTAGACGCTGAAATTCGTCGCATTCTTGATGAGCAATATAGTGTCGCTAGAAAATTGATTGAAAAAAATCGTCGCAAAGTGGAAACGATGGCAAAAGCTTTGCTTGAGTATGAAACCATTGATGCGGAGCAGATCAATGACATCATGGCAGGTAAAAAGGTGAGACCACCAAAACCTA